>Ga0207664_10000896_pt1 | contig 20101 bp, 13 predicted proteins | sample LARL83metaG_FD_184349 | JGI IMG/M metagenome (GOLD analysis project Ga0207664, IMG submission 184349) | Corn, switchgrass and miscanthus rhizosphere microbial communities from Kellogg Biological Station, Michigan, USA - LAR L8-3 metaG... | ecosystem: Host-associated > Plants > Roots >... | reverse complement strand
ATCGCCGATCGCGTGCACACCCGCGGATATGCCCAGCGCCTCGGCGTTCGCGAAATACACGTAGAGCTCGTCGTCGCTGTATTTCAGCTCGCCCCGCGATCCGGTCGTTTCGAACGGCTCGCTCACCGCGGCCGTGCAGCTGCCGATCGATCCGTCAAGAAACACGTCGCCGCCGATGTAGGGCAGTCCCAACTCCTGCGCCAGATGCGCGTCCGGCTCGCAGACCTTCGGATACCATTTCGGTCCGCGCAGGTCGCGCAGCGCCGCAATCTCTACCGCATAGTGGTCGCGCGGCAACCCGACGAACTGCGCGTGCAGGTGCAGATAGCCGCGCGAGAGCGCCAGTTCGGCCGCGCGCCGATCGGCGTCGCGCCGCACCGATTCGGGCAGCGCCTTCATGAACTGCGCTTGCGCGCGCCAGTTCGATTCGAGAAAAAGTTTACCGGTCGGTTCGCCATGCTCGTCACGCTCGATGCCTTGCATCTCCGGCGAAAGATTCAGCCACGCGAACGTTTTGCGATTGACGATGCACGAATGCCCGTCGACGCGCACCAGCATCGCGAGCGCATCCGCGAAATACCGTTCCAGCGGTGCGGCATCCGCAGTTCCGCCGTCGCGCCAGAAGCTTTCATCGTACTGGCCGGCAAACACGAATTGCTCGCGCGGAATACGGCGTACCGCCTGCGCAAACTCTTCGTACGAACGCACGTTTCCCAAGAACCGCTCGTTCAAGAAATAGCCGGTGTCGGTGAGGTGCACGTGGCAGTCGGCGAAGGCGGGAAGTATCGTCGCGCCGCCCATATCGCGCGTCTGCACGCCCGCACCGGCGTCGTTTGGTTCGAGCGAGAGGATGCGGCCCTCATCGAGTACCAGGCCGCCGTGGCGGGAATAGGAGCGGGTGGACGCGTCGTAGCGGTAAACGCGGGCGTTGGTCAAAACCTGCATGCATCGGAGTACCATGAACGTGCGAAACTTTCTTCTCGGAATCGCCGCCGGCCTGACCGCCGGGTATGCCGCCGCACGCACATACGAAGCGCTGCAGATGCTGCGAGCGGGCGGGCAGCAGCCGAAGCGGCCTGATGCCGCGGAATACGGCGCGCTGCGGCGCAAACTCGCGGTGAGCGGCATAGCGCGCTCCCTCGCGGGCAGCGCGGCGCTGGCATACGGGCCGATGGGTGAGCGATTGGAGCGCAGCGTGCGCGGCTTGCCGGTATGGCTGCGTCCCATGGCATTTGTCGCGGAGGTTTCGCTGATCGAATCGCTCGCCGAACTGCCGGTCGACTTCGTCGAAGGCTACGCAGTTGAACGCCGTTACGGGCTGAGCGAACAGCACCTTGCGTCCTGGCTAACGGATCACGCCAAGCAAAGCATACTCGGCGGCGCAGTTGCCGCCGGCCTCTCGGGTATCCTCGCGGCGGTGCTGCGCAAGTTTCCGAATTCGTGGCCCTACGTTTCGAGCATCGGCGCGTTTCCGCTGCTGCTGCTCGCGAACATCGTCATCCCGCTCTACGTGCTGCCGATGTTCAATACGTACGAACCGCTTACGGGACCGCTCGAGGAGCGTCTACGCCGGCTCGCAGCCCGCTACGGCGTCGGCGATGCCGAGATTCTGCGCATGAACATGAGCAAACAGACGAAGAAAGCGAACGCCTTCGTCATCGGCATCGGCAACACGCACCGCATCGTCGTAGGGGACACGCTCATCGAGCATTTCCCCGAGGAAGAGATAGAATTCGTAGTCGCGCACGAACTCGGGCATTACGTTTCGCGCGATACCTGGCGCATGATCGCGATGGGTCAGATGACCGCGATGGCGATTTTATTCGGCGCCTTCGCTGCAGAGCGCAAATCGACCATGCCCGACGCGCTCAAACTCGCGCGGATACAGCTCTGGGCGACGCTGCTATCGCAACTGCTGCGCCCGGGACTTTCCGCCTTTGCGCGCTCGCGCGAATGGGCCGCGGACCGCTTTGCGCTCGACACCACACGCGCTCCGCAGACCGGAGCCTCCGCGTTCCGCCGCCTGCGCGATCAAAATCTCGCCGAAGACGAGCAGCCCGCCTGGTACGAATTCATCTTTTCGACGCACCCGTCGCTGAAAGCCCGGATCGAAGCGTTAGAGAACGCGTAGGCGCACGACGTCCATCGGCTGCGTGAAGCCTTTGATCGAGAGCTGCTCGGAAGCGGTGCGATCCTGGAATGCGGCCAGCAGTGGTGCGACGTCGGTGCGCTGCGCGTCGGCGCGCGCCATCGTTACCTCACCCGCGCCGGCAAGTGACTCCAGACGTGCCGCCAGGTTCACCGTCGTACCGAAGTAATCGATTCGGTCGTTCGCGCGCATGGCGATGCAGGGCCCGGCATGCATGCCGGCGCGCAAGCGCAGCGGTTTGCCCTCACACGTCACGCCCTGGACCTTCGCGTCGAGTTCCACCGCCGCTTTGAAACAATTCGCCGGATTGACGAACACCGCCATGACCGCATCGCCGATCGTCTTGACGATGGCGCCTTCATACCGCGCAACGATCTCGCGAATCACGGCGAAATGATCCGTGACGATGCGGAACGCCGGCGCATCGCCGGTACGTGAATACATGGCCGTGGAGCCCACGAGATCGGTGAAGAGCACGGCGATGGTCTCAATGCCGAGTTCCAACCCGGGCGCGAGCACTTCCGAGGAAAAAAGATCGCGAAACTCCTGGAGCGCGGTCACCTGCGCCGCGGTCACGATCGTGTCGGGCCAGCGCCCATCTTCTATGCGCACGATCGCGTCGCGGCCGGATTGGTTCTCTATCGACATGCTCAGCGTACCCTGCGCTACCTCGTGCGGCACGTCGATGGCACGCGCGGAAAGGCGAATCGGCAGCGTACTCGCCTCAATGGCGTCGCGCGACACGGTGAACGGCGTGCGCTGCATGCCCGGCGCGTTGACGTCGTACGCGCCGGCAGCCAGCGAGAGTTGCGCCGCTTCACGGGAGCCCGCGCCGATGAACCGCTGCGCGTGAACGTGCGCGCTGCGCCACGGGCTCGCAATGCAAAACACGGGCTGCTCGGCAGGGAGATGCGGACGCAGCGGGCGCGCATCGAACGTGACCTCCACCGAACGATCGAACGCGGCATCGAACGAAATGTTGCATGCATCGCAGTGATTGCCTCGCTGCAGGGCTTCGAGGGCTTCGACGCCTGCAACCGCGCCGCGGCAGCCGGGACATAGCACATTCCAGCGCAGGTTCAGCGTGCCTTCCCGCGTAGCGGACAAGAACGCGCGCAAGACGTCGCGGCGCGGCAAGTGCCACTTGTCGGCCAATTCGTAGGGCCGCAAGCGGCGCACGTCGCGATCTTCCGCGCTCTTCAAATACTCGTGCAGCGCACTCTGCGCGTCGGGCGAGTAAGGCGCTTGGACCGAGAGGAGGCGCTCCGCCGCGGCGAATGCGCGGTCGGTGCCGCGCTTGACTTGCGCCGCGATAAACGGCACGAGCGGACGCGTCAGCGGCGATGATGCGACGGCATGCACACAGACGCTGACCCGCGTGCGGTTCGCATCGATGGCCTCGAGCGAGGTCCGGCTGCGAAAGTAGCGCAGCGGTCCGCGCACGTACGCGCGCTCGACTTCATGGAACTCCGGAACCTGCCAGCGCGTGGGACGCTCTTCCCATTCCAGCACGATGGGCAAGCGGCGCAGCGTGACCATGCGGCGCGTTTCGCCTGACGGCAGCGGCTCGTACCGTACGCTGACCGGCGGCAGGCCGCCGGCCTCATTCACCCAGTCGGTATCGGTGACGTATGGCCACAGCCGCTCGCGTGACGCCGGGATCTCCCAGGTCCACGTGCGCTCGAACGGCATGCAGTCTTAGAGCAGCACCGGCGAGGGGCGCGTACCGAGCCACGCGGCCAGATCCGTTTTTTGCGTCACGTATTCGCCGGTGCGCAGTTCTTCGCGAAACTCGCCGAACGTGCCGCACGCTTCGGCAAACGCGTCGTGCTTATGGATCGACTCGTAGTTGACTTGGCTAGCGGCAACGAACGTCGAGTCGCCGAAATCCGCGTACATGTCGAGCGCACTTGCCAAAATGCCGCGCACGACGTCTTCCACGAACTTGGGATTGTGATGCGCCTTGTTCACGATGAAGAACTCGTCCGGGCGCTTGAGCAAATCGTACGTCTCGCTCGACATGGCGTTTTCGACGATCTCGACTAAATCTTCGGCGCGCACCGCATCCGCGTGTCCGGGCTCGACGCCGACGAGCACGCTGCCCTTGCCGCGCTGGTTGTGCGTTGCGACGGGCAGGGCGTCCAATGCGCGCTCCGCTTGCTCGGGCGTGAATCCCGCTTCGACCAGCTCGTGCATGCTGTGCTCGCGCACCATCAGCTGCGCGCACGGACATGCCGTCATGCCTTCGGCTTCCACGCCGATGACGCGGCGGGTTCCGCGTTCGTCAGCGTGCGCGATACCGATCAGCGTGTAGGTTTCCTCGCCCCGCTTGCCGCTCACGGGCGTCCAGCGTTCGAGTCCGAAATCCGCGCGCAAACGCACGTCCGCGCGTATCGCGTGCTGCGACTGCACGATCTCTTTGGCGATTGCCTCGACGAGCCGCTCGATGCGCGCAGGCTGCGTCTCGCGCGCGAGCACGTCCAGCGCAGCCTCTTCCAATATCTCGGAAAAGCGCGACATATGCACGCCGGCTTTGTGCGGCGCCAGATCGGCGACCATCGAGAACTCGCCGTTGAAGACGCGCTCCTTGCCGTCGATATTCAGATGTACGATGCGGCGCACGCTCGAGACGCCGACGCGGCTGAGCGAGAGACGGACGTCGGGCGCCTCTTCCTGGCGGTTCGCGACGAAATGCAGCGAACGCTCGCGCCGGCGCACGCCGGCAGCGTTGCCGTTTCCGGCAGGCAGATTCAAATGCGGCGCGATCTCGGCAAGCGGCACGAGGTTGTAACGGCGCTGGAGGAGCTGCGGATGCATGTAACCGTCTGCCCACAGCAGGTCGATGTCGATCGGCCGCGCCGCGAGCTTGCGCGTACGCAGCCGGCCCACCGCGACTTCGACGTCGCGAGCGAAGCGTTCGAACGCTTCGCGATCCAGCGGCGTCTCGAGCTCCGCGGCGACGTTCAGAAATGCGGGACCCTCCGCACCGTCCGCCGCCTCGCTTTCGTAAAAAGCGGAGACAGCGCGCACCTGCGCACGGGCACGAAGGCGCTGCAGCGCCGCCAAAATGTTCCCCTGGCGGTCGCCCAGGTTGGATCCGATACCGATATAGATGCGCACGGCCCGCTCTCTTCGTCGCGCCCGCCCGCCGGCCCCGGGCGCGTAGAGCCGCTGGATTCGTGAGATAATGCGACCAGGAGATTTGCTATGCACGACGCTCGAAACGTCGGCGCGATTGAGCGCTGGATATCACTGGGAATGGGCGGCCTGCTTGTGCTGGGCGCACTCCGGGTTCGCGGCATCGCCGGCATCTTGGCCGGCGCCGGTTCGGCGGTGCTGATCTACCGCGGCGTAACGGGCTACTGCCCGGCGTACGGCGCACTCGGCATCGATACGGCCGACCGCAAAGGCAGCTATTATAATCCGGCTGCAAGCGTGCCCTACGGCACGGGCGTTCGCGTAGAGCAGTCGATCACGGTGGCGCGGCCCGCTCAGGAGCTCTACGACTTCTGGCGGCGCCTCGATACGCTTCCGCAGTTCATGGAGCACGTCGAGGAGGTGACGATGCTCACCGATCGCCGCTCGCGCTGGCGCGTTCGCGCTCCCGTCGGCAGCCGGGTGACGTGGGAAGCCGAGATCATCAACGACGTACCGGGACAACTGATCGGCTGGCGCTCCCTGCCGGGTTCGGCCATCCATCATGCCGGTTCGGTGCATTTCGACCGGCGCGACGGGTTGACGGAAGTGCGCGTCGTGCTCGAATACGCGCCGCCCGCGCGCTACATCGGCGCGTCGATGGCGCGCATTCTCGGCGACGATCCGCAGCGTGCCGTCGCGGAAGACCTGCGGCGCTTCAAGGCGATCGTCGAACGAGGGGAGCCGGCAAACCTGCAGTAAGTCTGCGAACGTCTTCAGACCCGATACGATCCAGGCCGATGCTCGACGTGCATCGACCCCCTTCGTACAGCAGCACGATGCCCCGGGCGATCGAAGGTTTCTGCGGGATTTTACGTGCGAAATCTGCGCGAACCGCGCTTACGCACTCATGATACTTCCGAACCGGAAACGCGAAAGGGATTTCCTTCACGCCTGCGATCGACCCGTGCATATATGCACCGGTCTTGTAGTATTGAACGCAGCACTTCACGTGGGCGTACCGTATGAGATCGGCGCCGTCGATTGCGCCCACGCCTTGAGCAGTCAGGCAGCGCGCACCCGCATCAAGCAGGACGAGTCCCTGTACGTCTTTGCCGCCGCGGACTGTATCACTGCGAAACCCATTCCGTACCGAATGAAGGCACGCGTCGTATTGCGCTATGTTGAAGCGCCAGCGCGGAGCAGAGTGTTGCGGAGCGGCGCAAGCGCTTAGCATGCACCAGGTAACAATGCTTAGAAAATAAAGGCAACGCAGCACGGCTCGCATCTTCATATCAGCGATTCCCATCCGTCAATTTGCGGTCCCATCCAGGCAGGATACGATGCGCCCCGTCGCTCAGCAATAGAGGCGAAATGCATATAGTCGTGGGCTGGCAGCCGGCTCTCGTATTCGCGGATCCAATCGCAATGTGGGCGCCCCGATCGCTAGACGGGGCGCTCGATGCGCTTGCGTGCGTCGATGAAGCGCTCGATGCCGGCTACTACGTCGCAGGCGCACTCTCGTACGAACTGGGAGCGATGCTGAACGGCATTGCAACACACGAGCCGCGGCTGCCGCTGCTCATTCTCGGCGCTTTTCGGGAACCGAAGCGCCGCAATCTGGCACGCAACGGCGGACGGTTTGCGATGAGCGCGCCGCTCTGCCGGGTCGGCTTCGAAGAATACGCGCAGCGCATCGATCATCTGCTGACGCAGATCCGTGACGGGGAAGTCTACCAGGTCAACTACACGCTGCCGTTCGACGTGGCGTTCTCGGGCGATCCGTTCGACCTCTACCGCTTTCTCGCGCGACGTGCTCGGGCGAAATACGCCGCGTACGTCGAGCATGACGACGTTTCCATCGTCTCGCTCTCGCCCGAGCTCTTCTTACGCTTCGACGGTTCGCGAATCAGCACCAAACCCATGAAGGGCACGGCGAAGCTCTCCAACATCGAGGAGCTTGCCAACGAAAAGAACCGTGCCGAGCACCTGATGATCGTCGATCTGCTGCGCAACGATCTGCATCGCATCTGCAACGACGTTCAGGTGCCTCGCCTCTTCGAGATCGAGCGCTATCCAACGTTCGCCACGATGACCTCGACGATATCCGGCACGCTTCGCGACGTATCGTTCGAGCAGATTCTGCGCGCGACGTTTCCCTGCGGCAGCGTCACCGGCGCGCCCAAGCGCGCGGCGATGCAGCACATCGCTCGCGTCGAGCGCGAGCCGCGCGGATTCTACACCGGCAGCATCGGCTATCTCTCGCCAAAGCGGCGCGGCTGGTGGAATGTGCCGATCCGCACGCTGCAGTTCGAACGGGGTGCAGCCGCCGGGCGCTTCGATGCGGGCGGCGGCATCGTGAGCGACTCGCAAGCGCGCGACGAATGGAACGAAGTCTTCCTGAAAGCCCGCTTTCTCGCGCCGGCACACCAGGCGTTCACGATCTGGGAGACGCTGCGCTGCGGCCCGGAGCCGAGCGATGCCGCGGCGCACGTCGAGCGGCTCGCGAGATCCGCGGCAAAATTCGGTTGGCCCATCGAACGCGATGCGATCCTGGCGCAGCTGCACGAGTTGGATCGGAAGGACGGCGCGCAGTTCGTGCGCGTACGCACCGGCCCGTCGCAGACGCGCATTCATGCGCAGCCGCTGGAAGAGACGCCGCGGCCGGTGCGCGTGTGTCTTTCGTCGCAGCGCGTCCGCTCCGACGATCCGTTCCTTGCGCATAAAACGGCGTGGCGCCCGGTTCACGAAGCAGCCGCACGTGAGGCACGCGAGCGCGGCTGCTTCGACGCCCTGCTCCTTAATGAACGCGGTGAAGTGACCGAAGGCTCGCGGACCACGCTGTTCGTGCGCCGCGGGCAGACGCTGTACACCCCGCCGCTGCACTGCGGCGTGCTGCCGGGAATCCTGCGCTCGCGCCTCGTATCCCAGGCTGGCGCCGCCGAGCGGGTACTCTATCTCGACGATATCCTGAAAGCGGATGCACTCTACGTGGGTAATTCCGCAAGAGGACTGCTGCAAGCGGAGTTCGTGCAAGATGTCTGATCCAATGCTCTATCCGTACGTGCTGCAACCCAAACTCGCCGCGGCGATTTGGGGCGGCAGCGAGCTGGTCGAACGATTCGGCAAGTACGGCGATCCGTCGAAGACGTGGGGCGAGTCCTGGGAATGCTGGGACGCCAACGTCGTGCTGAACGGTCCGCTGGCCGGCGAAAGCGTTGCGCAACTGCGGTCTCGCTTGGGTGCGAAGTTCTTGGGCGAACTCGACCCGGCGCAGATGTTTCCGATTCTCACGAAGATCATCACGGCGCGAGACTGGCTCTCCGTGCAAGTGCATCCCGACGATGCATACGCCCAGCGCGTCGAGCATCAGCCCAACGGTAAAACGGAATGCTGGTACGTTCTGGACGCACAGCCGGGCGCGCAGCTGGTGATGGGCTGGTCGCGCGATACGAGCCGCGAGGAGTATGAAGCGCGCGTCAAAGACGGCACGCTCGGCGACGTGCTCCAGCGTGTTTCCGTGAAAGCCGGCGATGCGTTCTACATCCCGGCCGGCCGCGTTCACGCAATCGGCCCCGGCATCACGTTGTACGAGACTCAACAGGCCAGCGACCTGACGTACCGCATGTACGACTGGAATCGCATGGGCGCGGACGGCAAGCCGCGGCAGTTGCACATCGATAAGGCCGCGGACGTGTTGGATTACCGTGCATCGAGCGCCGAGCATTCGTTGGAAGAGCTCACGTACGCGGCGGAAGGCTTCTCGCGCACCGCGCTCATCGCGGACGCGCATTTTCTGGTCGAGCGGGTCGTCGCGACCGAGACCGAGGCGTCGATGAGCACGCGCAACCACCCGCTCATCATCACCGCGCTCAGTGAAGGTATCGAACTGCACTGCGAAGGCGGATCGGCCTTGCTCGGGCCATACGAAACCGCGCTCGTACCGGCCGCGGCGGGAGCGGTCTCTATTCAAACCAGCAGCAGCCCCGCGCCGTTTGTCTGCGTGCTGCCTTCACCGACGCCCGAGGCGCTGCAAAAGCGCTTCGCAGACGCGGGCGTCGCGCTGCCGCTCATCGAGCGCTTTCTCTCGCAATTCGCGCCGCTCGCGCCCGCGCACTAAGGCCTAGATATGTCCGACGACGTTCACAGCATCCATCAGTTCAACGAGTTCCGGCGCGAGATGAACGAGAAGATCCTCGATTCGGGGCATCTGGGCATCAAACGCTTCTTCAACCTGGACACGCGCGCGTACGACGACGGCGCGCTGCCGCAGCGCACCAAAGAACTCATCGGGCTGGTGGCCTCGCTCGTGCTGCGGTGCGACGATTGCGTGACGTATCACCTAGGGCAGTGCGTCGAACTCGGCATCACCGATGCCGAGCTTCACGACGCATTAAACGTGGGGCTCGTCGTCGGCGGCTCGATCGTCATCCCGCACTTGCGGCGCGCGTTCGCGCGCATCGAAGAGCTGCGAGCCCTCGGTGGTTCGAGAAGCTCACCATGACGAGTTAGAGTTTTTCGAAAAATGCACGCATGCGCCGGCGTAGTTCTTCGCCGACGTCGATGCCGTCTTGCGGCACGAGCGCGCGCGGCTGCGCCGCCAGGCGCGCGATGTCCCAACGTTCCTCCGGCAAGGTTCCAAAGTACCCGTCGTGCAGCGCCGCTTCGGCGTGCGACATGATATGCTCGGCGTCGATCGGTACGTTGTAGTATTTCGCGAGCTTCGCACCGAGCAGGCACAAGCCGTCGATCAGTTTTTCGGTCAGCGGATACGGGCCGAAATCATCCGGCTTGGAGCCCTCCATCGCCATGATCGAGATGCCGAGCGCGTACGAATTGCGTCCGCGGGTGTGCGCGGCGTAGGGTTCGTCCGGTGCTTGATAGACGTCGCGCATGTTCTCGCGCACGTCGTGCGTGTTGACGACGAGAAGATCCCCGGCCTCGTTCGACGTGACGCAAAAATGATATGCCGGAAACACGGAATGGTAATCGTGCGCCGACCAATGCGTGTAGATGCGCTCGATCCGTCCCTCGGGAAGAGCCGGCGTCCACTCATGCAGTTTCCAATGCGGATACGTTTCGATGCGGTTCTCAACCGCGCGTTCTTTCATCACGCCGTAAAGCTTTGACGGCAGGCCTCGGGCTCCCGTACCCGCAACTGAAAAAGTCATGCAATGGCAAGGCAGGCTTGCGCCCGGACACCGCAGGGAGAACGGCGAGCTGTGCATCGGCGGCGTGCGCGCGAGCGAACTCGCGCAGCAATACGGCACACCGCTGATGGTGATCGACTACGGCGTTCTCGATGCCGCGATTGCGGCATTCTGTGAGGCCGGCGCGCAGCACGGCATTGACGTCGCGTATGCCGGTAAGGCGCTGCTGCTCGTCGCGCTTGCACGGCATTTGAAGCATACGCCCCTGCACCTGGACGTGTGTTCGCTCGGAGAACTGGCGGCCGCGGAACGCGCGGCGTTCCCCGCAGAGCGCATGAACATGCACGGCTGCGGTAAGACGGCTGACGAGCTCGATGCGGCCGTCGACGGGCGCGTCGGACGGATCATCGTCGACAATCTCGACGAATTGCGCCGTCTGGCGGAGCGCGGCAGCGAAGGGCGCCCGATCCCGCTGCTGCTGCGTCTGAACACCGGCATCGAAGCGCATACGCACGAGTTCGTGCGCACGAGCGGCGAGGAGTCGAAGTTCGGGTTCGATCCAGACGCGCTGCCAATCGCGATCGAGATTCTGCGCGCGCACCGCAACGTGCGGTTCCTCGGCCTGCACGCGCACATCGGGTCGCAGATTTACGAGCGCGATGCCTTCGTCGCAAACGCGCAAGTGCTCATGGAGCGCGCCGCGCACTGCGCGCAGGCCGGGCTTAACTCCGAGCAGATCATCGTCGGCGGCGGCTTCGGCGTGCAGATGCACCCCGACGAGCCCTCGCAGCTGAACGTCCCTGCGACGCTACGCGCGATCGCAGCCACCGTTCGCGCCGAAGCCGAGCGTCTGCGAATGGCCGTGCCGCGCATCGGCATCGAGCCCGGCCGGGCGATGATCGCCCATGCCGGCACCTCACTTTACAGCGTCATGGCCGTCAAGAGCGAGTTCGGGCGGCCCTACGCCATCGTGGACGGCGGCGTCTACGAGAATCCGCGTCCCGCTCTGTACGACGCTTACCATCATACCGTTCCGGCTTCTCGCGAGAGCGCGAAACTTGCCGAAACAGTAGTGTGCGGACGCACGTGCGAAAACGACCGCTTGGGCGTCGCACAACTGCCCGGCGATCTTCGCGCGGGCGAACTTATCGCAATGTGTACCACGGGAGCATACACCTACAGCATGGCCAGTAACTATAATCGTTTCACCCGCCCGGCGGTCGTTGCCGTCCGCGAAGGAACGCACCGGCTCATCGCGCGCCGCGAATCGATCGAGGACGTCCTGCGGAGCGATTGCGATGCGTAGAACGATCCTCTCGCTGCTCTGTGCCTGCGCGCTCATCGGCGCGGCTCCTCTCGAAAAACCGGCACCCGGCGGATCGGCGTGGACGGCAAAAGAAGTCGCCGCGCTGCGCAAGCAGATCGAAAGCACGTTGAAGGCTCCGGCGCTGCACGGCGCGCAGGTCGGCTTCCTGGTACGTGACACGGTGCGCGGAACGATTCTCTTCTCGCGCAATGCGAACGATGAGTTCCAGCCGGCATCCAATTTTAAACTGCTCGTCGGTTCGGCCTCGCTCCAGCGGCTCGGAACGAACTTCACGTTCATCACGAACGTCGGCAGCGATGCGGCACCGCAGGACGGCGTCATCACCGGTAATCTGTATTTGCACGGCGGCGGCGACGCGCATTTAACGGCGCAGGACCTCGACGACGCGGCGGCCGCACTCGCCAAGCAGGGCATCAAACGCGTCAACGGCGCGCTCATCACGGATCCCACACGATACGATGCGCAGCGCTACGGCTACGGCTGGTCGTGGGACGATCTCGCGTATTACTATGCGCCCGTCGTCACCGCGCTCGAGCTGGAAGAAGGCACGGTGCACATGACGTTCGCTCCCGGCCCCGGCGCCGGTTCGCTCGCGACGCTGCGCGTGTGGCCGCAATCGAGTTCCTACACCATCGACAACCAGCTCGTCACCAGCCCCGCCGGATCGAAAGATACCTCGGACATCATTCGCCCGTGGGACAAACCGCAAACGATCGAGATCGCCGGCGATTATCCGCTGGGTTCGAAGGAGTCGGGCCTGGTGAATCCGGCCGTCCCGGATCCCGAGAGTTATGCGGGCGACGTGTTCGATCGCGCGCTCGCGGCGCACGGCATCACGGTGAACGGCGGCGTGCACGACGGGAAGATGCCCGCAACGGCAACGCTGCTGTGGTCGCATAACTCCGAGGCGATGCCCAAACTGCTCGAAGATTTTTGGTACCCGAGCGACAATTTGATGGGCGAACTGTTCTTGAAGGAACTCGGCGTCGCGCAAGCCGGCGAACCGGGAACCGACGATCACGGCATCGTCCTCGAACAAGCGTTTCTGCGATCGATCGGCGTCGATCCCGATACCGTAACGATCGCCGACGGTTCCGGCCTCTCGAGCTACGACCGCATCACCCCCGCGGATCTCGTCACGATCCTTCAGGCCGATTGGAACGGGCCCAACCGGGACGTCGTGCTGGACGCGCTCCCCGTCGCGGGCGTTCGCGGCACCCTGCGCCATGCGTACACGGGCACGCCTGCCGAGCGGGCGGTTTTCGCAAAGACCGGCAGCATCAGCCACGTTCGCACGATCTCCGGCTTCGTCCGCACGAAAACCCACGGACCCGTTACCTTTTCGCTGCTCATCAACGACTGGATGGGCGAGCAGGAGCCGAAAGGCTCAGAGGCCCTGGCAAAGGTGCGAGGCGACCTGTTCTCGGAACTTGCCACCCAATAATGCTCGGAGCACATTTCGAACGGGAGATCCGCGAACAGCCGGACGTTTGGCGTTCGATCGCACAATCGAATAAAGCCGAAGCGCTGGCGCGCGCGATCAAGGATCGCGACGTCGTACTGCTCGGCAGCGGCAGTTCGCTGTTCATATCGCAGCTCGGGGCACTTGCGCTGCGCCGTCGCGGAATTCGCGCGCATGCGCTGGCCGCGACCGAAGCGCCGCTCGACAACGTCGCATACCGCAACGCGATCGTCATCGCGTGTTCGCAGAGCGGCCGTTCAACCGACTTGCTGGACGCGCTCGACATCCTTGCGCCCAAAGAGCTGATCGCGCTCACGAACACTGCCGACTCCATCCTGGGCCGGCGCGCGAACCTGACGATCGATCTGGGCGCGGGTCCAGAAATCGCCGTGCCCGCGAGCAAGAGCGTCACGTCGACCGCCGCCATTCTGTTGTGGGCGGCGGGCTTGATGTCGGGTTCGCACTCGCGCACCGCGGAGACCCTCACCGAGACGGCGGAGGACGTGCGCGGCTGGCTGGACGGCCGCGACATCGAGACGGTGCAGGACGCCGCCCAGCGTATCGCGCGACGCCGCAGCGTGGTGATCGTCGGGGCCGGGTACGGCGTCCCCGTCGCGAACGAGTGCGCCCTCAAGTTGAAAGAGGCCAGCTACATCCATGCGGAGGGCTTCTCCGCGGGCGAGTTCCGCCACGGCAGCGCGGCCATGCTCGACCCATCGTGCGGAATTATTGGCATAGTCGACGACGTCTCGCGCAACGTCGTGAACCGCCCCCTGGTCGAAGCGCTTCAGGCCGAGAGCCTGCGCTACACCATCGGCGGACGGATTGGGGACATCCCGCTCCTGGGACCGGTCGTCGGGGAGGCCTTCAACACCCTGGCGTGGCTGGTCGCCGCCCAGGTCCTCGCCCTCTACGTGGGACGGGCCAGGTACGTCGAGAGCGACGCCCCCCGCGGCCTGGCCAAAACAATGGTTTAACCGTTATAAGGAGCCCTTTTTCGCAGGATTAAGGGAGGATTAGCCGCATACTTCCTTCACAGCGAACGCGCGTGGGACCACGCCGGGCGCTTTTCTTTTGTTAGGGGACGCCGCTGGGGATGCATGGGAGCAACAGGCGGCGGCTCGACGGAGCGAAAACATGAAACACCTCTCGAGGCGGATAGCATCCGTGCTTTTGAGCCTAGGGTTTATCGCCACAGCTTTTGCTGCGCCGGTACCCACGCTCGCCGCCAACACCGGTACCGTTTCAGGTACCATCACCGATGCAGCGACCCATGCGCCCATCGCAAACGTCAAAGTCACTGCAGCGTCGCCTAGCGGCGTTGCAAACACGACGTCCGATGCGCGCGGGTATTACGTTCTGCAAGCCCTGATCCCCGACACCTACACCGTTTCATACCAAGCGACGGGATATCAGGCGGTTTCACAGCCCGGCATCACGGTTCAGCAAGGTATGGACGTTTCGCTGAATCAGGCGCTGAGCAAAGAGCTCAAGACGATCGCGACCGTGCATGCAGCCGGCGCGTCGAACTTGGTCAAGCCGAATCAGCCCAGCGACGTCTACACCGTCGCAGGCGAACAGCTCAACGCGATCTCCGGCGGAAACAACCTGCACAAGACGCTCTATCAGTACATTCAAGCTGTGCCGGGCGTTACGTCGAACGGATTCCCCGGTCAGCCGCGTATTCACGGCCAGCCCATCACGGACGTGGGCTATGAGTTCGACGGCATTCCGATCAAAGATCGCATCACCGGCTTCTTCACGACGAACCTCTCGAACGTCGGCATCTCGAACGTCGAAGTCTACACCGGCGGACTCTCCGCGGGCGACGCGGCCTCGGGTTCCGGCGTCATCAACACGGTCGTGAAAACCGGTACGTATCCGGGCAGCGCGATCGTATCGTACGGCACCGAATTCAGCGGCGAGCGTCTGAACGATCTCACCGCCGAATACAGCGGTGCGACGCCGAACCGCCGTTATTCGTGGTACATGGCGCTCGACAAAACGAACTCGCTGAACGAGTACTCGAGCGGACTCACCTATCCGGCGCTGGAGATCGAAGGCGGCAACGGCCCGGGCCCGGTGAAAACGACCGACATCATCGGCAACTTCCACTACCGTCCGAACGACAAAGACGACTTCCAGCTGCTCGTGCAAAACGGCCTGGGCGACTTCATCTTCGGATACCTGATGCAGCGCGCGCCTGGTGAAGGCGTTCCGCTCACAGTCACGCCGTGCCCCGGCTACACGGTCGGCGCAACGGCCACCGGCGCGACGGGCGGCACGGCACCGAACGGCCAGCCCTGCCCTGTCGGCCTGTACTTCTCGACCGCCAACACGCAAAACGGCGGCGGCAACATCTGGCACCACTACTCGGGTCTCGGCAAAATTCAGTGGAACCACATTCTGAACGATCACTCGTTCTTTGCGCTGCGTTTCTCTGAAAACTTCAACCAGTACATCTTCGATCAGCCAATCGCCGAGTCGAATCTTCCCGAAGAAAACGTTCGCGGCGACTGGGGCCTGAAAGGCTGCCCGGATCTGCCGTACCAGCCCGGTACGCCGGTGGTGACGACGAAGGGCGGCACCAAGGGTTCGCCGTGCATGCAGCAGTGGAACTGGTTCAGCACCGGTTTCACGGGCGACCGCCGCTCGAACATGTGGCTCGGCGCGCTCGACTACACGAACAACGTGAACGCGAACGTAACGGTCCACGCGGGTATCGGCACCGAGTACGACAACAACATTTGGTCGTACTACTACAGCCTGTACTTCAATCCGGACGGTTCGTGGCCGGGCGTCGACCTGCTCTCGAACTACCCGACGCACATTCCGTACGTGTACGCCGATGCGTCGCTCAAGTTCGGACGCTTCTTGCTGCAGCCGGGTCTACGGTATCAGCGTGAATCGTACGACTATCCGGCGACCACCGATCCCTCGACCGGCAAAACGACGCCGGGCGGCCCGCTTTCAGTCGGTCTCTTCAATCCGACGTTTGCCGGCACGTACACGATGGGTCTGGACGATGTGCTGCGCTTCTCGTACACCGACTCGACCTCGTTCGTCGGTTCGGGCTACATCTGGCGCCAAGTCGCACCGGACATCCTCAGCAGCACCTATAATCCGGGCGGCGTGAAGGGCTTCTCCGCGGATCCGACGCGCATTCACAGCGCCGACTTGATGTGGGAGCACACGATCGATGCGAACACGAGCGTCAAACTCGGCCCGTGGATGAGCCGCACCGATAACGCGTTCATCCTCTTCAAGCCGTTCACCGGCATCGATCCCACGTCGGGCAAAGCGACGTACGGACCGACGACGCCGTCGAACGAAGGCATCCGCCGCGCGTTCGGCTTCGAAATGGCGCTCAACCACGTCGACCACCGCAAGAGCGGCGTTTCGTACTGGCTGAGCGGCACGTACGACAACTTCTGGAGCTCGATCACGAGCGACCCGACCTCGTCGTACGGTGTCTCGCCGCTTCCGCCGTCGCTCGTCGCCGCCGGCACCTTGATCCGCTCGACGGGCAACCCGCTGTTCAGCGGCACGCTCACGCTCGACGCGCATCAAGACGACGTGAGCCTCCTGCCGATGATCTACTATCAGGGCCCGACGTTCTACAACACCAACCGCCTGAGCTGCAGCTACAACTGCCCGAAGGGCACGCTGCCGCAAATCACGCAGAACAACAAGAAAGCGGTTGGCTACTGGATCATGAACGCGACGGCTCTGTGGCGCGTCAACGGCAACCCGAACCTGGTTCTCGGTCTGCAAGGAACCAACGTTCTGAACAACGTGCACGACACCACGCCGTGCAACTCGTCGTACCTGCCGAGCATCGGCTATGGCTGCGGACCGTTCTGGTCCCCGGGCATGCCCGCTGTCACCGGCGAGATCTACCAGAACTACTCGCAATCGCCGTCCACGTGGCAGATTTTCCTGACCAAGAAATTCTAAGCTGACGTAGGACAACAAAATCGAGGGTGGTGCGAAAGTGCCACCCTCGATTTTTTCATGCGCTTGATTTTCGGCACGCAGGAGTGCCTGAGACTTTTACGGCAATACCGCCAAAGCGAACGAGCGTGCGATCACGCCGGTCGCTTTTCTTTTGCCCCTTACGGAGCTAAACAACTATGAGGAAACTCACACGTTGGTGGAGGCTCGGAGCATCGGCGCTTGCTATTGCAATTGCCGCTTCGATTTGCGTCCCCACTGCGGCGATCGCCGGAACGACCGGTACGATCGCCGGCGTCGTGCGTGACGCGCAATCAGGCGCGCCGATCGCAGACGTGCACGTTACCGCTGCAGCGGGAAGCGGCACGGCATCGACGACCACGAACGCGAGCGGGTTCTACTCGCTGCAAGCGCTCGTACCCGACACGTACACCGTGTCGTTCCAAGCAAGTGGCTATACTCCGGCATCGCAGCCGGGCGTGACGGTCCAGCAGGATCTCGTCTACAAGCTCGACATGCGCATCTCGAAGCAGCTCAAGACGATCGCGACCGTGCATTCGCGCAGTGCCGGAAACCTCGTCAAACCGTACGAAGGTTCCGACATCTACAACGTCAGCGGCGACCAGCTCAAAGCGGCCACCGGCGGCGACAATCTGCACAAGACCGTTTACGAATACCTGAATACCGTTCCGGGCGTCTCGCCGATCGGCGGCGGCTTCCCGGCCGAGCCGTCGATTCGCGGCGGCTACGACGTCGACAACGGCTACGAGCTCGACGGCATTCCGATCACGGAACGCATGACCGGCTATTTCACGACGAACCTGACTGACCTCGGCATAGGAAACGTGGAAGTCTATACCGGCGGTCTTTCGGCGCAAAACGCGGGCAACGGCGTCGGCGTGATTAACTCGGTGATCAAGACCGGTTCGTATCCCGCCTTCGGATCGTTCAACATCGGCGTCACCTCGCCGCAGTTCAACCACTACGCGCGCGCCGAATACGGCGGCGCGACTGCGAACCGCCGCTTCAGCTATTATCTGGCATTCGACGGCGCGAACTCGCAGAACGACTTCAACAACGGAACCGTTTCGTTCACGCTGCCGCAAGTCGGCATCTCGTCGGGCAACCCCGGCTACATCTATACGCGCGACGTCATCGGCAATTTCCATTACCGTCCCGACGCGCACGACGACATTCAGTTCCTGTACCAGAACAGCTTGTTCAACGGCAAGGTTGACTACATGCTGTATTCGGGAACCTCTTCGGCACCGCTGCTTGGCCTGGCGCCGTGCCCCGGCGCCGTTCCCGACAACGGGAACCGTACGGGTGCAACCGGCGGTACCGCACCGGACGGGCAAACGTGTCCAGGCGGCCTCTACTTCACGGCACTGAAGAACGGTGAGGGTAACTTCATCGGTCACTACTCCGGCATCGGTAAGATTCAGTGGAACCACGTCATCGACAGCCACTCGAGTTTTGCGCTGCGCTTAGCGGAGAACTTCAACCAGTACATCTTCAACCAGCCGTTGACCGATCCGAACCTCGCGGAGTTCGGTTCACCGCGCTCGGGATGCCCCGCGTATCCGTACGCGGCGGGTTCTCCGCTGCCGCTGACGTCCTCGGGCCGGGAGTGCACGATGGACCTCGGCGACTACTGGCAGAACCGCTACGGCAACGACTACTACGCGCAGCTCGACTACACGAACACGCCGAACGAGAATCTCACGATCAAGGCCGGCGTCGGACAGGAGTACGACAACCAGAAGCGCGACGTTCGTTACCTGAACTGGTTCAATAACCCCAACAATTCGCACGCACCGTGCGGCGGCGATACCTTCTCGTTCCCCTGCATGAACTCGCTGACCGACATTCCGGTGCATGCGCCGTACGCGTACCTGCAGGCGTCGATGAACTTCGGCAAATGGACGGTTCAGCCGGGCCTGCGCTACTCGCGCATGTCCTATGCGATCCCGGCCCAACCGAACTTCACGACGAGCGCACAGCCGAACGGCGTTCCGGGCGGCACCTCGCACGTGGATTTCCTGGCGCCCTCGCTACTCGGTACGTACCGCTTCGGCCTTGATGACGTGATGCGCTGGTCGTACTCGACCACGGGTCAGTTCATCGGTACGGAGTTCGTGTACCGCCGCGGCTCGTGCACGTACAATCCGTACTGTATCAACACCACGACGGGACAAACTCCCAGCAACAAGCCGCAGGTCAACACGAGCTTCGACTTGCAGTGGGAGCATCAGATCGACGGCAACACCTCGCTGCGCGTTGGTCCGTACTACCGCTTCTCGAACAACTACCTCGCCAGCTTCTCGCCGCTGATTGCGGAAAATCCGGCTCCGAAATATGGCCCGCCGGAACTGCAGAACAACCTGAAGATCCGCTCGTTCGGCGTTGAGATGGGCCTCTCGCACGTTGAGCCGGGACCGATCGGAAACTCGTTCTGGCTCTCAGCCTCGCTCAACAACTACTGGACGCAGATCAGCAGCTTCGGACAAGTTGCGTTCATCAACTTCCCGATCTCGGACTATTTCCTCTCGCACAAGCAGTTCGTTCGCAGCCCGCTGACGGCGCCGTTCGCGGCGACGTTCGTGGCGGACATCCACAAGAACGGCTTGCACTTCATCCCGGATCTGTACTACACGTTCGGCAACTTCTACAACGTCGGCGGATGTATTCCGTACGACTCGACGACCGGAGCGCCGATTGCGTGGAATCAGTATCAGCAGCCGGTGGGATGCACGTCGGGTGCGGCCACCAACGGCGGCAAGAACCTGCCGGTGATGGCGCCGCAATCGCAAGGCATGGCATACTGGAAGGCCAACGCGACGATCCTCAAGGAGCTGAACGCGCACTACTCGGTCGGCGTTCGCATCGTCAACCTGACGGACAACGAACACGATTGGGACGGC
>Ga0207664_10000895_pt1 | contig 20113 bp, 12 predicted proteins | sample LARL83metaG_FD_184349 | JGI IMG/M metagenome (GOLD analysis project Ga0207664, IMG submission 184349) | Corn, switchgrass and miscanthus rhizosphere microbial communities from Kellogg Biological Station, Michigan, USA - LAR L8-3 metaG... | ecosystem: Host-associated > Plants > Roots >... | reverse complement strand
GGGTCAGCGAACCGCAGGTCGGCGCCCGCCTCGCCGTGCCCGGCGGCAAACAGCGCGCCGCGGGAGGCCTCGGCCAGGATCCAGCGCACCGAGTCATCGCCCGCCCGGCACGCGTCGGCCGCGGCTCCGGTCCAGGACAGGTGCGCGCTGACCGCGAGCGCCGTGCGCGGCGCGTGCCGCGCCAGCCGCCGCTGGCCGCAGGCGGCCTGGCGGAGCGTGCAGCCGAGCCCGCCGAACTCCGGCGGCAGCGCTACGTCCAGGTACCCGACCCCCGCGAGCCTGGCGATGTCCGCGGCGAGGACCCCCGGCTGACCGCTCGCGCGCCCCGCGGCCCCGCCCAGCTGCCCGAGCAGGCCGTCGGTAAGCAGGTCACGGGGCCGTTTCGCCGTCATGGGCAGATCCTCCCGCCGCGGTGCCGGAAAGTCAACTTATTCAGTAGGAAATGGGTGCTTAACGGGATCCGTCCCGGCGGCCGCCTGGCCGGGGCGCCCAGTAGGAGCGCCGTGTCAGTCCGCGCCGATGACGCGGAGCGGCTGGCCCGCGGCGAAGGCGGCGATGTCCGCCACGGCGTCGGTGTAGAAGGTCCGGTAACCATCATCGGTCACATACCCAAGGTGCGGGGTCAGCACGGTCCGCGGCGCGGACCGGAACGGATGCCCCGCGGGCAGCGGTTCCTCATCATAGACGTCAAGTCCGGCACCGGCGATATTCCCGGCATGCAGCGCGGCGAGCAGCGCGTCGGAATCGACGACCGGCCCGCGCGACGTGTTCACGAGGAACGCCGTCGGTCGCATCAGCCCCAGTTCCCGCGCTCCCACCAGCCCGACTGACCGCGCGCTCAGCTTGTAGTGCACCGTGACGACGTCGGACAGTGTGAACAGGTCGTCCTTGCCGACCGCCGTCACGCCGGCCGCGGCGGCCGTGGCGCCGGACAGGTTCTGCGACCAGGCAAGCACGTCCATGCCGAACGCCCGCCCGACCGCCGCGACGGCCCGGCCGATGTTGCCGAGCCCGACCACGCCCAGGGTCCGCCCGCGCAGCCCGAACCCGACCGTGTGCTGCCAGCCGCCACTCCTGATCGCGGCGTCCTCCTCGGCCACGTGCCTGGCCACCGCGAGGATCAGCGCCCAGGTGAGTTCGGGCGTGGCGCTGGAAACTCCACGTGTTCCGCACACGGTTACCCGGGCCGCCTGGCACGCCGCCACGTCGATCGAGGCGTTGCGCATCCCGGTAGTGACGAGCAGCCGCAGGTTAGGCAGCAGCGCGATCCGCTCGGCGGTGAACGGCGTCCGCTCCCGCATCGCCACGATCACGTCGAACGGCCGCAGCTGCGCCACCAGGTCGCCGGTGTCGGCGATGTGGCTGGCGAAGGTAACGACGTCCGCTCCGAGCGAGTCCCAGTCGGCGCAGCTGAGTGCCACGTGCTGGTAGTCATCGAGTACCGCGATCCGCATCACGTAGCCTCCGAACGGTTGCGGCTGACTTTATCCCGCCCGCCCACCCCATCCCGCCCGCCCACCCCATCCCCACGCCCCCATCCCCCACGCGGGCGGGGATGGTCGGGCGGGGGATGGTGCGGGCGGATGGGTGCGGGCGACCCGCCCGCCATAGCGGCCGCGGGGCGGCGGCGCCCGGGATGCTAACTTTTGTCCCATGACGTGGCTGGATGCGCTCGCGGAAAAGGCCGTCGACGGTGAAACCCCGACCCGCGAGGAGGCGCTCGCGGTGCTCGCGAGCGGCGACGACGAGCTGATGGACGTCGTCGCGGCGGCGTTCCGGGTCAGGCGCCGCTTCTTCGGCCGCAGGGTCAAGCTGAACTACCTGGTCAACGTCAAGAGCGGGCTCTGCCCGGAGGACTGCCACTACTGCTCGCAGCGGCTCGGCTCGCAGGCGGACGTCCTCACCTATACGTGGCTGAAGACCGAGCAGGTCGTCGCGTCCGCCGAGGCCGGGGTGGCCGGCGGCGCCCGCCGGGTCTGCCTGGTGGCGAGCGGCCGCGGCCCGACCGACCGGGACATCGACCGGGTCGCGGGCGCCGTCGCCGCGTTCAAGGAGCGCAACCCGGACGTCGAGGTCTGCGCCTGCCTCGGCCTGTTGTCCGCGGGTCAGGCCGAGCGCCTCGCCGCGGCGGGCACCACCGCCTACAACCACAACCTGAACACCTCGGGCGGCCACTACGCCGACATCTGCGGCACGCACGAGTACGCGGACCGGGTGGCGACGGTCGAGTCCGCCAAGCGGGCCGGGCTGTCCCCCTGCTCCGGCCTGATCGCCGGCATGGGCGAAACCGACAAGGACCTGGTCGACGTGGCGCTCGCGCTGCGCGCCCTGCGTCCGGATTCGGTCCCGGTCAACTTCCTCATCCCCTTCGACGGGACGCCGCTCGCCGGGCACTGGGAGCTGACACCGCAGCGCTGCCTGCGCATCCTGGCCATGGTCCGCTTCGTCAACCCGGACGCTGAGGTCCGGCTCGCGGGCGGCCGCGAGATCCACCTGCGCACGCTGCAGCCGCTCGCGCTGCACATCGTCAACTCGATCTTCCTCGGCGACTACCTGACCAGCGAGGGCCAGCCGGGCGCCGCCGACCTCGCGATGATCGCCGACGCCGGCTTCACCGTCGAGGGCGCGGACGCCGGCAGTGCCGGCAACGGGGCCAGCGACGGAGTCGCGGTTGCCGGGCGCCCCGACCTGGTGCACGTGCGCCGGCGCGGCGCTGGCACAGAACTCCCCGCCAACACCTGAGTCACCGGCGGGCCCTTGCCGCAGCGCGGCGGCCCGATACGATGGCGCCCTTTGCCATCGGGCCGCCGCGCGAGGACTCCGGGGGGTACGGGGGGTCGTCCCCCCGGAAGAGAACAGCCGCAGCGCGGCGGCCCGATACGATGGCGCCCTTTGCCATCGGGCCGCCGCGCGAGGACACGGGTCGTCGTCCCCGGAAGATAACGGCTTCCGGCCGACCCCGCAGAGCATGAGTGTGGCGCCCGGCTCTGACTCGTTCGGCAGGGTATCCGGCTGCCACTCGTTCAGGTAGACGAGGCCGGGCGGCACCAGTTCGAGCCCGTCGAAGAACCTGGTGATCTCCTCGCGGCCGCGCACCTGGCCGCGGCCGAGGCTGCGGCGCAGCACGTCGGAGTTAGCGCGGGCCTCGGGCGACTCGTCGCAGAAGTGAGTCATCTGCATGAAGCTGCCCGGCGCGAGCTGCTGCTTGTACCGGGTCACGATGCCGTGCGGGTCCTCGGAGTCGAGCACGTGGTGGATGACCGCGTTGAGTATCAGGCCGACCGGCTTGCCGAAGTCAAGCAGGCAGCGCACCTCGGGCGCGGAAAGCAGCGCGTCCGGCGTCCTGATGTCGGCGAGCACGACGACCGTCGAGGCGTCGTCGGCGAGCAGCGCCTTGCCGTGCAGGGCGACGCTCGGGTCGTTGTCAACGTAGGCCACGCGCGCGGCCGGGTTGATCGTCTGGGCGATCTGGTGCGTGTTCTGCACCGTGGGCAGGCCGGAGCCGAGGTCGAGGAACTGCTCGACGCCCTGCAGCGACATGTACCTGACGGCGCGGCCGAGCGCGGCCCGGTTGAGCCGCGCGCCGCCGCCGCGGTCACCCATGGCCGCGACCGCCTCGGCGGCGACGGCGCGGTCGACCGCGAAGTTGTCCTTTCCGCCGAGGATCGCGTCGTAGACCCGGGCCACGCTCGGCTGGGTGGTGTCGATCTCTGGCGGGACATGATCAGGATCCGCCTTGGCCCAGGTCATGTCGTAATCGGCCACTGCACGGTCCCCCATCGTTAATGAGTGAGAACGTCTTGACTCATCTTAACCATCAGGAAAACTGACAGGTGCGGGCAGAAAACTGTGCGGGAACTGACAGCGGCATGGGCCAGCATGGGTGTCATGGCAGACGCAAGCTACGCGATAGAGACGCACGGCCTGGTCAAGCGGTTCGGCAAGACCACGGCGCTCGCCGGGGTCGACCTGGCCGCGCGGCCGGGCAGCGTCCTCGGCCTCCTTGGACCGAACGGGGCGGGCAAGACCACCGCGGTCCGCATCCTCGCCACGCTGCTGCGGCCGGACGACGGGTCGGCGGCGGTATGCGGGTGCGACGTGGTGCGCGACGCGCACCAGGTACGCCAGCTCATCGGGCTGACCGGACAGTACGCCTCGGTGGACGAGGGACTGTCCGGCACCAACAACCTCGTCATGGTCGGGCGGCTGCTCGGGCTGAGCCGCGCCGCGGCCCGCGCCCGGGCGGCCGAGCTGCTGGTGAGGTTCGAGCTCACCGACGCCGCCGGACGGAGCGCGAAGACCTACTCCGGCGGCATGCGCCGCCGTCTCGACCTGGCCGCCAGCCTGGTCGGCCGGCCGCGCGTGCTCTACCTCGACGAACCGACCACCGGCCTTGACCCGTACAGCCGCAACGAGGTCTGGGGCATGATCCGCGGGCTCGTCGCGGACGGCACTACGGTGCTGCTCACCACGCAGTACCTGGAAGAGGCCGACCAGCTCGCGCACGACATCGCGGTCATCGACCACGGCGCGGTCATCGCGACGGGGACACCGGACGAGCTCAAGGCGAGCGCCGGGCGGCAGGTGCTCGAGGTGACCCCCGTCGACCGGGCCGACCTGGCCGCGGTCGCGGAGCTGCTCGAGCGGCTCACCGGCGCGGTGCCCGCCATCGGCGCCGAGTCCGGCCAGGTCAGCGTCCAGGTCGAGGGCGGCCGGGCGCTGCCCGAGATCATGCGCGCGATCGATGACCGGTCCATCGAGCTCGCCGAGTTCGCGCTGCGCCGGGCGAGCCTCGATGAGGTGTTCCTCTCGCTCACCGGCCACCGCGCGGAAGAGCCAGCGGAAGCGGCGGCGCCGGACGCGGCGGGAAAAGCGGGAGCGGCCGCGGCGGCCGCACCCGCTCGCGAACTTGACAGGAGTAACCGATGACAACGGCGGCACTCGCCACCCCTCCCCCGGCCTCCGCGCTGGCGCGCCGGCCGAGCCTGGCGACCGCGGTGGCGAACTCGCTGACGCTCGCCTGGCGCAGTGTGCTGAAGATCAAGACGAACCCGGAAGACCTCTTCGGGCTCTGGCTGCAGCCGATCATGTACCTGGTCTTGTTCACCTACGTGTTCGGCGGCGCGATCGCCGGGGGCACGCACCAGTACCTGCAGTTCTCGCTGCCGGGCATCCTGGTGCTCTCGGTGGTCTTCGCCACGCTCGGCACCGGCATGATGCTCAGCGCGGACATCGCCACCGGCGTGTTCGACCGGTTCCGCTCGCTGCCCATCGTCCGGTTCGCGCCGCTGGCCGGCGCGATTCTCGGCGACCTGATCAGGTACGTGATCTCGATCCTGGTGACGCTCGGGTTCGGTTACGTCCTCGGGTTCCGCGTGCAGACCAGCGCGGTCGCGGCCGTCATGGGCTGCCTGCTGCTCGTGGCGTTCGCCTTCGCGATGTGCTGGCTGTCGGCCATGCTCGGCGTGCTGGCGAAGTCCGCCCAGGGCGTGCAGTGGTGGGGCTTCCTGTTCATGTTCCCACTGGTCTTCGGCAGCAGCATCCTTACCTCGACGGCCACGATGCCCGGCTGGCTGCAGGCCTTCGTCAAGGTCAACCCGGTCACCTACCTGACCGAGGCGGAGCGCGCGCTGCTCGTCGGCGGTCCCGCCGCCGCCGCGGTGGAGCGCTCGCTGCTGTGGGCGGCCGGCATCTTCGCGGTGTTCGCCCCGCTCGCGGTGGCCGCCTACCGGCGCCGGACGTAGTGCCAGCGTCCCGATGTCCCGTTGTGCCAGCCATAGCGGCACAACGGGACATCGGCGCGTTGACGACGGCGAACGGGCCGCTCACGGGTTGGATCACGAACTTGCCCTTAGCGGGTGGCGAGGGCTTCCCGGCCGAGGGCGGCGGCCTGCTCGTAGCGGAGGTCACGCGACGACGCGTAGGCCGCCAGGTACGCCCGCGGGCCGAGGGCCGCGCGGGCCGCGTCGCGGGCGGGCGGGGCGTCCGGGCTTGACTCGTCGAACGCGCCGCGGACGGCGTGGGCCGCGCCGAGCAGGCGGGCGGCCAGCAGCGGGTCGTCGCCGGTGAGCAGGTGGACGGCGCAGGCGTCAAGGACCGCGGCGAGAGCGGGGTGGTCGGTCCAGGCGGCCGCGTCGTCAAGCGCCTCGCCGAGCAGCTTGCGGCACCGGTCGCGGTCCCCTTGCATGAGCACGGCGGCGGCCAGGCGGACCTTGACCTGAGCCCGCAGCGACTGCCACCACGGGGCCTGCAGGCCTTGCACGTCGGTGAGCACCACCGCGGCGCACCGGGCGCACTCGGCGTAGTCGCCTTCCCGCCAGGCAAGCTCGGCGCGCATGAACGCGATCCAGCGGTCGATGTCCATGTGACCGCCGCGCGCCGCCACCGCCCGCTCTACCTGGGTCATCTCGGCGCGGGCGGTGGCGAGGTCGCCCGATCGCGCCCGGATGAGCGCGAGCCGCGCCTCGACGTAGCTCAGGTCGCCCCAGGCGGCGATCTCGCGGCCGATCGCCGCCGCCTCGGCCAGCGCCGCGATCGAGGCGGCGTGGTCGGCGCGCAGCTCGGTGAATTCCGCGAGCTGGGTGAGCGCCATCGAGATGCCCCAGTGCTCGCCGAGCGCGCGCAGCTCGGCGAGTCCCGCGCGGCAGTGCTGCTCCGCGCCGTCGAGCGTGCCGAGGCTGAACGCGTAGGAGGACAGGGAGGCCTGGCCGACGGCCCGCATCCACTGGTCCGGCGAGTGGGCGTACCGCTCGAACCAGGCCATGGCGCGGTCGGTCGCGCCGTCGTACTGCAACAGCACCGGCCCGGCCATCGCAGCGAGCGGATGGCTGGTCCCCGAGCCGTCGTCGAACCGGTTGACGGCGGCGAGCGCCTCGGTGAGCGGCTCCCTGACCGAATCGATGTCCCACGTCCAGCCCGCCGCGAGCAGCGCGCAGATGACCCGGGCCTCGGCGAGCTCCCGCGTCAGCGGCGGCGGGTCCATGGTGAGGACCGCGCGGCACAGCCCGTCGGCCTCGCCGTGGCCGCGCTGCACCCAGGAGTAGCCAAGCGAGCGCACGAAGCGCAGCGCGCTCGCCGCGTCGCCCTTGGCGGTCACCCACCGGATCGCGGCGTTGATGTTGCCCTGCTCGGCGGCGAGCACGCGGAACCAGCGGACCTGCGCGCTGGTGCGCAGCAGCGGGTCGGCGGTCTCCACCAGGTCCAGGTAGTACCGGGCGGCGGCGTCGCTGACGTGGGTTCCTTCGCCTGCTTCGGTGAGGCGTTCCAGGCAGTAGGCGCGGACCGTGTCCAGCATCTGGTACCGCGCCTCCCCGTCCTCGCCCGCCGTCGCGCGGCTGAGGATCGACTTGCCGACGAGGCCGGCCAGCGTGGGCAGCACGGCGCCCGCGGTCAGTGGCCCCGGCCCGGCGCAGACCCGCTCCGCCGCGGCCAGGGTCGCCCCGGCGGGGAAGACCGCCAGGCGGCGGGCCAGCGCCCGCTCCTGATCGATGAGCAGGTTCCAGCTCCAGTCGACGACCGCGCGCAGCGTCTGGTGCCTGGGCAGTGCGATCCGGCTGCCGCCGGTGAGCAGCGCGAAGCGGTCATCGAGTCGCCCGGCGAGCTGGGCCGGGGTCAGCGTGCGCAGCCAGGGGGCGGCGAGCTCGATGGCCAGCGGCATGCCGTCCAGGGTCCGGCAGATCCGGGCCACGGCCGTCGCGTTGGCCTCGCTGAGCTCGAACCCGTCAACGACCGCGGCGGCGCGGTCCGCGAAGAGCCGTACGGCCGGGTTGCCGCTGGTGATCGCCGACCGGTCGCTCGGGTTGGGGGCGGCCAGCGGCGCGACGACCTGCAGCACCTCGCCGGGGATCTGCAGCGGCTCGCGGCTGGTCGCCAGGACGCGGACCCGCGGGCAGTCCGCGAGCAGCCGCGCCACCAGGGCGGCCGCGGCGTCGATCACGTGCTCGCAGTTGTCGAGGACGAGCACCGCGTCCCGGTCGGCGAGGAAGGCGGACAGCCGGCCGGCCGCGTCGCCCCCCGCGTCGGCGGCGTGCCTGGCGATCGAGCGCTCGCGCAGGCCGAGCGCGTCGAGCACCGCGTACGGCACCTTGGCGGGATCGGTGACCGGGGCGAGCTCGGCGAACCAGGCCGGCCCGTCGGCACGGGCCGCGGTCTCGGCCGCGAGCCGCGTCTTGCCGACGCCGCCCGGGCCGGTGAGCGTGACCAGCCGCTCGACGGCGAGCCGCTTGAGCAGCCCGGCCAGGTCATCGTCCCGCCCCACGAAGCTCGTCGGCGGGCGGGGCACGCCGTGGCCGGCCTCGGCGGCGCGCGCTCCCCACAGCGTCCGGTCGGCGGTACTGCCGGGTGTCGCGGCGGGCGGGACGGCGGGTGCCTCCGCGGGCCGAAGGGCCGCGGGAGGGCCGCTGGCGACCTCGACCGCGGCCTGCGGGATCTCTTGCCTGAGTATCGCCAGGTAGGCGTGCTCAAGCGACGGGGACGGGTCCACGCCAAGGCGGTCGGCGAGGCGGTCGCGGACCTGCTGGTATATCCCGAGCGCCTCCGCCTGGCGGCCGGTGGCGGCCAGGGCCCGCATCAGCAGCGCGGCGGGCCGCTCGGCCAGCCCGTCGGCGAGGGTGAGCTCGCGGAGCTCGCCGACCAGGGCGGCGTCCGCCGCGCCGAGCGCGAGGTCGGCCTCGATCCGGTCCAGCGTCGCCGCGGCGCGCAGCTCGGCGAGCCGGGCGGCCGGCGCGAACGCGAACTCCTCGCCCGCCATGTCGGTGAGCGCGCTGCCGCGCCAGGCGCCGAGTGCCGGGCGGAGCAGGGCCGCCGCCTCCTGCGCGGCGCCGCGCGCCAGGGCCTGGCGCCCGGCCCTGGCCTGTGCCTCGAAGGCGATCGCGTCCACCGCGTGCGGTTGCACGGCGAGCCGGTAGCCGGCCGGGCAGGACTCGAGCACCCGGTCGGGCACCCCGGCCTGGCGGAGCGCGACGCGCAGCCGGGAGACCAGGGACTGCAGCGCGTTGGCCGCGTCCGCCGGGCGGTCCTCGCCCCACAGGCGTTCGATCAGCGCCTGGGCGGGCACCACCCGGCCGGCGTCGAGCGCGAGCAGGATCAGCAGGGCCCGCACCCGGTGCCCGCCTACGCGCACCGACTGGCCCGCCGGGTCGGTCACCTCAAGCGGGCCGAGTACGCTGATCCGCACCGCGTCCGCCGTCGCCTGCACGTCGTCCTTCCCGCCGGGAGTACACGGCCGCGGGAAGCGGCCATGACCATGCTAACGCGAAACGAAGTCGAGATCTATCGCGTTTTGGAAGTCGCCGGCGGTAACGACGGCAGCGACGGCGGCAGGCCGAAGCGGCCGAACAGGGACGCGTCGAAGGTGGTGATCTCGGCGATCCGGCCGCCGCCGGTGCGCAGCACGTCGAGCTTGAACGGCAGGAAGGCGTCGCCGCCCGCACGGCGCAGGTACGACGCCGCGGCGGGCATCCGGTTGGCCGCCGTGGGCAGCAGCCGCCAGTCGCCGAAGATCGTGCGGTCGTAGGCCTGGGCCATGAACCCGGCGACCGCGTCCCGGCCGGTGAACAGGCCCGGGTTGGGCGGCATCGCGACCCGGATGTCCTCGCGGATCACCGCGAGGCCGGCGGCCATGTCCTGCCGCTCGTGCGCCTCGATGAACGCGGCCAGCAGCGCCCGGTCAGCTTCGGTGATGCCGCTCGGCGACCAGTCCGCGTCCCGCGCCGACGTCCGCTCGGCGAGCGTGGCCCGCGCCCGCTGCAGCGCGCTCGTCACCGCGGCGAGCGACATCTCGAGCATGCGGGCGGTCTCCGCGGCCGAGTAACCCTGGACGTCCCGCAGCAGCAGCACCGCCCGCTGCCTGGCGGGCAGCAGCTGGATCACGGCCAGGTAAGCGAGCTCCACCGTCTCGCGGCGGATCGCCGCCTCCTCCGGCCCCTCGGCCGCGTCGAGCAGCACGTCGGGATACGGCTGGAGCCATGGCACGTCCGCGACGGACTCGACCTGCTCCGGGCGCCGCCGCGCGGCGCGCAGGATGTCGAAGCACGTCGTGGTCACGATGCGGTACAGCCAGGCCCGCGCGGCCGGGCCGCCGTCGAACGAGGCCCGGCCCTTCCATGCTCGCAGCAGCGCCTCCTGCACCGCGTCCTCGGCCTGCTCCAGGTTGCCGAGCATCCGGTAGCTGTGCACCTGGAGTTCGCGCCGGTGGCGCTCGCTGAGCTCGGTGAACCGGGCCTCGTCTAGTACGTTCATGGGCGCGGCCTCGCCTCTCGTCAGGCGGTAGCCGCGGCGTCGGCCGCGTCGCGCAGCGCCTGGATGTCGATCTTGGTCATGCCGAGCATCGCCTGCACGGCGGCGTTGGCGCGCAGCGGGTTCTCATCGCTGATCAGCTTGACGAGCTCCTCGGGGACGACCTGCCAGGACAGCCCGAAGCGGTCCTTGACCCAGCCGCACGGGCCGATCTCGCCGCCGCCCTCGGTGAGCTGCTCGGTGTACCGGTCGACCTCGCCCTGGTCGTGCGCGGAGACCTGCATCGAGACCGCCTCGGTGAACTTGTACATTGGACCGCCGTTGAGCGCGGTGAACGGCCGGCCGGCCAGCTCGAAGGCGACGGTCATCACCTTCCCCTGCTCGCCGGGCTGGTCGGGGCCGTAATAGCTGACGTCGGTGATGCGCGAGTCGGGGATGACCGAGACGTAGTGCTCGGCGGCCTCAAGGCCGTTGCCGTCGAACCAGAGGCACGGGGTGATCGTGGTCATCGCTTGGGTCCCTTCGGATGCGACGTTGCTGACACCTGATGAAACGTCCGCCGACCGGGTAACTAATCGGTGTGACTAGCCAGCGGGCGAACGGCCCACCCGTTCGGGCTACCCGGCGGCGCGCCAGGCGCAGCCCAGGCACAGGATGTCAACCCTTCGCGACGTACCGTGCCCCCGATCCGGCCGCTACGCCATGCACGTGCGGGGGACAAGTTGCGATGCAATTGCATACCCGAAAAGTGCGGTATCGAGCACGGAGAGTTACCTCGACGGGCATAAAGAAGTAGCGGGCTGGTCCATCTGGACTAGTACCACGCGGTGGCTAGACAGCTGGGTGCTACCCGCGGGCAGGGCGGCGGGCTGGCGGGCGTCGGAGCCCGCCGCCGCCGACGGGCTGGCCTGGCCTGCGTCGCCATTCCACGCGGCGTCGATGCCCATGTCGCGCAGTGGCGGGGCGAACGCCACGCGGTTGCGGCCCGCCTGCTTGGCCGCGTACATGGCCGAGTCGGCGGCCGCGAGCAGGTCGGTGAGCTCGAAGGACTCGCCGCGCGCCAGAGCGGTGACGCCCACCGAGATGGTGACCGTGACCGTGGGCGCCTCGGGGCGGTCGTCGATCGGGATCTCGAGGTTCGCGATGAAGCCGCGGAGCCGCTCCGCGATCTTGCACGCGTCTTCCTCCCTGGTCTGGGCGAGCAGCAGCACGAACTCCTCGCCGCCGAACCGGCCCGCCCGGTCGTAGTCGCGGGACTGGCCGGTGAGCGCGTCCGCGATCGCCCTGAGCACCCGGTCGCCGACCAGGTGCCCGTACGTGTCGTTGACCTGCTTGAAGTGGTCGATGTCGACGAGCGCGAGGGCGACCGGGTTGCGAGTGCGGGTGGCGCGGGACAGCTCGCCCTCGGCCTCGGATTCCCACGTGGAGACGTTAAGCAGCCCGGTCTTCGCGTCAGTGCGCGACTGGGCCACGAGCGCCGGATGAATAAGGAAACGCCGGACGAGCAGCACGGTCGGCAGGGCGATTACCACGAGCAGCGGGCTCAGCGCCACGGCGACCGTTATCAGGATGGCGAGGTCGATTTCCACCAGAAGGCCATGTAGCGCGTCGCGGTCGAATTCGCCGGCGAAGAAACGCGTCGCCGGGTTAGCCAGCTTCACGGCACCGACAATAAGAAAGTGCTGCACCCGGTGGCCCGCGATCTGGCAGGCACCCACCGCGAGGCACCAGGTGAACGCGTGCAGGCCGGTGCCGGGAGAAGCGCCCGCGAAGGAATGCGGGATGGCCCGGAACAGCAGCGATATGGCCGCGTAGCACAGGCTGAGCGTGGCCGCGGAGAATACCTTCTTGTAAATGAAGCCCGGGTTGACAAAGAGCTGCAGCGTAGTGACGATCGGGATCGCGATGAGGGCGGAATAGACCGGCGGCAGCAAAATGGCCGTGGGGAGAATCCAGACCGAGCTGAAGTCCCTGGTCACTCCCGGATATGAGTACATGAGCTTTGGCGTTGAGGCCATGGAGATCGTCCCGCAGCAGGCCAGCAGCAGGAACTCCACCACATCGCCGACATGCCAGCTCGTATAGGCGATCCCGACGGCTATGACCGTGACGGCGAGGCCGGTCACCACCGCGGTGTACCCCCGCAGCGCTGGGGGAAGTTCCCACCAAGGCCAGTCCCTGATAGCCAAGCCGCGCTTGAAGCGGCTGGTGAGGGACGATGCCTGCATGATCCACCGTTTCGTCTGTGGTGCCTGTTACTGAGCTCTAGTAGCTGCTGACTGTAAATGACTAGCTGCGTATAGCTACCATAACCCATCTTGCCTGGCTTGGTAACTATTGCGATGTGTTTCCAGTACAAGTCGTGACAAGGCAGCGCTTAATAGTTCGTAAGAGCGATGACGCAGAGGCAGGAGAGACGAATCTGCGTCAGAGAAAGGAAAGTGGGCGTTGGCAACAACTGCGTCTGCTGTTACGCATGGGGAGGAAGTAAAGTGCGCAACTCTTTCTGGACCTGACCCGCCACGAGATCCGCCGAGAATCATCCGAGCCACATCGAGAGGGGTGCACATCATGCGTGACACCTGGACCCGGTAGTCAGATCTTAGCTTCGTCTTCATCTCCTTTACCCCTAGTTACTACGAGCCGCATGGATAGGTGTCTGCCTGGTAAGCGAGGCCTCTCGGCCAAGATGTCTCGCAGTGTGACGACCGACGGCGGGTGACATTCCCCGCCAGCGGATTGCAAGGCCACAGGCGATAAGGGCACCGATTCCTCCACTGAGAGCCACGACCGTCGAGGGAGGTACCACCTCGGCGGCCGCCCCAGCCACGGCGAACGCCACCCCTTGACCCACGATCAGGCCCGCATTGGCGAGGCCGAACGCCTGCCCCCGCTTCTCGTTCGGTATCCGTTCCACGAACGCGGTGTTGGCGGCGACCTGGTACATCGCGAAGCTGTTAGACACCGCGAACAGTGCCATCGAGACGATGAGGTTCGGGCGAAGTGCCGTTGCCGCGAGGATTCCGCAGCTGAGCACCGCCATCGGCGCCATCCAGCGCAGCCGGGTCAGCGGGCCCAGCTTCTTTGTGAACAGCGGGGTGGTGATCGCGGCGCCGAGCTGCGAGGTAGCGATAAGCAGGCCGGCCGCCACCGCCCCGCCGCCGAGATGCCCCGCGTACGGGGCCGCGATTCCCTCAGGCACCTCGTAGAACGCCGCGAGCCAGCCCAGGCCCATCAGCGTGCGCAGCGCGGGATCGCAGAAAACCAGGCGGACGCCCTCGGCAAGCTGGCCGAACGGCCTCGGACCGCCGCCATCAGGGGCGGGCGCCGGGCGGGCGCGCACGCCGAACCGGATGATCAGCGCCGAGGCGACGAACGTCGCCGCGTCCGCGCCGAGGGCGGGCCGGGCGCCGGCCAGGGCGACGACGAAGCCCGCCGCCGCGGTACCCGCGACGAAGACCGAGCGGCCCGTCGACTGGATAACGGCGCTGGCGAGCGGGTAACGCTCGGCGTCCATGATCTCGCGGATGGTCGCGGAGCGGGCCGCGTCGAACGGCGGCTGCAGCAGGGTGACGGCGTAAAGCAGCGCGATCATCGCCGCCATCGGGACGCCGGGCACGAGCATCGCGCCGACCAGGAGGCAGCGGAGCAGGTCGCAGCCGACCATGACGGAGCGGCGCGGCAGCCGGTCCGCGAGGCCGGACAGGAACATGCCGCCGAAGAGATAGGGCACGAAGCCCGCGGCGAAGGTGACGGCGGCGAGCAGCGGCGACTTGGTGCGGCCATAGACAAGCAGCGTCAGGGCCACCAGGGCGAGGCGGTCGCCGCCGACAGACAGGACGTAAGACAGCCAAAGGGCACGGAACTCTGGGATCGCGAAGACGTCGCGGAAGGACGGACGGCGGGCCGGAGAGGTAGACACGGCGACCCTTTCATTTCAGCTGGGACCGGCCTGCGCGGTTCGGTGGCCACGCATGCGGCTCGACCGGTTACCCACTGCCATGGTGGCAAAGAAAGCGACCCTTCGCGGCGAAATGATCACATTGGGTACATCACTGGCAAAACCATCTCACTGTGACTCGAGTGACCCCCGTCTATAAACCCCAGCCGGGGGACCTCGGCCCGGTGAAGCCGGGACCTTCGTCCCCTGCCATCAGGGACGGGAGGACCCACCATGGGTAGTTACGCCGCGTGGTACGTGAAGCGCGCAAGGAGGGAGGCAGCAGTGACCGCCGAACCAGCTAAGGCACCGCCGATCACCCCGCGCAGGCAGGCGATCGAGCTGACCGAGGGCGAGTGCTGGCGGCTGCTCGCGTCCGTGTCCATCGGCCGGGTCGTGTTCACGCAGCGCGCCATGCCGGCCATCAGGCCGGTGAACCATGTCGTCGACGGGCGGAGCATCATCATCAGGACGCACCTGGGAGCGGCGATCGCGGCGCGCGCGTCCGACGGCCGGAACGAGCCGCAGGGCTCGGTCGTCTGTTATGAGGCCGACGACCTCGACCCGGTGCGGCGCACCGGCTGGTCCGTCATCGCCACCGGCATGGCCCGCCTCGTCACCGACCCCGCCGCCGCCCGCCGCTACGCGGCCGCGGTTGAGCCGTGGATCGCCGGCGACCTGAACCAGGTCGTCGCGATCGAGCCGCAGTTCGTCTCCGGCATCCGCCTCGTCGGCTGGTGCACCTGACCGGCGACGCCGGCGCCGCGGTTCGCGAATTGCAACTATCGGAGCAAGCACGGGCAAGTTAGACTATGCGTGACGGGATGATCACGGCTAGGTGGTGATCATGGGTGCACATCCCGATCAGGCGCATCCGGGCGAGTGGCTGCGGCAGCAGCGAGTTGCTGCCGGGCTGACCCAGGAGGACCTGGCCGAGCGTTCCGGCGTATCGGTCCGCGCCATCGCTGACCTGGAGCGGGGGCGGACGCGGAAGCCGTATCCGTCCTCGGTGCGCGCGCTGGCGCGCGCGCTCGGGCTGCCGGACACGGCCGGGGCGGAGCTGGTCGCGCGGTACCGCGCCGAGCGCGGCGGGCAGGCCGACGCCACGGTCGACGCCGCCGTGCCGGCGATGACCGTGCCGGCGCTGACCGTGCCCCGGCAGCTGCCGACGCGCGTGCCGCACTTCGCGGGGCGGGCCGAAGAACTTGCCCTGCTCGACGGCGTGCTCGACGAGGCGGCCTCCTCATCCGCCACGGGGGCGACGGGGGTGGTGATCTCCGCCATCGGCGGGACCGCCGGGGTCGGGAAGACCGCGCTCGCGCTGCACTGGGCGCACCGGGTCGCGCACCGGTTCCCCGACGGGCAGCTCTACGCGAACCTGCGCGGGTTCGACACGGGAACCGAGGGGCCGGCCGATCCCGCCGCCGTGCTGCGCGGGTTCCTCGACGCGCTCGGGGTGCACCCGGAGCGGCGGCCGGCCGACGCCGAGGGGCTCGCCGCGCTGTACCGGTCGGTCCTCGCCGGGCGGCGGATGCTCGTGCTGCTCGACAACGCCGCCGACGCCGCCCAGGTGCGGCCGCTGCTGCCCGCCTCGCCTGACTCCCTGGTCATCGTGACCAGCCGCCGCGAGCTGGCCGCGCTCGCGGCCCGGGAGGGGGCGCGGCTGCTCCAGCTCGACGTGCTGAGCGAGCAGGAGGCGAACGAGCTGCTCGTCACGCGGCTCGGCAAGGAGCGGGCCGCCGCCGAGCCGTGGGCGGTCACCGAGCTCGCGACGCTGTGCGCGCGGCTGCCGCTGGCGCTTTCCGTCGTGGTGGCCCGCGCCGCCGCCGCGCCCAACCTGCCGCTGTCGTCGCTCGCAGCTGAGCTGACCGAGCTCGGCGGGCGGCTGGACGCGCTTGACGTGGGCGACCCGGCCGCGAACGTGCGCACGGTGCTCTCGCTGTCCTACCGGTACCTGCCGGAGAAGGCCGCGCGGATGTTCCGGCTGCTCGGGCTGCACCCGGGGCCGGACATCAGCGCGGCGGCCGCGGCGTCGCTCGCGGGCATGCCGGCCGCCGCGGCCCGGGGCGCGCTGCGCGACCTGACCAGGGCATCGCTGCTGACGGAGGTCGCGCCCGGCCGCTACGCGTTCCACGACCTGCTGCGCGCCTACGCGGCCGAGCAGGGGACCTCGGCCGAGGAGGTCGCGGGCACCACCCGGCGGATGCTCGACCACTACCTGCACGCCGCGCACCAAGCCCACCGGGTGCTCTACCCCGGGCGCGAGCTGATCGGCCTCGACGCGCTGGCCGCCGGGGTCACCCCGGAGACGTTCGGCGGCAAGGCGTCCGCGCTGTCCTGGCTGGAAGCCGAGTACCAGGTGCTGCTCAAGGTGACCGACGTCGCGGCGCGGACCGGGTTCGACGCGCATGCCTGGCGGCTGCCCGTCGTCCTGTGGACCTTCCACAACGTGTGCGGCCACTGGCATGACGGCACGCGGCTGCACCACCTCGCGCTGGCCGCGGCAGAGCGCTGCGGCGACCTGTCCGGGCAGGCGCAGGTGCTGCGCGGCCTCGGGTCGTTCGCCATGTCGGTGGGCGACGTCAATGCGGCGTACCAGTGCCTGACCGCGGCGCAGGCGGTGTTCACGAAACTCGGCGACACCCTCGGCCTCGCGCGGACCGACGTGATCTTCTCGCAAACGCTGGAGTTCCAGGGACGGCACGCCGAGGCCCTCGCGGTCATGGGCGAGGCGCTGCGGCTGTCGGAGGAGGCACCCGCCGACCGGCACATGATGCTGGTGCGGGCGAGCGCGCTCAACGGGTCGGCGTGGAACAGCGTGCAGCTCGGCGACCTGTCGGAGGCCCGGGCCTTCTGCCTGCAGGCCATCGAGCTGTGCCAGGCGATCGGCTACTCCCCCGGCGAGGCCGGCACCTGGGACACGCTCGGGGTCGTGCTGCAGCGGCTCGGCGCGCACGACGAGGCGGTGCCCTGCTTCCTGCGCGCCGTGACGCTCGACCGGGAAATGGGTAACCGCTACGACCTCGCGATGGTGCTCGCGCACCTCGGCGAGACCTACGCGGCCACCGGGGACCTGCGCGGCGCGCGGGAGGTATGCGACGAGTCACTGGCCATCCTCCGCGTGCTGCACCACCCGGCGGCGAGCCAGGTTCGCGGGCAGCTGGCCGCGCTCGCGCCGGGGCGGCCGGCGGGCTCCGCGACGGCGGACGCGGGCGCCGCCTGACCGCTACTTAATGTGACGTCAAACGCGGATACGTGATGATAGGTCGGCGTTCTGCAGTTTGCCGGTAAGTTCGCCTGGCCTGCAGGCGGTTACTGTCTGATGATGTATTCAGCATGAAAAACCACGGATGGTGACCGGACAGGAGATCACGATGCGTGACACGTGGACCCGCTAATCTTCCCGGGCCGCACCACGAAAGACCGCAGGAAAAAAGAAAATGAAATAAGGGTCAGAACGGAGGGTACTGGCTCGGATACCGCGACAGAATCGCGAGAGACAGCTGAACCCGACGGGGAGGACCCATGCCAGATCTCGTACCGCTGTCCGGCAGCGAGCGCTCGGAACTGCCGGGCGCGACACCCGCGCCCAGCCCGCTCGACGATAGCCAGCAGATCACCGTCACCGTGTTGTTGCGGCGCCGCGCCGAGGTACCCTCCGACCTGGTCGAAGGGCCGGAGACGGTCAGCCCGACCCAGCTTCGCGAGCGGTACGGCGCCGCCGAGGCCGACGCGCAGCTGGTCACCCAGGTGCTCGGCGAGTACGGGCTCACCGTCACCGAGACCCACCTGGGGTCCCGCCGGCTGGAGGTCTCTGGCACCATCGCGGCGATGCAGTCGGCGTTCGGCACCACGCTGACCGCCGTCACTTCGCCCCACCCCGACGGCTCGGGTGACGTGACGCACCGGTACCGGACCGGCTCCCTCTCGGTCCCGGCCCAGCTGTCCGGCATCATCACCGCCGTGCTCGGGCTTGACGACCGGCCGCAGGCGCGCCCGCAGTTCCGCCGCGGCCCGTCCGGCGCCCGGGCGGCGGCCGAACCGGAGGACGGAACAGGCGCCCCCGCGGCGAAGGGGGGACCGCTGACCGCCCCGCAGGTGGCCAGCTTCTATCAGTTCCCGGCGGGCACGGACGGCACCGGGCAGACCGTCGCGATCATCGAGCTCGGCGGCGGTTACACGCAGGCCGACCTGACCACGTACTTCTCCGGGCTCGGGCTTTCCGTTCCGCCGGTGACCGCCGTCGGGGTGGGCGGCGCGTCAAACTCCCCCGGCGGAGACGCGGACGGAGAGGTCGAGCTCGACATCGAGGTCGTCGGCGGGGTGGCGCCGGGCGCCGCCCAGAAGGTGTACTTCGCGGACAACACCGACCAGGGGTTCATCAACGCGGTCTCCCAGGCGGTGCACGACACGCCGACTCCGGCGGCGGTGTCGATCAGCTGGGGGCAGTCGGAGGACCAGTGGTCCGCCCAGACGAGGGTCGCGATGGACCAGGCGTTCGCCGACGCGGCGGCGCTCGGCGTCACGGTCACGGTCGCGGCCGGCGACAACGGGTCGAGCGACGACCCGAGCGGGCAGACGTCGGTGCACTGCGACTTCCCCGCCTCCTCACCGCACGCGCTTGCCTGCGGCGGGACCAAGCTCATCGGCAACACCTCGTCGTTCGCGATCAGCTCCGAGGTGGTATGGAACGAGCTGGCGACCAACGAGGGCGCGGGCGGCGGCGGCGTGTCCGACGTGTTCCCCGCGCCGTCGTGGCAGGCGAACGCCGGGGTGCCGGCGTCGGCGTCCCGCAGCGGCAGCAGCGGCGGCGGGCGCGGCGTGCCCGACGTGGCGGGCAACGCTGACCCGGTGACCGGCTACCTCGTGGTGGTGGACGGGCAGCGGGAGCCGATCGGCGGGACGTCCGCGGTCGCGCCGCTGTGGGCCGGGCTGATCGCGCGGCTCGCGCAGGCCACGGGCAAGACCTTCGGCCTGATGCAGCCGATGCTGTACACGGGGGTCGCGCCCGGTACCGCGCAGCCCGGGTTCAACGACATCGTCTCCGGCAACAACGGCTCGTACTCGGCGGGGCCCGGCTGGGACGCCTGCACTGGCCTGGGCAGCCCTAACGGCGCCGCGCTGCTCAAGCTGCTCAGCGGCAGCACGCCGACGACCGGCAGCTGACACCAGGTCAGCCAAACCGGCTGCCCGCCCGTCCGGCCGCCCGTCCGGCCGCCGCTCCGGCCGGCAAGATGCATTTCGCCTCTGGCCGGTCACAGGCGCCACACCCGTTTCGGCTTTAGTCAGCGCCGGGAGCTAGGCACCTATTGGGTGCCTAGCTCCCGGCGCTGGTCTTTGCGGCTTTTTGGCGGCAGACCCTACCAGGGGAATGTTGAAGATTCAAGTAACGTTCCCCGGAGTACGCTGCCGATAGGCGGTGGACAACCAAGGCAAGCTTGTTCGGAGGCGTTCATCATGCCAGCCGTCACTGTAGAGAACCTGCTGGTCCTGCCGCGGGTCACCGAGCCGCCGGCGCAAGGGGGCCGGCCGGTCGTCAACGTCACCACTGCGCCGTCGGGCTTTGAGGGCGAGGGCTTCCCGGTCCGCCGCGCGTTCGCCGGCGTGCACCTGGCCGACCTCGACCCGTTCATTCACATGGACCAGATGGGCGAGGTCGAGTACGCGCCGGGCGAGCCCAAGGGCACGCCGTGGCACCCGCACCGCGGCTTCGAGACCGTCACCTACATCATCGACGGGGTGTTCCGCCACCAGGACTCCAACGGCGGCGGCGGGCTGATCACCAACGGAGACACCCAGTGGATGACCGCGGGCGGCGGCATCCTGCACATCGAGGCGCCGCCCGAGGACCTGGTGATGAGCGGCGGGCTGTTCCACGGCTTCCAGCTGTGGGTCAACCTGCCCGCGCGGCTCAAGCTGACCCAGCCCCGCTACCAG
>Ga0207664_10000894_pt1 | contig 20120 bp, 15 predicted proteins | sample LARL83metaG_FD_184349 | JGI IMG/M metagenome (GOLD analysis project Ga0207664, IMG submission 184349) | Corn, switchgrass and miscanthus rhizosphere microbial communities from Kellogg Biological Station, Michigan, USA - LAR L8-3 metaG... | ecosystem: Host-associated > Plants > Roots >... | reverse complement strand
CCATCCGCATGGCGACCAGTCGGTCTACGACGCGATCGTGCGCATGGCCCAGCCGTTCTCGCTGCGCTACATGCTGGTCGACGGCCAGGGCAACTTCGGCTCGGTCGATGGCGACAATGCTGCAGCGATGCGCTACACCGAGGTGCGCATGTCGCGCCTCACCCACGAATTGCTGGCCGACATCGACAAGGACACCGTCGACTTCGGTTTCAACTACGACGAGAGCGAACGCGAGCCGCTGGTGTTGCCGGCGCGTATTCCGAGCCTGCTGATAAACGGCTCGGCCGGTATCGCGGTGGGCATGGCCACCAATATTCCGCCGCACAATCTCAACGAAGTGATCGCGGCGACCATGGCATTGATCGACGATCCGTCGCTCGGTGTTGACGAGTTGATGCACTACATCCCCGGGCCGGATTTCCCGACCTACGGCATCATCAATGGTTCGTCCGGCATCATCGAGGCGTACCGCACCGGCCGTGGCCGCATCCTGGTGCGCGCCAGGGCCGAGGTCGAGACCGAGTCGAACGGCCGCGAGACGATCATCGTCCACGAGCTCCCGTACCAGGTGAACAAGGCGCGGCTGATCGAGAAGATCGCCGAGCTGGTCAAGGAGAAGAAGCTCGAAGGCATCAGCGAGCTGCGCGACGAGTCCGACAAGGACGGCATGCGCGTGGTCATCGAGATCCGCAAGGATGCGATGGGCGACGTGGTGCTGAACAACCTGTTCCAGCAGACCCAGATGCAGGTCACGTTCGGCATCAACATGGTCGCGCTGCTGGACGGCCAGCCGAAGCTGCTCAACCTCAAGGACATCCTCGAGGCGTTCATCCGTCATCGCCGCGAAGTGGTGACCCGGCGCACGATCTTCGACCTGCGCAAGGCACGTTCGCGCGCGCACATACTGGAAGGCCTGACCGTTGCGCTGGCCAACATCGACGAGATGATCGAACTGATCAAGACCTCGTCGTCGCCGGCTGAAGCGCGCGAGCGCATGACGGCGCAGCGCTGGGAAGCGGGCTTGGTGCGCGCGCTGCTTTCGGCCACCGGTGCCGAGGCATCGCGGCCGGAGGAAATGGATCCGCGCGACGGGCTGAAGGATGACGGCTACCAGTTGTCCGAGGCGCAGGCGCTGGAGATCCTCGCGATGCGCCTGCATCGCCTGACCGGCCTCGAACAGGAGAAGCTTTCCGACGAATACCGGCAGGTCCTGGAAACCATCCGCGGGCTGATCGAGATCCTCGAGAACCCCGAGCGCCTGCTCGAAGTGATCCGCGGCGAACTCGAATCCGTCAAGGAGGAGTTCGGCGACGCGCGCCGCACCGAGATCCAGCATTCGCAGGAGGATCTCAACGTACTCGACCTGATCGCGCCGGAAGACATGGTGGTGACCTTGTCGCATACCGGTTACGTCAAGCGTCAGCCTGCCAGCACCTATCGCGCGCAGAAGCGTGGCGGCAAGGGCCGGTCGGCGTCCGCGCTGAAGGACGAGGATGTCGTCGAGCAGTTGTGGGTGGTCAACACGCACGACACCCTGCTCACGTTCACCAGCACCGGCCGCGTCTACTGGCTCAAGGTCTACCAGATCCCGGAGGCAGGCCCGGGCGCGCGCGGCAAACCGATCATCAACCTGTTGCCGCTGGGTGAAGGCGAGAAAGTCCAGGCGGTATTGCCGATCCGCGAATACAGCGAGGATTGTTTCGTGTTCTTCGCGACCCGGTTCGGCACGGTCAAGAAGACGCCGCTGAGCGAATTCGCCTTCCAGCTGCAGAAGGGCAAGCTCGCCATCAAGCTGCATGACGGCGATGCGCTGGTCAATGTCGAAATGACCGACGGCAACAGCGACATCCTGCTGTTCGCGTCCAACGGCAAGGTCAACCGCTTCGACGAAAACACCGTGCGTTCGATGGGTCGCACCGCGGCAGGCGTGCGGGGCATGAAACTGGCCAAGGGCGCGCAGGTGGTGTCGTTGATCGTGGCGGCGGAGGGCGACATCCTCACCGCGACGGAACGCGGCTATGGCAAGCGCACCCAGCTGGTCGAGTTCACCAAGAAGGGTCGCGGCACCCAGGGCGTGATCGGCATCCAGTGTTCCGAGCGCAACGGCGCGCTTGTCGCTGCGGTGCAGGTCACCGAGGCGCACGAGCTGATGCTGATTTCCAACCAGGGCACGCTGGTCCGTACCCGCGTGGCGGAAGTCTCGCAGCTCGGCCGCAACACCCAGGGCGTCACCCTGATCCGTCTGCCCGCCGATGAAACCCTGGTCAGCGTGATGCGGCTGGAAGCCGAGGAAGACAACGGTGACGACGCCGAGGTCGTCGGTGTCGATGCGCCGGCCGGTGGCGATGGATTCGCTGAAGTCGAGCCAGCGGGTTCCGACGAGTGAGCCTGGAACATGGTTGAAACGAAAACCCCGGCAACACCGGGGTTTTTCGTTTCAGACCCCGGATGAGGTCAAGCCGGAATCGCAGCCAGCATCGCTTCGGCGGTGGACACGCGCAGTTCGCCCGGCGCCTCGATGTTCAGCAGACGCACCACGCCGTCCTCCGCGTATAGCGCGAAGCGGCGTGTGCGCAGGCCCATACCGTAGGCGGTGCCGTCCAGCTCGAGTCCCAGGGCACGCGTGAAGCTGCCGTTGCCGTCGGCCAGCATCAGCAGGCCTGGCGGGACTTGCTGCGAGGCAGCCCAGGCCTGCATGACGTAGCCATCGTTGACTGCCAGGCACATCACGCGGATGTCACGCTGCCGGAACGCGGCGAAGTGCGACACGTAGCCGGGCAGATGCTTGTGCGAGCACGTCGGGGTGAAGGCGCCGGGTACGCCGAACAGCAGCGCCTTCCGACCGGCGAACAAGTCGGCGGACTGGGCCGGCAGGATTTCGCCGTCGATGACCTGGAGGGCGATGTCGGGAAGGGTGTCGCCGGGCTGGATGCTCATGCGGTTCTCGTTGGGGACGGCCGCTCCATGCTAATCGCGCGATGCCGGGCTGTCTCCTTGAATCGCCCGACGCAGCACCTATTTTCCGGGCAGGCGGTGATTGACCGCAATCCAACCTGAGGAGACAGTGCGATGAACCCCATTCGTCATGGCATCTGGAACACCAACAACCTGCCCGAGGAAATCCGCCAGGTGTTCGACCGCTTCCTGCAGCCGGAGGACAGCGACGCGTCCAATGTCGTCACCAGCCAATGGGCGCCGCGGGTGGACATCCGCGAGGACGAGCAGCGATTCGTGATACTGGCGGATATTCCCGGCGTGGACCCGGCGCAGATCGAAGTGAACATGGACAAGGGCATCCTCACGATCAAGGGCGAGCGCGAGGCCGGCAACACCGAGCCGAACAGCAAGTTCACCCGGGTCGAGCGCGCGCGCGGTGCATTCCATCGCCGCTTCGCGCTGCCGGACAGTGCCGATGCCGAGGGCATCACCGCGAACGGCAAGTTCGGCGTGCTGGAGATCGCGATACCGAAGAAAGCCCAGGCGACGCCGCGACGCATTACCATCAACACGAACCACTGAGACGGGAAGTCCGGTGCGAGGTGCCCCGCGGTGGACTTGATTCGCCGCGGGTTTTTGCGTGAGTCGGGAGTGGCAGGTGGAATTCAAAGACTATTACGAAATCCTGGGTGTGAAGCCGGATGCAAGCGAAGCCGAGATCAAGGCGGCGTATCGCAAGCTGGCGCGCAAGTACCATCCGGACAAGAACAAGGAAGCCGGTGCCGAGGAGAAATTCAAGGCGCTCAACGAGGCGAACGAAGTACTCAAGGATGCCGAAAAGAGGCGTTCCTACGACCAGCTGCGCGCCGGCGGCTATCGCGGCGGCGAGCAGTTCCGGCCGCCTCCGGGCTGGCAAGGCCAGGGCCACGGTTTTGGCGATGCCGCCGATGGCGACTTCAGCGATTTCTTCGAGAGCCTGTTCGGTCGCGGCGCGGCCGCCGGCGGCCAGCGCGGCCAGCCACGGCCACGACGCGGCCAGGACGTGCAGGCCTCGGTGCGGATCGATCTGCAGACCGCGTTCGACGGCGGCCGCACGCGGCTGGCGTTGCACGATCCGGCGGGTGGCGAGCGTGTGCTGGAAGTGAAGATTCCGGCCGGCATCAGCTCGGGGCAGGTGATCAGGCTTTCCGGGCAGGGCCAGAGCGGCATGGCTGGCGGGCCGAACGGCGACCTGCTGCTGGAAGTCGGCATTCAGGATGATCCCCGATTCCGGCTGGACGGCCGCCATGTCGTGCACGTCCTTCCGATCAGCCCGTGGGAAGCGGCGCTGGGTGCGACGGTGCCCGTGCCGACGCTGGCAGGCACGGTCGATCTGCGTGTCCCGGCGGGGTCGCAATCGGGCCGCAAGCTGCGCCTGAAGGGCCGCGGCATGCCGGGGCCGCATCCGGGCGATCAGCTGGTGGAGCTGTCGATCCGCGTGCCGGCTGCCGATGACGAGGAACAGCGCGCAGCGTACGAGGCGTTGCGCGAGCACTTCAAGGGTTACGATCCACGCCATTGAGCAACGACGCCCGCATACTCTCCAACGAAAACGGCGCCTGTGGGCGCCGTTTTTTTCTTCGAGGCCGGGGCGGCTGATCAGCCCGGCAGGAATTCCTGCAACGCCTTGACCAGATCCTCTTCCTTGATCGGTTTCGTCACATAGGCCTTGGCGCCCTGGCGCATGCCCCATACCTTGTCGGTTTCCTGATCCTTGGTGGTCACCAGGATGATCGGAATGTGCGCGGTCTCGGCATTCTTGCTGATCGTGCGGGTGGCCTGGAAACCGTTGAGGTTGGGCATCACCACATCCATCAGGATCAGGTCGGGCAATTCCTGCTTGGCCACTTCCACGCCAGCGGCGCCATCTTCGGCGGAAAGGGTTTCATGCCCGAGTTTTTCGACGATCCGCTTGATGCCCAGCAGCTGTGACGGGGAGTCGTCGACGATCAGGATGCGTGCCATTAGGTGATAGTCCCCTGCGAGTTTTCTTGATTCTAAGCCGTGGTGATCGTACTTCCAAGCGCGGCTTCGCCAAATCCGGATGCCGGTGGTCAATCCGCGCCGCCCATGCGCACCAGCGTACGCCCGAACGAGTCGCCCGCAAGCATGCGGGTGAACGTGCCGGGCAGGTCGTCGAGACTGGTCTCGCGAGTGGCGATGCGATCGAGATGACGCGGTTTCCAGTCGTTGGCGAGGTGCTGCCAGATACGGTCGCGCAGGTCGCGGGCCGTGCCGGCCGAGGCGATGCCGAGCAGGCTGACGCCGCGGATGATGAAGGGCATCACCGTGCTGTCGAGGGCGACGCCGCCGGCATTGCCGCAGAGCGCCACGTTGCCGTACGGATGGACCAGCGGCAGCAGGCCGCTCAGCATCGCGCCGCCGACGTTGTCCAGCGCGCCGCCGAAGCGGGCCGAATCCATCGGCTTGCCGCTGAAGGCGAGCTGGTGGCGGTCGATGCACTCGCTGGCGCCAAGGCTGCGCAGGACATCGAAGTGATCGGCCTTGCCGCTGATCGCGTGCACCTCGTAGCCGGCGCGGCTGAAGATGTCGATCGCCAGCATGCCGACGCCACCGCTGGCGCCGGTTACCGCGATCGGGCCCAGTGCCGGCCTCTGCCGGTTGTCCTGCATGCGCAGCAGCGCCAGCGCGGCGGTGAATCCGGCGGTGCCGATGATCATGCTGTCGCGCAGGCTCAGGCCCGCCGGGAGCGGGATCGTCCAGCGTGCGTCGAGGCGCGCATATTCGCCGTAGCCGCCGTCGCGCGTCTCGGACAGGCCGCTGCCGGTGCACAACACCGCGTCGCCTTCGCGGAAGGCCGGATCGGTCGAGGCGACCACATGGCCGGCCACGTCGATGCCGCCGTTGAGCGGGTAGCTGCGCAGGATGCGGCCCTTGCCGGTGCCGGCCAGCGCATCCTTGTAGTTGACCGAGGAGTACGCAACCTTGATCAGCACTTCGCCGGGCGACAGCGCGCCGGTGTCCATGGTCTCGATGCCGGCGCGGTAGCCGGCGTCGTCGTTGTGGATGCGGAACGCGCGGAAGCTGGTCATCTCGATGTACCTCGGCAACTCTTTAGGCGCTGACGCTGCTGGTATCGATCCACTTGGGAATGTAGCTGCCCTGGTAGGTCTGCATCCAGTCGAACAGCGCGGCCATGTCATCGCCGAACCAGATGCTGTCGCGCTGCTCGGGGCGCACGAACTGCTCGTCGACCATGTGCTCCATCATCGTGCGCAGGTCGCGGTAGTAGCCGCGCACATCGAGGAAGGCGCAGGGATAGCGATGCAGGCCGAGCTGGGCCCAGGTGAGCATCTCGAACATCTCGTCCATCGTGCCGAAGCCGCCGGGCAGGGCGACGAAGGCATCGGACAGTTCGTACATGCGCGTCTTGCGCTGGTGCATGGTGTCGACGACCACCAGTTCGCTCAAGCCGGGATGCGCCACCTCGAGGTCGACCAGCTGGCGCGGAATCACGCCGATCACCTTGCCCCCGGCAGCCAGTACGGCATCGGCCACGGTGCCCATCAGGCCAACCTTGCCACCGCCGTAGACCAGCGCGATGCCGCGCCTCGCCATTTCCGTGCCGAAGGCACGTGCCTGCTCGGCGTACTCGGGATGGCGGCCGCTGCTGGAACCGCAGTAGACGCAGATGGCGGTGGGTTGGGGCATGGGCTTACCTGAGTGGTGAGTGGAGAGGAGTGAGAAAAAAGTGTGCGCTTGCATGCTCTTTCTCGTTTCTCACTCCTCTCCACTCGTTTCCTTCAAAGAAAACGGCCCGCCTGTGTTGCCACGAGCGGGCCGTCGCCGACCGGCTTGCGCCGGTCAATTGCCCTTGTGGATGGCGCGCTTGTCGACCGACAACGCAGCCTCGTGCACGGCTTCCGACAGCGTCGGATGGGCGTGGACGATGCGGGCGAGATCTTCTGACGAACCCTTGAACTCCATCGCCACCACGCACTCGGCGATCAGCTCGGACACGCCCGGGCCGACCATGTGCACGCCCAAGATGCGATCGGTCTCGGCATGGGCGATCATCTTCACCTGGCCGACGGCTTCGTTCATCGCGACGGCGCGGCCGATCGCGGCGAACGGGAAGCTGCCGACCTTGTACGGCACGCCCTCGTCCTTCAGCTGCTTTTCGGTCTTGCCGGCCCAGGCGATTTCCGGCTCGGTATAGATCACCCACGGGATCGTGTCGTAGTTGACGTGGCCGGCCTTGCCGGCAATCCACTCGGCGACCGCCATGCCTTCCTCGAAACCCTTGTGCGCGAGCATCGGGCCACGCACCGCGTCGCCGACCGCCCACACGCCGTCCACGCCGGTGTGGCAATGCTCGTCGACCACGATGCGGCCGCGCTCATCCAGCTTGACGCCGGTGTCGTCGGCCAGCAGGCCGGCGGTATAGGCGCGGCGGCCCACGGCGACCAGCAGCTTGTCGACGATGAGCTTCTGCTCGCCGTCCTTGTCGGTGTAGACCAGGTGCACGCCGTCCTTCTTCACCTCGGCCTTGTTGAGCTTGGCGTTGAGCTTGATGTCCAGGCCCTGCTTGGCGAATTCCCTGGCGGCGACCTTGGCGACGTCCGCGTCGGCGACGGAGAGGAATTCCGGAAGCGCCTCGATCACGGTGACCTCGGCGCCCAGGCGGCGCCACACGCTGCCGAGCTCCAGTCCGATCACGCCGGCGCCGATCACGCCCAGTCGCTTCGGCACGGCATCGAGTTCCAGCGCGCCGGCGTTGTCGATGATGTTCTTGCCGTCGAATTTCGCGAACGGCAATTCGATCGGCACCGACCCGGAGGCGAGGATCACGTTCGTGGCGGCGATGGTCTGCTTGGCGCCGTCGTTGCCGGTGATCTCGACCTGGTTGCCCTTCAGCAGCTTGCCGGTGCCGAAGAAGCTGGTGATCTTGTTGGCCTTGAACAGTTGCGCCACGCCACCGGTGAACTGCTTGACGATCTTTTCCTTGCGGCCGATGAAGGCCTTGAGGTCGACCTTGGCGTTCTCGACGGTGATTCCGTGCACCGGCAGGTTGTGCGTGAGGTTGTAGAACTGCTTGGAGGAATCCAGCAGCGCCTTCGACGGGATGCAGCCCACGTTGAGGCAGGTACCGCCCAGCGCCTGCTTGCCATCCTTGCCGACGAAGGCATCGATCACGGCGGTTTTCAGTCCCAGCTGTGCGGCGCGGATCGCGGCGTGATAACCGGCCGGGCCGCCGCCGATGACGATGACGTCGAATTTGTCGCTCATGGTTGGTTCCTTGCTGCATGCCGCGTTGACGAAATCGCAACACGGAAAACGGAAAAATTACGGTGAGCGTGGATCAGATCGCACGGCTCACCATCAGAGCTTCGTTACCTCTTCCCCATCGCCGCCACGGCGATCAGAGACCCAGCAGCATGCGTTGCGGATTCTCCAGCTGGTTCTTGATGTCGACCAGGAACAGCACCGCGTCCTTGCCGTCGATGATGCGGTGGTCGTAGCTGAGCGCGATGTACATCATCGGCGCGGCGATGATCTGGCCGTTTTCGACGATGGCGCGTTCCTTGATCGTGTGCATGCCAAGGATCGCGCTCTGCGGCGGGTTGACGATCGGGGTGGACAGCAACGAGCCGAAGGTGCCGCCATTGGTGATGGTGAACGTGCCGCCCTGCAGGTCGTCCAGGGACAGCTTGTTCGCGCGCGCCTTGGTGGCGTAGTCGGCGATGCCCTTCTCGACGTCGGCGAAGCTCATGTCCTGCACGTCGCGCAGCACCGGCGTGACCAGGCCCTTGTCGGTGGACACCGCGATCGAGATGTCCTGGTAGCCGTGGTAGATCACGTCGTTGCCGTCGACCGACGCGTTGACGAACGGGTAGCGCTTCAGCGCCTCGGCGGCGGCCTTGACGAAGAAGCTCATGAAGCCGAGCTTGATGCCGTGTTCCTTCTGGAACGCCTCGCCCAGCGTCTTGCGCATCTTCGTCACTTCGCTCAGGTTCACCTCGTTGAACGAGGTGAGCATGGCGATCGAGTTCTTCGACTGCATCAGGCGCTCGGCGATGCGCGCGCGCATGCGGGTCATCGGCACGCGCTCTTCCGGACGCGCGCCCGGAGTGGGCTTCGCTGCCGGTGCGGCAGCGGCCGGTGCCGCAGCGCCGCCCTTGCCGTAGTTGACCAGGTCTTCCTTGGTCACGCGGCCATCGCGGCCGGTGCCGGCAACCTGGGATGGATCGATCTTTTCCTCGGTGGCCACGCGCAGGCCGGCCGGCGAGAGGTCGTCGGCGCCCTTGCCGGAGGCTTTCGGCGTGGTGGCTGCGGCGGCAGGCGCGGGCGCGGGCGCGGCGGGTGCAGGCGCGGCAGGCGCCGGTGCGGCGGCCGCGGCGCCTTCCTCGATGATCGCGATGACCTGCTCGCTGTTCACCGTGTCGCCGACCTGGTGGCGGATCTCCTTCAGCACGCCGTCGACCGGCGCGGGGACCTCCAGTACCACCTTGTCGGTTTCCAGATCGACCAGGTTCTCGTCGCGCTTCACCGCGTCGCCGGCCTTCTTGTGCCAGGTGGCGATGGTGGCGTCGGAGACGGACTCGGGCAGGACGGGTACTTTGAGTTCGATGGACATGCTGTTTCCTTCGGTGAGGCGCTCATCCGTGAGCGCGAAGATCGAGCGGTCGTCCTGACCGCACTCATCAATGATTATTCCGCGGATTGATCGGTGCCGATCGGTGCAGCCAGCGCCTGTTCCACCAGCGCTGCCTGTTCGGCGACGTGGGTATTGTGATGACCCGCCGCCGGTGCCGGCGAGCGTGCGCGACCGGCGTACGAGAGGCTGTGGCTGGTGCCCGTGCAGGCCTGCAGATGGTGGCGGATCTGGAACCAGGCGCCCTGGTTCATCGGCTCTTCCTGGCACCAGATCACTTCCTTCGCGGAAGGATATTTGTCCAGTTCGGCGGTGACCTCGGTGCGCGGGAACGGGTACAACTGCTCGACGCGCACGATCGCCACGTCCTTCAGCCCGCGCTTGTCCGCTTCCTCCAGCAGGTCGTAGTAGACCTTGCCCGAGCACAGCACAACCCGCTTGACCTTCTTCGGCGGCAACGGACGATGCTCGCCGATCACCAGCTGGAAGCTGCCGCTGGCCAGCTCGTCCAGCGTGGACACGGCCAGCTTGTGGCGCAGCAACGATTTGGGCGTCATCACGATCAACGGCTTGCGTGCAGAGCGCAGCATCTGCCGGCGGATCATGTGGAAATCCTGCGCCGGCGTGGTCGGCACGCAGACCTGCATGTTGTCGAACGCGCACAACTGCAGGAAGCGCTCGAGACGCGCGGAAGAATGCTCCGGACCCTGGCCTTCGTAGCCATGCGGCAACAGCAGCACCAGGCCGCACAGGCGGTTCCACTTCGCTTCGCCGGAACTGATGAACTGGTCGATCACCACCTGCGCGCCGTTGGCGAAATCGCCGAACTGCGCTTCCCAGATGTTGAGCGTGTCCGGATCCGTGGTGGAGTGGCCGTACTCGAAGGCCATCACGGCTTCCTCGCTGAGCAGCGAGTCGATCACTTCCACGTCGGCGCCCGCGCGCACGGTGGCCAGCGGCAGATAGGTGTGGCCGTCCTTCTGGTCATGCAGCACGGCATGGCGATGGAAGAACGTGCCGCGACCGGAGTCCTGGCCGACCAGGCGCATGTCGTAGCCCGCATCGATCAGCGTGGCGTAGGCAAGGTTCTCGGCGAAACCCCAGTCACCCGGGAGTTCGCCGGCGGCCATCTTGCGGCGGTCGTCGTAAATCTTGGCCACGCGTGCCTGCAGGGTGACGTCGGCAGGTACGGTGAGGATGCTGCTGGCCAGCTCCTGCAGCTTCTGTTTCGCCACCGTGGTATCGGTGGGCGTCGACAACTTGCCGCCCAGGAAACGAGCCCAGTCGACGTGGCCGTCGCGCACGGGCGACGCGTCCAGCTCGGTCATCGGGGCGCCGGCCTCGAGACGCTCGCGGTAGGCATCGAACTGCTTCTGCGCGTCGCCTTCGGCCAGCACGCCTTCCCTGACCAGCTGCTGCTGGTACAGGTCGCGCGTGGTCGGGCGCTTGCGGATGATCTGGTACATCACCGGCTGCGTGGCCGCCGGCTCGTCGGCCTCGTTGTGGCCGTGACGGCGGTAGCAGACCAAGTCGATCACCACGTCGCGGCGGAACTGCTTGCGGAACGCGTAGGCCAGGCGGGTCACTTCGATCACCGCTTCCGGGTCGTCGCCGTTCACGTGCAGCACCGGCGCGTTGACCATCTTGGCCAGGTCGGTGCAGTACATGGTGGAGCGCGCGTCCTGCGGATTGGACGTGGTGAAGCCGACCTGGTTGTTGATGACGATGTGCAGGCTGCCGCCGATCTTGAAACCGCGGGCCTGCGACATGTTCAGCAGTTCCATGTTGACGCCCTGGCCGGCGAAGGCGGCGTCGCCGTGGATCAGCACGGCCATCGACTGCGTGTGCGCGGTATCGCGGCGGCGGGTCTGGCGCGCGTGCACCGAACCGCAAACCACCGGGTTGACGATTTCGAGGTGCGACGGGTTGAACGCCAGCGCCACGTGCACGCCGCCCTTGGGCGTCTTGACGTCGGCGGAGAAACCCATGTGGTACTTCACGTCGCCCGAGTGCGCCGGGTCGTCCGGATGCTCGAACTTGCCTTCGAATTCGTCGAACAGCGTCTTCGGCGGCTTGCCCAGGATGTTGACCAGCACGTTGAGGCGGCCGCGATGGGCCATGCCGATCACCAGTTCCTTGATGCCGTTGTCGCCGGCTTCGCGCACGACGTCGTCGAGCATCGGGATCAGGCTGTCGCCGCCTTCCAGCGAGAAACGCTTCTGGCCGACGTACTTGGTATGCAGGTAGCGCTCCAGGCCCTCGGCCGCGGTCAGCCCGTCCAGCACGCGCCGCTTGCCGGCCTTGTCCAGGCCGCTCTGGCCGGCCTGCTGTTCGAGGCGGCTGTAAATCCAGTTGCGCTGCTCATGGTTGCTGATGTGCATGAACTCGGCGCCGATCGTGCTGGCGTAGGTCTTCTTCAGCCGCGCCAGCAGGTCGCGCAGCTTCAGGCGCTGGCCGCCGCCGGCGTAATTGCCGGTATCGAATTCGGTGTCGAGGTCGGCTTCGCCGAGGCCGTGGAAGGCAAGGCCGAGATCCGGCGCCGGCATCTTCTCGGTCAGGCCCAGCGGATCGAGGTCGGCGGCGAGATGGCCGCGCGAGCGGTAGGCGGTGAGCAGGCGCAGCACGCCGGCCTGCTTGCGCGCGTGTTCGTCGCTCATCGGCACGGCGGTGGCGCCGTTGTGGCGCTGTTTCTGCGCCGCCTCGATACGGGCGATGGCCGCGAGGTGAGAAACGTCGCCCGACTGGCGGCCCTTGAACGTTTCGAAATAGCTGGCCCAGTCGGCGGGTACCGCCGAGGTATCGGCCAGCCAGGCGTCGTACAGCGATTCGACGTAATCGGCGTTGCCGCCAGCGAGTTGGGTCGATTCGAAGAACTCGCGGATCAGGTTTGTACTCACGTCACCACCGGCAGGGAAGGGATGCTTGCAGCCATCCGTGTGACCACGGAAGTCGCGGTTGTGAGCCGGTTTTCAAGCCCGACAGGCCGCTGGAACGGATGGCTGGGGAGAATCCCGTCGATTATAGCCTTTGGCTGCTGCAACGCGGCAACCCATGAGGTGTCCGGAATCGACGGCCTGGCGCACCGAAAGCGGGCCAAGCAGCGGCCTGCCGCCGCGGCGCATGTTGCGGGAAGAGAGTCGGCGGCACCGATCCGGCCAGCTGGTGTTCAGGCCGCCAACCTAGATGTCGAGCGGCTGCAGCATGCTGGCGCGTTCGGCGCGCTCCCATACCTCGTCGAAATGCTGCTGCAGCGGCGCCTGGCTCGCGCGGTCGTGCCGGGCGGCGCGGCCTTCCGGGCGATCCGCCTCGGGCAGGAACAGGTAGCCGCCCACGTCGTTGAGCAGGTAGGCCGACACATACGCCAGGTCGGCCTCGTCGACCGGCATGCGGATCTGGATCGCACTGGGCAGGCGCTGCGCCAGTGCGACCAGCCGATGATCGTTGCGCAAGGCGGCCGCCGGATCGTGCAGCAGCACGCGAATCCGCGCCCAGCGGCCGGAGATCGCGATGCGCCGCAGTTGCGCCAGCTCTTCCGCGCTGGCGTAGCTGTCGTTGCCCAGCATGGGCAGATGGATAGCCAGCTGATGGCGCGCATCGGTGAGCAACTGCAGGCGCGCATCGGCCACTTCGCGGCGGCTTGCGGCGGCGAGGGCGCCGATATCGGGCGAAGGCCTTTCGTCATCGGGGGGCGCCAGTAGGGTGAGGCGCATGGCCCGGTGCGCCAACCCGGCATCCTCGAACTCCTCGCCATGGGCGACGAAGCCTTCGCGCTCGTAGAAGCCGATCGCGCTGACCTGTGCGTCCAGCGCCACGTCGGGCCAGCCCTGGCTGCGGGCACGCGCGATCAGTTCGCGCAGCAACGCCATGCCGACACCCTGGCCGCGCCATTCCTGCAACACCGCCATGCGACCGATCTTGTGGGCGGGCGTGAGCCGGCCGCAGCCGATCGGGTGGCCGGCGTCGTCACGCGCCAGCACGTGCCAGCAATCGGCATCCAGGCCATCGCGCTCGCGCTGTTCGGGCACACCCTGTTCCTGGATGAACACGATGCCGCGCAGGTCGAGCAGGGCCGTGCGCTGATCCTCGCGCGACCACTCGGCGACCTCGACGTGGAAGTTCTGCAACTTCATCGGCGGCGTGATTTCTTCGGTACGAGGTGGCCATCGTTGATCAGTGCCAGCAACAGCCCGCGTTCCGCGGCGTCCGGAGTGCCGGTGGCGCGAAAGGCACGCTGCTCGCACAGCTGCCGGGCCAGCTCCGGCGTGGCCGGGTACGCCTGGCCGTTCGCATACAGCGTGCAGCCGGAGCGGCCGCTGCTCCATGCCAGCCGCGACCACGGGTGGCGCAGCAGTTGCGCGCCTGCGTCGAGCTGCTTCGCCAGCGCCGCCTCGCTCAGTGGCTTGTCCAGCGGAGCGGGCGCTTGCGCATTGCGGTAACGGGTGATGAAACGGCCGAACCAGTCGCGCAGCATCGCGTCGTCCAGCGCGGCGGCAAACGGCAGCGCCATGCGCAGCCGCTCGATGGCGGCGCGGTCGATCTCGCCGGCGGCCTTGGCCGGCTTCAGGTCGGGGTCGGCGTAGCGCAATTCTTCCGGCAACTGCTCGGCGAGATAGTCGGCTAGGTCGCCGGTCAGTTCGGCCTGCGACGGTGCGCGCATGCCGATCGAAAACGTCATGCAGGGGCCGCCGAAGGCGACGCCGTCGTGCGGCACACCGGGCGGCAGATACAGCATGTCGCCGGGCTCCAGCAGCCATTCGTGGCTGGGTTCGAAATGGACCAGCTGCTTCAGCTCGACGTCCGGCCGGAACGCCTTGGGCGCCATCGGATCATCGTTGATGGCCCAGTGGCGCTGGCCCAGGCCCTGCAGCAGGAAGACGTCGTACTGGTCGACGTGGGCGCCCACGCCGCCGCCGGGCTCGGCGTAGGAAACCATCACGTCGTCGACGCGCCAGCTCGGCAGGAAATCGAAGTGCTGCAGCAGCGCGGCGACGTCCGCGTCCCACTTGTCGACGTCCTGCACCAGCAGGGTCCAGCCGGTGCTGGGCGTTGTCGCAAAATCCGCTTCGCCGAGCGGACCGGAATTGACGTGCCAGCGATCGCGTTTTTCATCGTGCACGATCAAGCGGGCCAGCACGGCCGGCTCGCAGGCCAGGCCGGCCAGGTCGTCCGGTTGCAGCGGCGGCTGGAAATCCGCGAATGCGCGGCGGATGAGCAGTGGCCGCTTCTGCCAGTAGTCGCGCAGGAAGCGGGCCGGCGACATGCCCAGCGGCTGGGCGGCGGAGCCGCGGACTTCGATCGGGAGGGAGGCTGATGGGGTCATCCGCGCATTGTAGCGGCGGGCGGCCGGGCCGACGTCAGTGCCAGGCCCTCACGACATTGTTGAGCCCGAGCACCAGCACCGCGGTGGCAGCCAGTAACGTCGCCGCGCGCGCCGGCATGCGTCGGGCGAACAGCGCACCCAGCGGAGCGGCCACCACGCCGCCGGCGATCAGGCCCAGCACCGCGACACCGTGCGTGCTGCCCACGTGCAGCAGGAAGCTGACGCTGGCCGCGGCGCTGACCATGCACTTGGCCAGGTGCACGGTGCCGATCACCATGCGCGGCGAAGCGCCGCGCGCCACCAGCGTGGTCACGGTCAATGCGCTCCAGCCGCCGCCGGCCACCGCATCGGCGAAACCGGCGATCAGGCCGAGCGGACGCGTGGCACGCGGCACGGCGTGATCGTCGTCCTGCTGGCGCCTGTGGCCACGCATCAGCAGGAACACGCCCATGCCCAGCAGGTACGGCGTCAGCGCCAGCCGCATCCATGCCGCCGGCACGTGGCTGACCACGTAGGCACCGATCACCGCACCGACCACGCCGGGGAGGGCGAGCGTCCAGAACAATCGCCTGCGCACATTGCCGGCAGCCAGGTGGCTGAGGCCGGAGGCGCCGCAGGTAAAGGTTTCCGCGTAATGCACGCTGGCGCTGGCCACCGCCGGCGGCAGGCCCAACCCCAGCAGCATCGCCGCGGAGACCACGCCGTAGGCCATGCCCAGCGCGCCATCCACCAGCTGGGCGCAGGCGCCCACGGCAGCGAAGGTGAGGAATTCGGAGAGCGGCGGCATGGACAGTGGGGTCCTCGTGCACGGAGTTGGCCGAGTATCGGAACGGGGCCTTCGGCGCGGAAATGAGGGCTCGGCATAAGCACATGGCGACACGTCCTTTTACATGCAAAGGTCCAATGAATAGTTTGGACGTCCAGAAGTATGGACGTCCAAATGGAGCATCCTTGAATACCGTCGCCGTGCCGAACCTTCCCGCACCCGCCGTCAACGCCGAAAAGCTGGCCCAGCTGGCGCGTGGCATGGAAGGACTGACGGCGGCGCAGCTGTACTGGGTCGCCGCGTGGAGCGCCGACCAGGCGGCCCGGGTCCAGCGCGACGGCGCGCCTTTCGCCATCGTGCCGGACAAGCCGGCCGAACGGCTGACCATCATCTATGGCAGCCAGACCGGCAACGCGAAGCGCATCGCCGAAGAACTGGTCCGGCGCAGCGAGGCCGCCGGACTGCCGGTGCGCCTGCTGCGTGCCGACGCCTATCCGCAACGCGAGCTGGCGCAGGAGCGGCACCTGGTCATCGTGGTCAGCACGCAGGGCGACGGCGAGCCGCCGGACGACGCCCGTGGCCTGTTCGACTTCATCGCCGGCAAACGCGCGCCGAAGCTGCCGTCATTGCACTTCGCCGTGCTTGGGCTTGGCGATTCGAGCTACCCGCAATTCTGCGTGATCGGCCGCCAGCTCGATGAGCGCCTCGCACAACTGGGAGCCATCCGGTTCGCGCCGTTCGGCGAAGCGGATGTCGAGGTCGAAGCCGTGGCCAGTCCCTGGGCGGAGCAGGCGCTGGAGAGCGCGCGCGAACTATTGAAGCAGCCCAGATCGACCACGCGTGCCACGCCATTGCATGCGGTGCCGAACCGCGGCGCCCACTCGCGCGAGCATCCGTTCCTGGCCACCGTTCTGGCCAATCAGCGCATCGTGGCGCGCGACAGCGACCGCGACGTGCGCCATGTCGAGCTGTCGCTGGAAGGTTCCGGCCTGTGCTATGAGCCCGGCGACGCGCTGGGCGTGTGGCCGTGCAACCCGCCGGCGCTGGTCGAGCAGTGGCTGGAGACGTCGCGGCTCGATGGCGCGCTGATCGTCACCCATCAGGGCCGCCAGCTCGCGCTGCGGCAATGGCTGGCGCAGGAGCGCGAGATCACCAGGCTCAACCGCCCCTTCATCGCGGCGCTGGCCGCCGCCAGCGGTGACGATGGCCTGCTCCGCGTGCTGCAGCCGGAACATTCCGCCGAGTTCGCGGCGCTGCTGGCCCGCGACCAGCCGATCGACCTCTTGCGCTGCCATCCGGCGGCGTGGCAACCGGACGTGCTGGTGGCCGCGTTGCGTCCGCTGGCGCCCCGGCTGTACTCGATCGCCTCCAGCCCGAAGGCGGTCGGCGAGGAAGTGCATCTGACCGTCGCAGTGGTCGGTTACGAGGCGCACGGCAGTACGCACTGGGGAGCAGCCACCAGCCTGCTCGCCGCCACGGACGAGGAGGGCAGGCTGCCCGTCTTCATCGAGGCGAACGAGCGCTTCCGCCTGCCCGCCGACGACTCGCGCGACATCATCATGATCGGCCCGGGCACCGGCGTGGCTCCGTTCCGCGCCTTCGTGCAGGAACGCCGGGAGAGGCGTGCCAGTGGCCGCAACTGGCTGTTCTTCGGCAACCGCCACTTCGCCAGCGACTTCCTCTACCAGGTGGAATGGCAGCAGGCATTGAAGGACGGTTCGCTGCACCGGCTCGACCTGGCCTTTTCAAGGGACAGCGGGCAAAAGACCTACGTGCAGCATCGCCTGCGCGAGCAGGGCGCCGAACTGCATGCATGGCTGAAGGCCGGCGCGCACGTCTACGTCTGCGGCGACTCCAGCCACATGGCCCGCGATGTCCACGCGGCGTTGATCGACGTGATCGCCACCCACGGCAACCAATCCCCCGACGAGGCCGCCGCCTGGCTCGGCGAACTCCTGCAACAGGGCCGCTACGCCCGCGACGTCTACTGACATGGCCACCGAACTCTCGCATCTCGAACACGTCAAGGGTGCCAGCCGCTTCCTGCGTGGCGGCATCGTCGAAGGCCTGGCCGATCCGGTGACCGGCGCGATCGGCGATGACGACAACAAGCTGCTGAAATTCCACGGCAGCTACCAGCAGGACGATCGCGACCTGCGCGAGGAACGCCGCCGCCAGAAGCTGGAGCCGGCCTACGCGTTCATGTTGCGCGCGCGCCTGCCTGGCGGCGTGGTGACGCCGGCGCAATGGCTGGTGTTCGATCGCATCGCCCGCGACTACGCCAGCGGTTCGCTGCGCATCACCACGCGGCAGACCTTCCAATGGCACGGCGTCATCAAGCGCAAGCTCAAGCCGACGATTGCGGCGATCCACGAAGCGCTGGCGACCACCATCGCTGCCTGCGGCGACGTGGTGCGCAATGTGGTGAGCACGGCCAACCCGATCGAATCGTCCGCGCACGCCGAGGCATATGCCTGGGCCACGCGGCTGTCCAGCGAGCTGGCGCCGAGGACGCGGGCGTACCACGAGATCTGGCTGGACGGCGAAAAGCTGCACGATGATGCTCAAGAGCAGGAGCCGCTGTACGGCGCCACCTACCTGCCACGCAAGTTCAAGATCGGCCTGGCGATCCCGCCGCTCAACGACATCGACGTATTTGCGCAGGACCTCGGCCTGATCGCCATCATCGAGCAGGGCGCGCTGCGCGGTTTCAATATCGCGATCGGCGGTGGCATGGGCGCCAGCCATGGCGATGCCAGCACTTATCCGCGCCTGGCCAGCGTGATCGGCTTCGTGGGCCCGGAGCAATTGTTCGGCCTGGCCGAAGCGGTGATCGGCGTGCAGCGCGACTGGGGCGACCGCGCCGAGCGCAAGCATGCGAGGTTGAAGTACACGCTCGACCATCGCGGCCTGGATGTGTTCACGGCGGAGCTGGAATCGCGCCTCGGCTACAGGCTGGCGCCCGCGCAGCACTATCGCTTCGAGCACAACGGCGACCGCTACGGCTGGGTCGAAGGCCATGATGGCCGTTGGCATCTCACCCTGCACATCGAGTCCGGCCGCCTCGCCGACGTGGGCGAGCGGCGCTGGCTCAGCGGCCTGCGCGAGCTGGCGCGGATTCACGCAGGCGACTTCCGCCTGACCTGCAACCAGAACGTGATCGTGGCGAACGTCGCCGCACATGAGCGCGAGCGCATCGATGCGATCGTTCGCGCGCATGGTCTGAACGTGCATGAAAAACAGAGCGGTATCCGCCGTCACGCAATCGCCTGCGTCGCGCTGCCGACCTGCGGCCTGGCCATGGCCGAGAGCGAACGCTACCTGCCGGCCCTGCTGCCGAAGCTGGAGGCGCTGCTCGAGCGCCACGGCCTCGCCGACGCGCCGATCCTTTTACGACTGTCCGGTTGCCCCAACGGTTGCTCGCGGCCATATCTCGGCGAGATCGCGCTGGTCGGGCGTGGGCCGGGCCGCTACGACCTGCGTCTGGGCGCCGATTTCATCGGCCAGCGGCTGAACCAGGTGCATCGCGAGAACGTGGACGAGGCAGCCATCCTCGACACGCTCGATCCGCTGTTCGCGCGCTACGCGGGCGAACGCCACGAAGGCGAGGGTTTTGGCGACTTTCTGCTGCGCGTCGGCATCCTCACGCCCATTCCCACGCGGCGCATCCCGGTCGAGGTGGTCGCGTGAGCGGCGCGCTGGTCGAACAGGCGCTGCACGACCCACGGGCGCTGGCCGAACTGAATCTCGCTCTGGGCCGGCTCACTGCCGAACGACGCGTGGCCTGGGCGCTGGAACATGTCCCCGGCGAGCACGTGCTGTCGTCCAGTTTCGGCGCGCAGGCCGCCGTATCGCTGCACCTGGTGACGCGGCAGCGGCCGCAGCTGCCGGTGGTGCTGATCGATACCGGCTACCTGTTCCCCGAGACCTATCGCTTCGTCGACGAACTCACCGAACGGCTTGCGCTGAACCTGAAGGTGTATCGCCCGCTCATCGGCATCAGCTGGATGGAGGCGCGCCACGGCCGGCTGTGGGAGCAGGGCATCGAGGGGCTGGATCGCTACAACCAGCTGCGCAAGATCGAGCCGATGCAGCGTGCCTTGCGCGAGCTCGGTGCCGAGGGCTGGTTCGCCGGCCTGCGCCGCAGCCAGGCGCGCAGCCGCGCCGGGATCGACTTCGTCGAACGCAAAGACGGACGCTGGAAATTCCACCCGCTGGCCGACTGGAGCGATCGCGACGTCGGGCACTACCTCGCGCGCCACGGCCTGCCTTACCACCCGCTATGGCAACAGGGTTACGTATCGATCGGCGACACCCACACCAGCCATCGCTGGGAGCCGGGCATGGACGCCGAGGACACCCGCTTCTTCGGGCTCAAACGCGAGTGCGGACTGCACGGCATCGCGTAACCCGACAGCCATCGCGCCGCGATGGTTTTCTCT
>Ga0207664_10000892_pt1 | contig 20136 bp, 15 predicted proteins | sample LARL83metaG_FD_184349 | JGI IMG/M metagenome (GOLD analysis project Ga0207664, IMG submission 184349) | Corn, switchgrass and miscanthus rhizosphere microbial communities from Kellogg Biological Station, Michigan, USA - LAR L8-3 metaG... | ecosystem: Host-associated > Plants > Roots >... | reverse complement strand
GGTGTTGGACAACGCGATCCACTTGTAGTGCGGCCCAAGATCAGCCAACGATCTGGTTCGGCTGTTGCTCATCCGCGCTTTGAACACCACGAGACCTCCATCAATCTACTTGTCTAGGCTAACTAATTTTGCTTGCCCAGTACAAGCAGTTGTCGTGCTGTCTCCCGGTGAGACTGATCACCCGGCGGGCAGGTGCTCTCCCCGGACCGCCTCGACGTCGATCTCCACCCGCAGCGTCGCGCCGATCAGCGTGATCCCGGCCCGCACGATCTGGTTGTACGTGATCGCGAAGTCCTCGCGCCGCAGTTCGGTCACGGCGTGGAAGGCCGCGCGCGTGCCGCCGTACGCGTCCGGCCCGGTCCCGAAGTACGTCATCCCCAACGGAACCGACCGCGTGATCCCGTTGAGCATCAGTTCACCGTCCATCCGCCACCGGTCCGCGCCGTCGGACATCGCTGCCGTCGCGCGGTACTCGATCACGGGATGCTCGTCCACATTGAGGAAATCGGCCGACCGCATGTGATCGTCGCGCATCTTGTTGCCGGTGTCGATGCTGGCCGCCTGGATCACGGCGTGCACCGTCGACCGTTCGATCAGCCGGGCCACGTCGATCCGGCCGCCGAACTCGAGGAACCGGCCGCGCACGCTCGCCATGCCGAGGTGCCGCGCGGTGATGATGATCTGCGAGTGGTCCGGGTCGATCGTCCACGGACCTGGCTCGGGCAGGTCGTCGTCGATCCGGCTCAGCGCGAGCACGCCGAGCGCGGCCGTACCGCTCGCGGTGACCACGGCGGTACGGGCCAGCGGCGCGTAACCCTGCGCGGTCAGGATCGCCGTGTAGTTGCCGGAGGGCAGTCGCTCGGTGACGAGCCGGCCGTCCGGATCGGCCGGCACGCGAGCGACCTGAGCGCCGACCGCGTCGGTCACGGTGAGCACGGCCGACGACACCGGCCAGCCGTCCGTCGTGCGCGCCAGCGCCGTCACTCCCGCGCGGGCGGGCGTCGCGTTGGTCATGATCAGGCTTCCGGGTGGCCGAGGCGGACGTCGTGCTGGCCCTGCTCGCCGCCGACCATCTTCAGCGTGCTGGCGACCGGCGGGTAGCCGCTGGCGATCACCGTGTAGTCGCCCTCCGGCAGGTCGGAGAAGGCGTACTCGCCGGTCTCGTCGGTCGTCGTCATGGCCACGACGTTGCCGGCCCGGTCCAGCAGCGTGATCCGGGCGTCCGGCACGGCACGGCCGTCGCCGACCGTGGCCACACCGCGCAGCCGGGATCCGCCGACGAGCGCCAGGTCCTGTCGGTGCTGGCCGGTGCCCGGGACCGTGACACCCGTCGCGATCGGCTGGTAACCCTCGGCGCTGACGACGAGCGTGAAGGTGCCGGCGACGAGTTCGTCGAACAGGTAGCCACCGTCGTGATCGGTGGCTCGCGCGCCGACGACGTCGCCGTGGTCGTCGGCCAGCGTGACGATCGCGCCGGAAACCGGCGTGCCCTTGCCGGCGACCGTGACCAGGCCGGCGAGGCTGCTCGTGCCGGACAGCACGACGTCCATCGTGATCGGCGAACCGTTCACCGCGACCACGGACGCCTGCGGCTGGTGCGCGCCGGCCGACGCGATCAGCACGTAGGACCCGGACTCCGGCGCCGGCATCCGGTACTCACCGTCCGAACCGGACACGTCGCGGCCGATCTGCCGGCCGGCCGAGTCGATCAGGGTCAGCGCGGCCCCCGCGATTCCGGTGCCGTCGGCCCGACGCACCCGGCCGTGCACGGCACCCGCACCGCCTGTCGGCACGTAGTCCACGAGCGCTCCCCCGTTCTGGTCCGCCGCACCATGTCCGTTTCCGTCCATCCAGGACTGTTCCGGTTCGAACGGGACGCTGTCGGCCAGCGGAACCGGCGGCGCGGCCCCTTCGGCGTCTTCGGCCATTCTGGCCTGAATGCCGGACTGCGTGCGCAGCGGCAGTTCCTTCAGGAACAGCACGAGCACGAACGCGACCGCGACGACGGCGGCCGCCGACAGGAACACGGGGTGCATCGCGTCGGAGAAACCGACCAGGAACGGCCGTGCCAGCCGTGGATCGAGTTTCTGGATGAACGACGAGTCCTGAAGGGCCGCCGTGGTGACCGCGCCGCTGGCGCCCTTGCTGGAGATCATGCTCAGCACGGGCGCGTTGTTCGGATTGGCCAGCACCGACGGGTCACGCAGGGCCGACTGGAACTGCGGCGTCGCCGCGACGGTGCGGAACGCCGTCGCGATCTTGCCGCCGACCGTGCTGAACAGCACGGACAGGAACGCGGCCGTGCCGACCGTGCCGCCCATCTGCCGGAAGAACGTGGCCGACGCCGTCGCCACGCCCATGTCCCGCGCGGGTACCGCGTTCTGCACGGCGATGACGAGCGTCTGCATGCAGCCGCCGAGCCCGAACCCGAAGATGAACATCCAGATGTCGGTACGCCACAGCGGCGTGTCGGCGTTGATCGTGTTGAGTAGCACCAGACCGGTGAACATCAACGCCGTGCCGATGACCGGGAAGATCTTGTAGCGCCCGGTGCGCGCGGTCAGCTGTCCGGACAGCACCGACGCCATCATGATGCCCAGGACCAGCGGCAACAGCAGCAGGCCGGCCTTGGTCGGCGACGCGCCCTTCACGATCTGCAGGTACAGCGGGATCACCGACATCCCGCCGAACATGCCCGCGCCGATGATCACGTTCGCGCCGGACGACACCGAGAACACGCCGTTGCGGAACAGCCGCATCGGCAGCAGCGCGTCGTCCCCCATCAGGCGTTCCACGACGACGAACAGGATAAGCCCGAATGCCCCCACGCCGTAACAGAGCAGCGCCCGGGGCGAGTGCCAGCCCCATGACTGCCCCTGCTCGGCGATGATCAGCAGCGGGACGAGGCCGATCGTGATCATGATCGCGCCCCAGATGTCCAGCCGGTGCGCGTGGCGGGTGTGCGGAATGTGCAGCACCTTGATCACGACCAGCAGCGCGATGATGCCGATCGGGACGTTCACCAGGAACACCCAGCGCCAGCCCGCGATGGAAAGGATCGTCGACTGACCGGCCAGGAAGCCGCCGACGACCGGCCCGAGCACGCTCGACGTGCCGAACACCGCGAGGAAATAGCCCTGGTAGCGGGCCCGTTCGCGGGGCGGCACGATGTCGCCGATGATCGCGAGCGCCAGCGACATCAGACCGCCGGCACCCAGGCCCTGGAACGCCCGGAACGCGGCCAGCATGTACATCGAGGTCGCGAACGAGGACGCGGCCGAGCCGATGATGAAGATGGTGATGGCGACGACGAAGAACGGCTTGCGGCCGTAGATGTCGGACACCTTGCCGTAGAGCGGGGTGGAGATGGTGGCCGTGATCAGGTAGGCGGTGGTCGCCCACGCCTGGAGGTCGAGTCCGTGCAGGTCGTCGGCGATGGTGCGGATCGCGGTGCTGACGATCATCTGGTCCAGCGCGGCCAGGAACATGCCCAGCATGAGGCCGGTGAACACGAGCATGATCTGCCGGTGGGTGAGCGACCCGTCGGCGGATGCGGATGCGCCCGCTCCCGACGCTCCGGGCGTTTCCGGCGCACTGTCTTGCCGCGACTGCGTGGCGGTCATATTCCCCGCCCTTTCCACTTCCGGCACGTTCAACTAGTTGGCCTATGCAACCATGCGCCTGCCCGTGGTGTGCAGGCAACCCATGCTGTCAACAGGGTTGGGTGCGGCGTCGCGACAACACAACCCGATCGAGTGACGGCCCATCGACTCAGCCGCGCAGTTCCGGGAAGTCCTCCTCCCGGTACTCACCGGTCACGACGGCCGCCGTATCCCCATGCAATTCGGCCTCCCGACCCCGCAGTTCGACCCGCCGGATCTTCCCCGAGATGGTCTTCGGCAACTCCGCGAACTCGAGGCGCCGAATCCGCTTGTACGGCGCGAGGTTCTCCCGGGCGAACCGCAGGATCGCCAGTGCGGTGTCCCGGTCGGCCGCGTGTCCGGCCGCCAGCACCACGTACGCCTTCGGCACGGCCAACCGCACCGGATCCGGCGACGGCACGACGGCCGCCTCGGCCACCGCGTCGTGCTCGAGCAGCACGCTCTCCAGTTCGAACGGCGAGATCCGGTAATCGCTGGCCTTGAACACGTCGTCGGCCCGGCCGACGTAGGTGATGTACCCGTCGTCGTCCCGCGAGCCCACGTCACCCGTGTGATAGAAGCCACCGCGCATGGCGTCCGCTGTGCGGTCATCGTCGTCGCGATACCCGACCATCAAGCCGGCCGGCCGGGACGAGGACAGGTCGAGGCAGATCTCGCCCTCCTTGCCCACCTCACCGGTCACCAGATCGACCAGGGCGACCGTGAACCCCGGCACCGGCCGTCCCATCGACCCCGGCTTCACCACCTGACCTGGCGTGTTCGCGATCTGCACCGTCGTCTCGGTCTGCCCGAAACCGTCCCGGATGGTCACGCCCCACGCCCGCCGCACCTGCTCGATGATCTCCGGATTCAACGGCTCACCGGCGCCGACGACCTCACGCGGCGGGTTCTTGAGTTCCGTCAGGTCCGCCTGGATCAGCATCCGCCACACCGTCGGCGGCGCGCAGAAACTCGTGACCCCGCACCGGTCCATCGTGCTCAGCAACGCCGACGCGTCGAACCGCTGGTAGTTGTAGAGGAACACGCACGCCTGCGCGTTCCACGGCGCGAACACGTTGCTCCACGCGTGTTTCGCCCATCCCGGTGACGAGATGTTGAGGTGCACGTCACCCGGCCGCAGGCCGATCCAGTACATCGTGGAGAGGTGTCCCACCGGGTACGACACGTGCGTGTGCTCGACGAGCTTCGGCTTCGCCGTCGTACCGGACGTGAAATACAACAGCAGCGTGTCGCTCGCCCGAGTGACACCGTCCGGCGTGAACTCGGCCGAAGCACCGTCCGCGTCCCCGTACGACTGCCAGCCCTCGACGGCCGAACCGACCGCGACCCGGGTGTAGTCACCGGCCACGTTCGCGAACTTCGGCGCGTCGACCGCCCGCGCGACGACGTGCCGCGCGTGCCCCCGCTCGACCCGGTCGGTGAGGTCGTTCGGCCCGAGCAACGTGCTCGCCGGGATCACGACCGCGCCGAGCTTCATCGCCGCGAGGATCGTCTCCCATAGCTCGACCTGGTTGCCCAACATCAGGATCAACCGGTCACCCCGGGCGACACCCAGGTCCCGCAGCCAGTTCGCGACCCGGTTGGACCGAGCGGACATCTCGGCGAACGACAGCTTCCGCTCGCTGCCGTCCTCCTCCACGATCCACAACGCAGGGTTGTCGTTGCCGACGGCGTTCGCGTCGAACCAGTCCAGCGCCCAGTTGAACTCGGTCAGGTCGGGCCAGCGGAAGTCGCGGTAGGTCAGGTCGTAGTCGTCCCGATGATCGAGCAGAAAGTCCCGTGCCGCCCGAAACGCGTCGCCGCCCACCGCCACACACTCCTTCGTGTCGACCGCATCCGGCTCCGGATGCTAACGGCTTAGGAGGCCAACTCGCGGTTCGTGCCCGGTTCGGCATCAGATGCGGCTAACCGCACCTGATCGCGCCCGCCCTCCTTGGCCAGGTAGACCGCGGCGTCGGCGGCTTGCAGCAGGTCATCGAGGTTGTGCGCGTTCTCCGGACGGCTGGCGACACCGATCGACGTGGTCCGGTTGGCGATCACGGCCGGCCCGCCGCGCTTGTCCGTGCTGATCACGGACAGCCCGGCGATCCGCGCCCGGATCCGCTCGGCGGCTGCGGTCGCCGCGGCGCGGTCGGTGTCCGGCAACAGCACGACGAACTCCTCGCCGCCGAACCGGCCCACGATGTCCGTCGGACGCGTCTCGCTGCGCAGCACGTCCGCGACCGCGACGAGCATGTCGTCACCGGCCGGGTGCCCCCACGTGTCGTTGATCAGCTTGAAGTGGTCGAGATCGACCATGAGCACGCCGACCGGGCCGCGGCTGCGGTCGGCCCGCGCCATCTCCTTCGCCGCGTCCTCGCGCCAGCCACGCATGTTCAGCAGGCCGGTCTTCGAGTCGGTCCGCACGTCCACCTGCAACTGCCGGATCTCGGTGAGCCGGTTGCCGAGCACGCCGATCACCACCATGACCGCGAGCACCGGCGGCGCGTCCGTCAGCAGCACGGCCGTGACGAGTCCGAGTGCGACGGTCAGCGCCTCGAGGCCGTTGTCGTACCAACTGCCCACCGCCATCGCCAGACTCGTCCCCTGGGGATGCCGGTGCAATACCACGGCAATGCCGACGAGCGCGATCTGGCCGAGCATGTAGAGCGCGCCGGCGGCCAGCGCGATGCCGAAGTCGCGCAACGTCGTGAACACGCCCAACCCGGTCCAACCGGGCTCACCCGCCAGCAACAACACCGTCCGTACACCGAGCACACACATGGTGATCGTCGCGGTGGTGAACACGTACCGATACAGTGGCCGCCGCGCCACGAACCACCGCTGGAATCGAATGGCCACTATGGACAACACGGCCAGCGGCAACGGCAGAATGAGCGCGGCGGCGAAGTTCCAGATCGAGGTCAGGTCGACGTGTACGGTTTCCATCCGGTTACGGCGGGTCTCCTCCTGCCGACGGGACAGGAACAGGTGCACGCTCGCGAACCCGAGCAGCACCGCGAACCTGACCCAGTCGGCACCGGTGGTCCGATCCTGGAACGGAACCGACGCCACAACGGCCGCGATGGTGACGAGTTCGACACACAGTACGTAGACGACTTCCTTACGTGGTTGCGACCACAGGGACCAACCACGAGGATGCCGCGCCCCGGCCCACACCCCCTCCCAGAAACGTTCGCCACGAGCGACAATGTCTTCAGCCAGCTGCTGCGCTCCACCAACCGCGCCCCCGCGGTGGCGTCGCATGGCAGACGGTCCCCAACCCCCCAATCTCCGTCTCCATCGAGGAGGTACCGACGGTGTCCGACCGCGACTACTGACCGGATGGGTGTTTCCGGTCCCCGCTGCCCCATTCCGCTCGTCCGCAACCGCGTCCGACGGCTCGTGCCCGGCCCGAGGATGCGGTGTCCGATCGCGACTTCTGCTCGTCGTCATGGATCACCGCCCTTGCCGTGCCGTCGTTATCGTCGCCCAGCGGTCAATCGTGCCACCGATCGCGTTGGGTCGCGCCGACCTGACCCATTGTGCCCGCTTGCTTCACGTGGCATGAAGGTGGCGCACTCCGACGTGCGCGCTCAGGTGCCCGGTTCGCCCATCCGGTACTGGCGGCCCCATGCCACGGCGGCGGGTACCGCGAGCCCGATCCCGACGATCCCGGCAAGCACGATCGCGTCACGCGCCGAGCCGATCGCCTGCGCGACCGCGCCGCCGGCCGCGACGCCGACCCCCTGCGCGACGCGCAACCCGGTCCTGGCCACGCCGAACGCGCTGCCGCGCACGCCGTCGGGCACCCAACTGGTGAACGTCGCGACCACGGTGATCTGGTAGGCGCCGGTCGCACCGGCGATCGCGAGGAGCAGTAGTGCCCCCAGCAGCGACGGGTGCACCACGAACACCACCAGCACCGCGACCGATGCCGTCGCGAACACCCCGAGCAGCCGTTGCCGCAGCTCGTTGGACAGGAAACGGGACAAAATGAAGGTCCCGATCACATACCCGAACGGGTCAGCGGCCAGCAGCCACCCGACGGCCCCCTTTGGCGCCCCGAGCTGCGCGGCAAGCGGCGCGGCCAGCCCCTCCGGCACGACGGCCAGCCCGACCAGCCAAGACAGCCACAGCAGCGTGCGCACCCGAGGCGAGTCCCGGATGTAGCGCAGGCCAGCACCCCAGGAGGTGTGCTGAGTGCGATCCGGCAACGGCCTGACCCGAACGGAGTACCGAACGAGCAACGCGGCCACCACAAAGGTGACTGAATCGATACGGAGCGCCGTGCCACTGCCGACAGCGGCCACAAGCAACCCAGCACCAGCCAACCCGAGCAACATGACCGTGTTGGTGGTAATGCCGCGTATGTCCTGACTACGGAAGAAGAGGTCGTCGTCCGGAAACACGTCCCGAGTGAGAGCGTTCTGCGCGGCCAACGCGGGCGCCTGCGCGATCCCGACGCCAACCAGCAGTACACACATCGCCGCGAACGGCATACCGGGCAAAGACATCACGGCGACGAAGATCGCCTGCAGCACGGAACCGACGACCATGACGGTCCGACGAGGATAGATGTCGGCGAGTTGGGCCAGGCCAAGGCCACCGGCGAGGGCCGGGAGGAAGCTCAACGCGTAGACGACGGCGGACCACAGCGCCGACCCGGTCCGCGCGTAGACGACGAGGGCCAGTGCCACCTTGGCGAGTTGGTCGCCCGCGATGGAGACCGCCTCAGCCAGCCACAGGGCGCGGAACTCGCCGAAAGCGAGTACCGCGCGCATGCCTGTCCGCGTCGCCGCCACCTCGACCTCAACTCGTTTCTGCCCGTGACCCGCCATTTGAGACGGTCGGTGCACGGTCGGCTACCTGTCGGCATCCTGACACAGCATGTACCCGAGGGGTCGGGCAGCAGGCGCGATCGGTGACTGGTCGGTGGCACATCTGTGTCATCGTGTGGTCCCAGTCACGCCAATACCCACCCGAACGCGGCCATCCGTTCGGACGCATGAACACGCTGCGTGGTCTCGAACGTGATGGATTCGACCAGGTCACAGCGTGACACGGACGTGTCGTTGATGGGCAGATTCGCCGAGAACCGTCATGATGGGGTTCCAACCACGCGGGACACGCGCGGTGGGACTGTCCTGAATGGAAGGAAACACGAGTGGCTCTCCCTAACCTGACCCCCGAGCAGCGCCAGGCTGCGTTGGCCAAGGCCGCCGAGGCCAGGCAGGCTCGCACCAAGCTGCTGAGCGACATCAAGGACGGCAAGGAGACCATCTCCGGAGTCCTTGCCCGCGCCAAGGATGACACCGTGGTCGGCAAGACCAAGGTGGCGCAGTTGGTGAAGGCCCTGCCCGGCTACGGCCCCGCGAAGGTCACGGCCCTACTCGAAAAGGCCGGCATCCCCGAGGAGCGCCGCGTAGCCGGCCTGGGCCAACGCCAACGCGAAGCCCTCCTCGCCGCCCTGGGCTGATGAACCCCGGCCCCCCGCGCGCCCGGCTCGATTTGTCGGCTGGGCGCGTGGGGCGGGCCTATCCCGTTGTCAAGCCGGACATCCACAGGCCTGTGGAGTTGTCCACTATCGAACGGGTGTACATCCCACAGGGTCTTGACAAGCCACAAACTCAAGCCAGCCCAGATCCAAGAAGGATCCCGCGGTATTGAGTAGGTCCCGAACCCCCATCCCCACCACCCACCCCCCACCCTTCCTGGGTGGGGCGACTGTTGACGCGCGCGCGGGGGTAGTTCGAGCGGAAGTTGTTGGGGTGTCAGGGTTTCTGCCTGCTGGTAGTTCGCGTGGGTTTGGCGTTGGTCGTTGTTTGATGTTGTGTGCGGGATCGGTTCGCCATTGACGGCGATGATCGGTCCGGCTGTCGATCCGTGTTGTTTGCGTTGTGTGCGGGATCGGTTCGGCATCGGCGGCAATGATCGGTCTGCCTGTCGATCCGTCTTGTCGATCCGTTCCGTTGGTCGGTCGATCCATGTGTAGATCTGTCTTGTCGGTCGGTCGATCCGTCCGTCGATCTGCCGGTCCCTCTGTCCGTGGGTCCAGTCGGACCGTCGGTCCCTCCGTTCGTTCGTCCGGTCCGGACCGTCGGTCCGTCCCTCAGTCGGTCGGCCTTGGCGGCTTGGCTGCGGCGTTGCTTGGCTTCCGTCGCAACGTTTGAGCGACTGTCCGCTGTCGCGGATGGTGGGAAGTTGGCCGCAGTTGGCCTATCCCGGGTTTTGGCTCTCCCGCTCTGTTCCGATCTCCTCATTGTCGCAACGGGAGCTTCGGATCGGAACGCGGCAGGACAGACTGAACAACCCCGTCTGCCGCGTGTCTGGGCTCAGCTGCGTGTGGCTTCTACGGCCGCGCTCGGTTGCTGGTTCGTTGCCCTGAGCCTGTTGCTCTGCTGAACGGCGGTTGCGCGGTTGGTTGTGTTGGGTGGTCCGTCTCGCCTCTGCCGTCTCGCCTCTGCTGTGCGCTTCTCTGCGACTACTGCGCGGTCAGTCCTAGTAGGGCGGCCAAGGTTGTTGGTGCTATTGCGTTTCCTGTGGCTGGTGTGCCTGTAGTGGACGCTGCCGCGTTCGGGGGCGGGACCTCCTGTGGCACGCCGCCGAAGGGGGCGTTGTTCGATCCTCGGACGTCGACACCCGATTGGGGTGGCAGCGCGCAGTAGGCGTTCGCGTTCGGGGGCGTGTTGTTTGTCACGTCGGTGCCTGCATGCTCGGCCGTGCCTTCGTAGCCCTTCGTACACGGCATCGGGTCGAAGAAGTCGAGCACGAAGCCCAGATGTCCGGTTCCGTCCGGTGACGCGCTCTTACCGATGGCCGCTGCGATCGGGTACTCGACGAGCGCCTGTGTGATGCCACCAGTGCGCGTCTCCGTAATTTTCGCGGTGGTGAGCAGGTTCGCGAACACGACACCCAGGTCGTTGCCGGACGTACGCAGGATTCCGTCGATTTGATTGGCCACCGTCGGCGCAGTCGTGATGAGCGTGCGTAGGTCGGGGTCGGACGTGCGCAACTGTGCGGCCAACTGGTTCAGGCTCGTGCTGAACGACATCAACTCGTCGGCCTCGGCCGCCTGTGTCGTCAGCACGGTCCGACCGTTGGCGAACAAGGCGATCGTGGCCGGCAGATGTGCGGTCGCGGTCGTCGTGAGCGCGTCGGCCGACTTCAGCAGCGACCGTAGGTCCGGTCCGGTTCCGTTGAACGCGGTACCCAGTTGCTCGACGACGGTCCGCAGCGAACTCGCCGGTACACTGGTGGCCAGCGTGTCCAAGTCGCTCAGCAGCGTCTGCGGTCCGATCGGGATCGACGTACGGTCCTGCGTGATCACCGATCCGTCGTGCAGCATCGGACCATTCGCATTGGGCGGCTCCAAGTCCACGTACTGCTCGCCCACGGCCGACCGGTCCGCCACCACCGCTCGCGCGCTCGCCGGGATCGGCGGTGCCGACGAGTCGATGTCCAGGTCCGCCGTCACGCCGGTCGCTGTCAGGTGCAGGTCGCCGATTCGGCCCACCGTGACGCCCCGATATGTCACTTCACCATTGGTAAAGATGCCACCGGAGTCACGCAGCTCCACGCGTACGACATAGCCGTGGATCCCAAACAATCTGCCGAGTCCGACATACTGACCGCCGACATACGCGATGCCCGCGACAGCAATCAGCAGGAACACCACCAACTGCACGCGCATTCTCGTGGTGATCAATGCGCACCTCCGCCGAGTAACAATCCCAGCAAATTGGGGAGGCCGCCAGTTGGTGTTGGTGTTTGAGGCGTTGTCGCCGGTGGCAGTGGTGGCGCTGGTTGGTTCAGCGTGTCTGGCAGTGGAATCACTGGCGTGCTCGAATTGGCGATGTCGGACAGGACACTGGACAGGTCCAGGTCCAGATGCACGTCGGCGTTGAAATAGTCACCCTTGACGTCGTTCACCGTGTAATCGGTAAACGGATATGTCACCAGAACCTGCAACGACTTCGGCAGATTGTCGCCCGCCTGCGCCAATTCGGTCAGGGTTGGCTGCAATTGCTTGAGGTCTGTCACCAGCTGACCCTGACTTCTGTTGACCGTGTCGACCGCCACGTCGGACAGTTTGTTCAGCGACGTCAGCATCGTGACCAGCTGGTCGCGTTGCTGGTTGAGGATCTGCAGGCCGGGGGCCAGGTTCGTGAGTGCATTGGCGATCTCCGTCGTTTCGCCGGCGAGGGTCGCTGACAGGCGGTCCAGTGCTTGGATCGCGTCGACAATGTTCGCGCGTTGACCGTCAAGGTCAGATACCATAGTGTCCAGGTTCGACAAAAGTGCTCTTAGTTGCGGCTCGTTGCCCGCCAGTGCGGCATTCAGTTCTTTGACTATGTTCTGGATTTGTTCGATGCCTCCGCCGTTGAGGAGGAGGGACAATGCGCCCAGGACCTCTTCCACTTCCGGACCTCGCGTGGTGCGACTGGTGGGGATTGTCGCGCCGTCGGCCAACGTGCCTTGGGCGTTTTGTGGCGCCACCAATTCCACGTATTTTTCGCCCAGCAGGCTGGACTGGCGTAGTTCGGCATCGGCGTTCGCCGGCAGGTGCACATTGCCGTTGACGGACATTCTTACTTCGGCGGTTTTGTTGTCGGCGGCCAGGTCGATACCGTCCACTCGGCCGACGGGGACGTCGTTGACCTTCACACTCGCCTGCGGTACCAGATCCAGCACATCGGTGAAATCGGCCGTGATCTTGTACGGGTGGCTGCCGAGATCCGCGCCGCCGGGGAGCGGTGCGCCATACAAGCCCGTGTAGCCACCGGAACATCCGGCGATCAGCAGCAACGATGCCAGTGTCAACCAGCGTTTCATTGGCCGCTCCCGAACAGACTGCTGGCGATCGGCAACGGCAGTGGTGGCAACTTGCCAGTCTGAAGGTCGCCGAGACTCTGTGCTATGGACGGGAGTTTCAGCGTGCCATCGAGTATGGGCGCCAGTTGACCGCACGCGCTGCTCAGGAACTGCGGCACGTTCGCCGGTGTCGACGCCTGGAGCAGCCGGCACACCATCTCGATCGGCGGGTACGTCAGTTCGTTCAGGTCGCCGCGTACGTCGAACGCACCCGATGCGGCGTCATACGAGTTCAGGAGGCCGGATGCGCCTAGTGGCGCCACGTCCAGCACCTCCGCGAGCGCGGCTCGTTGGTTCACCAGTGCCTGGGTGATGCCGGTGAGGTTGTGCACATTGGACTCGAGCAGGCTCGCGTTGGCCTGCACGAAGCTCTGCACCTGAGTCAGCGCGTTCGTCAGATCGGTCAGCGCCGCGCCGAGTGCGGCACGGTCGTCGGCCAGGTAGCCGGTGACATTGGCCAGCTGTGTTTCGAAACCGCGGATCTGGCCGTCGCTGGTGGCGAGGGTCTGCGTGAACTTCTGAAGCGCGTCGACCGTGGTGAACAGGTCGCCCTTGGCGTTCGCCACGGTCGCGGCCGCGGCGGACAGCTGTTTGATCGTGTCCGCGATCTGGGTGCCATTGCCGTTCAGATTCGCGGCGGCGGTGTCGAGCAGGTCGGACAACGCGCCGGTCTTGTTGGCGCCGTTCGGACCCAGGGCGGTAGCGAGTTTGTCGAGGCTCGCGTACAGGTCGTCCAGCTCGACCGGTGTCGCCGTGCGGTTGAGCGGGATCACGGCGTTGTTCGCCAAGAGCGGGCCGTCGTCGTACGCCGGGACGAGTTGGATGTACCGGTCGGACACCAGGCTCGGCGCCACGACGACCGCCTGCGCGTCGGCGGGGATCTGGATCCCGGAGTCGACGGTGATGTCCACGCGAACGTCGTTGCCCTGCGGTGCCACGGCGTCGACCGTGCCGACCTTGATGCCGAGCACGCGGATGTCCGACCCCGGGTACACGCCGACGGTCTTCGTGAAGTACGCCGTGACATGGGTGCCACCGACGTCGAACAGGACCCACCACAGGCCGGCGGCCGACAGCAGCGCGAGCACGCACACCGCGGCGACGACGCGGGCCAGGTCACGGCCCTGCCGGGTGCGTGCGGACATGTCAGCCGCCTCCGTTCAGGTTCGGTGCGGCGATCGGCGGTGCGCAGCCCTGCGGGTTCGACTGGAACACCTTCGTGAGCACTGGCGGAGGCAGTAGGCCGCAGAAGTAGCCATCGAACCAGCGGCCGTTGCCGACGGTGTTCGTGAACAGCCGCACGAACGGCGCCAGATCGGCGAGCCCCTTGTTCAGGTTCGCCTGGTTCTGGGCGAGGATGTCCGTGACCTTGCCGAGGTCGGTGAGGGCCGGCGTGAGTTTCGCCTGGTTGTCGGCGACCAGGCCGGCGAGTTGGGTGGCCAACTGCTGGGTGCCGTTCAGCAGGCCCGTGACGGCGTTACGGCGCGCCTGCAACTCGGTGAGCAGAAGGTCGCCGTCGGCGAACAGCTTCTGGAACTGGGCGTCGCGGTCGGCCAGGGTGGTGGTGACCTGGCTGGTGTTGGACAGCAGTTCGGTCAACGCCTGATCGCGCGACGAGATCGTCTTCGACAGGGATTCCAGGCCGGACAATGTGTCCTTCAAGCCCTGTGGGCTGTCGCGGAACGTATTCGCGATGACCTCGAAGCTCTGCGCCAACTGATCGGTGTCGATGTTGTCGACCGTGGCGGACAACTGGTTGAGCGCATCGGTGATGTCGAACGGCGACAGCGTGCGGCTGCGCGGAATGGGTTGGCGTGGGTCCTGTTGCGTACCGCCCTCGGCGTCGATCGCCAGGTACTTCTCGCCGAGCAGCGTCTTGATCTGGATCGAGATGGTGCTCCGGTCGCCGATCCACGCATTCCGCACGCGGAAGTCGACGCGGATCTCGTTGCGCGCCAACGCCACGCTCGACACCTGTCCGACCTTGACGCCGGCGATCCGCACCTCGTTGCCCGGCACGAGGCCGGCGCTCTCGGTGAAGTACGCGGTGTACGTGGTGCCACCGCCGATGATCGGCAGGTCGTCGGAGAAGAACGATGCGATGATGGCGAGCACGATCACCGCGAGGGTGATCGCGCCGATCGTGGCGTAGTTGCGTTCTCTCACGGGCCGCACCTCGCCGGGCGTTGCGTGCCGGGCAGCGGCAGGATCGGGATCTTGATGTCCAGTTGGGAGATCCCGACGGTGCCGGAAAGGCTGCACGCGAAGTAGTTGAACCAACTGCCGTAGCCGACGGTCCGGGTGAGCAGTTCCAGTTTCGTGGGCAGGAACTGGATGAAGTGTTGGACCAGGTCCGAGTTGTCGGCCAGGTTCTTCGCCATCGTGCCGAGCGACGCGATGTCCTGTTCGAGCGGTGGGCGAGCGTTGGTCAGCAGTCCTGCTGTGGCGTTGGTGAGGCCGTCCAGAGCGGTGATCGCATCGCCGATCGGCTGGCGTTGCGCGGACAGGCCGGACACCAGTTCCTGGAGTTGCGTAATCAGATTGGCCATCTGCGGCGCGTTCGCGTTCACCGTGCCGAGGACGACGTTCAGGTTGTCGATCGTGTGGCCGATCACCTGGTCGCGGGACGCGATCGTGGTCGTGAGCGAGGCCGTGTGCACGAGCAGGTCGTCGACGGTCCCGCCCTCGCCCTGGAGTACCTGGATGATCTCGTACGCGAGCTGGTTCACGTCACCCGGGTTCAACGCCTGGAACAGCGGCTTGAAACCGTTGAACAGAACGGTCAGGTTCAGGGCGGGCGCGGTGCGGGTGAGCGGGATCGTGCCGCCGGGCGTGAGGGTCGCGTCGATGTCGCCGACGTCAGTGCCCAATGCGATGAAGCGCTGGCCGACCAGGTTGCGGTACTTGATGGTCGCGGTGACCGACGCCGGCAGTCTCCGGTTGGCGTCGACCTGGAAGCCGATCCGGGCCGTGTTGTGGTCAACGACGCCGATCGACGTGACGATGCCGACCTTGACGCCCGAGATCCGCACGTCGTCGCCGGTGTTCAGGCCGGTCGCGTCGGTGAACAAGGCGTAGTAGTCGTCGGTCGGCCCGAGTTGGGTGTTCGCGATGGTCAGCGCGAGCACACCGGTCAACAGCACGGTCACAACGGTGAACACGCTGATCTTGACCAACGGCCAGGTGATGCTCCTCATCGCACACTCACCTCCGCCCCGCGGTAAACCGGCCCGACGAGTTCGCTCGCCCAGTTCGGGACATCCGCCGGCGACACGCCGAGTTGCGTGCCGACCAGTGCGCCGATCAACTGGCGTTCGGCCGGCGAGTTGGCCACCTGAGGAGTCGTGATCGCCGTGGCGCCGGTGAGGGCGTCGGGCAGGAAGTTGCCGTCGCCGGTGCCGTGCGGTGGTGGTCCGTGCGTCGATCCGTCGTTCACCGGGCCGCCGGGCGGGTACTGCGGGAAACGGTTGGGTGGCACGGTTTCCGGGTAACAGCGCGGGCCGCGGTCGTCGTTGTAGCGCGGCGTGTCGACGCCGGGCAGGTACTTGCCGCGGCTGGCCGCGATCACGACCGTGAACTCGCCGGAGTGGGGATGGTTGGTGCCCTTGCCGAACGCGAGGTCCTCGCCGGGAATGCTGTCGACGAGTTCCTTGAGCAGGCACGGGTATTCCGGCGCGTAGCGGGCCAGCACGTCGAGGGTCGGCGCGCTGGACGTGGCGAGGCCGATTATGTTGTTTTCGTTGACGCTGAGGAAATTGGTGAGGTCCAGACTCGACGTGGTCACGGTGTCGTAGAGCGTGTGCAGATTCTGTTGCTCCGCAACGATGGTCTTGCTCGTCGTCGTGAGCTCGTCCAGTGCCTGCAGGAGTTGTGGTGCGGCACGGTTGTAGCTGGTGGCGACCGTGGCGAGTTCCTGGATGTCGGTGTTGATGTTCGATAGACTGGGCTCGAGGGTGGTCAGGTAGGAGTTCAGGGCGACGAGAGTGTGGCCGAGTTGCGCGCCCTGGCCGGACAGTGCCGTGGACATCGCGTCGAGGGTGGCGGCGAGTTTCTGCGGCGGAATCGCTTGCAGGAGCGGCAATACGTCGTTGAGGACCTTCTCGACCTCGATCGACGTGCTGCTGTGGTCCTGGTCGATCACGCTGCCCTCGGCCAGGTGCGTGGCTGCTGGTTGCACTGGCAGTTGCAAGGCCACGTAGCGCTCGCCGAACAGCGTTTTGGGCAACAGTTGCGCGGTCACGTTGGTGGGGATCAGGCCGGCCTGATCCGGTTGCAGCGCAATGTGCAGGACGGCGCCCCCGCCAATGCCACTGCCGGTGCTCGTGATCGAGCGCACCTCGCCGACGACCACGCCGCGTACCTTCACGTCCGCGCCCGTGTCGAGCTGATTCCCGGCGTGGTCGGTGTCCAGCGTGACGTGCACGACCGGCGTGAAGTCCTGCTGGTACACCGCGATCGTGCCCGCGACGAACAACGCGGCGACGACGAGGAGTACGCCGCCGAGTAGCTGATACTTCAGCCGTTCCGTCATCATCTGGCCAGCCATCAGCCGGCCAGTCTGACCGTCGTGGCAGAACCCCAGATTGCCAGGCTCAGGAAGAAATCCAGCAATGTCTGGAGCACGATCGCCGCTCGTACAGCGCGTCCGACTGCGACACCGACGCCGGCCGGACCACCCCGCGCTGTGTAACCATAATAGCAGTGCACGAGGATGATCACCACGCTGAAAACGATCACCTTGAGGAACGACCACATCACGTCCGCCGGCGGGAGGAACAGGTGGAAGTAGTGGTCGTACGTGCCGGCGGACTGGCCGTAGAACAGGACGGTGACCTCACGGGAGGCCAGGTACGACGACAGCAGGCCGACGATGTACAACGGGATCACGGCCGACACGCCGGCGAGTACGCGCGTCGTCACGAGGTACGGCAGGCTGGGAATGCCCATCACGTCGAGGGCGTCGATCTCCTCGGAGATCCGCATAGCGCCGAGCTGTGCCGTGAATCCACAACCGACGGTCGCCGACAACGCGAGTCCGGCCGACAGCGGCGCGACCTCACGGGTGTTGAAGTATGCCGAGATGAAGCCGGTCAGCGCGGACGTGCCGAGTTGGTTGAGCGACGCGTAGCCCTGCAGGCCGACAATGGTGCCGGTGAAGAACGTCATGCCGACCATCACGCCGAGCGTGCCGCCGATCACCGCGAGGGCGCCGGAACCGAAGCTGACCTCGGTCAGCAGGCGCAGCGTTTCCCTGCCGTAGCGGCGAATCGTGCGTGGCGCCCAAACGAGTGCGCGGACATAGAAGGACAGTTGCCGTCCCATCAGCTCCAGCGCGGTGAACGGCGACGAGATCGGGGAGTCGGTCATCGTCACATCCCCTTCGCCGGCACGATCTGCAGATAGATCGCGGTGAGCACGACGTTCACCGCGAACAACAGCAGGAACGTCAGCACGACAGCCTGGTTCACGGCGTCACCGACACCCTTCGGTCCCGCGGCCGGATGCAGCCCCCGGTACGCGGCGACGATGCCGGCGATGAAGCCGTAGATGATCGCCTTGATCTCGCTGATCCACAGGTCCGGCAGTTGCGCGAGCGCGTTGAAGCTCGACAGGTACGCGCCCGGCGTGCCGCCCTGCACGAGCACGTTGAACACGTAGCCGCCAAGCACGCCGACCACCGACACCAAGCCGTTGAGCAGCATCGCCACCAGCATCGCGGCCAGCACGCGCGGCACGATCAACCGGTGGATGGGCGACACGCCGAGCACTTCCATCGCGTCGATCTCCTCGCGGATGGTCCGCGCGCCGATGTCCGCGCACACGGCCGATCCGCCCGCGCCGGCCACCAGCAGCGCCGTCACCAGGGGGCTGGCCTGCTGAATGATGGCGAGGGCGCTCGCGGCACCGGTGAACGACTGCGCGCCGATCTGCTTGGTCAGCGACCCGAGTTGCAGCGAGATGACCGCACCGAACGGGATCGCGACAAGTGCGGTCGGCAGGATCGTGACGCTGGCGAAGAACCAGGACTGCTGAATGAACTCACGGAACTGGAACGGCCGGCGCGGCAGGTACCGCAGCACGTCCCAGCCGAGCGCGGCCATCCGGCCCACCTGGCGCAATGCGCCGACACCAGGAAAGGTCGTGCCGGTAGCCACACCCATGCATCCTCGTTTCGTCGCCGGCTAGCGCACCGTGCTGAACGCATGGGACGCCGTGGCGCCGCCGTCGGCCACGAACTCACCACCCGTGCAGTACGAGCTCTCGTCGCTGGCCAGGAACACCACGAGATTCGCGATCTCCTCCGGCCGGCCCAGCCTCTTCAGCGCGACCAGTCGCCCGACCGGCGACAGGTCCACTGTGTCCGCTGCCGCGCCGAAGATACCCCGAACCATGTCGGTGTCAATCATTCCCGGGTGGACGGAGTTGACCCGGATTCCCTTCTCCCCCAGTTCCATCGCCGCGACCTTGGTCATTCCGCGAATGGCGAACTTGCTGGCCGCATACGCGATCATCAGCGGCATGCCACCCAGACCTTCGATCGAGGAGACGTTCACGATCGAGCCACCGCCGCCTGCGGTCATGGTCGGGACGACTGCGCGCATGCCGAGAAAGGTGCCGAACTGGTTGACGCGCACCACCCGTTCGTATTCCTCGAGGGTGGTTTCCGCGATGGCCGAGAAATGCAGGATACCGGCGTTGTTGACCAGCACGTCGAGTCGGCCGAAGGCGTCGATCACCGCGGCGACCGCCGCCGTCCAGTCGTCCTCGTTCGCCACATCGAGGTGGTAGTAGACGGCCCGGTCGCCGAGTTCGTCGGCCAGTGCCTTGCCCTGGTCGTCGTTGATGTCGGCGACCAGCACGGCCGCGCCCTCGTCGACGAACCGCCGGGCGGCCGCGGCGCCCTGGCCACGTGCTGCCCCGGTGATCAGTCCGACCTTGCCGGCCAACCGTCCCATGTGTGCCGTCACATCATCTCGTCGGTCAGCGGCATGAGCACCGTCTTAAGCTCGGTGTACGCCTCGAACGCGGTGCGGCCGCCCTCGCGGCCCAGCCCGGACTGCTTGTAGCCGCCGAAGGGCACATGCGGTTCGAGTTGGAAGCCGTTCACACCGATCAGGCCGCCGCGCAGCGCCTTCGCCACGCGGAACGCGCGTTTCGTGTCGGCGGACCACACGCTCGCGCCTAGGCCGTACTCGGTGTCGTTGGCCAGGTGGATCGCCTCGGCCTCGTCGCTGAACGGGACAACGGCCAGCACCGGGCCGAACACCTCCTCCTGGGCGATCGTGGCCCGGTTGTCCACGTCGGCGAAGATCGTCGGCGCGACGAAGTTGCCGCCGGCCAGATCGCCTTCCATCCGGTTGCCACCGGTGACCAGCCGTGCGCCTTCTTTTTCGGCTGTGTCGATGTAGCCGAGCACGCGCTCCATCTGCAGCTCGGTGATCAGCGGGCTGGCCAGGACACCCGCGTCGAAGGGATCGCCGTAGGTGATCACGCCGGCCAGCATCTGGGCGCTGGCCAGGAAGCCGTCGTAGGCGTCGCGATGCACGAGCGCCCGCGTCTGCGCCACGCACGCCTGGCCGGACAGGCCCATTGTCACGGCGCCCATCACAGTCATCGCGGC
>Ga0207664_10000891_pt1 | contig 20140 bp, 9 predicted proteins | sample LARL83metaG_FD_184349 | JGI IMG/M metagenome (GOLD analysis project Ga0207664, IMG submission 184349) | Corn, switchgrass and miscanthus rhizosphere microbial communities from Kellogg Biological Station, Michigan, USA - LAR L8-3 metaG... | ecosystem: Host-associated > Plants > Roots >... | reverse complement strand
GCCGACGCCGGCGTTGCCGCTGATCGCCAGCGTGCCCTTGCCCGACTGCACGCTGCCGTTGACGAGGAACTGGCGGGCATCGGTAGTGCTGACGCTGAGCCGGCCCTGGGTCAGCTTGAGCCCGGCCGACGGCACCTCGGCAGCGAACCCGTGGACGGCGGCCTGGCCGGTGATCGCCGGCTGCTTCAGCGTGCCGGCGAAGCGGAAGTCGCCGTCGAGTCCGCCCTTGACCTCGGCCACCTCGTTGCTGAGCAGTTCGAGGAAGGCAAGGTTGGTCAGGTGCATGGACAGCTGGCCGCCCAGCGCGTGCGGTGCGCCGGTGATGGTGATCTGGCCGTCCAGACGGCCGTCGTCATTCAGGCCGCTGTGCAGCTCCACGCGCTGATCGGCGGGATTGAGTTCGGCGGCGAGACGCAACTGGTCGTAGCGCAGCAGCGGCGAGTCCGCGCGATCGGTGTAGGTGATGCTGCCGCGCGCAGAGCTGATCGAGGCATTGCCGCTGAGTGCGCCCGCGGCAGTGCGATGGATCTTTCCGCCGCCGTCCAGCATGCCGTCGGCGCGTATCGGCAGGCCGGCCTCGCCGGCCGCGTTCAGCAGCAGCGCCAGCGGCAGCGCGCGCAGCTGGTAGCTCGCGTCGAGATTGCCGGGTTTGTCCTGTTTCGCGGTCACGCACAGCTGGGGATCGCCGGCGCTGAGGCAAAGCTCGGACAGGCTCATGGCGCCATCGCGGTAGCTCAGCTGCGAAGGCCGCTGCAGCCGCCATGCGGGCATGCCCTGCGGCTCGAGATCGAGCGTGGCGAGCGTGCCGCTCCAGGCCGGGCCACGCAGCGCGCCGTGCAGCAGCAGCTTGCCGGAGAGCTGCGTGCCGCGTGCATCCACATCCAGCCGATGGTCGCCCTCGCTCCCTTCGGCAAGCACGCCAAGATGCTGGAACACCAGCCCCTGCAGGCTGGCGTTGGCGGCCTGCAGGTCCAGCTTGCCGGCGAGGCGGCTGATATCGGGCAGGCCGACGATCAGCTGCACCGTGTCCACCCGCTGTTGCTGCCACGCCAGCGCCTGGCCCTGCAGGCGGCCGTTGATGCTGAGCCTGGGTTGCATGCCACGCAGGGTGAAATGGCCGTCCAGACGTCCGCTCGCGTTCGGCAGCCAGTCGCCCAGCGAGGCTACGACGAGATCGAGGTCGGCGTCGTTCTGCGCGCCCGGCCGCGCAGCCAGCTTCACCGTGCTGCCGCCCGAGGCGAGCTCGAGATGGCCGTCGAGCACTTCGTTCGGGGACAGGTGCAGCTTGCCGTTGCCGCTGATCGCACGCTCGCGCAGCCTTCCTGCGAGCTGGCGGATTTCCAGCGTGACGTCGGGGCCTTCCTTCGGCAACGTGCCGCTGCTGGCGATGTCGGCATCCAGCGCGCCGTTCCAGCCGGCGAACAACTGGCCGGGATCGAAGCGGTGCGCGCTGGCCTCGGCCTGCCATGCCAGGGCCGGTTGCAGGGTCAGCGTGCCGCTGGCCTGCACGTCGCCCTGTGGCTGCTTCAGGGCCAGCATGTGCAGGATGATCTGCTGCGCGGTGCCATCCAGGTCCAGGGTCAACTTCGCCAGCTTGCCGGGAGGGCCGATCTCGACGTCGCCGGCGGCGTGGTAGCTATCGGCCGTGCCTGCGGCCTTGAGCTGGCCGTGGCTGGCCAGCACTTGCCCGGCCAGATCTTCCGGCAGCAGCAGATCGTTCCAGCGGATGTCGAGCTGGGCGCTGAGCGGTTTCGCATCGAGCTGCACGACACCGCTGGCGGCGATGCTGCCCTTGATCTGCGGCGAGCCCAGGCCGAGCTGCTGCAGGGTCAGCGTATGGAAGTCGCGGCTGAACTGCGCCCGCAGCGGTTGCAGCAGCAGCTGGTAATCGTTGAGGTCGAGCCTGCCGTCGAGCGTGCCGCCGTAGCGGTCGCCATGGCCCTGCACGGCGATGGCCAGCGCCTTCAGCGCACTGTCGCCAAGCACGGGTTTCGGATCGAAACGCGGTGCGTCGAGTTTGCCGGTCCAGGCGTAGTCGCCGCTCTGGATGACGTCGATTTGCAGCTGGGCGACGGCCGGCGCGCTGAGCTTGAGGTCGAGGTGCGCCTGCCTGCCATCGCTGCGGGCGGCGAGCGTGCCGGCATAGACGGTGTCGCCGACCTTCCACGCGAACGCAGCCTTGCTGTCGCCGTGGTACTGGTTGCCGACCGCCAGCGTGCCGGCCAGATCGACGTGCCCATCCGGCGCCTGCAGGGCGAGCTGGCGGAGTTCGATGCCGCGGCCGGTCCAGCTGCCGGCCAGGTCGAGCTGGCTGGAGGCGAACAGGGGCTGGCCGTTCCGCGTCACCTTCACCGTGCCGACATGCACGCGGTCGAGGATCAGCTCGATCGGCGGCTGCAGCGAGAAGCTGCCGGAACCGGTTGTCTCATCCGATGCGGGCGGCGGCAGCGTCACCTCGATGCCGTCAGCAGCCAGCGCAGTCACGTGCACGCGCCTGGCCAGCAGCGGCCAGAAACGCAGATCCAGATGCGCCGTCGCCACGTTCGCCACGGTGCCCTTGCCGTCGTCATAGCGCACGCCGGCGAGGTCCAGTGGCCCGATCAGCCGACCATGCGCCTGCCGCACCTGCAGTGCGCCATGGGAGGCGGCCTGCACGCGCGCCAGCGCAAAGCGCAGGCCGGAGGCGGTGCCGAGCAGCCAACCGGCGGTGACGGCGAGCAGCAGCAGGATCAGCAGCAGCGCAATGCCCAGCCAGCGCAGCCAGCGGCGGCGAAGGGCAGGAGTGGCGGCGGACGTCGTGGTCATCGTCAGAAGTCCGGTCCGATCACCAGGTGCAGTTCGATGCCGTGCGCGCGATCGTCGTGGATCGGCGTGCCGAGATCGACGCGGATCATGCCGACCGGCGACAGCCAGCGCACGCCGAGGCCGGCGCCGATCTTCGGGCGGTAGTCGAGGCCGCTGAACGCATTGCCGGTGTCGACAAACGCGGCCATGCCCCAGTTGCGCGTGAAGTAATGCTCGACCTCGGTGCTGGCGACCAGCAGGCTGGTGCCGCCGATCACGCGGTCGTCGCTGTTGCGCGGGCCGATCGACTGGTAGCCGTAGCCGCGCACCGAGCGGTCGCCGCCGGCGAAGAAACGCAGCTGCGGCGGCAGCGCGCCGAAATCGTTGGTCCAGGTGTAGCCGGCGCTGCCGCGCAGGATCAGCCGGTTGCGTTTCTTCGCGCCGAACGCGCGGATCCATTTCGCGTCGGCGGTGACCTGGCTGAAGCTGGCGTCGGACAGCAGCGAGCCCGCGGTGCTGCGCGCGGCCAGGCTGAGCGACCAGCCGCGGCGCGCGAAGTTGGGATTGTCCGCCTGCTTGCGCGACAGCGAAGCCTCGCCGAACACCAGCGTGCTGCGGCCGTGTTCGATGCCCGGCGTGTTGTCCGGCTCGTTGCCGCGCTTGCCGACTGTGAACGTGCCCGACAGCGCATGCACGCCCACGGTGCGCACCCAGCCGTGCCACTGGCGGGTTTCGTTGGCGACCAGTTCGAGCGTGCGCGATTGCGAGGTGTCGGTGTCGGCGTCACGGAAGTTCGCGCCGAAGTTGAAGCTGCGCTGGTTGTCGCCGGGCATCGGGATCGAATACAGCGTGGACAGCGTCTTCAGCCGCTGCGCCAGCACCAGTTCGTTCTTCCACTTGTGTCCGCGCCGGTTGACCCAGCGCCGCTCCATGCCGCCGCGCACGCCGAAGCCGGTGTCGGTGCCGATGAACGGACCGCCGGTGTAGATCGTGCGTTTGGCCGGCGCCAGCTGCACGGTGACGTCGACCACGCCGTTCTTCGCCTCGTCGACATCCGGCAGCACGTTGACCACGGCGAAATAGTCCGCGCCGTTCAACGCCTGCTGCAGCTCCAGCAGCTGGTCCTGCGAAAAATAATCACCGGACTTGAACGGCACGTAGCGATCGAGGAAGCCGTCGTTGAACTGGGAGTTCTCGAAATGCACCTGGCCGTAGCGGTAACGCGGGCCGGCCTGCCAGGCCAGCTTGATCGTGGCGCTGTGGTTGGCGCGCGTCACCTCGACGCGATGGGTGAGCAGCCGCGCGTCGAGAAAGCCATTCGCGGTGAGCTGCGCGCTCAACGCGTCGCGCGCGCCGTCGTAGGCGCCATGGTCGAGCGTCTTGCCTTTCAGGCGTTCGAGCGCGCGTTGCGCACGCCTGATCGGCGCGATGGCCGCGGCGGACTTGTCCAGTTGCACGTCGACCGCGGTGATCTTCACCGGCTCGCCGGGCTTCACATGCAGGGTCACCTGCCAGTCCTTGCCGACCTGGCGCAGATCGCCGGTGACGGTGGACTCGTAGTAGCCGTAGGGCTCCAGCGACGACTTCACTTGGTCCGGAGCCCGCTCGTACAGCCGCCGTACCTGCGCGTCGCTGACCTCGCGCCTGGCGTACTGCGACAGCTCGACGCCGGATATCACGGCCGCCTTCAGCGGATCGGCCACGCCGTCCACGGTCAGTTGCACGCCGGCATGGGCCAGCAGCGGCAACAGCAGCGAACAGGTGGCGAGAACCCGGCGGGCGATGTTCCGGCATCGGTGGGGGCTGCGCATATGGCGGGGTCCCGTCCTCGGTCGATTCAAGTCATGCGGCCCGTGCCAGAGATGCGGATCGTCACCGCTCGAGGTTAACCTGCCGGATGTTGCCACGGCATCAAGGCACGGAGCCTCATTTCACCGCGCGGAACAGCAGCGGCAGCATGCACCAGGTCCGCTCGCCGGACGGATCGGCGCAGGTCAGGCCTTCGTCGGGGGCATGACACAGGCCGATTTCGACGCGACTGAAGCCCGATTCGCGCAGCCGTTCGAAAAAATCCCAGCCGAAATTGTGGAACGTGTAGATGCCGCCGCGCTGCATGCCGTCGCCGTGATATTCGGGCGCCTCGAGGTGTTCGATCTGGCCGTCTTCGCGCGGACGACCGCGCAGTACGGAGCGGTCCCGGTCCGCGAAGAAAGGCGCGGTGAACAGCATCACGCCATCCTTGCGCAGGACGCGGGCGCATTCGCGCAGTGCCAGCCCGGTGTCGTAGACGTGCTCCAGCACGTCGCTGTGCACGAGCAGGCTGAGCGAGCCCGTCGGGTGCGAGAACGAGGTGATCGATTCGTGTCGCGTGCGCCGCCAGCGCCACCAATGGGTCGACCACCAGTAGTGCTTCCCGCTGACATGGCCGTCGCCGAGGTATTCCGAACCGGCCAGCCAGCGCCACCGTGCATGGGCCACGCGATAAAGACGCGTGGTCTGTTCAAGGATGGCGCCGTGCAATGGAGCGGGAAGACGGCCCGCTTCCTGCCGCATGGCCAGCAGGATCAGGCGCTGGCGCGCGGTCAGCCTGCAGTGCGCACAGCGCAGGCCCTCGCGAAGATTCGGCCGGTCGGCGAACATGGCGCCGGTGTTGACCTCGAACACGGTCTTCCGCTCGCACGCCGGGCAGTGTCCGCTCACGCGGGCCGCTCTGGCGATGGGAGCATCCCGCTGCGCGATGGCCTCCTGCAGGCCTTCGGCCGCTGCGGTGAAACTTTCCCGGCTCTGGAACCACTGGATCTGGGCCATCGGGTCTTCCTTGCCTGTGATGGTCAGGCGCCGGCGGCCGGCGGGCCGCGCAGCGCACGCGGCGTCAACCCGCCTTGTCGCCGGCCTTGTGCGCGATCCACGCGCCGATCACCGCCGAGACGTACGGTATCGACTGCGCTGCAAGGATGAATATCCACAACGTGCCTTCCACGTAGCGCGTGCCGTAAGCCTCGGCCATGCCGACGACGCACAGCGCCAGCGCGATCGCCATCAGCCCTTCCTCGCGCACCGGCGCGAACGCGGCGAAGTTGCTGCCGCCCAGGCGCCGGCTTTTCGCGGTGACCACGAACGAGGTCTTCTCGCGGGTCAGCCCGTGCAGGATGCCGCGCGCGATCGCGTGCGACAGGCCCATGCTGGCCAGCGACGCCATCAGCGTGTCGTACCAGCTGCACGGCACGCGGGCGCGGTACAGCACGATGCCGAAGATCGCCTTGGCGAAGAAGAAGCCGATCACCGGGATCAGGAACAGCTGCATCGGCAGGCTGAAGTACTGCGGGTACGCCACCATGCCGGCGGTCCAGAACAGCGCCATCAGGGTGAAGATCAGGTGCAGCGCATCGGCGAACCAGCTGAACCAGCCGGTGAGGAAGTGGAAGCGCTGGCCGGCCGACAGCGGTCCGGCCTGGGTCATCCAGTTCCAGCGGCCCTTGAGGATCTGCATCGCGCCGAACGCCCAGCGGTAGCGCTGGCTCTTGTACGCCTTGAAGTCGGCCGGGGTCAGGCCCTTGCCCATCAGCTCGTCGACGTAGACCAGGTCGTAGCCCGAATGCATCAGGCGCAGGCCCAGCTCCGCGTCCTCGCAGATCGTCCACTCCGACCAGCCGCCGGTGCCTTCCAGCGCGGTGCGCCTGACCATCGTCATGGTGCCGTGCTGGATGATCGCGTTGCGCTCGTTGCGGTGGTGCATGCCAATGCGGAAGAAGCCGTCGTACTCCCACGCGGTCATGCGGCGGAACGTGTTGTGCTCGAACTCGCGATGCGCCTGCGGACACTGCACCACGGCCACCTTGGAGTCGTGGAAATAACCGGTGAGCGTGGCCAGCCAGTCGGCGCGCACCTCGTAGTCGGCGTCGATCACCGCGACCACGTCGGCCTGCGGGTCGGTTTCCTTGAGGCCGAAATTCAGCGCGCCGGCCTTGTAGCCGGGCCACGGTTCGAGGTGGAAGAAGCGGAAGCGCTTGCCCAGCTTCTCGCAGTATTCCTGCACCGGCTGCCATACCGCCGGGTCCTTGGTGTTGTTGTCGATCACCAGCACTTCGAAGTTGGCGTAGTCGAGCGCGGCCAGCGAATCCAGCGTGATGATCACCATCTCCGGCGGCTCGTTGTAGCAGGCCAGGTGGATCGACACGAACGGCTGCTTCTCCGGCGGATCGGGCGTGAGCATGCCGGCATGGCGTACCCACTCGCGCCGCCACAGCACTTCGGTGAACTCGAAGCCGTTGATCAGCAGGATCGCCAGGATGGCGATCTGCGCAGGGAACAACAGCACCAGCATGGTCCAGTCGATCCAGCTCAGATAGAAGTTGAACGGCAGCGTGGCCGACCAGGTGATCAGTCCGCAGGCGAGCTGGATCAGCATGCAGAAAAACAGCCGGCCCATCAGCTTGAAGCGGCTGAAGCGGCGCGCGAAGAAGATCATCGGCAGCAGCGCCAGCAGGCTCGCCGCCAGCGCCTTCCACGGCCAGCCGGTGTCTTCGGTCACCGGGCCGGTGAACGGAAACTTCGGCTGGCGATCGGCGTTGAAGATGCCCCAGTACGCCTCGGTGCGGCCGGACAGCTGCTCCTTCCACGGCTGGTCGAACGCTTCCATCAGGTAGTAGTCGATGTTGCGCTGCTGCGCCGCGAGCAGCCACTCGCGGATGAAGATCGCCTCGTTCGACACCGACGGGTCGGCATGCTCGTGACGGTCGCCGTTGGACGGCCAGCCGATCTCGCCGACCACGATGTGCTTGTACGGAAAGCGCTGCTGCAGTGTCTGGTACGAGCCCAGCGCCGCGCCCAGCGCCACGCCGTTGGCCACCGGGATGCCGTTCCAGAACGGGAAGATGTGGATGGTGATGAAGTCGACGTGGTCGGCCAGCTCGGGATACTTCAGCCAGATGTATTCCGGCTCGGCGATCGACACCGGCTGGCGCACGGCGGCACGCACGCGGTCGAGGTAGACCATCATCTGTTCGGGCGTGAGGTCGTTGCGGAACAGCACCTCGTTGCCCACGATCACCCGCTTGATCGTGTCCGGATAACGGCGCGCCATCGCGATCAGCGCGTCGATCTCCTTCTCGTTGTTCTCCATGCGCCGGCTGATCTCGGCGCCGGCCATCACGTCGAGGCCGTTCTTGGCGGCCAGCCGATACGTTTCCGGATTGACCTGCATCGAATAGGTGCGGATGCGGTCGGAGTACCTGGCGACCAGCTTGAGATCGCGGTCGACCTCGTCGTCGCTGGGATAGTCCTGCTTGATCGGATCCTGATAGCGCTGGAACGGCGAGAACGCGAAGCCGCCGATCTTGCCGTGCCAGTCGTCCGGACCGTGCGGCAGGTTGCTCCACCACCACAGCCCGATGTTCATTGCGGCCACGATCAGCGCAAGCACGATCGCCGTGAACAGCGGATACCGGCCGTTGTGGTTTGTTGCGGAGGCGCTCAAAAAAATTCCCGACGAAAGCCTGCGCAACAGGCGGTATAGCCCGCGAAGCTTAACCAATGCGGGGCGCCGGGCTCAATGAAGACTGTCGGGCCGGTCAGCACGAACTCAGCCGCGGCGGCTCGGCAGGCGTCCCCTACCGCGCCGGCGGAACGCTGCGGGAAACCCCGGGCGAGCCTTTTCAGCTACAGTCCGATGGCAATCCGCCGTGTAGACGCGCCGATGGTTGCCGTTCGGTCAGGGGGCAGGACGTCTTTCCCGGGGACAGGCTTTTGCGACAGCTCACCTGGCGCTTCATCGCGCTCGTGCTCGTTTTTCTCACACTCAGCCGGTTGGGCTTGTGCCTGTGGCTGTGGCCGCGGGTGCAGCCGGCCGGCGGGTTGTGGCCGGTGGTTTACGGCGGCTGGCGCATCGACCTGAGCCTGCTGGCAATGGCCTGCGCGCTGCCGGCCCTGCTGTCGCCCTGGCTGGGCCACCGGCGCTGGCCGACCTTGCTCACGTCGTGGTGGTATCGCGCGTGGTGGCTGCTGTTCGTTCTGCTGGAAGTGTCCACGCCGCAGTTCATCCGCGAATACGACACCCGCCCGAACCGGCTTTACGTGGAATATCTCGGCAGCCCGCACGAAGTGTCGGCGATGCTGTGGCATGGCTACAAGGGCGTGTTGCTGGCCGCGCTGATCGGGCTGGCCGTGCTGGGATGGCTCGGTTTCCGATGGCTGCGCACGCGCCCGGCCGATGCGCGGATGCGGCCGTGGCTGCGCCCGCTGGTGACGGTGACTGCCTTTGCGCTGTTGTTCCTGGCCGGTCGCGGCACGCTCGGCCATCGCCCGCTGAACGCCTCGATGGTGGCCTTCAGCGACGACGCGATGGTCAATGCGCTGCCGCTCAACTCGCTCTACAGCGTGGCCAACGCGATCCGCGGCATGCGCAACGAGCGCTCGGCCAGCGCCGTCTACGGCCAGATGCCGGTGGACGAGATGCAGCAGCTGGTGCGCACGGCCGCCGGGCTCGAAGGGCCGATGCTCGACCCGCAGCATCCCAGCATGCATCGCCAGCAGGCGACGGCAACGCCGCCGAGGCCGCTGAACCTGGTGGTGATCGTGGAGGAAAGTCTCGGCGCGCAGTACATCGGCACGCTGGGCGGCGAGAAACTTTCGCCGCAGTTCGACGCGCTGGCGAACGACGGCTGGCTGCTGGCGCGCACGTACGCCACCGGCACGCGCTCGGTGCGCGGACTGGAAGCGATCAATACCGGCTTCCCGCCGACGCCGGCCGAGGCCGTGCTGAAATTGCCGCGCAGCCAGCGCGGGTTTTTCACCCTGGCCGGCCTGCTCGGCGAGTTCGGCTACGGCTCGCGCTTCATCTACGGCGGCGAGGCGCACTTCGACAACATGAAGGCGTTCTTCCTCGGCAACGGCTTCGACGAGGTGGTCGACCAGCCGAAGTTCGAGATCGCGCCCGGCTTCACCGGTTCGTGGGGCGCTTCCGACGAGGACATGTTCAACGAACTGCACCATCGCCTGATGCAGGACGGCGACAAGCGCCAGTTCACGCTGGCCTTCAGCGTCTCCAACCACACGCCGTGGGAATACCCGGCGGGACGGATCCAGGCCAGCGCACCGGCGGCCAGCGTGCAGAACACCGTGCGTTACGCCGACTGGGCGATCGGCCAGTTCTTCGCCCGCGCGAAGCAGTCGCCGTACTGGAAGCACACCGTGTTCCTGGTCGTGGCCGACCACGATTCGCGGGTGTTCGGCGCCAGCCTGGTACCGGTGCGGCACTTCCACATTCCCGCGCTGATCCTTGGCGCCGGCGTGCCGGTGCAGCGCGATGAACACATCGTGAGCCAGATCGACCTTGCGCCGACGCTGCTGTCGCTGATCGGCGTCAGCAGCGTGCACCCGATGCCCGGCGCCGATCTCACCGTGCACTATCCCGACCGCGCGATCATGCAGTACGGCGACAACTACGGTTACCTCAGGCACGACCAGTTGCTGGTGCTGCAGCCGGGCCAGCCGGCCGAGCAGTTCCACTACGAGGTGACGAACGAAACGCTCGCGCCGGTGCCGGTGGATGCGGCGCTGGGCCGGCTGGCGCTGGCCCAGGCGTTGTGGCCGAGCTGGGCGTACTTCAACCAGCGCTACGTGCTGCCCACGGCGGGCCTGCAGTTGCCGCCGACCGCCGTGGTCGCCGAGCCCGCGCCGCCGCCCGCCGCCGAGCCGGCGTGCTGCGCCATGCGGCAGCTTTGAAGACGGGACCACGCCAGCCTGTCCCTGCCGAAAAAAGAAGCCCGCGATGCGCGGGCTTCTCTGCTTGCGCGGATGACGCCGCTTACCTGAGCAGCGAGCGCAACATCCAGGCGGTCTTCTCATGCTCCATCAGGCGGCCGGTGACCATGTCCGCGGTGCCCTGATCGCCGGCGGCGTCGGCGGCCTTGATGGTGGCGCGCGCGGTGGCGGCAGCGGTTTCGTGCCCCTCGACCAGCTGGCTCACCATCTCCTTCCACTCCGGCACGCCGGGCTCCTCCTTGATCGAGGTGAGCTTGCCGAACTTGCTGTAGGAACCCGGCGCGAACACGTCCAGCGTGCGGATGCGCTCGGCCACTTCGTCGGCGGCCAGCCACAGTTCGTTGTACTGGGTTTCGAACATCAGGTGCAGGCTGTTGAACTGCGGGCCGGTGACGTTCCAGTGGAAGCTGTGCGTTTTCAGGTACAGCGAATAGGTGTCGGCCAGCAGCTTGGACAGATGCCCGGCGACGGCCTCACGATCCTTCTTGGCGATACCGATGGAAATGGCCATGTGCTGCTCCTTTCGGGTTGGGATGCGATGCACAGACAGTAGCCGTTCGGCCGACGGCTTGGAAATGAATCCTGCCGATCCGGCCGATAGCCCGGGGCTATCGGGCCGCTGCGGCTATCATGTGCGGTCCGATGAACGACGCCCGCGCTCCCCATTCCGCCGCCGACTCCGCCCTGCGCCAGCTGCGCGGGCAACTCGAGCTGGTTTCCAGCCGCGATTTCGGTCGCCTGCTCGGTCGCTGGCGCAACCTGTCGCGCCGGCCCGACGACGCCAAGCTGGCGGCGCTGCGCGCGGACATCGAGCGCTCGGCGGCGAAGCGGCATGCGCGCGCCGCGGCGAAGCCGCCGATCAGCCTGGACGAGTCGCTGCCGATCAGCGCGCGCGGCGAGGACATCGTCAAGCTGATCCGCGAACACCAGGTGGTGGTGATCGCCGGCGAGACCGGCTCCGGCAAGACCACCCAGCTGCCCAAGCTGTGCCTGGCCGCCGGCCGCGGTGAGGCGGGCATGATCGGCTGCACCCAGCCGCGCCGGCTGGCCGCGCGTTCGGTGGCGCGTCGCGTCGCCGAGGAGCTGGGCACGCCGGTCGGCGACATCGTCGGTTTCCAGGTGCGCTTCAACGACCAGGTCTCCGAGCGCAGCCTGGTCAAGTTCATGACCGACGGCATCCTGCTCGCCGAGACGCAGGGCGATCCGTGGCTCAGCGCCTACGACACGATCATCATCGACGAGGCGCACGAACGCAGCCTCAACATCGACTTCCTGCTCGGCTACCTGAAGCAGCTGGCGGCGAAGCGGCCCGAGCTGAAGATCATCGTGACCTCGGCCACCATCGACACGGCGCGTTTCGCCGAACACTTCGATGGCGCGCCGGTGGTGGAGGTGGAAGGGCGTGCGTACCCGGTCGAGCTGCGCTGGCGGCCGGTCGACGCCGTGGGCAAGGGCATGCAGCAGGGCAGCGCCGAACACATCGCCGCCGTGCTCGACGAAATCAGCCACGACGACCCGCGCGGCGACGTGCTGATCTTCCTGCCCGGCGAACGCGAGATACGCGACGCGCACCAGCTGCTGTCGCGCCGCCAGTATCGCGAGACCGAGATCATGCCGCTGTATGCGCGGCTTTCCGCCGGCGACCAGGACCGCGTGTTCAAGCCGGGCATCAAGCGGCGCGTGGTGCTGGCGACCAACGTGGCCGAAACTTCGCTGACGGTGCCGCGCATCCGCTACGTGATCGACACCGGCACCGCGCGCGTGAAGCGCTACAGCCAGCGCAGCCAGCTCGAGCGGCTGCACGTGGAGCCGATCTCGCAGGCCGCGGCCGACCAGCGCAAGGGCCGCTGCGGGCGCGTCGGTCCGGGCGTGTGCTACCGCCTGTATGACGAGGCGGATTTCGCCAGCCGGGCCGCGTTCACCGATCCGGAGCTGCTGCGCTCCTCGCTGGCCAACGTGATCCTGCGCATGCTGGCGCTGCAGCTTGGCGACGTGGAGAAGTTCCCGTTCCTGGAGGCGCCCGATCCGCGCGTGGTGGCGGATGGCTACCGCCGGCTCGCCGAGATTTCGGCGATCGACGATGCGCGCAGGCTCACGCCGATCGGGCGCACGCTGGCGCGCCTGCCGATCGACGTCCAGCTGGCGCGCATGCTGGTCGAAGGCGAAAAGCTGCACAGCCTGCGCGAGCTGCTGACCATCGTGTCGTTCCTCAGCATCCAGGATCCGCGCGAGCGTCCCTCGGACGCGCGCCAGCAGGCCGACGCCGCGCATGCCGTGTTCGCCGATCCGAAATCCGATTTCGTCGGCGTGCTGAATCTGTGGCGCGCCTATCACGACGCGCACGAAGAACTGACCCAGTCGAAACTGCGCGACTGGTGTTCGCGCCATTTCCTCAGCTTCATGCGCATGCGCGAGTGGCGCGAGCTGCACCGGCAGTTGTTGCTGGTAGTGGGGGAGTTGGGGTGGAAGCTGGATGCGTCGGCCCACGCGGACGAGGCGCGCAGTGCACGCTCGGCTCCTTCCACTGCTCGCAAAGGGAGGTTGGGAGGGGGCGAAGCTTTTCGCGTCGATGCACGAAATCAAGAGCGAACCCCTCCCCAGCCCTCGCCTGCGAGCAGGGGAGGTAGCGAAAGCGACGATGCCGCCGGGCGTCTCTACGAATCCGTCCATCGCTCACTGCTCGCCGGCCTGCCCACCCAGGTCGGCCGCAAGGACGAGAAGGGCATCTACCAGAGCACGCGCGAGCGCAAGTTCCAGGTATTTCCTGGCTCGGCCCTGTCGAAGGCACCGCCGAACTGGATCTTCTCCGCGCAGATCCTCGACGTGGGCGGGCGCGTATGGGGCATGGCCAACGCACGGGTGGAACCGCTGTGGATCGAGCAGCAGGCGGCGCATCTCCTGCGCACCAGCTGCCGCGATGCGCACTGGTCGAGGAAGCGCGGCACCGTTGTCGCGTACGAGCAGGTGAGCCTGTTCGGCCTGGTGCTGGTGGAGAAGCGGCCGGTCACGTTCCAGCAGCAGGATCCCGCCCTGGCGCACGCGATTTTCCTGCGCGAGGCGCTGGTGCGTGGCGATATCGACAGCCGTGCCGATTTTGTGCGCGCGAACCAGCGCGTGCTCGAAGACGCCTTGGGCATCGAAGCGAAGCAGCGCCGCGAAGGCCTGGTCCGCCACGAGGACGATCTGGTCGCGTTCTTCGAAGGCAAGCTGCCCGAAGACATCGCCAACTCTCGCGCGCTGGACGCGTGGTATCGCAAGGCGCGCCCGGCCGAACAGGCGGCGCTGCGCTGGTCGCTGGACGACGTGATGGTCGGTGGCGCCGGGCTGGACGCGAAGGCGTTTCCTGCCGTGCTCGAAATCCCGCCGCAAAGGTACCGGCTCGAATACCGCTTCATGCCGGGTGACGAGGCCGACGGCGTCACCCTGCACCTGCCGTTGGCGATGTTGAACGCGCTGCCGGCCGCGCGCTGCGAGTGGCTGGTGCCCGGCCTGCTGGCCGACAAGGTGGCCGAGCTGATCCGCGGGCTGCCCAAGGCACTGCGCCGCAACTTCGTGCCGGCGCCGGATTTTGCGCGCGCCTTCGTCGAGGCCGAGTCGCCGCGCGACGAGCCGCTGGCGAAGGCGTTGGCGGCGTTCCTGAAACGCAGGACGGGCGTGGATATCGCCGCGGCGGAGTTTTCCGCCGTCGAACTGCCGCCGCATTTCCGCATGCGCTATCGCCTGCACGACGGCGATGTTTCGTCCAAGCCGGGCAAGACGCTGGCCAGCGGCCGCGACCTCGCCGCGCTGCGCGGGCAGTGGGAAGGCCAGGCGCGCGAGGCGTTTTCGCGCAAGACCGACATCGAGCTGACCCGCGAGGACGTGGCGAGCTGGGACTTCGAGGAAATCCCCGCGCAGGTGCGTTCGGATGGTGGCCTGATGGCGTTCCCCGCGCTGGTCGATCTGGGCGATACGGTCGCGCTGCGCGTGTTCGAGCGCAGCGACGAGGCACGCGCGGCGCATCGGCAAGGCGTGGTGCGGCTGCTGCGCAACGCGCTGGCCAGCGACATGAAGCAGGCGCGCCGGCGCCTGCCGATCGGCAACGCGCTGGCGCTGAAATATGCGCCGCTGGGTGGCGTCGACGGGTTGCGCGAGGATCTGCTCGAGGGCGGTTTCGGCGATCTGCTCGAGCGCCACGAGCTGGACGTGCGCACGGCCGGCGCGTTCGAGAAGTTGCGCACGCAGTTTTCGCGCGAGCTGTTCGGCGCCGGTGTCGAGCGGTTGAAGCTGGCCGAACCGGTCATCGAGGCGCAGGCCGAGCTCAAGCCCTGGTTGCAACCGCCGCTGATGGGCTTCGCGCGCGCCAGCTACGACGACCTGCGCGAACAGTTCGATGCCTTGCTCACGCCGGGCTTCCTGCGCGAGCTGCCGACGGCGCGGCTCGCGCACTATCCGCGCTACCTCAAGGCGATGCGCCTGCGCGGCGAGCGGCTGCGGCAGGATCCGGCGAAGGACCAGCAGCGCATGCTGCAGGTCATGCCGTACTGGCGCGCCTGGCTGCAGCATCGCGCCGCCGGCGCCGACGCTGCCGACCTGGCCGAACTGCGCTGGCTGATCGAGGAGTGGCGCGTGTCGCTGTTCGCGCAGGAACTGAAGACCGCCGAACCGGTCTCGGCCAAACGCCTGGCGAAGGCGCTGGCCGCGCTGGGCTGAACCTCGGCCGTCCGGGTTGCCGGGCAAGCGACGGCACAGCGGCTACTATGGACGTCCATAACCGGACTTAGCTTCATGGCCCCGCCCGTCGCAACCCTCAGCCTGCAGCAATGGCGCGCCCGCGCCGGCATGCTGCCGCCGCTGCTGGACGAAGCGCTGCAGGCCTGCGCGGAGCATGCGGTTGCCGAAGCGGAATGCTGCGACGTGCTGGACCTGCTCGGCATGCTCGGCTGCGATGCGCAGACCCAGGCGGCGGCGTTGTGGTTCGAGCTGGCGCGGGTCGATCCGGCATGGTGGAAGGCGCGGGCCGCGAAGCTGCCGGAAGAGCTGCAGCGCCTGGTCGGTGGCCAGCAGGCCGCCGAGCAGGTGTGGGCGCTGCACGCGCAGCGGGCACCGGATGCCGCCGCCGAAGGGCTGCGTCGGCTGTTGCTGGCGATCGTGCGCGACCTGCGCGTGGTGTTCGTGCTGCTGGCGCGACAGCTGGCGCGGATGCGCGCCGCGGCGTCGCTGCCGGCGGAGCAGGCCGCCGCGCTGGGCCGGCTTACCCGCGACATCCATGCCCCGCTGGCCAACCGGCTCGGCATCTGGCAGCTGAAGTGGGAGCTGGAGGATCTGGCCTTCCGGTTCCTGCAACCGGATACGTACCGTCGCATCGCCAGGCTGCTCGACGAGCGGCGTGCCGACCGCGAAAGTTTCATCCGCGAATCGCTGGACGAACTCCAGCGCGCGCTGCAGGCGGCCGGCATCCACGCCGAACTGGCTGGCCGGCCCAAGCACATCTATTCCATCTGGAAAAAGATGCAGCGCAAGTCGCTGGATTTTTCCGACCTGTACGACATCCGCGCGGTGCGCGTGCTGGTGGACAGCATCACCGACTGCTATGCCGCGCTCGGCGTGGTGCACGCGCGCTGGCCGCACCTGCCGGGCGAGTTCGACGACTACATCGCGCGGCCCAAGGCGAATGGCTACCAATCGCTGCACACCGCCGTGCTGGGGCCGGAGGGCAAGGTGCTGGAGGTGCAGATCCGCACCCACGAGATGCACCGCGCCAACGAGCTTGGCGTGGCCGCGCACTGGCGCTACAAGGAAGGCGGCAGCGCCGACGCCGAGTTCGAGGCGAAGATCGCCTGGATGCGCAAGTTGCTGGAGCCGCGCGGCGACGACAGCGCGCTGGCGGCGGATCTGCATACCGAGCTGCTGGAAGACCGCGTCTACCTGCTGACGCCGAAAGGCGAGGTATTCGATCTCGCGCGCGGCTCGACCGTGCTGGATTTCGCCTACCTCGTGCACACCGAGGTCGGTCATCGCTGCCGCGGCGCCAAGGTCAACGGACGCATCGTGCCGCTGACCTTCCAGCCGCAAAGCGGCGATCGCGTGGAGATCCTCACCGCCAAGCTGGGCGAGCCCAGCCGCGACTGGCTGTCGCCGCATCATGGCTATCTCAACACGGCGCGGGCGCGCGACAAGGTGCGCGCGTGGTTCCGCCGGATCGCCCACGACGCTAATCTCGCGGTCGGCCGCAGCATGTTCGAGCGCGAGCTGAAACGCCTCGCGCTGTCGGGTGCGGACGTGACCCGGCTGCCCGCGCATTTCCATCTGCAGACCCACGACGAGCTGCTGATCGCGCTGGCGCTTGGCGAGATCACGCCCGGCCAGATCGCCCGCGTGGTGCAGGAAGCCGCGCAGCCGCCGGCACCGCCGCCGCCACCGGTGACGGCGCGGCCGGTCACGCTCGATCACAGTGCGCTCAGCATCGAGGGCATCGGCAACCTGCTCACCACGCTGGCGCGTTGCTGCCAGCCGCTGCCGGGCGATCCGGTGCGCGGTTTCATCACCAAGGGGCGCGGCGTCTCGGTGCACCGTGCCGACTGCGGCAGCCTGGCGCGGCTGCTGCGGCGCGATCCGGACCGGGTGATCGAGGTGAGTTGGGGCAGCGCGGCGGCGCAGGCGTACGAGGTCGACATCGAACTGCGCGGGTACGATCGCAAGGGCTTGCAGAAGGACGCCACCAGCGTCATCAGCAACGCCGGCACGCACATCATCGCCTCGTCCAGCCGCCAGTTCGCGCACAGCGGCGAAGTGGAGATGCGCTTCACCTTGCGCGTGCGCGACTTCGAGCAACTGTCGACCCTGCTCGGCAAGCTGCTGGCGCTGCCCAACATGATCGACGCAAGGCGCGTCGGCATCGGCTGAATGACCGCGCAATGCCGGGTCCGCATGGCCGAGGCTGCCCGCAGGCCGATGCTAAGCTGTGGCGACAGCATTCACAGCCGCGGATCATGAGCGAACGCCGAGACCAGCAAGACGCCAATCCACCCCGCCGCACCGAGCCCACCCTGGGTGATCTCGATCGCATGGGTCCGCTGCACTTGCCGCCGGCTGACGATCTGCCGCAGATGCCGATCGAGCCGCGCCGTTCGCGCGGCGGGCGCGGCGGCTACGTATCGCGCCGCCGCCGCCGTCGTGGCTGGCTGCTGCCGGTGTTGCTGCTGCTGGTGATCGTGGCGGCCGGCACACTGTGGTTCAACCAGAACCGCCTGCGCGGCATGCTGCCGCGCACCGACTTCAACACCGTGCTGGCGCAGGCGCAACAGGCACTGCAGGATGGCCGTCTGGACGGCCAGAACGGAACCAGTGCGCGTGAACTTTTCCAGGCCGCCGCGGCACTGGAGCCGGACAACGATCGCGCCCGCGCCGGCCTGCGCCAGGTGGGCCAGGCCGAACTGGCGCAGGCCGATGCCGCGTTGCAGGCGGGCCATCTCGATCAGGCCACCCAGCTGGCGGCGACGGCGCGCGAGCTGCTCGGCGGCGGCAGCGACATCGACCGGCTCGATCGCTCCATCGCCAGCGCCCGTGCTGCGCAGGTGCACACCGGCGATCTGATCGACCAGGCGCAGCAGGCACTGGCAGCGGGCAAGCTGGATGGCCCCGGCGGTGCAGGCGCGCTGTACCAGCGCGTACTCAATGCCGACCCCGACAATGCGGTGGCGGCGCACGGGCTCGATCAGGTCGGCTATGCACTGGCCGTGCAGGCACGCAAGGCGCTCGACGCCAAAGATACCGCCGCGGCCGACGCCGCCATCGAACAACTCGCCGCGCTGCAGCCGAACAACGGTTCGCTGCCGGCGTTGCGCGCGCTGCAGGCGCAAACCCGCAAGCAGGACAACAGCGCGCTGGATGGAGAACTCGCGCAAGGCCAGCAAGCCCTGCGCGACGGCCGCATCGGCGGCGCCGGTGACGACACGGCGCTGGCCCATTTCCAGGCGGCGCTCAAGCTCGATCCGGACAACGCCCAGGCACGGGCCGGCCTGGGCAAGGTGGCGCAGGCGATGACCGTGCAGGCGAGTGCGGCGATCGATGCCGACGACATGAAGCAGGCGAAAAGCCTGCTGGATCAGGCGGCGGAGCTCGCGCCGAAATCGGCCGACCTTGCCGCTGCCCGCGCACGCCTCGAGAGCGCCTCGCCGAAGCCGGCTGCACGCGCGCAACCGGAACAGGAAGAAGCCGAAGCACCGCCCGCACCGGTGGTGCTGTCGCCGCAGCAGAGCGCAGCGGTAGCGCAGCTGGTGCAGCGCGCGCAGCTGGCCACGCGCAACGGCGACATCATGCTGCCGCCCGGCGACAGCGCGTACGACCTCTATCGCAGTGCGCTGGCGATCGACGGCAACAACGAGGCAGCGCTGAACGGGCTGCAGGCACTGCCAGGGCAGGTGGAACTGCAGTTCAACCAGGCGCTGGCCGCGGGCAAGCTGGCGCGCGCCGACGAGATGCTGGCGAACCTGGCCGAGCTCGCGCCCGGCGATGCTGCGCAGAACGGGCTGAGCGATCGGCTGGCGAGCGCGTGGCTGGACCAGGCCGAGCAGCAGCTGGGGCGTGGCGATTACGTCGGTGCCGGCCAGTCGCTTGATCACGCGCGCAAGCTCGCGCCGAACCACCCCCGCGTGCTCGACCTGGCGGCCCGGCTGCAGGGGCGCAGGTGAGCGCTGCATGACGGTGCTGTTGTTCGGGGGCAGCAGCCAGATCGGTCATTTCCTGCTGCCGCGCCTGCTTGCCACCGGTGAGCCGGTACTGGCGCTGAGCCGTTATCCGCGCCCCGCGCAACCGGGCGTGACGTGGCTTGCGGGAGCGCTGCCGTCCGACGTGCCGCTGTTGCCGCCGGTGTCGGCGATCATCAGCTTCGGTCCGCTGCAGCAGCTGGCCGAGTGGCTGGCGCAGGTCGCGCCGAGCGACGCGCCGCGCGTGATCGCCATCAGTTCGATGAGCGCGGAGGCCAAGCGCGATTCGCGCGTGGCAGCCGAGCGCGCCGTCGCACAGGAACTGCGCGATGGCGAGACCGCGCTGGCCGCGGCGTGCGCCCGCCACGGCAGCGCGTGGACGGTGCTGCGGCCGACCCTGGTCTACGGCGCCGGCCTGGACAAGAGCCTCACGCCGATCGCCCGCCGCGCGATGCGCCTGCGCCTGTTTCCGCTGCCTTCGGCGCGCGGCCTGCGTCAGCCGGTGCACGCGGACGACATTGCGCAGGCCGTGCTGGCCGCTCTCGACTGCCCCGCCTCGGCGGGGTGCATCGTGCCGATCGGTGGCGGCGAACGTCTTCCCGCCGGCGAGATGTTCGCGCGGGTCCGCCGCAGCCTGACACGCCGCACCGTTCCGCTGCCGTTGCCGGCGTGGCTGCTGCGGTTGGGCGAGCATGCGCTGCCGCCGCTGCGCGGTCCGCTGAGCCGTCTGCGCGCCGACCTGGTTGCCGACAACGATCAGTTGCAGCGGCTCCTCGGCATCAGTCCTCGACCGTTTCGGCCCGAGCCCGCGATGTGGATGCCGCCCCGATGAACCGGCTTTGGGAGCGATTTGAGTCGCGATGCCCGGGTGCGACAAGGGATCGAGAGCATCGCGACTGAAGTCGCTC
>Ga0207664_10000890_pt1 | contig 20140 bp, 21 predicted proteins | sample LARL83metaG_FD_184349 | JGI IMG/M metagenome (GOLD analysis project Ga0207664, IMG submission 184349) | Corn, switchgrass and miscanthus rhizosphere microbial communities from Kellogg Biological Station, Michigan, USA - LAR L8-3 metaG... | ecosystem: Host-associated > Plants > Roots >... | reverse complement strand
TTTCCCGCCGACGACCGGCAGTTGCTGCGGCGGGTGCAAACGCTCGCGCGTGCAGGCGCCGCCGTTCCCGCGCGCAGCGTGCAGAGCGTGCTGCCGCGGAACTTGACGATCGGCGCGTCGGCGCCGATATGGGTGCAGAAGGGTTCGCTGAGCGGATCGCGCGTGAACGTTCAAGTGCCCGCCACGCTCGTGGCGCAAAGCGCGCACGCGAACATTTGGATCGACGGGACGCTGGCACTGACGCAGAGCGAGATCTCGCAGATTTCAACGGATTTCGAGAACGCGTATGCGTCCGATACCGCGCATTTCGCGTCCGCCGATTATCCGTCGAACGCTCCCGGGCTGCAAGCGAAATATTCGGCGTGCGCTCCCGGCGGCGCGTCGCAGGGCACCTCCGCTGCGTACATCACCGAGCCGGCCGATCGCCGCATCGACGTGATGGTCGTGAACTCATCGAATCTTGGCGGTTTGGGCGGCTATTTTTCGGCTGCGAACCTGATGACGCAGGCGACGCTGAATTGTTTGAACGGATCGAGCACCACGTACGAGTCCAACGAGGCGCCGTTCATCTTCGTCGGATGGTTTGCCGGCAGCGGCTCGACCTACGATTTACAGGAAGATCTGGTGCGCAGCACGGCGCACGAGCTCCAGCACCTCATCAACTTCGTCAATCACGGGATTCTCGCATCAGGCGCTTCGGCCGCTTCGTTCAACGGCAACGAGCAGCCGTATATAAATGAAGGTCTATCGATGCTCGCGCAAGATCTCGCGGTCGCGCGGATGTACGGGTCTCAAGGGCTGCAGTTCGATGCGGACGACGCGCTGGCGCGCGCCGGCGTGTACTTAGCCGCTCCCTCAAACTTTTCGCTGAGCGCGTTCGCGGGAATCGATCCGGTATCGTGGGGCGGGAACGGCACGGCGCAGTACAATTGCGGCGGCGGGTGCTATGGCGTTGCATACTTATTCCAGCGTTATCTGCGCGACCGTTTCGGCGGCGATGCGTACACGCACGCGATGGAGTCAAGCGGCGTCACGGGCGAGCGCAATTTGGAGGACGCCACCGGTGAGAGCGCGGCTTCTCTCTACGGCGACTTCGCGCTCGCGATGGCGGCCGACTCGCTCGCGGTCAACTCGTCGGATTCGCGCTTCCGGTTCGGGTCGCTCAACCTCTCAGGCAGCTATTCCGACCAGTTCGGCGCCACCACCACGCTGGGGGGCCTTTTCGCGCAGCCGTTCTCCGGCGGCTCAGCGACCGTGAATGCGCCTATCGGCGGGTTCGCATTCGTCGGCATGGGTGCTGTTCCGGCTTCCGGCACCTCGGTTTCCGTTTCCGATCAGGCAACCACGCCCGGGTTTTCCATGGAAGGCGGATTGGCGCAAAAGTAAGTAACCTAGGGCATAATGGCCTATGCCTAAGCCTAGGTGGCGTCTGCCCCCCTACCGAAGTTGCAGCGACTTTAGTCAGTTGCGAGGGAGACTTTCATGACCCCACGAGTCTTCGTGCTTTTCGCTTTTACCGGAACCGCGCTGCTGGCCGCGTGCGGAGGCGGTGGCGGAGTAACGCCGTCCGGCAATTCGACGCCCACGCCCAGTGCAACGGCGACGCCGACACCCAAATCCACCGCGACGCCGACACCGGCTTCCACGGCCACGCCGACGCCTTCGGGTACCGCGACGCCGACGCCCTCGGGCACCGCGACGCCGACGCCCTCGGGCACCGCCACGCCGTCGTCGGCGGCATTTACCGGAGGCACGAAGACGGTCTCGTGCGCGGCTGCCGGCTGCTCCATAGGAATGCCCTCGGCCGACAACGGCTATGCCGCTACCCTCACGTTCGGCAGCAACGATGCAACCTCGAACTTCAATCTGACCATGTCTTGGGCTACGTTTACGCAGATCACCGGAACGTTTACGCCGGGAGCGCTGCCCGCGTCGATCGGGACGGCGGTGCTGTACCTCGATCTCGTTAGCGCGACGAGCGTTGGTTTTACGGCGACGCCGGGCGTCACCGTATCGGGCTCTTCGTTCCCGGGAACCAGATGCGGCTTCGCGTTCTACGGCAACGCAGGCAGCGGCACCGGAGGCTCGCCGGTGTGGAACAGCATGACGGCGGTGGGTCTTACGGAGGTGACGCCGTCCGGAGGTTCGTTCAGCGTCCCGGCGGGTACGCTTCCGCCGCCAAATAAGGTGCAATTCGACACCACGGATCAGTACATCGCGTTGTACTGTCACTAAGCCTGAGAAAGACGGGGACCGCGAGGCCTTGCGGTCCCCGTCGCCAATCTAGGGCGCCTATGCCCAAGACCGAACATTGGCAGTGGTACGTCGAGGAGTTCTTCCCGACCGAACAGCACCATCACGCCATCGACAACGTCTACTACGCCGGCCGCACGCCGTTTCAAAGCGTCGGCGTTATCAGCACGCCCGTTCTCGGCAAGATGCTGATCCTCGACGGCGACACGCAAAGCTCGCAGAACGACGAGAAGATCTATCACGAATCGCTGGTGCATCCGGCGATGGCCGGCGCCGCCGATCGCGGCGACGTGCTGATTCTCGGAGGCGGTGAAGGCGCGACGCTGCGCGAGGTGCTGCGCCATCCGTCCGTGCGGCGCTGCACGATGGTCGACATCGACGGGCAAGTCGTGGAACTCTCAAAAGAGTTCTTGCCCGAATGGTCGGCAGGTGCGTTCGACGATCCGCGAGCGCGCGTTATCGTCGGCGATGCGCTCAAGTTTTTGGCCGAAGATCGCGACCATTACGGCGTCATCATCTCCGACCTGACCGAACCGCTCGAAGGCTCGCCGAGTAACCCGCTGTTCTGTGACGAGGTCTTTCGCAACATCAAAGCGCGACTGGCGGAAGGCGGCGTCTACGTGCTGCAGGCCAGCACCGCCGGCTTTCACAACATGTCGCTGCACGCGAAGATGGCGCGTACGCTGCGCGCCTATTATAAATACGTCACCTCGTTCTACACGCACGTGCCCGCGTTCGACAACGACTGGGCGTTTATCGCCTGCAGCGATCGCGTCGATCTCGCTTCGCTCGATCCCGCTGCGGTCGACGCGTACTGCAAAGAGCTGCGCGGAGAGAACTTTTTCTACGACGGCGTCACGCACCGGCGCATTTTCTCGCTCCCGCTCTATCTGCGGCGCGAACTCGCCAAACCGGGTGAGCGGTTTTGAGTAGCGGACGCTATGCCGGAAAGACGGTGTGGATTACCGGCGGCGGTTCGGGTCTGGGGCGTTCCATGGCGGCCGCATTCGCGCGCGAGGGCGCGACGGTGTGCGCGATCGGACGCCGTCAGGAAGCGCTCGACGAAACGGCGCAGATGATTACGGCACAGGGCGGCCGCGCGTTCGGTTTGTCGTGCGACGTGCGCGATCCCGCGCGCGTGGAAGCAGCCGTGGCGGAGATTCTCGAGCGTACCGGACGGCTGGACGTGCTCGTCAACAACGCGGCGGGCAACTTCATATCGCCCTCGGAGAAGCTCTCGCCGAACGGTTTTAAATCCGTCGTCGACATCGTGCTGAACGGTACGTTTCATTGCACGCGGTATGCTTTTGATGCGCTGCGCGAATCGAAGGGCAGCATCCTCAACATCATCGCGACGTACGCATGGAGCGGTGAACCCGGCGCGCTGCACTCGGCCTGCGCCAAAGCCGGCGTGCTCGCCATGACGCGCACGCTTGCGGCCGAATGGGGGCAGTTCGGCATCCGTGTCAACGCCATCGCGCCCGGACCGATTCACACCGAGGGCACCGACAAAAACCTCTGGAGCGTTGCCGACATCGAGAAGTACGTCGAGGCGCAGGTTCCGCTCGGGCGCCTGGGGACTCCTGACGACGTATCGCGGGCGGCGCTCTGGCTCTGCTCCGAGGACGCGCAGTGGGTCAGCGGCGCGGCACTGGCTGTGGACGGCGCTCACTGGCTGCACGGCGGCACGCTGAACTTCCGCACCGCCTACGACCGGCTCGCAAGCGGCAAGCCCTTAGGGGCAACGGAAAAGGCGTAGCCGAAAACCGCCGTCTTCGCTAAAGTGGGAGAGCTCATGTCAATAGACCAAGAGCGCGCAAGGCGGCAATGGGATAAGGAAAAGTCGCATTTCGTCGAGCTGCTCGACTTGAAGCTCGAGAGCGTTTCGCATGGCCGGGCGGTCATGCGCATGCCGTACCGCCCGCAAATTTCCAACGGCACGGGCGCCGTGCACGGCGGCGCGATCGTCAGCCTGTGCGATACGTGTTTCTATGTGGCGCTCGCTTCGATCTACGGGCGCGATCAGGACACGACCACCGTGGCGCTGCAATGCAATTACCTGGCACCGGCGCTGCCGCCGCACGACCTCATCGCCGAAGCGACCGTGCTCAAGGCTGGGCGCCGGATCGTGTACGGTGAAGTGCACGTGCGCAGCGGCGAGAAACTCGTCGCGCACGCGACGCTGAACTTCCTGAACAGCTATCCCGAAGAAAAACCGCGGAAGGTGAAATGACCACAGAGACTACCGCCGCAAAGCGCACCGCGCTTTACGACGAACACGTGCGCCTGGGCGCGCGGCTCATCCCGTTCGGCGGGTTCGACATGCCCGTCCAGTACAGCAGCATCCTCAAAGAGCACGAAGCGGTTCGTCATCGTGCCGGTCTCTTCGACCTCTCGCACATGGGACAGTTCATTCTCGAAGGCGAGAACGTCGCGCAATGGGCCGACGCGCTAACCGTCAACGCGGTTTCGACAATGAAGCCCGGCCAAGCGCGGTACAATATTTTCACCAACGAGCAGGGCGGCGCGCTCGACGACGTCATCTTTTACAAGCTGCCAGATCGCTGGCTGCTGGTCGTCAACGCAAGCAATGCGGGGAAGATGTGGGCGCACCTGAATGCGCATCTCGGGCAAGGCGTCAAACTCGCGAGCCTGCACGGACGTAATGCGCTCGTCGCGATCCAAGGCCCGAAGTCCGTGGAGATGCTCGCTCCGCACGTCGACATCGACATCAGCGCGCTCAAGTACTATTTCTGCGCGGAAGGTAGCGTGTACGGCAAACGCGCGGTCATCGCGCGCACCGGATACACAGGCGAAGACGGCTTCGAACTTTTCGTCGACGGCGCCGATGCGCAAGAGATTTGGAACGCGCTGCTGCGCGACAACGAGAGCGGCGGGCTCATTCCCGCCGGACTCGGTGCGCGCGACGTGCTGCGGCTGGAAGCCGGCATGCCGCTCTACGGCCACGAGCTCACCGAAGAGATCACGCCGGTACAAGCCGGTCTGAACTGGGCGGTAAAACTGAGCAAGCCGGATTTCACCGGAAAAGCGGCGCTTGAAGAGCAAGTCGCGCAAGACGCGTATCCGCGCATCGTCGGGATCGTCATGGATGGCCGCGCGCCCGCGCGTGAAGGCTACCACGTGTTTCTCGGCGACCGCCTCGCCGGCGAGATCCGCAGCGGCTCGATCGCGCCGTCGGTGCAGAACAAGAACATCGCGACCGCGCTGGTCGAAAAGGAAGCTTCCGCTCCCGGCACACCCGTGGTGGTGCACATTCGCGGCACCGCCTATGGAGCAACAGTCGTCCCGCTACCGTTCTACAAGAGGAGTTAAGTACTTTGGCGCAGCCCGCAGATCTGCTGTACAGCAAAGAACACGAATGGATCAAGGTCGACGGCGATACGGCGACCGTCGGCATCACCGACTACGCACAAAACTCGCTGGGCGACATCGTTTACGTGGAACTGCCGAAAGTCGGCGCGAGCCTCGCGCAGTTCTCGAGTGTCGGCGTGGTGGAATCGGTCAAAGCCGTTTCGGATCTGTTCACACCGATCGGCGGTGAAGTCACGGAAGTGAACGCGGAACTGGAAAACGATCCCGCGCTCGTCAACCGCGAACCGTACGCCGGCGGCTGGATGTTCAAAGTAAAGTTGAGCGATGGCGCGCAGACCGGCGCCCTTCTCTCACCCGCCGATTACGATAAGTTGATTGCCGAGTAATGCGGCGCCCACGGGAAGATTATAAAGTGTTCGTTACGTTTATGCGCCATGAGGCTTGGGGGCCCCACGAAGTGGGGGGCGCGCAGGCTAGGCCGGAGCGCCATTAGACATGTACACGCCGCATACCGAGCGCGACATTGCGCAGATGCTCGAAGCGATTGGCGTTCCGTCGCTCGAGAAACTCGTCGAGGTGCCCGAGGACGTCAAACTTCGCGAGCCGCTGGACATCGTGCCGGCGCTCGCGGAGTCAGACATCGTTCGGCGGTTCGAGCACTTTGCCAAGAAGAACGCCGGCGCATCGTGCGTTTCGTTTTTGGGTGCGGGCGCATACCGCCATTACGCTCCTCCGGCGATCGCTGCGCTCGCGATGCGCGGCGAATTCCTGACGGCGTATACGCCGTATCAGGCGGAAGTCTCGCAAGGCTATCTTCAAGCGATCTACGAGTGGCAGACGTACATCTGTCTTCTGACCGGCCTGGATATCGCGAATGCCTCGGTATACGACGGCGCCACCGCGCTCGCTGAGGCCGCGATCATGGCGCTCAACGCGAACGGGCGCAAGAAAGTGCTCGTATCACACGCGATTCATCCGAACTATCGCGCGGTGCTCAGAACGTACTGCGACGGGCTCGACGTGCAGATTGACGAGCTGCCCGTTCGTCGCGACGGCACGACCGATCTCTCGGATCTCGCCCAGCGTCTGGCGAGCAAAGAGTATGCGTGCGTTGCCGTGCAATCGCCGAACTTCTTCGGGAACCTCGAGCGGCCCGATGCCTCAGCGCAAGAGGCCGTCAAGGCGAGCGGCACGGTCCTCATCGGCGTGGTAGCCGAAGCGCTCGCGCTCGCAGCGCTCGAGACGCCTGCGTCGTGGGGCGCGGAGATCGTCGCCGGCGAAGCGCAAAGCTTTGGCGTTGCGATCGCGTACGGCGGCCCGTACGCCGGCTTCATCGCATCGAACAAAGAGCACATGCGCCGCATCCCCGGGCGCCTGGTCGGCAAGACCCTCGACGTGCACGGAAACGAAGCGTTCGTGCTCACGCTGCAGGCGCGCGAGCAGCATATCCGACGCGAGCGCGCGACCTCGAATATCTGCACGAATCAAGCGCACTGCGCGCTCATCGCGACGATGTACCTCGCGCTCATGGGCAAGACCGGTTTGCGCGACGTTGCCTGCGCGAACCTCAAACGCTCGCGCGAACTGGCCACGCGCGTGAGCTCGCTCGAGGGATGCTCGCTGCAGTTCGACGCGCCGTTTTTCAACGAGATCGTCGTGAACGTGCATCAGCCGGCGAAGGACGTGCTCGCGAAACTGCAGCAGCGCGGCATCCTGGGCGGCGTCGATCTCGGACGCTATTATCCCGAGTACGCCGACTGCATCTTGATGGCCGCGACGGAACTCACCTCGTCGGCCGATATCGAAACGCTCTGCAACGCTCTCCAAGAGGTCGCCAATGTCCCGTCTCGCGTCTGATCACACGGCCTCACCGCTGATTTTCGAACTCGGCCAGGACGGCCGGGCGAATCGCTACGTCGATCGAGGCGCGCCTCTGACCGACTATTTACCCCAGAGCGTGCTGCGCGAGGATCTCCCGCTGCCCGACAACAGCGAACTCGAGGTCGTGCGCCACTTTACGCGGCTCTCGCAGCGCACGTTCGGCATTGACATCGGCTTCTATCCGCTCGGCTCGTGCACGATGAAGTACAACCCGCGCGTGAACGATGCAATGGCGAATCTGCCGCAGCTGCGCGATCTTCATCCGTACACGCCCGACGAACTCGCGCAAGGCGCGCTGCAGATCATGTGGGAGCTCGAGCGCACGTTCTGCTCGCTCTTCGGCATGGCGGCGTTCTCGCTCAACCCCTCTGCCGGAGCGCACGCGGAACTGGCTGCGTTACTCATCGCCAAGAAGTACTTCAAGGATCGCGGCGAGACGCAGCGCGACAAGGTGATCGTGCCCGACACCGCCCACGGGACCAATCCGGCTTCCGCGGCGATGTGCGGCTTCAAAGTCATCTCGCTCAAGAGTGACGAGCGCGGCCGCGTGAGCGTCGAGGAACTCAAGAAGGTCATCGGCCCCGATACGGCCGTTTGCATGATGACCAATCCGAACACGCTGGGCCTGTTCGAAGATCACATTCACGAGATCGCCCAGGCCGTGCACGCCGTCGGCGGCTTGATGTACTACGACGGAGCAAACGCCAACGCGCTCATGGGCAACGCGCGTCCCGGCGACATGGGCTTCGATCTCATGCATTTGAACACGCACAAAACGTTCACCATTCCCCACGGCGGCGGCGGTGCGGGGCACGGGCCCGTGGGCGTCGCGGCGCACCTGGTGGACTTCCTGCCGACGCCGTACGTTCGGGCTCGCAAAAAGAATGACGCGCAAGCAAACGTTGCGCCGAGCGATCAGATGGAGTTTTGGCTCGACTTCGATCGGCCCAAGTCGATCGGGCCGATGCGGTCGTTCTGGTCGAACTTCGCGCACGCCGTTCGCGCGCTGGCCTACATCTATGCCAACGGCGCTGAAGGACTGACGAAGGTCTCGCAGCTCGCCGTCCTCAACGCGAACTACATCCGCGTGAAGGTGCGCGACTTCTTGGAGACGCCGTATGACGAGATCTGCCGCCACGAGTTCGTCGCATCGGCACAGGAACTGAAGAAAGAGACCGGCGTGCGTGCGCTCGACATCGCCAAGGCGCTGCTCGACCGCGGCTTCATGGCGCCGACGATGTACTTCCCGCTCATCGTTCCCGAGTGCCTGATGATCGAGCCGACGGAAACCGAGTCGAAGGAAACGCTCGACGAGTTCATCGAGGCCCTCCGCGGTATCGTGGAGGCTTCAAAAACGCACGCGGACGAGGTCATGGCCGCGCCGCAGAATACCGTCGTGGGGCGCTTGGACGAGACCCGGGCCGCCCGCCAGCCGGACTTGCGCTGGCAGCCGCCCGTCGAGTAGGCAAGCAGGTGCCTCCTCGGCCGTGAAGCGGCAAAAAAGGGAGCCCCTGCCGCCAGGGCCTTCTTGGTCCGGTCGGCTATAATTGAGGTAATCAGGAGGCGCCGCTCGTGGCGCCTTTCCGGTCCTTTAGGGGCTTGAACATGCGAATCAAATACGAGGTTTCGGCTGGCGGCCTAGTGCTGCGCCGCCGTGAGCAGACGTACGATGCGTTGCTCATCGGCCGCGGCACGCCGCGTATTTGGACGTTGCCTAAAGGGCATGTGGAAGCCAGAGAATCGCACGAGCAAGCGGCGCTGCGTGAAGTGCGTGAAGAGACCGGCTGCTGGGCCGAGATCATCACCAAGCTCAACGACATCGCGTACTGGTTTTACCTGAACCGGGCCAAGCACAAGAAGTCGGTCACCTTCTATCTCATGCGCTATCTCTCGGGCGACACGGCCAATCACGACCACGAGGTCGACGAAGCGCGCTGGTTCGATATCGTACAAGCCAAGAAGGCGCTGAAGTATGTGAACGAAAAGCGCCTCATCGATTTGGGCCTGGAGTACGTCCTGGCCAATCCAACCGCATTCGGCGACGTGCCCATCGTCGCGAGGACAGCAGAACAGAGAACTTCTTGAGCGAACACGACGTTCAGCCATTGCCGGGCGCAGGATGCGCATGCCGGATGAAATCCGGCATCCCACGAAGTGGGCCGGGATGACCACGCAGCCCGACGTCACGCCCGCGGCCGAACAAGATTCCGAAAGCAAACTGCGCGTCAGTTTGGAGGTCTTTGACGGACCGCTCGATTTGCTTTTGAGCCTCGTGAAAGAGCGCCAGCTCGACATCGCAACCGTTCCGCTCGCAGCGGTTGCCGAGCAGTATTTGGCCTATGTCTCGATGATGGAAGACCTGAACGTAGAGGTCGCGGCCGAGTATTTGGTCATCGCGGCCACGCTGGTCTTTCTCAAATCGAAGGCACTGCTGCCGCCGATTCCCTCGGAGTTTCAGGACGAGGAAGCGGAGACGCCCGAGCAAGTGGAAGAGCGGCTTCGCCAGCGCCTCATCGCATACTCGAAGTATCGCGAGGTCGGCGAGGAGCTGCGCAACCGGCAGCTCGAGGCCTCATCGTACTATTATCGCGATGCCGGCGATCCGATCAGCGAACTGCGCCAGCGCTACCGCGTCGATCCGGAGAAGCTCACGCGGGCGTTTATCGCGATGCTGCGCAGCGCGCGCCCGGAAAAACGCACGATTGCGCGAGAGCGTCTCTCGCTGATGGCGACGATGGACTACGTCATGAAGAAGGTGCGCGAGAACGGAGAGATCCTTTTCTCGGCTGTCTGCCACGAGATGGGGATGACGCGCGATTCCATCATCGTCATTTTCCTTGCCATTTTGGAGCTCATCAGGCGCCATCGCGTGACGTACGAGCAGCCCGAGCCGTTCGATGACATCCGCATTCTGCCCCTCACCGCACCGGTAAACAACTAAGTGGAAACGACGCAAGACCTTCAGGAAATCACGCAGGCCGAACAGCCGCAAGAGCAGCCGCAGGTAACGCAAGAGATCGACGAGGCCGTAGAACGCCTTCGCTGCCCGGTCGAGGCATTGCTGTTCATCGCCAGCGAATCGCTGACGATTAAGCAGATCGCAAAGCTCACGCATGCGAGCGAGATGGAGATCGCTGCGACGCTGCAGCGCGTCGAAGCGGACTACGCCGATCGCGGCATCGTGCTGCGTGAGGTTGCCGGCGGCTATCGCTTTTCCAGCGCACCGGCCGCGCGCGACGTCGTCGAAGCGTACTTGCTGCCGCCCAAGAGCAGTCTCTCGACGCCCGCGCTCGAGACGCTTGCCATCGTTGCCTACATGCAGCCGGTTACGAAAAGCGAGATCGAATCGATTCGCGGCGTCGCTTCGGATAGCGTCGTCTCCACCCTGCTCGACCGCAATCTCGTCGCGGAAGCGGGACGCAAAGACGTCGTCGGCCGCCCGATGCTCTACAAAACGACGCCGGAGTTCTTGGAATCCTTCGGCCTGCGTTCGCTCGACGATCTGCCGCCGATGGAACTGGAAGCCGGCCAGCCGCTCGAACTCGATCTGCTGACGTCGAACATCACGGCGAACGTGCCCGAGCAGACGGAAGAAACCGCGGACGAGCCGGTCGCCGGAGAGCCGGTCGCCGAAGAAATGCCGCAGCCGCAAGAAGAGGCGCCGCAGGAAGAAGCATGACCGATCAGTGGGCGGTGCTCGCTCAAGAATATGCCAACTATCGAACGGGCTATTCGAATGAGCTGTACGACACGATCGCCGCGTTCGGATTGCGCCGCGGGGCAACGATCTTGGACGTGGGGTGCGGAACGGGTATCGCGAGCGCACCGTTCGCGATGAACGGGTTTCCCGTTACCGGTGCGGATCCGTCGGAAGCGATGCTCGCGCAGGCGTCGCAGCGCCTGCCGAACGCGACGTTCATCCAAGCAGAAGCCGAAGCACTGCCGTTCCCGAACGAGCGGTTCGACGTCGTCATCAGCGCGCAGACGTTTCACTGGGTCGATCGCGCACGGGCGTTGGCAGAGGCATATCGCGTGATGCGGCGCGGCGGCATGATTGCGATCTGGTGGAAGCACCTCATGGCGCAGGACCCGACCAAGCAATTGCGTGACGACCTGTTCCTGGAACTCGGAAAGCAGCCCGCCGAGAGCGGCCTATCCGGCGGATTCAGAGAGTTTTACGCCTCGCAGTTCGCCCAGCAGACGCTGCGCGTGCTGCCGTGGCGCGTGGCGTCCTCGCTCGAGGAGTATATGGGATACGAGCGTTCGCGCGCCGTGGTGCGACGCACGTTCGGCGCACAGGCCGACCGGTATTTCAGCCTGCTCGAACAGCGCATTCGCGAGCGTGCGGGTGCGGGAAATCCGACGCTCTCGCTCGCGTACGTACAATATCTGTACATGGCAAAGAAGCCGTAGGAGTCATCGTTTGCGTCTTGGTGTCCACGTCCGCGTGAGCGCGGGCTATGCTTCCGCTATTGATTACGCCAAGCGCGTGAAATGCACGGCGGTACAGATATTCTCGAGCAATCCGCGCAGCTACCGCACGAGCCCCATCAATAAGCCGGCGCTCGAATCATTCAAAGTCGCGCGCGTCGAGGCGGGCATCGACCCCTGCGTCGTTCATACGCCGTATCTCATCAATTTGGCGAGCGAGGATCCCAAGATCACCGCCGGTTCGCTCAACCTGCTCAAGAACGATATGGCCGCTGCGGCGGCGGGCGGTATCAAGTACGTCAACACGCATCTGGGATCGTACGGCAAGCGCGATCGCAACGAAGGGTTTGTGTCCGCATGCCATTTGCTCGAGCAGGCACTGGAGGCGATCGAGCCCGGCGTGTATCTCGTCATGGAGAATTCGGCGGGCGCAGGTGCGCTCTGCGGCGGCACGCTGGAAGAACTCGGCCGTTTCATCAAAGCGCTCGATCATCCGCAGCTGGGCGTGTGTTTGGACACCGCGCATGCCTGGGCTGCCGGGTACGAGATCAATACGCAGCGCGGTGTCGATGAATTCTTGTATCAAGCAGCCGAGCACGTCGGCCTGGATCGCGTGCACATGTTCCACTTCAACGACACGGAAGTGCCGCTCGGGGGTAATCGCGACCGCCACCACCACATCGGCGAAGGCAACATCGGCTTCGAGGGGTTTCGCGCGCTCGCATCGCGTCCGGAACTTCGGGACAAGACGGCTATTCTTGAGACGCCGGGAGAAGAGGCGGACGACCTTCGCAATATGGAGACGATTCGCGCGATCTTCCGCGGAGCCGGCCACGACGTAGACTGAATTGGGGCGCAAGAATCGGGCGGCGCGCGGTTCCGGGCTGCGCTACGATTCACGCGCGATGTTTAGAGTAGTTGGATTGGATCCGGAGCAGTTCCGGGCGCTCTTCTCGCTTTCGGATGATGAGTTGGCGGCGAGAAATATACAACGGGTTGTTGCGAATGAGAAGCCGGGGTTTCCGTGCCGGGTTTCGTTAAGGGATGCGGAGATCGGCGAAAGCTTGTTGTTGCTTAATTACGAGCATCAGGCAGCGGATACGCCCTACCGGTCGGCGCATGCGATTTTCGTTAACGAGAACTCGCGCGAGCGGTTTGATGAGGTCAATACCGTTCCCCAGGTCATGCGTGCGCGGCTGCTTTCGGTGCGGTCGTTCGACGAGGATGGGATGATGCTGGATGCGGAGGTTGTTGACGGGGCGCAGCTCGAGCCGCTTATTCAGCGCTTTTTTGAGGAGCCGCGGGCGGCGTACTTGCACGTCCATAATGCCAAGCGCGGCTGCTTCTCCGCACGGGTGGAGCGCGTCTAAACGCGAACGTAAGCGGGCGTGATCGCCCACTTTGACGTCGATGCGTTCTACGCGAACGTCGAGATTCGCGACGACCCGTCGCTCAAAGGCAAGCCCGTCGCCGTCGCCGGCTCCAGCCGCCGCGCCGTCGTGCTTACGGCATCGTACGAGGCGCGGCCGTTCGGCGTAAAATCGGCGGTCCCGCTGTGGAAGGCGCTGGAGGCATGTCCGCAGCTGGTCGTCGTTCGTCCCAGCATGCAGAAGTATCGCGAGGTCTCGCGCGAGATCTTCGCGATCCTGCAGCGGCGCGGGCATCCGGTGCAAGGGCTCTCGATGGACGAGGCGTTCGTCGACTTCGGAGACACCTCGCTCGAAGAAGCGGTGGAACTGGCGCAAACAATTCGTGCTGAGATCCTCGACGCGGTGCGCCTGACCGTAAGCGCCGGCATTGCGACTGGAAAGATGGTCGCGAAGATTCTTTCGGATACGTGCAAACCGAACGGCCTCCAGGCGCTGGTGCCTGGTGAAGAAGCGGCGTTCCTGGCGCCCATGCCCGTGGGACGTTTGTGGGGCATCGGGCCGAAGACGCAGGCCCGTTTGCTGGAACGCAACATCGCAACGATCGGCGACGTCGCCGCGCTCTCCGACGAACATGCAAAGGCGATCTTCGGTTCTTGGGGCTTGGAGGTGCGGGACCTCGCCCGCGGCATCGACCGGCGTCCGGTCGAACCGGAGCGCGAAACCAAATCGATCTCCACGGAAGAAACGTTCGAGTACGACGTTCGCGACGAACGCCGGCTTCGTGAGGTGCTGCGCGAGCAGGCCATCGAACTCGCGCAGAAGCTGGAACGTGAAGGCTTATCCGCATGTACGATCGGCGTCAAGATCAAGCGATCGGACTTCAAGATCGTCGCGCGCCAAACGAACCTCGCCGAGCCCACGACGCAGGCGCGGCAAATCTTCGTCGCGGCGGTGCACTGTTTGCGACGCGCGGAACTCGGGCGCCAGGCCGTTCGGCTGCTGGGAACGCGCGTGGCATCGCTCGTGCCGGGCGAGCCGAAGCAGCAGTCGCTGTTCTAGATGTGATCCAGCGACCAGACCGGATCGGCGCCGCCGGTGGCGGCCGCCCGTTCCAAAAAACGCGTGCCGCCCTTGCTGAGCGGCGCGATCATGAGAACGGCGTCGCTGCGCTTGCGTACCGAACCGCGCGGTAGCACGCCGCGGGCGGGGGCCGGCGGAAGCCAGCCGACGATGCGCCGCAGATCGCCTGCGGCCGATCGCAGCAGCGCGGGGATCAGCGTACGCGCCTCGGCATCGCTGAAGGCAAACTCGTCGAGCACGTACGCATCGTGGCGCGGCTCCCGCGCTCCGATGACGTACGCTGCGATCGCGCGCCCTTTACGCACCGCCAGATTGACCGGCTGCGCATCGTGGCGGTGCGTTTGATGGCCGATCCGCGCACGCAGCCAAGTCCAGACTGACGGCGAACGCATCAAACCGAAGCCCCGATCCGCTTCCATTGCATCCAAGCACGAGCGCACCCCGCTCCAGTCGCGGTCGGCGATTGGTTGCGCGTCGATTCGCCCGCCCTCCAGTGAATCGGCGCGAAAGGAGATCGCGCGCGAAGAGAGCTCGGCGAAGCCGATCTCCTTGTAGAACTGCGGGTGAATATCGGAGAACAAAAAGGCGAAATCGACTCCGGCCGTGCGCGCGTCGTCAAGCGCCATCGCCAGCATCGCGCTGGCAAAACCGTGTCCGCGAAACGGTTCGGGCGTAAAAACGGCGCCGATGCCGACGGCGTGCAGGCGTTCGTTTTCCACGCGCGCGTCACGTTCGTAGCGTTTGAACGTCGCCAGAAGGCTGGAACCGTCCGACAGCCCGACGGTGCGGTAGGATTTGCGCCCGTACGCTGTTTGCGCCAGCTCCGCCGTTTGGTCGCGGTACGCCTCGAACGTGCGGCCGTGGGACCACAGCGGCTCGGTAAGCGGAAGTACGTGCTCTGCGTAGCTCTGCGTGGAGATCTCCTGGAGACGCAGGTTCATCCGGCGTAAACGGCGCGCGAGGGACGCCAGCGATCGGAGATGTCGACGGCGCCCGGAAGGCGCGCGGCCTGCAGCTCGGCCAGAAATTCCGGCGCCGTAATGCCGCGCGTCGCGCGTTCGCTTGCGGTCACGAGTACGCTCTTGCTCGCGCGACGCATCGCATATACGAACGCGCGCCGCTCTTCCTTGTTGTACGCCTCGCGCGCTTTCGTACGGAACATGTAGTACGTGAACTTTGCCGTGCGCGCCGCTCGCGCATCGCCGACGTTCTCTTTGGCGATCATGCCGAGGCTCGGGCTATACAAGAATGCGTCCGGCGCATACCAGCGCGGGAACGAACCTGCGCGCGCCCGCGGGATGACCACATGATCGAATTCGCGCCCGCGCGCCGCGTCGATGCTGAGGATGCGAACGGCGCCGGCGCGTTCGCTCAGTTCCCACGTCTCGAAATCGCTTTCCATACGCGCCTGCGCATACTCGAGAAACTCGGCGAGCGACGCCGCGGGGTGCGTCTGCGCGAATCGCGAGATGCGCTTGTGCAAACGCCGCAGGCTTTGCTGCTGGTAAGCTGCGCGCGCCGTGCCGGGCGTGCCCGCGCAAGCCAATCCCTCGCTCCAGACCAGACGGGCAAAGTCGGGGAGTTCCAACCGCGTAAGCATCTCACGCCAGCGCGCCAAATTAGCACGCAATTGAAGTATGCGTTCGCGGGCGAGGGGCGCGAGCCGCTCGTCTTGATCGCCGCGCAGCACGTTCCACGCCAGGCGCAGATCCCGCTTGGGATCCCAGCGCCCTGCGCGCGCGCCGCCCGGGTCGGGCAAATCTTGAAAGAGCGCGGTCTGAGCGTCGGGCGGTTCACTGCACAGTGCGTACAGCGTCGCGTCCGAAAGCGCCATCGCCGGCGCCGAAAGCACCCGCAGCAGGTAATCGTGGCGGAACGGGTCGTGCACCGCCCAGAGAATCGCCAGCGCGTCGAGCGTTTCAGGCTCGCTGAAGAGATTGAGATCGCCGGTGACCTGCACGCAAACGTTGCGATCGAGCAGCGCGTCGCGATAGGGCCGCACGTCCCGCACGGAACGGAACAGAATGGCGATGTCATCGTGCGCGACGCCGGAACTGAGCAGATCGACCACGTGCTCGGCGATGAACTGCGCCTCGGCGCGGCGCGTGCTCGCACGAAACAACGTGAGGCCGATCCGGGAATCGGTGCTTACCGGAGAGGCGCCGGGACTGCCCAGCAAGTGCCGGCACGCGGCATCGACTGCAAATGGGCTGCGGTGCTGCTCCTCGAGCGTTACGCGTTCGCCGGCAACGGCGAAGACGCGATCCGGGCGGGCACCGCGGAACGTCGATGTCGCCGAGTCATGATCGCCCGCGAGCGTTACCCCGTCCAGATGCTCTCCGTAGACCGACTGGAGCAGCTGCAACTCGCCGATGGTCAGCTCCTGCGCTTCGTCGACGAACAACCTGGGGTAGCGATCACGAATGCTGCGTGCCGCCGTCGCGTCTTTTTTCAGAACGTCGGCGGCCTGCGCGATGATGTCGCGCGGCGTGAGGCAGCCTTGCCGAACGGGGTGCTCGAGATACGAGCGATACAGCTTGGCCAGGATCTTCGCCAAATCGATCTCGCGTTTATATTGCCGCTGCAACTCCGCGCCGTCCGCGTGCAGCGAGTCGCGGTGGCTATCCTTGGTGTAGTAAAGCAGATCCGGATGGGCGAAATTGGGCGGTTTGGCGTAGAACTGCATCGCGCCGCGCAGCGCGCTCTCCAGAAACTGTTCGGGCGGAATTCGCGCGTCGCGCAGTTTGCAGAACAGGCGGAACGCCGCATCGAGAAAGCGCCCCGGCGCCCGCAGGCCGGGAACCTCGGGGTCGACCTCCGCTTCCATGAGCTCGCGCCATTCGAGCATAAGCAGCGGCTGCGCGGCTTGGGCAAAGAGCATGGCGGCGCGAACGTCGTCGATCTCTTCGGACGGCGGCAGCGACTCGAGCGCGAGCGCGTGCAATTCGAGCACGCAGGCATGCGGATGCCGCACCCGCTGGCGAAGCGCGCTCAACGCCGTTTCCGAAACGGACGTCACCAGTACGGGTCCGTGCTCCGCTGCCGCAAGCGCGCGCCGAACCAGTTCGGTGGTCTTGCCGCTTCCCGCCACACCGGTGATGAACGTGCTCATCGCGCAAACCGCTCCTCTTCCGGGTATGGCCGGTTCGCGCAAGCGGTTTTGTAGACGCAGTACGTGCAGGCCGCGGGATCCTCAGTCACCGGGAACACCGCCGTCGTACCCGAGGTGAGTTCGGCGCAGAGCTCGAGCATGCGTGCGCGTGCGCGTTCCAATTCACCGATCGGAATGACGCCGGTCGGGCTTTGCGAGCGCGCCACGTCGGCCGGAATGGGGACGACTTCGAGCACGATCGGCCGCACGTCGAGCAGTGAATCTTTGAGCGGCACGAGCGCAAGGCGCGAAACGCGATCGCCTTCCTCGGTGCGCGCCCAGTAGTAGAAGGGCAGCTGAAAGTCTTTGAACTGACGGACCTTCTCGCGATACTCCGCGGCACTCATCGCGATCGAACCGGTCTTATAATCGATGACGGTCACCGCTCCCGTTCGATCGTCACGGTCCAGGCGATCGATGTAGCCGATGAAATCGTAGCCGTCGATCTGCAGCGCGGCGCTCAGTTCGCAGCCGACGACCGTGAACGGCGCGCGCCGCGCCTCGGCGACGAGCCATTCCACGTACTTGCGCGCGGTGCGATTGGCACGGCGGCGCTGCAGCTCGTATTCGACCGGCGTCTCGAAGAGATTGCGGTGCCGATCGAACGCCGCATTGATGTAGCCTTGAAGCTTGCGGTCGAGTTCCTGCGCATCGGCGGTTGCGGGTTGGGGAAACTCGGCGTGCAGATCCTCCAGCGCCGCATGAAAAGCGGTACCGTAGAACGACGCGGAGGAGCCGCGATCTTCGATCGTCGCGCACAAATAGCGGTAGTACCATTTGCGCGGGCACTCGACGTACGTGTTCAGCTGCGATGCGGAGAAGCGGGGATTGTGCGTGCGTATGCCGCTCGCAGGCTCGGGCGCCGCGGGTTCGACCAGCGCGAAATCTTCGCCGGCAGGGGGTGCCTCCAGCGCATCTTCCAGTTCGGCTACGTCGAACGCCGATTCGCGCAAGGCTGCGGTAAACGCGAGGAGTGCTTCGCGCGACTCCATTGCGCTGGGAATCCGCTCGTGGGCCAAAAGGTCGAGCAGCGAATGCTCGCGGCGCGTTAGCGCGGCATATGCCCCGCCGACGTCGTGCGGAACGCCCGACAACGGAGAGCGCAGCATCCGCGCCGCGTAGGATTCATCGCGCGACCGGCTCCACGCCGCCGCCGCCGCGAGAAAAGCACGATGCTCCGCAGACTGCACGAAGCCATGTTTGGGAAATCGATGGAGGCGGCCCTGCCGTCCACGTGTAACCGCGCAACCATGCGACGGATCGTCATCGGCATCAGTGGGGCGAGCGGCAGTATCTACGGCTACCGGGCGCTCGAAGCGCTCAAAGGCGCCGATGTGCAGACGCATCTCGTGCTGAGCGAACAAGCACGCCGCACGATTGAACTGGAGACCAACAAGAGCGCAGCAGACTTTGAGGCGTTGGCATTCGCGGTCCACCGCGACGACGATCTGGCGGCCTCGATCTCGAGCGGCTCGTTCATCACGGACGGCATGCTCGTTATTCCGTGTTCGATCAAGAGCGCGGCGGCAATCGCGTATTCCATGAACTCCAACCTGCTCGTGCGCGCTGCGGACGTGTGTTTGAAAGAACGCCGCAAACTGGTCTTGGTCGTGCGCGAAACGCCGCTGCACGCCGGTCACCTCCGCACGCTCACCCAGTTGGCGGAGATCGGTGCCGTGATTTTGCCGCCGATGCCGGCGATGTACGCCAAGCCGCAAAGCATCGACGACGTCGTGAATCACACCGTCGGCAAAGCGCTCGATCAGTTCGGCATCGAGCACAACCTGTTCAAACGATGGCAGTAGCGTTTTTGCAGCGCGGCCGCGTCACCGCGCTCGACTACCGCTGTGAAGCTCGCCCGGGCGACAAGCCGTTTCCGGAGCTGCACGGGTCGATGTCGATTTCTTACGTTCGCTCCGGCAGTTTCGGCTACCGCGCGCGCGGCGCGTCGTACGAGCTGGTTGCGGGTTCGGTTCTGGTGGGCAACGCAGGCGACGAGTTCGTGTGCACGCACCGCTACGCGTACGGCGACGAGTGCCTCTCCTTTCATCTCGCGCCGGAAATCGCCGAAGAGATTGCCGGTGAGGAATTCTGGCGTTCGGGCGCTCTTGCTCCGCTTGCGGAAACGGCGGTGTTCGGTGAATTGGCGCAAGCCGCCGCCGAGCAACGCGCATTCGTCTCGATCGACGAGGCGGCGCTGCTGCTCGCGCACCGCTGTGCTTCCTTAGGCGGCGCAAACACGCGGGGCATACGCGCGAGCGAGCGAGACCAGCGCCGCGCCGTTGAGGCGGCGCTGTGGCTCGACGAGCATTGCGCCGAGTATGCCGGGCTGGACGAGGCTTCAAAAGTCTGCGGCCTCTCGCCGTTTCATTTTCTGCGGCTCTTCACGCGGGTGGTCGGTTCCACGCCGCACCAATACGTGGTTCGATCGCGGCTGCGCCGTGCCGCGCGCGAGCTCGCCCTGAGCGATCGTCCAATCACGGAGATCGCTCTGGAATGCGGTTTTAACGACGTCGCCAACTTCACGCGTACGTTCCGGCGCGCGGCAGGCCGTTCGCCCTCGGCGTATCGCAATTTTTGCAAAGCGTGAAAGACCCCGCGGCGCTATCATGCGTGTATGCAGACCGTTTCTGAAACATCC
>Ga0207664_10000889_pt1 | contig 20142 bp, 18 predicted proteins | sample LARL83metaG_FD_184349 | JGI IMG/M metagenome (GOLD analysis project Ga0207664, IMG submission 184349) | Corn, switchgrass and miscanthus rhizosphere microbial communities from Kellogg Biological Station, Michigan, USA - LAR L8-3 metaG... | ecosystem: Host-associated > Plants > Roots >... | reverse complement strand
GCATCAGGCACCCCCTCCGTAGCGCATGGTCACGACCCCACCGGCGTTGCACCGCCGATCTTGCCTGAGACCCCTGCTCGACCACCGGAAAGTACACCCCTTCCCGGGAACGATCCACAGGTCTCAAGCATTACTCGAGCGCTCATGCCGAATTGAGGGCGTTGCATGGGTGCATATTTATGCATCGACTGGCATATTCACTCTTAGGCTTGAAACTGCCTGTAGTTCCGCCGAGTTAACGGTCTCGCGTGGTCATGCAGCCCGGCAAGCCATATCGGCGGACATTTGCAGCCGCCGCCACGAGAGTTGGCCTGTTGAGGTGACGGCATCAGATCCCTGCCAATTCTTGGCTTAGTAAGTGCGGGCTGTTGCGGGCCCTGGGCAGATCATCGACGTGCGAACCCCTTATGTGGTCGTTCGCATAATTAAAGGATCCTCGCATGGGTATCACTGACGCATCGTGGTGTCGCATTTCTTCGCTTGTCACGTATCGTTGACTACGAGGGCGCCGCGTTCGACTGGTACGGGAGGGGGCCCGTATGGCTGGCAAGGAGTGGATAACACTGTTGGTCGAGGACGAGCCGTCGGTCGATGCCGCCAAGGCGGCCACCACGCTGGCCCGTGAGCTGGTCCGTGAGGGTGTACCAGTTACCACGGCCAGCGGGCCGGCGCCGGAGGACGCAAAGAGCGGGACTGTCATCGCGGCGGGTTCGCTGATTGTCAGTGGGGCAGTTTCCGCCCAGGCGATCCGCTCGATCACCCAGATTGTGATGGCCGCGATGCGGCGTGGTCTCGCTGGGCGGATCAGGCTTGAGGATGGCGACCGCAAGATCGAGGTCGAGAACGCCACTCGCGACACTGAGCGGGCTCTTGTCGCCTGGCTCACCCCATCGAGTGCCCCTGACCGGTACGGCGAATAGCCGTGGGCCGGTACGCACTGCTGATCGCTGCGAGCGAGTACGAGGATCAGACGCTCGCCCAGCTTCGGGCACCGGCCCAGGACGTAGATCGACTGGCCGCGATCCTCGAGGCTCCTGAAGTCGGTGGCTTTACCTCCGTCACCGTCCTCCACGACGCCGCTGACTATCAGCTGCGGATGGCAATCGAGGAAATGCTCACCGAGCGCCTGCGTGACGATCTGGTACTTTTGTATTTCTCCTGTCACGGCATTGTGGATGCGCAGCACCGGTTGTATTTTGCCACGACCAATACCCGGCATACACGCCCAGCCGGCACCGCCGTGTCCCGGACGTTCGTGAACGAACAGTTGGATACGTGCGTCGCCAGCGCCAAAGTGCTCGTCCTGGATTGCTGCTACAGCGGCGCCTTTGCGGAAGGCTTCAAAGCCGGGCCGGAGACTGCGCTCGAAGGCCAGGTCGGGCGGGGCTATGTGGTGCTGACCGCATCGGATGCGTACGAGTACGCCTACGAGGCAGACAGCCTCACCGAGGCCGCGCCGCGTGCTTCGGTGTTCACGGATGTCCTCATCGAGGGATTGAGCAGTGGAGCGGCAGATCTCGACGGTGACCACCGGATCGGTGTAGACGAGCTGTTCCGGTACGTACAAGAGGGAGTCCGCCGCCGGGCCCCGAATCAGACACCACGATTTTGGGCGAATGATGCCGAGCTAAACATTTATCTCGCGACTGCGGGCCAGCCTGGGCCAGCGGCCACCCCAGCGGGCGCCACAAGGCCGACAGGCGAAATCAGCACTGACGAGGCCGCCCGTGCGGTGCGGCCGAGCAACTACAACCGCAACCAGGTCATCGTCGCCCGGGGTCTGCGGGCCTCTGCCGACCGGGTCCGGCTGATGCTCGGGCCGCTGGGCCGACGCATCCTGGTCCAAGGCGAAGACGGTGACCAGGTCGAGGCGGCCGACGCCCATACGTTCACCGCCCTGTACCGGCCAGAGGATCCACGGGATCGGCTCGGTGCGAGCTACGCAGCGGAGATCGTCAAACAGGCGCACCGGCAAGCCGGAGACGGAGCTGCGACGGCGGTCGTGCTGGCCGAGGCGATGGTGGAAGGCGCGGCCGCCGCGCTTCGGGCGGGTGCACATCCAATGGCGTTGGCCAGCGGAGTGGAGATCGGCGTAGCCCGGACGATCGAAGCGCTGGCGCAACGGGCCCGGGACGTGGAGACCAAGGGACAACTGGCCGCGTTCGTCGCGATGGCTGCGCGCGACGCAGCCGTCGGCGAGATTATCACCGAGGCGATGGACAAGGTCGGCACAGAAGGTGTCATCACCATCGAGGAGGCCAATACCTTCGGCGCACAGCTGGAACTCACCGAGGGCATGCGCTTCGCCACGGGCTATATCTCGCCTTACTTCGTCACCGACCCTGAACGGGAGGAGTGCCGCCTCGAGGAGGCATACATCCTGATCGTCAACTCCAGGGTGTCAGCCAACAAGGACCTGCTTCCCCTGCTGGACAAGGTAGTACCGTCGGGCAAGCCGCTCCTGATCGTCGCCGAGGACGTCGAAGGCGAGGCCCTCGCCACCCTGGTCGTGAACAAGGTAAGGGACCTATTCAAATCCGCGGCTGTCAAAGCACCCGAATTCGGCAGAGAGGGCCATCGCCAGGCCATCTTGGAGGACATCTCCATCCTCACGGGCGCTCAGGTCCTTTCTCCCGCCCAGTTGGCGAAGGCCACCTTGGACGTGCTCGGCCAGATCCGCACGGTGATCATCACCAAAGATGAGACGACCCTCATAGATTGCGCCGGCAACCTCGACTACATCGGGGCCCGGGTCAACCAGATCCGGGCGGAGATCGAAACCACCAATTCCGACGACGAGCGCGAGAAGTTGCAGGAGCGGCTGGCCAGGCTGGCCGGGGGGGTCGCGGCCATCAGAATCGGAGCAGCGACCCCTGCAGAGTTGACGGAGCGCAAAGCGCGTTACGAAAGGGCGGTACGGGCAGGCCGGGCGGCTGTCGCTGAAGGGCTGCTTGCCGGCGGTGGCACATCTCTCTGCACGGTCGCCGAAGCCGTGGCCGCAACCGCGGAAAGCAGCGACCGGGATACCGGTGTCCGAATCGTCGCCAAATCGCTCGGTGCACCGTACGCGCAAATCCTGGCCAACGCGGGAATCCCTGCTCCAGCGTCCCCGGGATCGGAGATCGATGTGCTCACCGAATCTCCGGCCGACCTTTTCGCCATCAGCATCTTCGACTCTGTCGGCGTAATGAGGTCGGCGTTGGAGGCCGCCATGCAGGCGGCCATCCGGTTTCTGAAGGTTGCCTGATCCCGTCCGCCGACCGCCCAGCCCGCTAGCGTGACAGATGGGTTTCTTCGCTCTGCACAGCCCAATCTCCGCTGCGCCACTAGCTCGCGGTGCACATAGTGTGCAATCGGGACGGCCTGCGTCGTGTTCGGTCCTGAGCCGGTACACGCGCCGATCTGCGGGCAGGGGTGCCCGCAGTTGGTAGCTCACAATGGACGAGCAGCCATCGACAGTGCACATGAAGTCGTCGCGATCGGTCGGGACAACTTGCATGGTTATTTGCAGGACGCCCAGTACCAGGGAACGTCCTCATCTGCCGCAGAGCGGGCGTCGGCGGGGCCGCGATCAGGGAAATGAAAGTGGCTCACCGGTATCCGCCTCCGGCGGCCAGACTTGTCGATGACAGCGGCCAGAGTGTCCTGCGGCCAGGGCTCGATCAGCGCAGGATCTCGCGGTGGGTGGTCAGCCGGTCCAAGACGTCGGGGAGGATCTCGGTGCCGATGCCCGGCCCGCTGGGTACGGCGATGTGCCCATCGTCGAGGGTGAAAGGGGCGGTGATGTCTTCTGTGAAGTACCGGGCAGTCGCTGAGATGTCGCCAGGGAGGGTGAAGTTCTCGAGGGCGGCCAGGGCCAGATTGGCCGCGCGTCCCACCCCGGTTTCGAGCATTCCGCCGCACCAGACCGGGACGCCGTGCGCGGCGCACAGGTCGTGGATCGCACGTGCCGCCAGGTAGCCGCCGACCCGCGCGGGCTTGATGTTCACTACCGAGCAGGCGCCCAGCCGCAGCGCGGCGGCCGCCACCCGTGGGGAGGTGATCGACTCGTCCAGGCAGACTGGGGTGGTCAGCAGCCGGGCGAGGTCCGCGTGGCCGAGCAGGTCGTCGGCTGCCAGCGGCTGCTCTAGGAGCAGCAGGCCGAACTGGTCGAGGGCACGAAGGCGGCGGGCGCTGGCCGGGGTGTAGGCGGTGTTTGCGTCGGCCTGCAGGGCCAGGTCCGGGCCGAACCTTTGCCGCACCGCCCGCACTGGCTCGATGTCCCAGCCCGGCTCGATCTTGAGCTTTATCCTCCGGTAGCCCTGGTCCAGGTAGCCCTCGACCTGGCCGATCAGTTCGGCGAGCGAGCCCGGTATGCCCACCGACACTCCGACCGGCACCCGGTCCTTCACCGCCCCTAGATACTGGGCGAAGGACATCTGCCTGGCGCGCAGTTCCGCGTCGAGGACCGCTGTCTCCAGGGCCGCCTTCGCCATCTGATGACCCTTGACCGGCGCGAGCACCGCCTGCACCCGCGCGGCCGTCAGTCCCGGCGCCGCCATCAGCATCGGGACCAGGTACTCGGCCATCACAGCCCGCGCGCCCGACAGGAACTCCGGCTCGTAGAACGGCCCCGGGTCCACCGGGCAGTCTGCCCAGCCCTCGCCCTCGCCAGTGTGAACGCACACGAGCAGAGCGACGCGCTCGTCCTGGCTGGCTTGAGAGGTCCGGAACGGGGTGACCAGCGGCAGGCGTACCACCCTCAGCTCCACGGTCTCGATTTTCACCGTCCGGCCTGCGCCTTCTCCAAGACATACCAGCCGGGCTCCATCAGCGCAGCGACCCGGTAGCCATCGCTCATGGCGCCGCCGAGAGTCTCACGGACCGCGAGCCGCCAGCGGCGCGCCAGGCTCGGGTCGGTGCGGCGGGTGGTGAGGATGTCGTCCGGGATCCAGCACCGCAGCCGCCCTGGACCGCTGCCGTCTCCCCCCGGCACAGCCGCGGCAACCGGCTCACCCGCCGGGCCGGCGACCAGGATCGCGCGGGGTATGTCCTCCCCGGCCGGCACCCGGGGCCCCAGGAGGTCCGCAGGTGCCGTGAGGCCCGGCAGGGCCGCCCGGAGGTCCCAGCTGACGGCGACCCGGTCGGTCTCGGGGTCATTGACCCCGTCGGCGATCTCGCCGTAGAAGTCCACCAGGTACTCGGTGCCCACCGCGCCCAGGCGAGAGATATTGAACCGGGCGTTGCGCCGCAGCAGCGGATCGAAAGTCCAGCTCATCGACACCGCCCCTGCGCGCAGCGCCCAAGCGCGCTGGGCCAGCTTCATTGCCAGGCCGATACCCCGGCTTGCGGCTTCCGGGCTCACTCCCGCGATCAGCGAATAGCACGAAGCGTCCGCCGGCGGACCGAACACGGCCACCGAGGCGCCGACGAGCTGACTTCCTCGGAAAGCCCCGTGCACGCGTCCCCCGGCATGGCCCAGGCTGCGCATGATGTCATGCGGCATCGGCGGCGCCAGCGAGGCGCCCCAGACCAACGAAAACAAGTCCGCCACCCCGCGCAGGTCCGCCACCGAATCAACCGAACGGACGAAAACCCCTGCCCGCGCCGCCGCGCCGGCAGCGTCCTGTTCCGCCTTGCCCAGCGTGATCACTGGTCATCCCGAGTCCAAATCAGTTTTGCCGCCGCAGATTGCTTACCCCAAAGTTACGCCGCTGCCACCTGCAGCCGGGTGCCGACGCCGAGGGCAGGTCTACCTCGTGACGAGCCGGCGCCCAGAATTCGGATACAGGCGCGATCCGCTGGTCTCGATAGGCGCCCGGGGCCGGGCGACCCGGATGACACTCACCGGCCGGCGACCGCGCCCGGCGTGCCAGGCAGCCGCGGTCAGGCTGCGATGTGCTGGTCGGCGTGGGGCGCTGGCGCGGCCATTCGCCGGATATCGTCGGCCTTGCGCGGCTGTCCGGACAGGCCTGACGCCCAGTCCTGGGATGGCCGCCGGGACGGCCACGGCCAGATCGAGACTCTCGCGGGGCATCCCGTAAGGCAACATCCGGTAGCCGAATAGCGGACGCTGCGTCCTCGCATATCTCAGCCTGTCGCATAAACGGATCCCGACGAAAACGATCTCCACGCGGGGTGGTCAAGAGGTCTCGTGTGAGGCGCTATCGCCCCACTCGGCAGCCGAAAAGCCGACGTTGGCAGCCCTCACCCCCCACCGAGGCTCTACGGGCAGTCTTTGTGCAACAGGCTGATCTATGCGCTGCCCCGGATGCCGTCGGGCGGCCGCAGTGATCGTCGACTCGGCCTTTTCGCCCAGCCGGGAGCACGCCGATCGCCGAATATTCTCAGTTCGCCACCTTAGGTGTCAGCGTCAAGTCGAGCGCAGATCAGCCAAATCGGGGCGGCTCAGCCCATCGGGCGCTTGACGGCCCACCCGTGCCTACGGCGGGGGGCGCGTCCTGCTCTTACTTAGCCACTCCTGCTGAAAGGCCCTGCCTGCCGGGCTGGCAGAAGCACTTCCGCCGCGGACAATGCACGGTCATGAATCGGCGCTCGCCCCGGGCGCCCCGCCGGTCTTACGCCACAGTGATGACGACCTTGCCGCGTGCGTGCCCCTGCTCCACGCGGCGCAGGCCCTCGGCCGTGTCGGCCAGCGGGTACGTCCGGTCCAGGACCGGTGTGAGCTTCCCGGCCTCGATGAGACCGGTGAGGGTGAGCAGGTGCTCCCGCTCCTGTTCGTGCGGGATCAGCCGGAGCCGCTCCCGGACGAGGCCGTTGACCACGACCGCCCGCAGGATGCCAGCGACGGGCCCGAACACGTGGCCGGGTGAGCCGCCACCGTTAAGCACGAGGGTCCCCGTCGGGGCCAATGCCCGGCGCAGCCGGCTCAGCGGCCGGTTGCCCACGTTGTCGAGGATCACGTCGTAACGCGCGCGCCCGTCGGTGAAGTCCTCCGTCGTGTAGTCGACGACGTGCGCGGCACCGATCGAGCGCACCAGCCCGGCGTTGCGCGTGCTGCACACCCCGGTGACCTCCGCGCCCAGCGCCGCCGCGATCTGGACGGCGTAGGTGCCGACGCCGCCGGCGGCCCCGTTGACGAGCACCCGGTGCCCGGCCCGCACCGCGCCCACATCCCGGATCCCCCGCAGGGCCGCCGCCCCCGCCATCGGGACCGCCGCCGCCTGCCCGAAGGTCAGGCTCACCGGCTTGGGCACCACCTTGTCCCCCTCCGCGCGCGCGTACTCGGCGAACGCGCCCCGGCAGAAGCCGAGCACCTCGTCGCCGCGCCGCAGCCCGCGCACGTTCGCGCCGACCGCCTCCACCCGTCCGGCCGCGTCGACCCCGGCCACCCGGGCCTTCGGCCTGGTCAGCCCCACTTCCCCCACGAGCCGCGCGATGAGAGGGTCGCCCCGCATGATGTGCCAGTCGTACGGGTTCAGCGCGGCGGCATGCACCCGGACCAGCACGTCGCCGGCGCCGGCCTCGGGCAGACCGGTGTCCACCAGCTGGAGGACGTCCGGCGGCCCGAACCGCTCCTGAACAATCGCCTTCATCAGGTCACCTCGTATCGTCGCACCCTGTCGTGCTGATCGACGCTAACTGGCGGTTTCCACATGCAGGCGGATTACCTCGCCCGGATGCCGGTAGCGGGCGGGCGGCAGCAGCCGGGCCTGGTGTTCCGGGGCCTCCGCAAGCGGCCTGACCTGGGTTCCGGGTGACGTTGTCATGATGTCTCCAGCGGCCTCACAGCAATTCCGGCCGCGAGCACGGCCCGGACCAGGGCGGTGACGGCGCTTTCCAGGCCCTCGCGCGCCGGCACGCCGACCGGGAGCTCGCGGCGGCTCATCCGGCGTCTGTCACCGTGATGACGAGCTTTCCGCGGGCGTGCCCGGCCAGAAGGTCACGCATGGCATCGGGCGCCTGGTGCAGCGGGTAGGTCTTGCCGATGACCGGGGCGAGCTGGCCGGCTTCGATGAGCCGGGCGAGGGTCTCCAGGTCGGCGAGGCGGTGTCTGGAGACGAACGTGGTGAGCCGCTGACGCACGAACGGTGACAGGGCCAGGGCCCGCAGCTGGCGGCCCATGCCGGTCCAGCGGCCGCCGTCTTCGCCGCCTACGATGACGAGCGTCCCGGCCGGGGTCAGCGCGCCCCGCAGCCGGGCCAGCGGGGAGTTGCCGGCGATGTCCAGGATGAGGTCGTAGCGCCGGGACCCGTCCGCGAAGTCGTCGTGGGTGTAGTCGAGGACGTGGTCGGCGCCGATCGAGGTGACCAGGCCGGTCTTGGCCGTGCTGCACACGCCGGTGACCTGCGCTCCGAGGGCCTTGGCGATCTGCACGGCGAACGTGCCGACTCCTCCCGATGCGCCGGTGATCAGCACGTGCTGGCCAGGTCGCACGCGCCCGGCGTCGCGCAGCCCCTGCAGGGCGGTCAGGCCGGAGACCGCGACGGCCGCAGCCTGGTCGAAGGTGAGGTTCGCGGGCTTGCGCGTGAGCTTGTCCGCGCGGGCGCAGGCGTAGTCGGCGAAGGAACCCTGGCTGATGCCGAAGACCTTATCGCTGACCCCGAACCTGGTCACAGCCGCGCCAGCCCCCACGATCGTGCCGGCGACGTCCAGCCCGGGAACGCGGTTCTTGGGTGCGCGCAAGCCGGAGCCCACCAGCCGCATCAGGTAGGGCTGGCCCGCCATCAGGTGCCAGGTGCCCCGGTCGAGCCCGGCGGCGCGGACCCGGACCAGTACCTCGCCATCGCCGATCGCTGGCCGGCCGATCTCCTCGGCGCGCCACACGTCGGCGACGCCGTAGGTGTCCTGCACGATTGCCTGCATCCTCTGCCGCGCCGATACCGGCGCGGTTCCGCCGCCAGTATCGCCGGGCGTCGCGGCCCGGCCGGCCGCGCCTGCCGCTGCCTTCATGATCGTCCTCTGCGCCGGTTCCCTGGTCAGGGAGGCGTTCAGCTGACCGGTACGGCCGGGGCCGGGGCGGATGCGGCCGATGCGGGTGCCAGGTCATCGGGTGCGGGGGCGGGCACGCCGGCGCCACCCTGGTCCAGGCGGAACGGCGGGTAGGCGTCGGTCATCAAGGCGGCGTACGCGACGACCCGCAGCACCCAGCGGTTCATGCCGACGATGAAGTCGTACAGCCCGCGCGGGTAGCGGCCGGCGAACAGCAGCGCGATCGCGGCGAAGAACACGAGCAGCCCGATCAGCCCGCCGTAGAAGGCATCGGCCTGCCACGTGCCCCCGGTGGCCCCGCTCGCGGTGTAGGCGGCGCCGCCGGCGAACACGGTGACGATGGCGTACTGCGGGATGGCCAGCAGCCACCACTTGACCAGGACCAGGCCGCGGGACAGCCGCTCCGGATAGGCGATGTCCAGCGTCGCGGGGTAGTCCGGCTCCTCATCCAGGCTGAACGGCGGGTAGCGGTCGGTCCCCAGGGCGCTGTAGGTGTAGTAGCCGACCCGCCACGACCAGCGCAGCACCCCCAGGTTGAAGCCGAACAGCGAGCGGGGGTAGCGGCCGGCGATCAAGATCGCGAAGAACGCGATCACGGTGACGACGGTGAACGCGATCCACAAGAAGAACAGCACGATGTAGTGCGGGATCGCCAGCAGCCACTTGACCAGCCACAGCCAGCGGCTCAACGGCTCGTCCAGCCGCGCTCGCACCTCTACGGGGTAGTTCTGGTTCATGGTTTCCTCCTTGCCGGTGACCGCGGACGCCACATCCATGACGCCGGCACACGATGGGTGCCGGCCGGGGCGGATCACCGGCTCATAGGGTTGTCTTCACGCTACGTTCGCAATCAAAAACTAGCAATGGATTTCTGGTATTGATCTACGGTAATTTGTGAGCGTGGCCGAGTGGAGCTTCCTGACCAACCACGCCCGGGTGCTGCTGTGCATCGCCCACGACCCGGGCGTACGGCTGCGCGACATCGCGGCCAGGACGGGCGTCACCGAGCGCACCGCCTACGGCATCGTCACCGATCTCACCGAGGCCGGGTACGTCGTCAAGCACAAGGACGGCCGCCGCAACCGCTACCAGATCCAGGCCCACCTGCCGCTCCCAGAGACCGACAGCCGGAAACGCACCATCGGCGAGATCCTGGCCCTCCTGGCCGGCGCCGACGATGAAGCGACCGCATAATTCCGGTCGGCTTGACCCGGGAACGGCACCACCGGCGCCAGCACCTGATCCCACCGGGTGAGGTCATCACCCCCGAAGCCCGGCAGCGCTGACGGCCGTCCCGCTCCCGGCCGGGCGCGCAAGCCGGCGGCGACGGCGGTACCCGGGATGGCGCGTTGCGGCGCCTCCGCGCCAGGGCGCGATCCCAGAAGGCGCAAATCGGGCCAGGCCTGCAGATACTGCAGGACCTGTGACCGCTGACCCGCACGCGCGAATCGTGCACACATCCGGCGAGCCAGTCAGACCGCCCTCACGTAAAGCCGACGCGCCCGGGCCGCCAGCCCAGCAGCCAGGAGGCACGATTGACTTGCGTACCCGAGACGCTCCGCCATACCGGTCCGGCCAGCTCCAACCCGCACCGGCATCGCGGACCGCCAGGGGGATCAGTGATCTTTGCCGCGTGATCGGCTGGCGCGCAGAATACCCGGATCGGCATCGCCAGCGCAGTGATCGGCATCAACTCGCCGTCCGCGCCGTAGGCGGCTACGTGCGCGCCTGAAGGACGGCCATTCACTCGGCACACGGAAACCGAGACGGGCAGACGGATTGTATGAATATGCCTCTCTGCTGCGCGCCTAGTGCCTGCTTGCAACGCACGCTTCTGCCGCATATCGCGCGTCAGGTCGAGCATGATGTGCCGGTGCCGCCGCTGGATGCTGTCTCGGCCAGGAGGCGGACCTGCGACCCGTCTGCCTCAAGCTGAGGGGTCCAGCCGGCGCTGGATCGAAGACCGGCCTCGTCCGCCCCGGCAAGGCGCCTGGAGACTGCGGGGATAGGAACCGGGGTTGCCGGGATGACCGAGAGCCCGGCCGCGCCTTGTGGTCTAATTCAGCTGGGTGAGGTGACGTGAGGCGGCCGCTGCCGTGATTTGGGGATGCGCGTTCAGGGAACTGGCGGTGGCCGCGCAACGGATCCCCGCCCCTGGGTCCGGGCAGCCTGCGCGAGGATCCAGACCGGTATCAGGCAGTGCGGCAAGGGCACTGCGGCTAGCGGCCCGCCAGATCGGCTGAAGGAGAGCAAGAATGACCGCACCGTTGCAGCTGCTCGCGCTGACCTTCCGGCTTGAGGCTGATGCTGAGAGCCGCCTGCTGGCGGAGGTCGACCGGATCAAGGGCCGCGGCGTGCTGCGCGTGCTGGACCTGGTCGTGGTGGCCAAGGGCCGGGACGGCACGGTAGAAGCGCTGGCGATCGGCGATGATGAGGATTTCGGCTCGCTGCTGGCCGGCATCGCGCCCGTCGGTGCGGACAACGGAGGCTGGCGGGCGGCTGGCGACGGGGCGGCCGACAGACCGGCAGGCTCGGGCGCGGATGCCCTGGTGAACTCCGTTGCGCCGGGAAATGGGGTTGCCTTCTTGCTGGTCGAGCACCTGTGGGCCGGCCCGCTTGTCGATGCCGTCTCTGCCGCGGGTGGCGCGCTGATCAGTGACGACTTCCTGACCGGAGATATCAGCCGGGCCATCGGAGCTGAGGTCGCCGCGGTAGAGGAGGCCTCCGTAGTGATCGCGGCGGCGCAGGCCGCCGAGGCGGCCGCCGTGCTCCGCGCCGTCGCAGCCGGCGCCGCGGCCGCCGAGGCGGAGGCCGCCTCCGAACAGATCCAGGAAGCAGCGGCCGCGGACGCGATCAGCGCGCTGATCACGGCCGGGCTGATCGAGGAGGCGGCTGCACACGAGGCGGTCACCGCGCTGATCGCCGCCGGACTGATTACCGACGCGGCAGCCCAGGCGGCCGGCGAGGCCTTGGCCGGCGCGGCAGCCACGATCGCGCTGGCGGACCAGGCCACCGACGCAGCCGTCACCGAGGACCTTGCGCTGATAGGCGCCGCCGACGAGGTGGCTGCCGAGGCCACGAACGAGGCCCGGGCCAGGACGCGGGCCGCGTCGATCACCAGAGCTGAGGCCCAGGTTCTGCGCTACCTCCCGCAGCCGGTGCCGTTCTCGGTCATCGCCGACAAGCTGGGCATCTCCCGGTCCGCGGCCAAGGACCGAGCAGAGCGCCTGTACCAGCGACTCGGCGTGCACGGCCGGGACGAAGCGGTCAGCCGCGCTCGCGACCTCGGGCTGCTCTCCCCGTAAGACGTTCCCAGGAGGGTCATAGCCAGCGCGGTGATGTGCGGCAACAAAAGACAGCCACCGCAGTCCCGCCCCGGCGGCCCCGGTCGCACGCTGCCTCGGCTGCCCGTCCTGGACAATGGGAAGGGCGCGGGGCGGGTTGTCAATCGCGGAGCATGCTGTCGTAGACGGCGATGAGTGCTGCCTGCTGGGCGGCACTGAGCCGCCGGTCGGCCCGGATGGCCGACTTGACCCGCTCGGTCATTTCGGCGTCGCCGGCGGCCTGGTCGTCTTGCTCGAGCAGGCCCGCCTGCATGAGCAGTGTCTCCGCGGACACGTTGAGGGCTTCGGAGAGCAGTTTCAGGACGCGTACCGAGGGCTGGTGCAGGCCGCGCTCGACCTGGCTCAGGTAGGGATGGGAGACCTTGGTCATCTCGGCGACCTGGCGCAGGGACAGGTGGGCCAGCTCGCGCTGGCTGCGGATGAACGCGCCCAGCGCTTCGGCCTGGGCGGCCCACGGATCGCTCATATCCACCTCCGTCCGCTGAGGATAGTAGTCGGCGCACAGCCCCGGGTACGGGGCTGTGCGCCGGATGACGGGCCGGGCGGCGGGCTACTTCGCGGCCGCCGCCGGCTTCTTGGCCGACTCGGCCGGGGCCTGGCCGGTCACCGGGGCGGTGACCTTGATGACATCCTCGGCGAACTTGCGCTGCGCGGCCAGCAGCTGGCCGGCGAAGTCGAAGGCGTCCGCGACCACCACGCCAGGCGTGGGCAGCTTGTCAGCGAACGGCATAGCGGAGACGGGCAGCGACGGCGTCAGCGAGGCAACGGCGTCGGCCCAGATCCGCAGCGCTTCCACCACGGCGTCCTGGCCCTTGCTGATCGAGTCGAGGAACTGCGCCTGGAGTTCCCGGGTGGCGGTACGGGTGTCGGTCATTGGTCTGCTCCTTAGCTGGCTGTTTTGCTAACTATATCAAGCACGCCGGCTAGTTTGCCAACCAGTGTCCTGTGTCAGCCCCGGACGTATGAGCCGGGCGCCGCGCCAAGCGCCGGGTAGCGCTGCGATCCCATGGGGGGCGGGTCGACGAGATCACCGGCCCTGGCACCCGCCCAGGAGGCCCAGTCCTCCCACCACGAGCCGGGGTGCCGCTGCGCTTCTGCCCGCCACTGCGCCGGGTCCGGCGGGCTGGCTTCGGCGGTCTGGTACCAGGACTTCGGGCCGGGCGGGTTCACGATGCCCGCGATATGACCGCCGCTGGACAAGACGTAGCGGACGCTGCCGCCGAGCAGCCCGGTGGCCTTGTAGGACGATGTCCACGGCACGATGTGGTCGTTGACCGCGCCGACGATGTATGCGTCCTGCTTCACGTCCGCCAGCTGCAGGGTCTGGCCGGCGAGCTCCAGCCTGCCGGTGGCGAGCTCGTTGCGGCCGTACAGCGAGCGCAGGTAGAACGAGTGCATGGCGGCCGGCAGCTGCGTGCTGTCGGCGTTCCAGGCCAGGATGTCGAAGGCCGGCGGGCGCTGGCCCATCAGCCAGCCGGACACGACGTAGCTGAACAGCAGGTCGTTGGCCCGCAAGATGTCGAAGGTGACCGCCATCTGGCTGCCGGGCATCACGCCGCTCCGTGCCATCTGCCGCTCCATCCGGGCGACCGTGCGCTCGTCAGCGAACGCGCCGAGCACCCCCGGCTCGCTGTAGTCCAGCAGCGTGTTCAGCAGCGTGACCGTGCCGAGCCTGGCATCCCCGGCCTTGGCCAGGTACGCGGCCAGCATGGCGGTCAGCGCGCCGCCCAGGCACAGCCCCACGATGTCGACGGCGGGCGCGCCGGTAATGTCGCCGATCACGTCCAGCGCGGCCCGCGGGCCGTGGATAAGGTAGTCGTCCAGAGTAACGCCGCTCATCGAGGCGTCCGGGTTGCGGTATGAGATCGCGAAAACCGTCCGCTCGTGCGTGACCGCCCACTCGATGAAGCTCCGCCCGGGCGCCAGGTCCATAACGTAGTACTTGTTGATCCACGGCGGGCTGGCCAGCAGCGGGGTGGCGTGCACCTGCCCGGTCTGCGGGGCGTACTGGATCAGCTCCATCAGCTCGTTGCGGAACACCACCTGTCCCGGTGTCGCCGCGAGGTTGCGGCCGATCTCGAACGAAGAGGTGTCCACCTGGCGCGGCCGGCCGCCGTTGCGCACCAGGTCGCTGGCGAAGTTCCGCGTCCCGGCCAGCACGCTGCCGCCGCCGGTGTCGAACGCCTTCTTCAGCGCGGCCGGGTTGCCCAGCAGGAAGTTGGTCGGCGCTAGCGCGTCGAACGCGAAGCCCATCGCGAGCCGCGCCTTCTGATCCCTCAGCGGATCGCCGCGCCCAGCATCCAGCAGGTCCTCCCCCAACTGCCGGGTCGCCAGGTAGGCCTGCCGCAGCGCGAAGTACGCCGGGTTGCCGGCCCAGGCCGGATCGGCGAACCGCCTGTCTTTCTCATCGAGCGGCACCGGCGGCGGCGTATCGGCCCCGGCCCAGCGAGCCAGCGCCACCGGCCCCGCCATGGCCATCGCCGAACCGAACCGCAGCCACGCCCGGCCCGCCTCGGCCGGGTGACCCGCGGCCTGCGCGAGCGCCGTCAGCACGGACGTGCCGAAGTCGGCCGGATCCAGCCGCGCGAGTAGCCCCATCTCCGGGCCGAGCGCCTCACTGGCCTGCGCCCCGGCCTGCCACGCTGATTCCTGATCGCTCACAGTGACCTCCCCCGTGCGGTCCGTCCAGCTTCGTCGCCCGTATTGTCACTCGCCCGGCCCGCGCTGCCAAGGCCGCCCGCCTGTGATGCGCTCCCGTTGCGGCCCGGGCACGTCGTCCTCGACGTGGGATGCGGCCCGGGCTGTGCTGTGGCTTGCTCCGGGACAAGGCGGGTCCGGACGGAACGGTCATCGGCATCGAGGAAGATGCCCGGCTTGGGGAGACCGGGACGCCATGACGGGCCACACGCCAGCGTAGCCTGCTGTCCTCACCAGCACGGGGAGTCAATCCGCCCGCATATTCACCACCAGCACGGGAAGACCGGATAGTGTCCAGGTCTTTTCGGTCCTGGCTGCGTCGGCTCTTGCTGACGGTATCGCTGGAGAGTGACGCAGTGCTGCAGCTGCCCCAGGAGGCGGCGGCCCCGCAGACCCGGCTGGTGGAACTGCCGGGCCGAGGGGTCACCCGGGTATGGGAGTGCGCCGGCCCGCCCGGGGCGCCGGCGCTCATGCTCGTCCACGGAGTGACAGTCACCGCTGAGCTGAACTGGGGACAGGTCTTCGCACCGTTGTCGCGTCATTTCCGGGTCGTCGCCATGGATCTGCGCGGCCATGGCGACGGGATCAGGGTGGGGTGGCGGTTCCGGCTCGAGGATTGCGCGGACGACGTCGCCGTGCTGGCTGAGGTCCTGGCCATCGACAGCTTTGTCACGGTGGGTTACTCCATGGGCGGCATGGTCGCCCAGCTGGTCTACCGGCGGCACTCCGCGGTGGTATCAGGCCTGGTGCTGTGTGCTACGGCGCGTAACGTCCTCGGGTCGCCGGCAGAGAAGCTGGCTGCCCTGGCACTGCCGTCGGCGGCTGCTGCCATCCGGTGGAATCCCCTGCTGCAGCAGGTTAGTGCCGAGATCCTCGGCCTAGCCCTGCTGGGCCCTGTCGATGACCCAGCCACCAGCATCCGGGCCCGCGCTCAGTTGCGCCGGACCCCGCTCGGCACCGCCCTCTCGGCCGTCCAGGCCGTCTGCGAGTTCACCTCGCACAGCTGGATCAGCCAGGTCAGTGTCCCCACCGCGGTGGTGGTCACGACGCGCGACCACATCGTGCCGGTCAGCCGACAGCGCAAACTGGCCGCGGCAATACCGGGCGCGTCGATCCACGAAATGGACGCCGATCACGCAGTATGCATCACCGAGCCCCAGGTCTTCGCCCAGATACTCCTCCGGGCATGCTGGTCCGTGACTTAACAGGCGCGACCTTCCGTTCGGGATAATCCGGTTTCATCCCCCGAACGTAAGGTGGCATCTTCCTTTCCGGCTGAGCGCAGTCCTATCCGGCCTTGCGGTCACCCGGGTCGCGTGTAAGGCTGACCGCAGGTCAGGGGAGGTAGTGCCATGGCTGACATGACCGGTCAGGTCGCGTTGGTCACCGGGGGAACCCGCGGTATCGGGCTGGCCATCTGCGAACGGCTGATCGACCGCGGTGTGACGGTCGCGGCCGGCTATTCCGGCAACCATGAGGCGGCCAAGCGCTTCAGTGAGAGGTACGCCGATCACGGGGCAACCGTCCACCAGGGCAACATCGGCTCCAACGACGACTGCGTCCGGGTCGCCGAAGAGGTGCTTAACCAGCACGGGCAACTCGACATCCTCGTCAACAACGCCGGGGTCACCGTGGACAAGACAGTGCGGAAGATGACCCCGGCCGAGTGGGATCACGTGATTCATATCAACCTGTCCGGCGCGTTCTACCTGTCCCGCGCGGTCCTGCAGCACATGCTGGACCGCGGATACGGCCGTATCGTCAACATCTCCTCCATCATCGGCTCCGCCGGGGGGTTCGGGCAGGCCAACTACGCCGCCGCCAAGTCCGGCATGTTCGGCCTGACGATGAGCCTGGCCCTGGAAACGGCGACCAAGGGAATCACGGTCAACACAGTCACGCCCGGGTTCATCACCACCGACATGACGGCCGCCGTGCCGCCCGCCGCCATGGACAAGATCATCGACCGCATTCCGGTCGGCCGGCTCGGCGAGCCGGCCGAGGTCGCCCGGGTCGTCGAGTTCCTGGCTGACCCCGAGTCGGGATACATAACGGGCCAGGTGTACCCGGTCAACGGGGGCCTGTACATGTAAGGGCAGCAGCGCCAGCTTTCCGGTGACCTGCCGTCCGGCCAGCGCGTTCAGCGCCTCAGCAGGTCCGGACGTGCGAGGGAGTGGAGGGCCAGGCCATGCGCGCCGCCGTTGTCACGCGCTTCGGGGGGCCGGAAGTCTTTGCGCTGACCGAGCTGCCCGACCCGGTCCCGGGCCTGGCCAGGTGGCCATCGATGTCACACATGCCGCCGTCGGCCTGGTCGATATCCACATCCGCCAGGGCCTGTACAAGGACCGTGCTGGCCTGCCGCAGCCGCCGTACGTGCCCGGGCTGGAGGTGGCCGGCACCATCCGCGCGCTGGGCGACGGCGCGGCGGGCTTCCAGGCCGACGGGCCGGTGGTGACCTTGTCCGGCACCGGCGCAGAAGGGGGCTACGCCGCGGTGCCCGTGGCGGACGCGGCGATGACCGTCAGCCTGGACGGCACCGGGATCGGCCCGGCAGCAGCCGTGGCGGCCCTGCCCAACGCCGCGACCGCGTACGCGGCACTGACCGAGGTGGCACACCTCAAACCGGGCGAGCGGGTGCTGGTGCACGGCGCCCTGCACGCTGTAGCCCTTCTGGGTGTGCAGGAAGTGCAGGAACAGGAAGTCACAGCCGAAGCTGACGAAGTTTTGGTCTGTGGCCTCGGTCGTCGTCACCCAGTCCGGGCGGCCTGACTCGTTGAGCCACCCGGTGATCCGGCTCGGGCCGTGCTGGAGCTGAGAGTCGTAGTAGGCCGACCGGTAGAACATCTCGGCGAGGAACTGGGAGAGCCCTTCGCCGTTGCTGCCACCTGGATTCCACGACGTCGCCTGGCGGCGCTTGTTGCGCAGGTCCATCATCACCTCGGCCATCTCGGCAACGAACTCCAGCCGCGCGCCCGCGTCAGCCGTCGCAGCAGGGTTAACGCCGGACCAGGCCGTTACCGTGATCGCGGTCGTACTATCGCTGTGATATCCGTGGTTGACCGCCAGCCCCGTGCCCGGATTGCCGGCAATCACCGTGACCGGGTTGTTGTCGAACCCGTTGAACTCTTGGAACAACGACTCCAGTGTCCCCAGGTCCCCCTCGCAGGTGGCCTGCAGCGGTCGCCCGCTGCTGCGAGCCGTTGACCGTGTCGTCCCACTGATAAACGAAGTGCGCCGAATTGCCGAGCGTATAGCCATACATGACTATCTACGGTGGGGTGTCAGGTCTTTGTGACCAGGCAGATCATCTGCGGCCCCAAGCCTCAGCGGAAGTCGCGGCGGTAGACGGTCGCCGCCACGCGTAGCGGCCGCAGCGCGACAGCGACCAGGCTGACCGCGCCGGAAACCCGCTCGACCCGGCCGGACACCACCAGCGCCGGCGCCTGCCCAGCCGTAGCGCTGCACCGGTCTCACACCGACGGGAGGCAGATCACGTTCGTGATGAGGAACAGGACATCGTGCACCGGGACGGTGCGTCCCCCGTGGGCGCCGGGCAGGCACCGGCGCCCACGGATGCGGGCCCGCACATCCCCCTGGCGACGGCGAGCGCGCGATCGAGGTCTCGCCTACCCTCCTGTTCCGCTTCTCCGCACTGACCTACAACGCGCACCGTATCCACTACGACCGCGACTACGCGCGCGACGTGGAAGGCTACCCCGGGCTGCTCACCCACGGGCCGCTCCAGGCAGTGGCCATGGCCGAAGCCGCCCGGGTAGCGGCGCGGAGGGGCGATGATGATCCTGGGGACCTGCTGTTCGACTACCGGCTGACCGCGCCGCTGTTCGACCACCAGGGCATGGTGGTCGGCGCGGCGCGGGAGCAGGACGCGATCGTCACGGTCGTGCGGGACATCCATGGCCGGCCGACGGCCGAAGGCCGTCTCACCTGCGAACCGCAGGCGTTAGACCGGCAACGCCGATAATTAATCATGCTCGAGGAGTGTGGTGTGCTGGACTGGGCAGCGTCCGGGGCGATGGCGCTCACCGGTCAGCCGGACGGCGCGCCCGTTACGTCGCCGGCGCCGGTCCTGACAATGCTCGCAACGGTCACCGAGCAGCTTGCCCGCGTAACGGGAGAAACCGGGCACCCTGTGCGCGCCAATCCAGCTGAACTGATCACCGGCCGGGCGGCCCTCATGGGCTTGCGCCGAGGGGGCCAGGTTTCCGCCGGAGGGTCGAGTTTCCTCTTGCGGTCAGCGGACGGCTGGTGCGCCATTTCGCTGGCCCGGCCAGCCGACGTGGCCGCGGTCCCTGCAATCCTCGGCGCCCTGGGGCTGGACCCGGGCGACCTTGGCGGGGCCCGCCTGCCCACTAACGCGCGGAGCGCTTTGGCGGCAGTGGCGCTCGGCCGCCCGACGGAAGATCTCGTGGCGGCGGCGCAACTGCTCGGCGTTCCCGCCGCCGCCCTGCCGCCAACCTCCCGGCCGCCGACCCCGCAGCCGGCACCCGAGCCGGACATGGACCAGAGCGGGCCGTCGTGGCGGGCCACGCGGATCGCGCCACCGTCACCGGCCGCCAGGCTGGCGGGCGCGGTCGTCGCCGATCTGTCATCGATGTGGGCGGGGCCGCTATGCGCGCGGCTCCTCGGGCTGGCCGGCGCGGACGTCATCAAGGTGGAATCGCCCGACCGGCCGGACGGTGCGCGCGCCGGCAACAGGGAGTTCTTCGACTGGCTGCACGCTGGGCACCGCAGCCTGGCCGCGGACTTCAGGACCGCGGCGGGCCGGGTGACCCTCAAGGCGCTGCTCGGCGTCGCGGACATCGTGATCGAGGCGTCCCGGCCGCGCGCGCTGGCGGCCCTGGGCTTGGCCCCGGACATGATCCCGCACCGGGACGGCCAGGTGTGGCTCAGCATCACCGGGTACGGGCGCGCGGCGCCGGAACGGGTGGCATTCGGTGACGACGCCGCGGTGGCCGGGGGGCTCGTCGGCTGGACGGCGGACGGGCAAGCGCCGGAGCCCGTGTTCTGCGCCGACGCGATCGCAGACCCTTTGGCCGGCGTCTGCGGCGCGCTGGCGGTCGCGCGCTCTGTGGCGGACGGCGGGGGCGAGCTGATCGACCTGTCCATGCGCGAGGTCGCCGCCGCCTTCGCCGCAGCGGCCGCGCCGGCG
>Ga0207664_10000888_pt1 | contig 20143 bp, 24 predicted proteins | sample LARL83metaG_FD_184349 | JGI IMG/M metagenome (GOLD analysis project Ga0207664, IMG submission 184349) | Corn, switchgrass and miscanthus rhizosphere microbial communities from Kellogg Biological Station, Michigan, USA - LAR L8-3 metaG... | ecosystem: Host-associated > Plants > Roots >... | reverse complement strand
CCCCACCCCCCCCGCCGGCGCGGCCGCCCCTGCCCCGCCACCGTGACCAGCTCCAAGCCCGCCTCGACCTCATCCGCACCGACGGCTACGCCACCGACCCCGGCGCCCTCCACCCCGCCATCGCCTGCATAGCCATCCCCTGGCTCCAGCCAGGCTTCCCCAGCACCCTCGCCTGCCTCGGCCTCCCCGACGCCATCACCGCCACCACCCCCCTTATCCGGCGCGCCCTCGCCCTCGCCGCCCAGCCAGGCAGCACCCCCAACCGGATCATCACCGGCACCGCCGAAACCATCACCAGATAAGCCCGCCAGCCCCATAGCCGCAGACCGGCCGGCCAGAGCGCTCGCAGGGCTCCGGACTGCCGGAAGAAGAGCACAGTTCACCCATTCCCGCATGACAAGACACGTCCGCCCCCCCGAAGCGCGGGCTAGCGGCATCCATCCTCGCTGGCGGTTATCTGAAGTCGTCCGCAGGTAAGCCGACCCTCATGATGCTAATATGCTTTTATGCGCACCAGCATTGACATGCCCACCCCGCTGATGCGGGCGGCCAAGGCCCGCGCCGCCGAGCGCGGCGAGAGCCTGAAGGACCTGGTCAACCGGGCGGTCGCGCATGAACTCGGCCTCCCGTCTGCGCCACGGGCGAAGGCGGGGCACGTGACGCTCCCGCTGATCGGCCGCGGAGCCGCACCCGAGGTCCTCGTGACCAGCCAGGACATAGCAGACGCCCTCGACGCAGAAGACATCGAGCGGTACGGCACACGATGATCTTGCTGGACGTCGGTGTCTGGCTCGCCGCGACCTGGGGACGCCACGCACACCACCCGGCGACGGCGGACTGGTTCGGCAAACAGACCGATGACTTGGTCTTCTGCCGGATCACGCAGATGGGCCTGCTCCGACTGCTGTCCAACCCCGCCATCATGGGCCAGGACGCGGTCGACCGCAGCCAGGCCTGGCGTACCTTTGACAAGCTCTGGGCCGATGAGCGCGTCCTGTGGGCGGACGAACCGGACGGACTGGATGCCGTATGGCGCGCGATCTCGGCACGCGACGACAAGAGCCACAAGCTGTGGACCGACGACTACCTCGCCGCCTTCGCCCAAGCCAGCGACGCTACCCTGGCGACCCTGGACACCAAGCTGCCCGGCCGCTATCCCTCCGTCCGCATCGAATCACTACGCACCTGATTAAATCTTCAAGGGCCCTGACAGAAGCACCGCACGCCGAATCGGCGCGGCCCGGCGTGATCTGATTTGACGCCATGTCAGGCGGGGCGTCGGTAGGCGGTTATTTCAGCTATCTGGTGCCGGGTGGCTTCTTGAGGGGTTTGAATCCAGCCTTGGTGGCGGTTGCCTGCGATTTGTACGCGGACGAGCGAATGGAAGGCGTCCTGGTCGATACCTTCGTAACCATGGCGCACGACGGAGCTATAGATTTCTCCGGAGACAACGAGGATCAGCGGTCCTGCCGCCTCTCGGAGCCTTCTCTTGACCTGAGATGCGTCGAGCAAGCGAAATGCGACGTCCAGTGCCTCACCGAAGCATCCGTTGGCATCGTAGTGGACTTCTCCTGCGTGAACGACGACGCGTACCCGCAGTTGCCGTTGTCCTCTGCTGGGCCGCGGAAGGCTCGCGTTGTAATCGGCAAGAAGCCGACTGAAGGCGGGGATGGCGCGATTCAGCAGAAGCGCTTTGGGCGCCTGGTCCACTGGGCGGATGAGTGCCAGGACACCATCACCGCGGTCGATAAACCGGTCGCGATAGCGTTTGTGGATTCCCGCCGAGCACAGCGCCGCGTCAAATATCTCGTAGGTCTTGTTCCGGAGCTCGGCCTTAACGGGGTCGGGGCGGGTGGTGGAACGCTCGATATCCAGCGCAACGATGGCCCGGTGATGGGGCAGGCTGGCTGCCAGGGCTGGTTCCATTAGCTGCCTCCTCGCCGGGTGCGGGACTCACTATCGCGCCTGTCTGCTACCGGGAACGGACCGGCGCGACAGGGCCCGCGACGGTATCCCCGGCAGGGTAGCGTGGCAGGGGTGGTGAGAAGCGCCGTCACTCTGAGGGCAGGGGCGCGGTGAATAGGTTCCACTGTCCGACTCCTCTGCGTCGCGGACAACAAAGATCGTACTCAGCGGCCCCCCGACTTCGCCGAGCCTCTTACCAGTGAAGATAGGGAGCTCGCGTTACGGGCTCCAGCAGTTATTCGCACGGCTCGATGCAAAATTTTGCTTGCGCCCGAGGCCCCGCGAAGTCAGTGTGGATGTGCTGCCTGACTCAGCCGAGACATAATGAGGTGGGCCGTTGCGCACATCCGATGATCCGCAGGAAATGTTCAACACCGCTCTTAATGCGGACTCGCGGCTGTGGCTCGCCGGCTGCTGGTGCCGCGCCGCACTACTTGCCGGAATGTGGGTTACTCTGCTATGGGCACCGGCCGCCGGTTTGCCTCGGGCATTCGCCCAGCTCTTGGCGGCTACCGCTGGGCTGCTCCTCGGCTTCGCCAGCATTACCCCTGGGGGCCGCGAGCTGGTCGCGAAAGTGCCGGGAACGGCGGTGCTCGTCAATCACTTCGGAACCTTCCGGCGCGCTGCGGTTGACGCACCCGCGCTGGCCGAGGGCTTTGGCGCGTTCCTGGCTGGGTCGCTTTATGCCGGCTGGTTTCCGCTGGCGGGCTGGCCGGCCGCTGTCCGCTCGGCAGGCCTGGCGATGGCTGCCTGCTACGGGTGGGAATTCGTGCTCCAGACGGTTATCCATCCGGGCTGGTACAACCGCGACACCCCGCCGAGCCGCACGATGCGAGCGTTCAGGTACACCATCCCTGCTATCTTCGCCGGCTTCATCGCATTTGTGCTCTTGCCGTGGAACGCCGCCGGTGCCCAGGTACCGCTGGTTGCGCGGGTCATGCTTTCCGCTTCGCCGCTGGTCTACTACCCGCTGTGGGCGGCATTCGACATCATGCTTAAGGCGTCCGTGACCTCGCTGCGAAACTCGCAGACCCTGTGGCGTTGGGATATCTGGGGCGAGGCACATGGCTCGGTGAAGAACACGCTCGTGTTCTTGAACCAGTACGTAGAGGAACCCCAGCCCGACCTAGAGGAGATCCGCAGCCTGACCCGGAACGCGCTGGTTGTCGTGGACGAGTTCAAAGGCCAGCTGGTTGGCGGTCGTGCGCAGGATCCCGCGGGCGGCTCGGTTGGCCAGCTGTGGGGCTCGGTGCTGCGTGCCCTAGGCAGCCCGCGCCGGGTGCGCTGCGTCCTGGACGGCGGGTCCGCGCGGGTCCAGCTATCCTCGACTGACTACCAGGTCGCCCGCCGAGTCCTGCCCGATCTGGTAAGCAACGCGCTCAAGGCCGGGGCATCCGCTGTCGATGCCCGGTGCTCGGTGGGCGGGCAGCCCCCGGAGGTCCGGATTGAGATCGCTGATGATGGCGCCGGCCTGACGGCGGACGACACAAGCGATCCGCGGAGCAGCCTGTACATGCTCCGTACCTGGCTCGGCGAGCGGAAGGGCGACATCAGGCACTCAGTCAACTCTGCCGGCGGCACCACGGCGGTTGCTTACTGGCGCGCCGAGCCTGTTCAGGGTCATGGGCTGGCCGATCGTGAATTCCTCTCGCCGCGGTGATGCATGAAGATCATTGTTGTGGACGACCACATCGCGGCGCAGGAGACCGTGACGCTAGCCCTGGCCTCAGATCCGGCAACCAAGCACCATGTCGCGATAGGGGTCAGAGCACCGGACGAACTGCACCGCATCGATGACCTGGAGACGTTCGGGCTCGCATTCGTCGACCTGGATTTCCGGCGGCAGTCGAGAAAGACCGGCCTGTTCGCGCTGCGGCTGCTCGACCGGGCGCACGTGCCAGCGGTGATCTATGCCGCCGACGATGAAGACAACCGCGTTCTCTTCCTGCTCGCGGCCTTCCGGTTCTACCGTCCGTGGGCGCTGGTATCGAAGCGGGCTAGCGGTGCCGAGATCCGCAAGCTTGTCGCCACCATCGACTCCGGGGCACGGCCTGAGTCGTCGGCAACGCGCCGCTATCAGCCTCCAGCTAGGGGCGTATCGATCCTCGACCGGCTCATCGTCCGTGCAGGCGACATCCCCATCTGGCGGGCACTGGCGACGCAGTCGGACCGCAACGCGATCGCCGAAGTCACGGGCGTTAGCCGCAGCAAGGTCGACAGCTTTCTCAACGAGTACTCCGACGTCGTCGCTGAGATCGAGAACGAGCTTCTCTTGCGCACCTCATATGAGACTCTCCTCGAGGCGCGGCCCTTGGCGAGGGCTGCCCGTGCCTATGCGCACAGATTCGCACCATTGCATTCCTTCGCCGTAGAACATCACCGCTTCTTCCAGGACGCTGAGGTCCTGGAGTTGATCAAAGAGCGAGGTGACATGCGGCTGACCGCCGCACCGCACGTCACACCGCGTCGGCGCCGCTGAACGCCGATCGGCCGGCGAGCACCGGCTCATCGCGGAGACGACCAGGTCACCGCGGGCGGACGTCGGAAAGCCCGAACGCCTCGAGCACGTGGGCGGCGAGGTCTGGTCACGCCGGATAACCGAGAAAGACCGGCTCGTCTACGACATCCAGTCCGACACCATCACCATCATCGCCTGCCGCCTCCACTACGACGACCACTGACAGCGGCCTAGCCGTAGCTGACTGGCACGCAAACCGCCGACGACCGCTCAGACGCCCTGTCACGCAGATGAGCGCATAAGATCAAGGGGATCGGCCTGCTGCTGGCGGGCTCTGGTGATGGTCTCGGCGCACCGCAAAGCGTCGTTGTAATGAGCTCTCGTGCCGGACATTTGTCCGAGCTCCAGCTTCGCTTCGTAGTCCTGGATGGCCAGCCTGAGTGGCCGGCAGTGCAGATCCTGGTCGATGGCCGTGAGGCTTTCGTGGATCAGCTGCCCGGATGACGCGGGTTCGATCCGGCTGACATGGTGTCCTGGGTCGATTTCCGTGACTATACCGGCGTCTTCGATGGCCCCGCGCGGGCCGGCAGCGGCCGTCCGGACGGCACGCCGTGGCCGTTCCGGGATCTGCACTTCGACCGCGGCCACTATATCGCCGAGATCAGGCGCGCCTCGGCAGATCGTTCCCGGGAGACTGCGCGCCGGGTCACTGCCCGGCTGGTGCGTGAAGGGCTGCATGCCCGGGCCATGACGCTGATCGCGCCGGATCTGGCCCTGGCGTGGGTTGCGCCTGCCTGGCAAGAGGATGGTGTGATGATCAGCTTCGAGAACGCCAGCTCCGGCTTCACGCCGTCTGCCCACCAGGTCCTCGCGGTGACCGCCGGCTACAGCGACCCTGAGCGTGCCGCGCAGGATATCCTCCGGCAACTCCAGGCAGTACCGGTGAGCCAGCGGGCCCACCGCTTCGGCTGGCGGCCAGCGCACCGCTCACCGGAACCGCAAGCCGGCACGCCAGTATGCCGCGTAGCTCCCGACCAAGGAACAGCATCGGCCCAGCCCGACGGCAAGGTATCTGATTACGCCACGCGGCAGATGAGGACGTTTGCGGTCGGCCCTCTCAGGAAACGGTTTTGTCGTTCTACGATGCCGCTATGAGCACGTGGTACGTATATGAGGACTTCGTCACCCCGGAGGCCGTCGTTCATCGTGGCGAATGCCGGCACTGTAATCACGGACAGGGCCACGGCCGCGGCCGCAACGAGCACGAGAACACCTGGCACGGCCCCTTCACATCCGAGGCTGATGCTCATGCCGTACAGATCAGGTCGCGCTCGCGGATGCGCGACTGTCGTGTCTGCATGGTGTAGTTGCAGCGGCATGAGAGTGCCTATCCTGGTGGGTCCAGTATTCAGTCCCAGGCAGATTAGAAAATGCCGAAGCGGTGCGCCCGCTGTGCACGCCGCGCGTGATGGTGACGTTCAGTTTGATGCCTGTTGCAGCCGCCGTTGCAGCGAGATCCGCGCTTTCTTCACTTGTCGTATGGCAATAGCGAGAAATGGCCTGCTCTCCAGAGCGGCCGGAGGCGCCGGAAGTGCCGCTGGTCGAGCGTAAGCAGCCGTGTTGTACGGTAGCGGTCCGCGAGGACTACGTTAGCCGCATCCGCGATCCCGATGTAATTGCTGTCGTCTGAGTTCTCGTTGATGACCTCGAGCGCTGCTGCATGGTCGGCTGCGGTCCACTCCGGCAGCTCGTACGCTTCCGCGGCCACATCGACCGCGAACTGGCGTGCCGCCGCAGCGCCGAGCCTGGCATAGAGCATGTAATCACTCTCGGCAGCGACCATCGGCGATATGACCAGCGGACCGTCAGCCGCCGCGATGACCTCAGCGATAGCCTCGTGTTCGGCGTAAGCCTCGTCGAGGCTCGCCAGCACGGCGCTGGTGTCAACGATGATCGCCGTCATCACCGAAGCTGTCAGCGAGATGCTGGTCGATCTCCTCCGCAGTCAGCGGCCAGCGGCTCCTGAACCCGCCGGTCGCAGGCCGGGGGCGTGGTGCCCGCTCGCGGATGTCGTGTCACGTTACTTCGGCATGTGGAATAGCTGGGACTCGCCGGCTGCGCGGAGATCCTGCATGAGGGCTGGATTGACCACGCCCATCCGGAGGTGTCTGGCCGGGATGGCGTGCGGCGAGCCGCCGAGAAGATCCGGACCGCCCAGCCGGGTCTCCGGTTCTCCGTCACTGCCGTGCTCGGCGACGGGGACCTCATCGCGGTTGCGGGAGAGGTCAGCCGTGACGGGGATACTGCTCCGCCCAGCAAGCTGATGTGGCTGATACGGCTCGAAGGCGGCCCTATGGCAGAGATGTGGACGTATTACGGAGCGCGCCCCTCGGATGGGTAACCTCCAGCGCTGACAGCACACCACGGGGATTGCGGCATGAGCAGACGAGCTTCCGGGTGGCCGGCGACGCCTGCATGTTACTATTACGTGGTAGGCGTAATACAGGATAACCCCTACTGGGGAGGCTGTCATGGTGCTGAACAGCAAAGGCCAGGTGACCATCCCGGCGCATCTGCGGGCCAAGTACGGGCTGCACGCCGGGGACGAGGTCGAGGTTGTCGAGATCGGCGGTGCGCTCCGGATCGTCCGCGCCCAGGGGGCCGAGACCAGAGGGCAGCGGCTGGCCCGCCGCCTGCGGAACACCGCCTCCGGGCACGACGTCGCGGGCATGAGTACCGACGAGATCATGGCGCTGCTGCGTGGCGAATGACCCGGCGGCGATCCGGCCCGCGACTCTTGTGGACTCCTGTGTGCTGCTTGATGTCATCACCGGGGACGAGCAGTGGGCTGACTGGTCGGCGGGAGAGATCGCAGCGGCCCTGGATGCTGGCCGGGTGGTGATCAACCCGCTCATCTACGCGGAGGTCTCAGTCGGCTATGAGACCGTCGAAGAGCTGGAGGAACTGCTCCGGCCCAGTGACTACGAACGCGAGCCGTTGCCCTACCTGGCGGGATTCGCCGCCGGGAAGGCATTCGTGCGGTACCGCCGGTCCGGCGGGGACAAGCGATCGCCGATGCCGGACTTCTACATCGGCGCGCACGCCGCCGTAGCGGGCTACCGGCTGCTGACCCGCGATGTCCGCCGGTACCGGACGTACTTCCCGACCATCGAGATCATCGCGCCCGCTCCAGCCGAAGACGAGACAGCCGGTTAATGCCCCACCCCTCATACGGGTGGCCCTCAAAGCACTCTGAACAGAACCGGTACGGCCGCTTGAGCCGCTGAGACGCGCTCTGCGGCAGATGAGCGCATAAGATCAAGGGGATCGGCCTGCTGCTGGCGGGCTCTGGTGATGGTCTCGGCGCACCGCAAAGCGTCGTTGTAATGAGCTCTCGTGCCGGACATTTGTCCGAGCTCCAGCTTCGCTTCGTAGTCCTGGATGGCCAGCCTGAGTGGCCGGCAGTGCAGATCCTGGTCGATGGCCGTGAGGCTTTCGTGGATCAGCTGCCCGGATGACGCGGGTTCGATCCGGCTGACATGGTGTCCTGGGTCGATTTCCGTGACTATACCGGCGTCTTCGATGGCCCCGCGCGGGCCGGCAGCGGCCGTCCGGACGGCACGCCGTGGCCGTTCCGGGATCTGCACTTCGACCGCGGCCACTATATCGCCGAGATCAGGCGCGCCTCGGCAGATCGTTCCCGGGAGACTGCGCGCCGGGTCACTGCCCGGCTGGTGCGTGAAGGGCTGCATGCCCGGGCCATGACGCTGATCGCGCCGGATCTGGCCCTGGCGTGGGTTGCGCCTGCCTGGCAAGAGGATGGTGTGATGATCAGCTTCGAGAACGCCAGCTCCGGCTTCACGCCGTCTGCCCACCAGGTCCTCGCGGTGACCGCCGGCTACAGCGACCCTGAGCGTGCCGCGCAGGATATCCTCCGGCAACTCCAGGCAGTACCGGTGAGCCAGCGGGCCCACCGCTTCGGCTGGCGGCCAGCGCACCGCTCACCGGAACCGCAAGCCGGCACGCCAGTATGCCGCGTAGCTCCCGACCAAGGAACAGCATCGGCCCAGCCCGACGGCAAGGTATCTGATTACGCCACGCGGCAGATGAGGACTGTCCTGTGCAGTCAGCCAATAGGGTTGCTGCTGTGCCATTGATCCGCATTGATGAATCGGCCGACGTCAGCCTCATGTGGCGCATCGAGGTTCCTCGTGCTCGGGTATGGCAGTGCCTGACCGATGCGGGCCTGCTCAGTCAGTGGCTGGGCGAGCTGGTCAGCGGCGCGGTCGGGGCTGGTTCAGACTTCGAGGTCGACCACGGCGACGGCTACTGCTGCCGATCGGCTGTCCTCGCCTGCGCCGAGCCAAGCAGGCTCGACTTCACCTGGTACTTCCCCGATGAGCCAGCCTCGAAGGTAGCAATAGAACTCCACGAGCCGGGCGGCTTCACCGACCTCCGGCTCACCCACAGTGCGCTCGGTGACCTCGCGGAGTCGTACCGGAATGGATGGTGCGTCCATCTGAGTTATCTGGAGGCCGCCGGCCTGGGCACACCGCTACCGCCATCGATGTTCTGGCGGCTGCACGGCACCATGGCGCAGCTCAACACGCGCTAAAGGCGCGTTTACGCAGGCGATCCCGATGAATGCCGGATGACCGCACATCGGCAATGCAGGGCGTCTCCCGGAGCTTGAGCCGGGGAGACGCGGGCTGGTTCAGGTGCCGGAGGCCATGTAGGCGGCGAGGATGTAGTTGGGGTGGCGGTCCAGGTTCTGGCGGGCGCGGTCGTAGCGCATGGTGGTGCGCGGGTCGGCGTGACGGGCGGCGATCTGGACATCCCGGAGGTCGACGCCGGCATCGAGCATGGTGGTGACGAAGTGTGGCGGAGCATGTGCGGGTGTGCCTTGGTGACCTTAATGCCCGCTGTTCCGGCGAGCTGACGGAGGCGGCGGGTCGCGGCGTGCCGGTCCATCCGGGCGCCGCGGCTGTTCAGCAGGATCGGGCCGCGCGCACGGGATCCGGTCGCCTGGTCGATGGCCCGGCCCACTGCGGGCGGCAAAGGCACCAGGACGATCTTGGTGCCTTTGCCGCACACACGCAGGACCCGGTGACCGTGCTCTTCGCCGACGTCAGCGATGTCCGCGGCGGTGGCTTCGAAGATCCGCAAGCCGAGCAGGCCGAGCATGGCGACCAGCGCGAAGTCGTACCGGTTCGGCGACTGGCGGGCGGCGGTGAGCAGAGCCTCGAACTGCAGGTGCGTGAAACCGAGGGTCGGCAACTCGGCAGGAACTGCCGGGCGGCGGACGTGCTCGGCGGGTGAATGCTCCAGGATGCCGTCCAGGACGCACGTGCGGTAGAACCCGGCCGCGACCGAGAACCGGCGGGAGACGGTGGAGGGGCTTGAACCGGCGGATCTCCTGCATCGACCGGATGTAGAGCTCCAGATGAGGCCGCCGCGTGGCGAGGGGGTCCAGGCTGTGCTCGGCGCACCAGGACAGGTAGCAGCGCAGGTCCGATTCGGTGTGCTCACGAGAACTGCCTTTGAAGCGGGCCAGATAGGCGGCCACAGCGAGCCGTAGCCGGTCAGTAAACGGCTCGGGAGGGCCGGAGGAGGTGAAAGTCAGCTGAGTAAAGGCCGTCATACCATGACACTCCGCCAGCTCGCCGCCACCGTGAAGCTGACCTGCACGTACCTGGCGGCATGAGTATTCCGCGCGGAATACTGGAGGTATACCGTGGCCGGCTGGGTCTACGGGTGACATGGCCTGCTGGAATGCATGATGACCACGTTGATGACCACCCGAATGACAGGGAACGGCGTGAGCGGGCGTGACGCAAGCCATTCCGGCCGGCGCAAATCGAGTGATCTCCTCCGGCTGTCGGCTGACCGGGCACGCGGCAAGTCGGCCGGTGCCGGCCTGGCGGCCTGACCGGCAGCCAGCGGGTTGCCCCGCTTGCCGACTGGAGGCCTGATGACATAATCTCGTACAGGATTCCCGTACGAGATGAGGTGAGCGCCGGTGGCTGCCGTCAGCATCAGCCAAGCCCGCGAGAAACTGTTCCCGCTGGTGCGGCAAGTCAACGAAGACCACGTCGTCATCGAGATCGTGGCACGCAACGGCGGCAACGCAGTCTTGATGTCCGCCGAAGACTACGAATCGCTGCAGGAGACGCTTTACCTGTTCTCCACTCGCGCCAATGCCGTGCACCTGCTGCGCGGGCTGGCCGAGGCCCGCGAAGGCACCGCCCAGCCCGCCGACCTGGAAGCACTCGCCACCAGATTCGGCGTGCAGGCCGAAAAGTGAAACCGGCGGTCACCTCCAGTGCCCTGGAAGATCTCGAAGCCTGGTCGGTGACCAACCCCAAGGTACTCTCCAAGATCATCAGGCTCATCGCGGAGACGACCAGGTCACCGCGGACCGGCACCGGCAAGCCCGAACGCCTCAAGCACGTAGGCGGCGAGGTCTGGTCACGCCGGATAACCGAGAAAGACCGGCTCGTCTACGACATCCAGTCCGACACCATCACCATCATCGCCTGCCGTTTCCACTACCGGTGCGGACAATAGCCGCCATGGCACGGTCGCCGGACTGGCTGGACGCCAGGACCCAGGCGCGGCCGAACGGGCCGCCGCCGTGAATTCGTGCGCTACGGTGCGGCGATGGTCAGTGGCTTGTTGTAGTTGCTGAAGACCTCGACAGCAGTGATCGTGAAAGTCGTAGACTTAGCTGACATGGCTATCTTCACCGGCCTGCCGCGGGAGTCATCCCAGAAGTTGATCGTGAAAACCTTGAGGTTCGTACCGTCGAAGGAGGCCTTCGACAGGCCGAATTCCCATTGCAGGAACCGGCCGACTTGCGCGTAGTCGCCGGTCACCAGGTAATGCGAGCCGCTGGCATGCCGGACGTGGGGCAGTGTGAGGAATGCTTTCTGTGCCTGGTAGGGATTCAGTCCTTGTGCCGCGCTGCGCAGCGCGGAATTCGAAAGCTGCTGAACGGACCAGGGGCCGCTGCCGTGCTTGGTGTAGCTGTGGTTCCCGACGATGTAATACAGCTGCGTTGACCGGTGGTGGGCGTTCCGGCCGTAATCGAAGATCGACTTCTGGCTGAGTGCGATGTGCGGAGCCAGAACGGCACGCTGGGTGTAGTTCTGGGAAGTGAACCAGCCCTGCTGGGAGCCTACGCCTCTGAAGTAAACACTGGTCTGAGCCGTATAGGTACGGATCGGAACTCGGACGGCCGCGTTCGCAGCGGCCGGCGCCGTGACGGTGATGCCAACGGCGAGCATGGATACAGCGATAGCCGCAACCCGGCGTTTCATTAATTCCTCCGATAAGCGCAACCACGACGATTAGCTGAATTACCGGGGAAACCTAGCACGAGCCCGGCAGCGCCGCCGGCTCATCACGCACTCCGGCGGCTACCGAGTTCGACAGGCCGGCCGAGGCAGGGACCTGGCCGCGTGGAACCAAGCAGACGGTACCGAGGGACAGGAGTACCGGCCGCCAAAACGGTAGTCGCGAACAGCAGGCTGAGGCCGCCGTCTCGGTCGGCGCCATCCGGGGATCGATCGACTCTGGAGGCATGAGCAACGGCGGGAACTGTCCGCACTTGGCGTGGGCGCCGCGGCCTGTGCCCGGGTCCGGGTTCCCGCGCCTTCTAACGCACCTTCCCCTCCGCCCGGTTGCCTAGCGCTTCGGCGAGTTCGCCGAAGTCCGCGGCGGCCAGCGTGTAGTCCCCGGCCGGGCCCAGGTCAGTGTGCTGGTCCGGCCCGTGCTCGGCCGGCCGGCGGACGAACGCGGTGGCCAGGCCGAGGCCGGCGGCGGCGGACAGGTCGGCGTTGTGCGCGGCGACGAGCATGACCCGCCGCGGCTCGAGACCCAGCAGGTCGACGGCGCCCAGGTAGCACGCGGGATCGGGCTTGTAGTGCCGGAACAGCTCGGCGCTGAAGATCATGTCCCACGGCAAGCCGGCTCGCCTCGCCATGTTGACCAGCAGCGCGACGTTGCCGTTGGACAACGTGGCGATGACAAAGTCCTGCTTCAGCCGTTGCAGGCCGGCGAGCACGTCCGGCCATGGGTCGAGGCGATGCCAGCAGGTGTTGAGCCACCGCTGTTGAGCCTCGCCCAAGCCGTCAAGACCGTACTCGGCGAGCAGCCGCTCCAGAGTGCGCCGGTGCAGGTCGTCCAGCCTGGTCCAGGGCAGCTCACCGCGGCGGACCTCGTCCATCGCGGGCGCGTAGCCGGCTCGCCAGGCGTCGGCGAACGCCCCCGCGTCCACCGTTCGCCCCGCCTGGCGCGCCGCCTCGGCTACGTCGCGGCGCACGCCGCTCCGCCAGTCCACAACAGTGCCGAACACGTCGAACAGCAGCGCCGAGACACCGTACGTCATGACCCCGACTCTAACGACTGGACCTCGTAGCGCAGGTGGACCGCGCCTTCGCCGTGGATCGTCTCGACGCACCGCATGCTGGCCCGGGACGTGTCGAACAGCCGGATGCCGCGGCCGAGCAGCACCGGTGCGACGTGCAGCACGACCTCGTCGACCAGCCCCGCGGCCAGCGCCTGCTGACCGACGCTGACCCCGCCCGCCAGCAGCACGTCCTTGCCGTCCGCCACCGCGCTGGCCTGCTCTATCGCGGCTTTGACGCCGCCGGTGACGAACGTGTAGCTGGTGCCGCCGGTCATCTCGATCCGCTCCTGGCCGCGGTGGGTAAGCACGAACACGGGCGCGTGGAACGGCGGGTTCTCACCCCAGCTGGGGTAGCCGTAGTCGAACATCCGGCGGCCGATGACCTGGGGGCCGAACCGCTCGAAGTTGCTGGCCCACACCTTGGAGTCCACCGAGTCTGCCCCGCCTTCCTGGCCCTGCTGCTCGCGCCAGCTCCGCAGCGGGAACTGCCAGCCCAGGATCGCGGTGAACACCGCCATACCGTCCGCATCGTCTGACTCCGGGCCCGCGATGCCGTCCAGGGACACCGACATGCCCAGCACTATCTTGCTCATCTCAAGCTCCTTCGAGTCCAGGACGCCTGCGCGCCCGGTTGACCATTGGTCGGAGCGGGCCACCGGATCTCTACATCGCCGGGAAATATGTTGTCGCGGCGCGGGTAGGGGAACCCGGTGCGGACGCTTACCGGGGTCACGGTCGTCCTCGTGCTGGCCGGCATCTCCGGGTGCGCAGCCGCACAGCGGGCCGGCGTGCCGCCGGCCGCCCGGCTGTGCGGCCAGGCGGGATGGCCTGAGGTAAGTGTCGGCGGAGGTGCCTACATTGTGCAGAACGACGAATGGAATTCCACCGCGCCCGAGTGCATCACCACCAATGGTCACGCCCAATTCACCGTGGCCAGCTCGTCGATCGAAGAGCAGCCCAGCGGCGATCCCGGCGGGTACCCGTCGATCTACTCCGGCTGCAGCGCGGGGGTCTGCACGGCCCGCGCCAGGCTGCCGGTCCGGGTGAGCGGCCTGAAGCCAGGCACGATCACCAGCAGCTGGACCACCGCCCAGCCGGCCGGCGGCGCCTATGACGTCGCGTACGACATCTGGTTCGGCCGGACACCCGACACGTCGAAACCGCCCGATGGCGGGGAACTCATGATCTGGCTCGCCCATCGCGGCGGCAGCCAGATCGCCCCGGCGGGCAGGCCGATCGCGCATGTGAGCATGGGCGGCTACGCGTACACGCTCTGGGTGTGGCAAAGTCCAGGCGGGCAGTACCGGATCAGCTACGTGATGGATCGCCCCGCCGAGTCGGTCCGTGACCTGGACGTCAGCGCGATTGTCAATGACGCCGCCCGCCGCGGATACCTGATCGGTTCCTATTACCTGCTGAACGTCCAGGCCGGCTTCGAGCTCTGGCAGGGCGGCAGCGGGCTGGAGACCACGTCGTTCGCCATCAACGTGCGGCGGTGAACACGGCCGGCGCGGTCACCAGCGCCTCCGCGTACCGCACCACCAGCAGCGCCAGCGACAATCCGTACAGCCCGGCTGCCAGCCCGCCCGCGACCGCGGCGGCCAGTTCCGCGACGGAGCAGGCGGTAAGGACAACCGCCGCACGAGGTATCTGGCCGGCCGCCCGGGACACCGCGATGTACAGGGACTTCGGTACGGCCGCCGGGTAGCCGAGGGTGATCAGCCACATCGGTACCGTGGCCGCCGGGTAGCCCCGCCCGAACAGGCTCAACGCCAGATGTGCACCCAGGATCAAGACGGCCATTCCCGGTATCCCGATCAGGAACGACAAGCGCAAGGCGAAGCGCAGCTTCCTGGCGACGACCGAGGGGTCGGCCGCCGCCACCGCGAACAGGACCGTCGACAGATGCGCCGGCACGATGAACAGGAACGTGGTCAGCATGACGGCGATGTAGAAGGCAGCGTTCGCCGATGGTGACACGATGACCGTGACCAGCACCGGCAGCAAGTAGAACGGCGCTATCATCGCCAGGTTCAGCCAGTTGTGGGCCGCCGCCGCCTTGCCGAGACCGCGCAGCCCACCCCAGTCTGGCCGCGGCAGCACGGACGTGCCGAGCAGCGACAGCCGGATGGCGGTCAGCATCAGCGACAGCGCGATGCCGGCGACCCAGGACATGACCACGCCGAGCCCGAACCCGTCGTGCAGGCCGATCGCGGCGGCGGGCAAGACCAGTATCTTGGCGATGGCGAACACCAGGTTGCGCCCCATCTGGAGTCCTCCGCGCATCAGGCCTATGGTGGCCTGGTCGAATACCAGGGCCACCGCGGTCAGCGCGACACCCGCGGCGAATAGCGCCGCCCGGCCCGGCGTGCCGATCATGTTCGCGAAGTTGCGGCTGACGCGCGGGGCCGCGATGGCGAACCCCAGGCCGAGCACCAGCGAGCCCAGCCCGCAGGTGAGCAGCGCGGCGGACACCAGGCCGGCCCTTGTGTGACGCCTGGGCAGCTCGCCGATAAGCAGGGTACCGAGGCCGAACATGCCGATTGTGCCGAGCAGCGTCATCACCGACACCGCGGCCGAGCCGTAGCCGACCGCCCGCTGGCTGAACAGCCTGGTCGCGAGCATCCAGTACGGAATGCCGAGCAGCGACGCCGCCCCGGTAGCGGCGACGAGGCTGATCGTGTTCCGCAGCACGTCGTGATGCTGCCGCCAGGCGGCGGCAGCGGCGACCCGCGGGGAACGCGGCAGCACCCCGGTCATGACCTGCTGCCGGTGGCTACGTGGCGGTAGGGGTGCGTGGTGTCGGGCAGCCGGTACAGGTCGGCGACGACGGCAGGCGCGCCCGCGGACGGCACCGATCCCTGCCAGGTCTGGCCGTCCGCCAGCGTCAGGTTCCAGGTGGCGATCACATGACCGGCGCGCAGCAGCACCAGCCGGTAGCTCGTCGTGCTGCCCTGGTCGTTGCCGACGCCGAGATCCAGCCGCTGCCCGTCATGCCGCAGGGACAGCCACATCTGGGTGAACCCGGTCCGCGGCTGGGCGGCGACGCCGATCCGGGCCAGCGCCACCCCGCCGCCCGCGAGCAGTACCGCGACGGCGAACGCCGCCGCCGGCCAGAACGGTACGCGCCTTGGCGGTGCGGCAGGTTCAGGGCCGACGGCCGAATCTGGCTCGCGGGCCCGGCGGCGCAGGAACAGCACGGCGTCGCTCGCCAGTGTCGTTCCGGCGAGCAGGCCGAACCAGGCCGGCCGGTGCAGCGGCACTCCGGCGGCATACAGCACGATTCCGCCGAGGACGGGCACCGCCAGGGCGAGGCCGGTCATCACGGCCACGCGCTCCGGGCCGCTGACCCGGGGGCCCGCGAGCAGCTGGCCGAGCAGGTAGCCGGGTGCCGCGAACAGCGCGAAGCCGAGCACGATCATGGCCGGACCACCGTGCGCACCGCCCGCGGCCGCGCCGCAGGCCAGTACCGCCACCAGCGCCGTGGCCGCGATGTCAAGCTGGCTACGGGCCATAGTACGCAGACCCCTGCAGGTCGTAGATGACGATGTCCCCGGAGTCGTAGACACGGGCGACACCGGGCACGTGGTCGAATTTGGTAAGACCGGTCAGCGGCAGCGGCCGGAGGTACCTCCCGGCGTTCGGATCATCAGGGAAGTACTGGCCAGAGGCGGGCAGCATCTCGCCGAGCCGCCGGTCGACCAGGACGTAGCCGATGGACTGCGCCTGGACCTGGAGCGCGTCGGCCCGCGAGAACCGCGGCGAGGTGTAGAGGTAACTGTCGTCACCGACCGTGTCCTGGTCTCCGTAGCTGCCCAGGACCGGCAGGTCGCCTTCGTCGGTGGCGAACCGGTTACCCGGGCCGAGTACGGCCAGTGCCCATCTGGCGGAGGCGACCTGGCCGGGGCCCACCGATCGCTCCGCCCCGGCCACCTGGTACGGCCCGGGCAGCCGCTCCCAGTACGGCGGCCAGCCGTTGACCAGTCCGTTCACGACGAGCACAAGCGCGGTCACCACAACGGCGGCAATCACGAGGGGCGCACGCCGGCGCGCGTTGACCTGGACAACAGCCGAGCGGAGGCTCTTGCCGGTCAGGTGGACCACGGCGAGGGCGGCCATGAAGCCGGCCGGCAGGAATACGAACGTCGACGCCCGTCCGGCCAGTTCGCTGCCATTCCCGGCGAACAGCCGGACGGCGACCGTGACGTACCAGCCCGCCGCGCCGATTGCCAGCGCCACGATCCAAGGCTGCCGGCGGTACCGGCGCCGGACCTGCCACCAGCCGATGGGCACCAGCACGGACATGATCAGGACCGCCACGGCGGACAGCGCCTGGTTGCCCAGCGGCCCGCTGGAGACCGACGACAGCGCGACGTGGTGCCCCCCGCCCGCCAGACTGGCGCGGAATGCCTGAAGCACCTGCTCGGTCACCGGCCGCAGGTAGCTCACCGTCGACGGGGCGACGAACACGATCCAGGCGCTGAGCGCCGCGGCCGACAGCAAGCCGGCGACGGCGGCCCAGCCGGCCAGCCTGCGGTCGCGGGTCACCACGGCGACGACGGTGATCAGCTCCAGGGAGAGCACGAGCAGGAAGCTGGTCACGTGGTGGGACACCACCGTGGCGAAGGCTGACAGCATCGCCACCGTGAACCATCCGGCCCGGCCGGTCGCCGCGGGCGCGGCGAGCCGGCCGACGGCCAGCATGGTGAGCCCGAGGAACGGCAGGGCAAGGGTCTGGTAGACGAACATCGAGTCGAAGGACTGGAACAGCGACTCGCTGGCGTACAGGAGCACCGCGATCCCCGCGATCCGGTGCGAACCGCTGATGTGGCGGAAGATCAGGAACAGCACGCAGGTGAACAGCAGGTGGGCCGTGCCCGCCACGATGAGCCCGGCGGTGAAGACCGAGAGCCCGGTGACCGCGGCCAGGGCGGTGGTGACCTCCTCGAGGCCGGGGTAGTACGGGCTGATCGGCAGCAGGTCGTTGGCGGTGAAAAGCTTGCCGGCCTGGGTGATGTCCGTTGCCGTGCGCCAGTGCATGAGCTCGTCGGCGTAGCTGAACGCCGCTGGGCTGTAACAGACCTTGACGAGGTATTCCGTCACCGTCAGGACGACGATCAGCGTCACGGTCTCGCTTGCGGTAAGGGCTCGCCGGCTCAGCAGCCGGGCGGCTACCGGCGCCAGGATCAGCAACTGGCCGAGCCAGTACACGCGATCCGCCCACGCCGCGTCGTCGCGGCCCAGGCGCCCGGCCGTGTACGCGGCGGCCACCACCACGACGCCGGCCGCGGCGCTGAGCGCCACGACGCTGACCGGCAGCCTGGACCGGGCCCGCGCGGCCTCCGCTGGCCGGCCGGCGGCCGCCCCGTGCCCTTCCGCCGCCGCGGGGGGCCCGCCGATCGTCTCCCTGGCCGCCGTCACTTGACCGCTCCGCCTGCCAGCGGCACGAATCGGCGCACCGAGCGCCAGGCGGTGCGCTTGACCGCCGCCGTTCGCCGGCCGCCGGGTGCGGGGCGGGCACCGAGCAGCCGGGCGAGCCCCGCGGCTCCGATGCCGGCGTTGACCGTCAGCCGCGGCAGCGTGAGCAGATCGTCGTCAGGTGCCGTGGTGAGCTCGTCCACCGCGCACGCGTAGCGGTACCCGGCAGCGGCGACGGCGGCGCGCACCGCGCGATTCCAGTAGCCGAACGGGTAGGCGAATCCGTCAACCGGAAGTCCGAGCTTGTCCGCCAGCATGTCCCGGCAGCGGCGTACCTCGTCGCCGAGCACCGCGGCGGGCACCCGGTCGAGCTGCGGGTGCGTATGGCTGTGCGCCGCCACCTCGACCCCCGCGGCGGCGACCTCACCAAGCGCCCGCCACGAAAGTACCGCGCGGTCCTGCTCGCCGACGCTCACGTTGAACCGGGTCGTTGCGCCGACATACGCGGTGGGGACGTAGAGCGTCGCACCGAAGCCGTGCTCGTGCAGGATGGGCAGCGCCGTGCTGTAGAAGTCGGTGTACGCGTCGTCGAACGTCAGCACCACCGGCCGCGTCGGCAGCGTACCGCCGTACCGCGCGGCGGCCAGCTCCGCCGCGGTCACCGGGTGGTATCCGGCGGCACGCAGGTACGCCATCTGAGCCGCGAACTCACCGGGATGCACGGCGAAGCGCCGGAACTTGCGGGTGGCCTCGGTGGCGATGCTGTGATACATCAGCACGGGTACCTCGGGCGGTGCCGGTTCCGCGGTCATCGCGGTGCCTCGTGCGATGCGGCGACCCGGGCCTGCCGGCGCACGCTCCTGAGGTATGCCGCGGGCCCGGCCAGCATGCCCAGCCGCTGCCAGCGTCGCAAGCGCGCCGGCCGGGCACGCGCCGTCGCGTTGCCGCCGCGCAGGTAGCGGACGGCGGCGGGCAGCTGCGTCAGCAGCGCCGGCAGGACTGCGGGCCGGTGCCGCAGCAGCGCGGCGTAGTAGGCACCGGTGCCGACGGCATACCCGTGCAGCTGCCGTCCGAGGCTCTCGATGTCCGCATGGTGGTCGTGGCGGACCAGGGCCGCGGGTTCGTACGCGATGCGATACCCGGCGAGCAGCACGTGCGTGAGGGCCAGCGTGTCCTCCGAGGCCCGGGCCGGCGTGCCCGCTCCCATCGCGACGTCGAAGCCGCCGATGCGCGCCAGCACCTCCCGGCGGAAGGCCATGTTGCCGCCGGCGCCGAACGGCGGCAGCGGGAACAGCGGGCTCTGCGGGCCGTGCGCGGAGAAAACGGCGGGCGAAAAGCCACGGCCGTTGCCGTGCCCGCCGGACCACTCGAACCACGCCTGGGCCGGGGTGTCGAGCCGCGCCGGCAGGATCGGGCCGGTGACGCAGCCGATCCCGTCGCCGCGGGCGAAGCCCGCCGCCAGCCCGGCAAGCCAGTGGGCGTCCGGTTTCTCGTCATCGTCGAGGAACGCGATGATGTCGCCGGACGCGGCCGCTATCCCGGCGTTGCGGGCCCAGGACAGGCCGCCTCGCGGCTCGGTGACGTAGCTGTGCCGCCAGCCTCCGGCCAGCGCCTTGACCTCGGCCGCGCCGGGCCCGGCCGGGAGATTGTCCACGACCACGACGTCGAAACGCGGGTAATCCTGCCGGTCCAGCGAGCGCAGGCAGTCCGCCAGCTGAGCCGGCCGGCCGCGGGTACAGATGACCACGCTGATGAACGGCGCCGTAGCCAGGATCTCCCGGCGGCGGCACAGATATGGCCACGCCGACGGGTCGGCGGTCAGTCCCTGACCAGTCAGCGTCGCTGGCGGGGCGAGACCGGCCGCGACGAACCGCCGGCCGACGGGCTCGCGC
>Ga0207664_10000886_pt1 | contig 20185 bp, 18 predicted proteins | sample LARL83metaG_FD_184349 | JGI IMG/M metagenome (GOLD analysis project Ga0207664, IMG submission 184349) | Corn, switchgrass and miscanthus rhizosphere microbial communities from Kellogg Biological Station, Michigan, USA - LAR L8-3 metaG... | ecosystem: Host-associated > Plants > Roots >... | reverse complement strand
GGTTCCATCAAGACTCGGGCCAGTTTGTTTCGCAACGAAAACAAAACCCACGAAATCCCCTGTATTGGGGAATGAAAAGTATCTGGGCTTGTCTTGAACCGCAACACTGGCACCGTGTTGCAAGCGCTTTTTTCATGCACTGTATATACCACGAATCGTATTTTAAAAAGACTTGACATGCAAGCTAAGTCATTACAAAACCAGCTAACTATACAATATGTGTCAACACGCGATCATACTCTTGATGAGTACACTAAATGTGCCATTAAATGGGATAGAGAGGTTTCGAATTAAAAATATCATAGAAAAGATCCGGGCTACAATCCATGGCGAGATCTCCTTTTGCGGCGCCCAAGGTAGTTACTGCATGGGAATTGTAGACATGGTAAACTCTACCAAGATAACTGCCCACATGGATAGCTACAAGATGAGCGAATATTATAGAATCTATCTTAATGCCATGGCAGAGATTGCAAAAGAGTTTGGAGCAGTTGTAGTAAAAAACATTGGAGACAGCATACTGTATTATTTTCCTGACACCTGCGATGCCGAAGACAAGAGATCTGTACAAAATTCACTAGAGTGCAGCCTTGCGATGGTGGAATCCTATGAAGAGATAAACATACTCATGACAGAGTGTGGATTGCCCCCTGTCAATTACAGGGTAAGTTCTGACTATGGGAAACTTACAATTGCAAAATCATTATTTTCTATACGCGAGGACATTTTTGGTCCAACGGTAAACACATGTGCCAAGATAAACGGAATTGCCATGCCAAACAGTACGATAATTGGAGGAGACCTGTACCAAGTAGCAAGACAGTTCAAGGGATATGGATTTCATTCCTTGGTTGGATTCTCTGTCGGTGTTAGGCTTGACTATCCAGTATATTCTCTGTATAGAAAAGATGTGACTTAGCTTGGATGTAAAGTACTGAGCTGGAATCGCAAGGCGTAGCAATATGGTATAAAGTGCAATGATACATATGCAGAGATCAACTGATAGTCCAAGATATGTGCAGAGCGCATTTGTCATGATAACATGCGAGGACTGTACCCAATCACTGGTGGATTCACTCAGGGAGATATCTGAGGTAAAAGAAGTCCAGCCAACATGCGGCAACTATGATGTTATCATAAAAATCGAGACAGACTCGGCAGACTCGTTGCGCGATGTGATATATTCGAAGATAAGAAAGATAGACAAGATTCGCTCAACTACCACACTTGTCTCTTCACCAATTCTTGTCTACTAGACTGGAAACAGTTTGTTATTTTTTCCAAACACTTGTCTTAGAATAAAAAACACCAATACGATAGATGACACAGCTATTGATAGTACAATTGATCCAGTGCCAAACTCAGGTACTGAAGGTGGATGAATAATTGTATATTGTCCATCATTTAGGGGATCTGAAGGAAGTACATATTGCACATCTGTATCATTACTTGGGTCTCCGTATCCTTGGCAATCTCTTGAATCTGTGTAGGCATAAGGCTGTGATGGCAGAGGAGATGACAAAGTTGATGGCAAAGGTGTTGTCAGGTGTGGACTGAGTAACTTGAACGAGCCTGAAGTGACTATGTTTTGATCTAGGGAAGAATAGTTTATTGCATTAAGAATACTGTCAAGTTTGATGTTGTTGTTATTGTCTACTGAAATAATTATCGGGTAGGAAATTTCATCACGCGTAAGGTTGCTTGCAAAGTCAGTGCTTATCCACTCGTCCTGAAAACTCTGGTACCTATAGACAGGGCTTGTATTTGGATTGATGTCATCAATTTCTGTCTCATAAACCCATGATTGGTTTCCATGTATTATCTGAACTACATATGCAGGGGGCACTGCTAGTGGTGAAGGCTCTAACACTCCAGCCACCCAGTACTTTGAGCCTGGTACAACTGTCACATTGTTTAGCTTGATGAACGGATAGATTCCACTTCCTCCCTGCTCTGTGGTCATAATCAATCCTGTCCTATTGCCAAGTACCTTTCCAACTCCATAGTCCACTTGGTAAAACATGTACTTTGTTGGATCGCCTGGAACATTTTGGTAAAAGTTTACCGGATTGTAAAACACTCCTGCCTTGTAACCTGTAATGGTACCATTTGGCATCATCCACTGTGCAACAAAGCCAATGCTATTGGTAACCGTAATAGTATCTGTACCATTTGATGTCCTGTCGCTTGTTGTTGTGGTATCACCTGGAGGTATTGTCCACACCCATCCCTCCTGGTTAAGGAAATGGGCATTTGGACTGCAGTCAACAGGCCATGTAGTACTTGATACGCAAAGTCTTGATGATTCATCATACTTGTAATCACTACTAGGACATTGTGGAGGTGAGAAACACATTCCTGTATAGTTGGACTGTTGGCCGGTTGGGCATGTGCTTGAAGCCCAGAGGCACTGGCCAGACTCGGAATAAAATTGTCCGGTACTGCAAACCGGATCTGATGGTATGGGTTGTACTGGAACATATGTATTATTATGATTTGAAATATCGCCCTGCGGAAAATAAACTCCTGACGGATAGCTGATTGTCAGGGGGATGTTGTTTACACTTACAAATGGTATCGTTATGGTATCACCATTTGGATATGTATGAATGTCAGAGATTGATCCGGGCTTTAGTGGAAATACAAGAGGCTCTTGCTTGTTTTGTGTGGTATATGCCAGAAATGAGGTAGACAATAATATGATAGACAAGACTGCAACCAGGATTATGATGGAGATGCCTCTGTCTGAAATGTCACCTGGAATGATTCCGAACCATTTACGCTTTGGCGGAGGTAGAGGAGGTAATGCAAGACCGCCTGTTCCTAGTCCCGCACCTATGGGAGCTCTCTGATCTTCACTCATCTTCTGCTACCTGGTTGCATACTGCATGGTCTTCCGGCAAATCTAATTCCCAAAACTTGGATGTTTTTTTGTAATTGCAATTACGAAAATTATCAAAACTATTGCGACAACTCCTGCAAGCGGACCAAATTCTGGTATCGCGGGAGTGGGGACGGTAGTGTGGGTTCCATTTGTCGAGTTATCTGTGGGTGGTAATTGTGATTTCTCATCAACATCGATATTGATATTTCCAAACCCCTGACAGTCCCTTGAATTCGTATAGAAATTTGGCTGCGATGGTATTGGTGTTGTCAGGTGCGGACTGAGTAACTTGTATGAGCCATTAATGCTTGCTTTAGCCAAGTTGTAGTATGGTGCAGCACTAGTAAGAAAACTGCCAAGGGAAATTTGGTTTCCATTCTCTACTGAAATAATCACCGGATAGGAAACCTCATCGCGGGTCAGGTTGCTTGCAAAGGGAGAGCTAATCCACTGGTCCTGGAAGCTCTGGAACTTGTAGACAGGGCTTGTCCTTGGATTGATTTCATCAATTCCTGTCTTGTATATCCACGAGTGTGTCCCCTGTACTATCTGAACTACATATGCAGGAGGGTTTGCAAGCGGTGTCGGTTCAAGCACTCCGGTTATCCAGTACTTTGAGCCTGGCATGATAGGCACTTCCTTTAGCTGGATAAATGAATAATATTCACTTCCACCAGGCTCAAATGTCAAAACAAGTCCCTGTCTGTTGCCAAGTAACTTTCCAACACCATAGTCCACCTGATAAAACATGTATTTCTGGTTACTAGTATCACTTGGAACATTCTGGTAAAAGTTGACGGGATTGTAATACACACCAGCCTCATAGCCTACAATTAATCCCCTTGGCATCATCCATTGTACAACAAAGCCAGTGCTGTTTGCCTTTGTTACAATGGTATTGCCATGATTTGTCCTATCACTTACTGTTGTATTGAGACCATGGGGTATTGCCCAGTCCCACCCCTCCTGGTTAAGATATCCCATGTCAGGAGATTCTCTGCAGTCAACAGGCCATGTACTTGGCACGCAAAGCTTGGTTGATGCATCAAAACTAAAACCGCTTGCGCATGTTGGAGATGAAAAGCAAAAGCCTGCAGAATTATTCGCATTACCGTTTGAGCACACTGTTGGTTGTGGCAGACCCGATCCTAAAGAACAGTGGCCAGTGGCATCAGGTAATATCCCCTCTAGACACCTGTCTGGGGCCCAGAGGCACTGGCCCGACTCGGAATAAAATTGTCCGGTACTACAAATCGGGTCTGATGGCTTGGGCTGTTCTGGAACATACGTATTGTTATGGTTTGTAGGGTCACCCGTTGCAAACAAGACTCCCTCTGGATAATCAATCGTCAATAGCGTATTGTTCAGGCTTACAAATGGTATCGTTATGGTATCACCATTTGGATATGTATGAATGTCAGAGATTGATCCGGGCTTTAGTGGAAATGCAAGAGAGTTGCCTATTGCCACACTTGGGTGTCCCATCATATCAAGAAAGTCCATGTAATTGACCCGGACGATTTGAGTTATGGATGACACTATGGAACCGTCCTGGCACAACTGGTCTGGCATCTGAAAACTTCCAGTGAATATGCCCGAGCTGGGTGCGGTCTCAACAAGTGTAAAACCGCTTGCAGATAGGCTTGTGGCATATCCACCGCGCGTACCGGTGGGTGATTCGTTGACAAAGCATGATACTGTATGGTGTGAGTCGCCTGGGATTATAGAGTTGGACCACCTTATCTCATCTGGCCCAAACACCACATCTGCCAATTCTCCAATTGGCTGACCGTTGCTATACACCCCCAGACCAGACCTGCCGATTGTATCCACTGCAACATCCTGTACTGCTGCAGGAGTTGGTGCAACTGTAGTGTAAATGTCAACAAGGCTTCCATCAATGTCAAGGTCAGGGTCTGTCAGTGTTACTGTTACGGTATCTCCAATGTTGTATGTTTTTTTATCTGTAGATATGGTTCCGCTAAATGTTGTAGTGTCTTGCTGTGATGCTATCTTTGTATTGATACCGTCTTGTCCCAGGTCAAGATAGGATACCATAGGTGCATCCTTGTTTGCCTGGGTCATCCTATCCAAAACAAAAAATTTCACATCATGATTGACTGGTCTCAAACTGTTGTAGGTACTTGGATCGAAGATGTTCACTTGGTTGAGCGGTGCGTACTGGCTTGTGCCAACAAAGACTCCGGTGTTGTCGCCAGTCTCTCCAAGCTCAAACCTGTATATGCCATTGTTTATCCTCTGTGAGCTCTGCGAGCCATCGCCAATGATGCCCATGCTAAAAAAGTCAATCACCATTGGTTCGCCATCTGGTGACAGGTATACTGATTGTCCTCCAGTTGTTGTAAATGTAACTAGGATGCCAATGTTTGCATTACTTGAAACCGTACCAAAGAGATTGTTGTTTAGATCAGATGTCGTACCATCGGTATAGTTGAGGTTAAGGAAATCCTGCAGCTTGGTAGAGTTGGCAATGTGGATAATGGTGGGAGTTGCAGAATATAATTTTCCACTACTTGTCAATCCAGTTCCTGCATTGTTGTAAACAAGATTTATTCCAATATTGGTTATCGTACTACCCGTTGCGCCGTTTAGACTGGAAAGTGATCTTAGGTCATAGTTGAGAAAGTTATAGCCTGTAAAGTTCTCCGAGTTGCCAACTTTATTGGTATTGTGTATTGTTCCAAGCAGCTTACTCATGGTCGTCTTTAGGTCTATGAATAATGCAGTGGTTGAATTGATCTCGGCTCTTGCATTATTGTTTGAAAAACTAAAGATTGGCCTTTGGCTGGTTGCTTCGTCCTCTTGCAGATTGATTGCATTCTGAATAAAAGCAAGAGATACTGCTGCAGTTCCACTGCCGCTGACAAGTGAGGAGCTACCTGTTAACCTAATCAACTGTGCAGTCTCGCTTGCCGTACCTCCTGATGATAACGTAAATGGAGTTCCTATGACCATGGTTGGAATTCTGGACTCACTTGGGTCGTAGATATTTAGATGCTCAGTCAACTTGCTGTTTAGGTTAATGTCTCCATCAGTCAATGCTATTGCAGATTCCTGGCTTGACACCCAGCTGCTTCCACCGGTGCCTTGGGAAATTGAACCAAAGAAAAACCCGCCTACTATGGTTTTTACAACATCATTGTAACTAAACGTTGCAGACTGGCCGCGTATTGCCAGGCTGTTTACTGTAACAATGTTGGCATGTTTTGCAGCATCCCAGTTTCCAAATACTCCGGTACTTACACCGCCTGATTCAGTAAATGTAACTGGGTCGGAGCCTGCGCCAATGCTTGCGGTGTGCAATGTTGCGGGATTTCCGTGAGATATTGTGGTACCATTGAGTAATTGTTTGCCATTTGCGGCAAAGTCAATTACTCTGACAGATGGATTTGACGCAGCAGGATTTACTGTCAATTTTCCATTGTGGTCAAACATGAAGGTGCCAAGGGATGGCACAAGGTTCTGCATTCCCGCAGTACCGTCCGCGTCCGGTACACCGTTTCGGTTAAAGGCTTGATAGTATAGTGTATTGTTTGAAGCACTTGTACCCCATGTCCAGGAATCTTCCTCCGTTGGGTCAATGTTTAGTTGAGGGTCGTCTATTGTCATGAATACCTGAGTTTTTTGTGGATATGATGTCCTGTCAATGGTTGCATTGACAAGATTAGTTGGAATCCTGTCAAATGTCAAGTTGACTATCTGGTCTCCTCCACCTTTTTGATAATCTACAACTACTGCGGTTGGAAATGAAGAAAAGTCATAGAGTTGTATAATTGGCCATACATTTGAGTCCGTATAGCCAATCTGTCCGGTACTTACGGCACCATTTGCAGGTGTCATTGTCTTGTTTTGTCTTACTACATGCTCCAATAACGAGCCGGTTGCAATCAAGTTTGTACAGGTGCCAAAATTTGTGAACTTTAATGGCTTGTCTACTGAATTTCCAACAGCTCTTGCAACGGTGAATCCCTTGGTCTCGGTAAATGATGGGGATACAGCAGATGTTGAACTGCAAAACTGCCCAAAGTCAAGACCCTTTCCTGCCAGGCCCGATGTCTTGTCTGCTTCTATTGCCTGGTCTCTGTCTGCAAAGTATGCATACCAGTTCCCATCCGTATTCTGCGTCATCCTTAATTTTTTGCCGTTTACTGTTACTGTAGGTTCTCCAAAGGCCTGGTCTAGCCTGTTTATGGCAGGATCTGCCACAACTACCTGGATTACCTGAGGCCCTGCAAAGTAGTTATTCCATTGAGAGTTCTCAGCAGAGACAAACAAGTTTGGATTTGTACTGGCATATGCAGGATGTAACATGTCATGAGATGCAAGAATTCCCGCAGCGGCAAATACAATTGCAAATGAAATGACACTGATTACATTGACTGCAATGTTTCTAACAATCATGTATCATACCACGAATCATTTTCTTGTTGATGATGAACTTGTTTTATTTTTGAAAAAATTCTTTAGCAATTTGAATTTCAAGACTTGCCTGGACGCTTTCTTGCAGCTGCAATTCCTGCCATGACTGAAACTGCAATAATAATTCCTGCTAGCAGACCATATTCAGAAATTGGTTCAGGTGTTGGTTCATGTATTGTTCCAGCATTAGATGTTTGATCTGGTACTGGTACTGGCTGTACACTGACATCATTTGCCTGCTCATCTGCGACAAATCCAGTTCCCTCTACCGTATCATTTTGTGGCAAATGGTCGTATGTCTGAACTGGTATGCCAAGTTTTGTAATCTCGGTTCCATTTACTTCGGATTCTGCTGGAACAATTCCACCATTAAAGTTGCCACTGTTCTGGAATGAAAAGTAAAGATTTGCCCAGTCGTTGTATCCACTCAAGTTTGATGATGCCGATGACGTGCATCCTCCTCCTGATAGGCTTAGCTTGTTGACGTTCTGCGCGTATCCACTATCAGACTGACCATTCTGATTCCAGTCATTTATGATAGAGCCGGTTATTCCCTGCTTGATTCCACTTGGTGTGGAAAACCAGATTGGTCTTTCAGTATTTGCAGGACATGATGATGGCTGGCCTGATATTGTTCCTGCTGGCGGTGGTGGATTGTTGGCTGGATATTGATAACTGCCTATTGCGCTATCTGCTAATGAATTCTCATTCAATGTATTTAGTGCAGAGCGGGAAAAGTCAAGTGGTCTGCAAATATCGGAATTTTTCCTAAACTCGTACGTATATGACATAACACTGAGATAGTTTGGCTTGCAGTTGTCATCATCCTGGATACCGGTTGGTGGCGTCATGCCTCCATGCCACAGACCAAGGTTATGTCCAAGTTCGTGCATAAACGAGCTCTCCTGTTCATCAATTGAACCCTTGCCATTTGTCAGTCCACCAAGTGACATGAAATAATCATTTCCAATTATCTCAGCCCATCCTGATGGTGATGGCTCTGGATTTGATGATGGCGCGCTGTATATTGTATTTACAAACATTCCATAGTGGAAGACCTGTCTTTTTGCTGTAAGGCAGTTGTATGAATAACTTGCAGGAATTGTTGATGGTGTAGAATTGCTAGGGCATGATGCTGAGCTTGTATTCTGTCTCTCTGAAATAGTTCCAAAGTATGTCTGTTTTAGTTTCAGATAACTAACATAATAATTTGCCAAATTTGCAGAATATACCCTGACATTGTTAAAGTGCTGTTGTATGTTTCCAGTCTGGCTAAATGTAGGATTTGTTGGGTCTTCACCGTCCTGGACATGCAGGTAAATTGGAGTCGGTGCATTTCTAAAGGCATTGACAACATCTGCAATAGCTGTTGGGTCCGGGTCGTGATTATTCATCCAGTCAAGTTCTGTGTAGACATCCTTCTGTGCTGGTGATGGACAGTCTCCTGAAATTGATGTGTTGCATGCAAGCTTGTACTTGTATGTCACTGCTGGATTGGAAGGATCGGTAAATGATACACGCAGGCCTGCAAAGTTATTGTCGCTTGGATCTGGCGTTGAGACCTCCCAACTGTCACATATGCCGTCACCGTCATTGTCTCCTCCATAGTTTGCACAGTTTATCTTTCCAATTCCAGTGTTGGCATAGTTTGAGTTTCCTGTTGGATAGTTAACATCAGTCTCAGTATCTGCAAAGACATGGCTTGAGCCAAGTGCAAGAACTGAAAATATCATGATTGTACACAGGTAAATCTTGAGGTGTCTCATCTCGCAGATACTTGAACTCAATGAATTTAAAATTTTTGTTTTGGAGATCAAACTCTCAATAGTTATTTTTGTGTAGTTCAAAAATAATCAAAAAAATTCTGAAAATATTAATTATTATGTAATTTTTATATGCTGGTAACATCCCGCTGAAAAACGGAGATATACCCAGAATTGCTCTAGTATATGTTATGGTATCCCAGAGAATCTGGATTTTGACCTTATTTTCACTTCTTGCCATACCATTCTTGTTTTCAAGCGACGCCAATGCAATATCTGTCATCTGGGGTTCAACAATTCAAAGCATCAACACCGGTGGGTTTGTACCCGGTGGAGGGCCATGGGGTAACAATACAATTACAGTAATTGATGGAAACTTTACATCGCTTGCAAGCATAACTATTCTGGTAAATTCAACATCTGATCCGACCGGGATAACCCTTACATTATATAACTCTCCTGGATCATTTGATACATTTCAAAATCATGATCTAATTTACACAAGTAGTTCTGATACATTTACCACTTCAAGTACACAAACTGTTTCTGTAGAAGACACGTCTTTTCCAAACAACCCTTTAGTACCGGATACAATAGTCAGTGGTCCTGTCCCTACTGATGGAATCCAAGTATTTTCTAGCACAGATCCATTTACTGGAATCTATCTTAACATGACAGAGACAGGACCAAACACAAGCATATACTCAAACAAACTCAAATTTACCACAGGCTCTTCTGTAAATGGGAGCGCAATTTCTGTTCATGCAGGTGACATTGTATCCATCATCAATTTGGATGGATCTCTTTCAGACTTTAACATAATAAATGAAATTGTATCACCAAACCTTGATCCTGCAACAGGTGCACTTGCTGCAAAAGTTGGAGATGATGTAACTGCGATTTACAAAGGTGTAAAATCTACAGCACAAATTACTTTGGGAACTTCAATTCTAGGTGGTGGAGGTGGTGGTGGAGGTGGCCTTATACGACCAAGTCTTGTACTGGACATTCTTGCTGCAATAGGTGGAAGTCCATATGTAGTCTCTCCACCATCATTTGGAGGAAGTTATTACCACTATTCTGATGGTTTCACACTGAATCAAACTGGCAAGAAGGAGACATTTGATATATCTGGATACAACAATGAAATCCCCCGCCAAGTCCTGATGTCTGGTAATAATACATCTATGACTTTTAAGACATTTGAGAGCTACAACCCAGAGGCCATCATTCACATGGGATTGTATCTAATCCCGCGAGGACAGGACATGATTACCACAAACAGCATTGCATCCATTGTCTGGGATAGGAATTCACCCCTTGAGGTAAATGATCCAAACCACATATTGTCAAATGTCACTGCAAACTCTGTCTCTGATGGCAAGTTCCAGTATACAAAATTTGATTTTATCCCAACCAAGTCATATGATAAAATGTCATTTCTTGCAAGGGCCTGGAATGATCACATGTATTCCACTGATGTCAGACTTCATGATGCCGTGGATGCGCCAGTGCCGACAGCAACACTTCCAGCCGGAACAGTCCGGTATGACAACTTTAGTGACTTGCAGACAGCACTTGAAAAGGATGGATTCTACAACCCCAATATACTAAATCACATACGCAACACAGAAAGCGTATTTGGCTCAACTGGATATGGTAGTGTATATTGGTTGTATGATACAATAAACCATACAGTAACCTTGGTCATCGAGGACAAGAACGAGAACAATCTTGCATCAATCAAGCGAGACCTTGAACCTTTTGTTGTAGAAAAGAAGGGTGACTACAAATTCATGCATTTTACAGTCAAGCAGCTTAACAGGTGGAATGAGCAAGAAATACAAGATGCAATGCAGAGTGAGGCCTCAAAGGCAATGGCAACTGCACTGGAAAAGGGAATCATGCCACACAGCAACTGGTAGATAAATTACATAAAATAATTCCAGTCTGTAATTTTCAAAATAATTTACCAGTCAAACTGGTATGCATCATATGCATGCAGGTTCTCCTTTGACCATTTCACATTTGTCTTCTTTCCAGAATAACTAACAACAGGAGCAGGAGAGGCATGCATCTTGTATCCTGTTTCAGTATCAACCTTCAAGACTCGAGTCTTCAGCTCAATTCCCTTTGGGGATGCAAACGTATACGCAAATTTCTTACAGTCTGATGCAAACCTGTAAAAGAACGTGCGCTCAGGCTCCTCCCAGTCATATTCAAGTATCAATATCTTCTTCTGCTTTGGCTTTAATGGACGATTAAGTTTCACATTAAACTCCTTGTGGTATGGCTTGTTCACATTGAGGCTCTGTATCTCTAGCTTGTTTCCCTTCTCATCTCGTACCGTGACATTCATGTCTGCAAATTCCTTTGGAATATCACCATCCAGATAGTAAAACACCTGGTCCTTTGGCTCTTTTGCTATGTTGCTTACATTCCAAATCCAGGTATGGTGAGTAAGCATTGTCTTTGCATTTACAACCTCTAAATCAATCTCAATTTTATTGAAAAGGAAATTATTTGTGTTCTTGATCTCTTTTTCCTGGTTGCTCTTTGGCACTTTTGATTTTCTAGGAGCAACCTTATTTCCAAAACCATCGCCATAGATGTTGTACAGATTCAACTGCTCGCCATGCTTTATGGAATAGTCACCAATTGGATGCATGATGAACTTGTACTCTGGTGATAATATTCTAATATCCTCAGCAATTCTGGATGATGCTAAAATTTGCATGTCACCTGCCAAGTCCATTACTCTCCTTGTTACGATAATCCCCGGACCCCAGACATTTGTATGTCCGGTAATGTCTTTAATAAAATAAACAGGTCCCATGTCAATTCCAATTCGAATCGAGAGCTTCTCCTTTCCCCTCCTCTGCAAATTATACTTGTTCAGTGCCTTGTGGACCTCAATTGCAAGCTTCAATGGTTTTTCAGGACTGTCGGAAAATCCAATTGCCATGCCATCTCCAGTTGATAAAATCACCGTGGAATCCTTGTCACGATTTTTAAAAGTCTCAACCCTTGCAACGATTTCATTTATTGCAACAACCTTTCGAACCTGGTCCTTTGTTGGAACGGTGGGATTGGAGCCTGCCACAATATCGCAGAAGAACCAGTGATATGTGCGAGTTAATGTCTTGACATCGCCAAAGTTCTCAAAGTCATCTCCCTGCAGTATCTGTAACACATGGGACACAAACTCACCAGGACATGATTTCAATATCTGAAAGCTGTTCATGGTATGCTTGAACGGCGCCTTGACACGTGACTTTTTAATCTGCTGTAAAATCCAGTCCTTTCCTCTATGGGTCTCATCTAGCAACCCCAGTATCTCTGCAATCTCTGAAATTTTTCCAGACTCGTCCTTTTTAGATCTCAACAATAGAACAATCTACTGGATTCATCTATTTTAAGAAATATTATTCATGGTTGACAAAACTTTCTAAATAAAGGAATTTTGAAAGTATTTTCATGTATGTCATGGCCAGTAAATTCCATACTAATCTACAAGTGTCCTGATTTTATTCAATAGACCTGAATCTGTAAACATTTCATAATCAGGATAGCAGTTCAGCATTGTTCCATTTTCAATCTCATAGAACTTCCAGTTGCTGCATTTTACGTCAAACTCGAACCGGCTATTGTCAAATCTCCAATTAAAGCCATTTTTAACATCCTGATATGGATATCCATGACCTCTGACTAGAGAAATGGTATCCCTGACATAATCTACATCTATCTTGGCATACAGCGCATTGGGATAAAGAAAGATGACATCTGGATGATTGGTTATTGAATCAAATTCTTTCTGTGTGACATATTCATTGTGCAGCAATATCACCTTTTCAAATTTCTTGAGTATGCCAGGGTCTCTATCAATATCAATGTCGGAGATAAATGAATAATTTAACATGGATAATACAATTGTAGAACCCTCACTTGCAGAGTAATATGGCTCAATCTGGTCTGGAATGGAGACAGTGAGGCATCTCTTATCGCATTTATTGTGATAATAATCATAGAATCCTCGGGCTCCATATGCTGCCTGGGTAAAAATCGGATATACCACTATTACATTTTGAGATTTTGTAGCAAATCCAACCCTGTGATAAAAATCATCTAGCTCAGGTTTAAAACCCACATCTATTGTTTTTGGAGTTTTATCTGTCCCAAAATGAAAGCCAAGTTTGAAGAGAGCCTGGACTACTGGAATGTCTATGGTCTGGTCCTTTTCTGCATTGTTGACATTTATGTGTAGAATCCTCGCTTCTTGTGGCTTGAGGTCTTGTGAATTTTTATCTGCTCCAATGTCTGCATCGATATGAATTAATAAAAAAGCAAGAAGGCTCATCGCTAAAACCAATACCATTGCAATCTGTATTTTCTTTAATTGATACACATGTCATCATCACAGATGTGCTCATCTGGTTAGAATTTGATATTAATGAAATACCCACATAGTTTCCATGTGGGAATATGCCATATCATTCCACTATGATATTTCATAGATTATGGGATTTTGAAATAATTCTGAAAATAATAAATCAAACTACTATATTTTTATATTCAAGTATACCATAGTATAATGTATTATACCATGAACAACTCCACCACGATAAAGATATCAAAAAAGACAAAATCTCGCCTTGAAAAACAAAAGAACCATCCTGGCGAGACATACGAAGCAGTACTTGCAAGACTACTCAGATATGCAAGCCAAGATGATCATCTAAGTCAAGAAACAATAAAAGACATAGAGCAAGCCGTAGCCGACATTAAGGCAGGTCGTGTCTATACCACCGAGCAGCTAAACAAAGAACTAGACCTGTAATACCATGTGGCATATACTCTGGTCAGAAAAGTCTGTAAGGCAATTAAAAAAACTAGACAAAAAAACTGCGAAAATTATACGTGATAGGGTACTAGAACTAGAAGATTGTCCATACAAGGCAGCATCAAGACTTGCAGGCTCAAAATTTTATAAAATCCGTGTAGGTAGTTACAGGGTTATCTTGGACATACAACAAGGAAAACTGATAATCTTTGTAATAGAGACTGATCACAGAAAACGAGTTTATGATTAAGTCCTGTTATGGTACCATCAAAACCTAACCCAGTGCCATTCAGCTGCTTTAAACTTGTGCAACAGAATCAAGAAATATTCTGAGCCCACTTTACCAAATTCATCATGTGAGTCACCCATATTACAAAGAAGATAACCAAATCAAAAAAGAGCATTATTTTCTTTTCTGCATTCCAAAATGAATCCTAAACGGATTTGCAAAATGAACATTCTCGTGTTATGATAACTTAACTACTCTTTGAGGCATATCTCCTGGCTTTATTCAAATAATCTACAATGTCGTGTTCTTTGGCCAATTTATCCAGATATACATTATCAATAGAATCTGAGAATATTCCAAGTAATGCGATGCTCTGCTCCATATCCCTCTGGGGATTGCTCTTCCAGAACTTGGCAGAGTACAGCCTGTTTTGAATCAAATCCTCTGGCGCTGCCACTTTTAACTCGTAATTTTTCACCCTGAATTTCTTTAATCTGCTAGAATCTCCACTGTAAGACTTGTCTATTACTTGGACTATTATGTTTAGATCGCTGTTTAACCACAACTGATTTCCTTGTTTTCCAAATCCAAATTTATTGAGTAATTTTTCAGTTATTGTCTTGTTGTCCACCACTAGATCAATATCTGAAGTAGCAAAGTTTCCTGCTGTATACAGATCTATTGCCTCTCCGCCCACAAGTATGGCATCTACACTATTTTCTTTTAGCTTTGATGTAAGAACCCCTAAAAAGAGTATCCTTCTTCGAAACAGATCCCGCTCTTCCTTGATTTCCTTGTATTCTGGGGATGTCTTGAATCTAGTACGTGCATTCTCTACCAATCTTATGCATCCCTATTCATTTAGAATAAACACATTACCTTTTTGTTCAAATAATTTACCAAATCCTATCTTCGATGATATCACAAGTGCAGTTAGCTCTCCTGGTGTTCTTTTAGACAAGAGTTTGTCAATATTTTGGGTTTTGACCTTATCTCGGATTTTTGATTCATTTGATTTATCAAGTCTTGTAATCTTTGCCATTCGCTTGGCTTGCATCTTGGGAGATAGCCAGTCTTCTAGATCATCTGGATCTTTTTGTTTTAATGAACGCATAAATTTAGCAGCAGCTCTTCCAGGTCCGCTTGAAAGTCTGTAAAATGTCCGGTTACGTTGTCTTGTTTCAGATTTGACAATTCCAAACTCCAAAAATTCTGTTAAACAGCGGTATGTGGCTGCCGGGTCTAGTCCTCTGGTTAGGGCAATCTGGTGTGCTGTAATGGATTTCTTGGCCTCTGCTAATGTTTCTAGTATGGTGAATCTAGTACTTCCTCCAAACAACATCTCTACTTTCATTTTTCAGATTGATATGGCACCTGCTCCCATATAAGGACTTAGATTTTAAATCTAAGTATACTTGTTTTAGAAAGAGCAGGTCAAATTTACTATTGGGTCTATGAACCCAAGTCTGAGTTTAGAAACACATCGCAAAAGCCATCACATGTCATAATTTCTTCGTCAGAGAAGTCCATCTATCGTACCTTTGAACGGTATAGAGTAAATACTTTGAATATTATACCATTACATGACAAATTCGTTATTTATCCAGTATTTGGGAGATTCTGCACAACTCAGAATAATTGATTTTTTTCTAGATAATGGAAGCGACTATTCAAAGAAAGAGATAGTTGAAAATGTTGGAATCTCTAAAACTACATTCTATAAGGTTTGGCCAATGTTGGAAAAATTTGAAATATTTACTCCCACAAGAAAATTTGGAAACGTCCAGCTCTATTCTTTGAACAAAAAAAGTATCATCGTCAAACAATTCTTGTCACTTGATTCGGCATTAAGTAGACAGGCAATGTCAAAAATGACAAGTTCCAAAGGCAAAAAAACAGAGCTAGAACTAGACAATCCCATGTGAGCCTAGTAAATGTGATATTTCATGAATGATTTGATCATGGAATAAACAAAGAATTAGATCTGCAGGTCATGTGACGAGTACATCACTTGACAAGATTATCAGACAGGTCATCAGAGTTGTACGGTGATACCCCCAACATTTTCAACATGCCTTGGATTTTTTCTCTTCTCTCTCTGAGTGCAGCTCTTCGACTAATGCCTCTCCTGAAAAACGTTGCATAGAACGTGTCTCTGTATTCATCCTCAAGTACTTTTGTGTATCTTGTACCAGGATCAATCTTGTAACTACGACGCGGCAAGACTGCGCTAATATCCGTTGTAAAAATTGATGCAATGTCTCGTTCCAGAACGCGCTTGCTTATACTGTATCCCAATGACTTGAGTTTTGCCAAAATCAACTCCTTTCTTATTGGAATCCCGCCATGGTTTAACATCTCTTGAATTATCTTGGCCACAAGTGCTCTTCGTTGTTTGATATCGCTCTGGGAGTTTTTGTTTCCCCTGCTGCGAATTTCTCCACTCATCAAAATTCACCTGACTCGATTGCCGAGTCATCTTCACCGTCATCGTCGTTCCAGACATAGTTATCCCAATGTTTCTCTTTTTCATCTACTGCCTCGTTACGTTCAATCCGGTTCTTTTGTTTCTCTGTGAGATCCCCCGTCTTTTTCATGTACTTCATCATGCGGTTGTGGATCTTTTCTGCTTCCAATAATCCATACCACCAGTTGGCATTGAGTTTTCTGCCAACCACATGCAGCGGCATTTCAAGCTTGTACTGTTTGCCATATCCCTGTCTTCCACGTGAGCTAATCTGTGATGTAACCAATCCCATGTCTTCCATCTCTCTTAGAATCTCTGACACGCGTCTGTATGACAGCGGTTGTGCTTTATCAAACCACACTTTCCTATACTGTTGTACAATGACCGAAGTGTAATGCCACTCCTCCTTGCTCAAAAAAGTAATCCTTGCAATGGCTGCAAGTACACGCTTGAAGTTATAAGACGAGTCTGTTAAGACGTTCTCAATTCTGTCTTTTTGAAGCTCACGCGATGCCTGGTCCACATACGCTACACTTAACGGCTTGTGTGCAGCACTTGCACTCTCGGCAGCAACACGTAAAAGATCAATTGCCCTTCTTGCATCCCCATGATCCTGTGACGCAATCTTTGCGCATTGCTCAAGTATTGCATCATCAATTTTACAGATGAATGCTTGCTGGGCCCTCTCTTCCAAAATTGTCTTGACATTTCCATAATGATATGGCGCAAAAAATATTTCAGACGTGCCAATTCTTGATTTGACCCTGTCATCCAAGTCATATCCCGAAAGGACATTATTTGAAATTCCAATTGCACAAAAATAAAATCCCTTTTGGGCCAGGTCTTTTTCAAGCTCTAACAATTGATAAATAAAATCAGACGGTCTTCCACGTGGGTCTCCAAATATCACGTCAAATTCATCCAACACCAGAACGAACAATTTCTTTTTGTTTTTTTCCAGCCTGATGCTAATCACATCCTGCATTTTTTCAAAGGGCATTTTGTTGCCTGACCCTTTTATGGGCTCTAGCCCAAGGCTTGCCAAAACAAGATTTGTTGCACCAAATACAGTACGGGCTCGTCGAAGATTTACAAACTCGTGTTCCGCCTCATTGAATTCCTTGCATACGTGTTTTACTACGGTAGTTTTGCCAGACCCACTTCTGCCATATATTGAAATGAAAGGAACTACATGCCCGTAGCGATACCCTAGCAAAAACCTGACAATTTTTTCTATCTGCTCCTCCCTGCCTAGGATCTTTGTGGGGAGAGAAAGTGCATCAAGTGCTCTCTTGTTTGCAAATATGAGGTTTTCACGCTCTACCTTGGACACGATATCTGCAATGCTTGTGGTTAAGGGGGCCCCTTCGGGGCTGGCAGTGGACATGTGATTAACTTCCACTAGCAGCACGCACATCAAATGTGTCATCGTCAACAAAAATTTGCAATTCAGCTCCAAATAATGTACACTTTTTTCAAAGAAAATGGCAAAAATCAGTTAAATATTAAATCAACCATACCACAACAGGGCTTGACAATGGCACGATTTTTTTGTGACATTTTTTCTGGCTATTCTGAAATGATGGAAAAAATCTCCCTGTGAAAAACAGGCAAGAATACCAACAGCTATTCTCAAAGTATCATAGGCTAGACAAAAAATCATCTCTTGTGATGCCACAGTCTCTTAAGATGACTATCCCACGCGAATCTCCTTTAGAGGTACAGTGACATAGATTATTCCATTGGTGATGGTAACATGGCTTCCCTTTTGTCTTATTGCCTGGAAATCAAACCTGTTACAAAGAATCTTGACAAGAACTTTTCCGTGTATAGGTGAGAGTTTACTCAAACCGCGACTGCTTCGATGGCCTTTTCTCTTAAAATGGACAAGTGAAGCTCAAGTGCTTTGAAAAAGTTTTTTCTAGCCTCTAACATGTTTTTTCCTGTGCTGTAAACACCCAGTGCAGAACATGTTATGGAATAAGAACCATCATCTTCCTTGATTATTCTAGTTTTGATATCACGTATCTTGACAGACAACTATAGTAAGTTATTTCTTTTATTTATTTAAGTTTCCTAGTATCGAAATTATCCAATATTTTCATATTCTGGTATACCGCAATATGATATACACGTGAATGACTCTGTTACAATAAAGATATCAAAAAAGACAAAATCTCGTCTTGAAAAACAAAAAAATCATCCAAGAGAAACATATGATTCTGTGCTTGTCAGGATTCTAGAATATGTCAGCCAAGATGATGAGCTAGGTCCTGAAACAATCAAAAACATCAAAAAAAGTACTGCAGATATTAAAGCGGGTAGACTTTATACAATGAAGCAGATAAACAAAGAACTGGAACCGTAATAGGTAGATCGTTTCTGTTTTTTCATTTAAGGCTTACGTGGGATTCCATACTGAACCTTAATACCAAACTATACCCAGATATGACAAATGCAAAAGCTAGTGGCTCTATTACTGATTGCAGTGCTTGCCGGTTCCGTTACAGTTCCTAATGTATTCTCAGACGATGAACAAAATAACAATGAAAACGAGAACCATCAAAACCAAGCTAACAACCAGGAAAATGAAAATGACGATCATGGCAATCAAAACAAGACCAAGGGAAATGATGATAACGGCAATGAAAAAGAAAATGAAAACAAGGTACACTTTGGATTCTCAAACGCAACAAGCTTTACGGTAACATTACCAAACGGAACCAAGCTGACATTTGGATTCTCAAATGGAACCAACCCCGGACAACAAATCTCTGCATTCATACACAAGATACGTGAGGCATTCAAGCAGCAAGAGACCCAGGCAAAGCAGTTAATCAAGGACTGCAGAGAAAAGGCAAGGGATGCAACAAATCATGCTGACAAGAAGGCAATCATGGACCAGTGCAAGATACAGCTAAAGCAAATCAATCAGCAGTTCAGGGGAGAGCACAAGCAACTCCAACTTGATTTCAAGCAGTTCAGAGAGACAGTAATTGGAAACAACAAGGAGAACCATGAAAAACAAGACAATGACACCAAGATCAAAAATTCCGCTCTTGTAATACCTCCACATGGACTGGAGCAGAAAAAATTACACATAAAACAAAATGATACCAAGTTCCAAAACACGGCTCAGTTTGCACCAAACCATGGACCAGAACATGGCAAACAAAATGGCAAGCAAAAACACGGCAAAGACGACTAGGCACAACACCTAATTCTGACAGGTATCTGACACAAAATAATTGAAGTCAGATATTACTATAATCGGAGCAGGAATACTTGGTGTGTCCCTTGGATACTTTCTCTCTCATGTTACATCAAAAAAGATACTGGTATTAGACCAGGCACCCCAGGTGGGATTTCACACAAGTTCAAGAAATACAGGCAAGGTACACGCACCGTTTCTCTACGACCCTGAAAAAAAGAGGATATTTGCAAAAGCAGCAAAGGCAGGATTTGAGATGTGGGAGACCTACTCTAAACAAAAAAACCTGCCATTCAAAAAAGATGGAGTGCTAGAAGTTGCACTTGATGAACCTGGAATCAAGAGACTGGA
>Ga0207664_10000884_pt1 | contig 20225 bp, 19 predicted proteins | sample LARL83metaG_FD_184349 | JGI IMG/M metagenome (GOLD analysis project Ga0207664, IMG submission 184349) | Corn, switchgrass and miscanthus rhizosphere microbial communities from Kellogg Biological Station, Michigan, USA - LAR L8-3 metaG... | ecosystem: Host-associated > Plants > Roots >... | reverse complement strand
CCCTGGTCGTCGGCGGCCTTGAAGACCACCTCCAGCACGCCTTCCTGGGTGTCGTTCAATTCCAGCACGCGGCCGAGCAGGGTGGGGCCCATCTCGCTGATGGTGGCGCGCACCGGGTGGCCGAGCTTGCCGTAGATGTCCCAGAACACCACCGGGTTGGCCTGCGCTTTCCAGTCGGCGAGCTTGAGTTTGGCCAGACGCGCCTTGAGCTTGTCGCCCGGCTCGCCCGCGGCCATCGCGAGGCCGGCCAGGTCGCCCTTGGCGTCGGCCAGGAAGCACGGCACGCCGAGTTTCGAGAAGCCTTCGGCCAGCACCATCAGCGAAACGGATTTGCCGGTGCCGGTGGCGCCGGCGATCATGCCGTGGCGGTTGCCGTAGTGCGGATCGAGATTGACGCTGGCAGTGTCGTTGCGGCCGATCAGGATGTCAGTCATGGCGTTCCGTCCGTTGGTGATCGGGCGATTGTAGCCAACCCGGCGCGGCTGTCGCGGCGGTGGGCGCGCGTTGAGTCGCGGGGCCACGCCCGCTATGGTGGGCGTTTTCTGCGGGTGAAGTTTCCGATGTCGTTGTGTTCCGTGGTTCGTTTCATGCGCCCGCTGGTACTTGCCGTGGCGTTCGGTTTGCTGGGCGCCTGCGCCAGCGCAGGTGGCAGCAAAACGTCGGCGCCGGTCGATGCGCTTTACGCGCAGCTCGATCAGGCCAGCAAGGGTTACGAAACGGCCCTGCAACAATCGCGCGAGGGCGACCAGGACGCCTCCCAGCTGACCCTGACCCGCTCGCTGGACCAGCTCAAGGCCGCGGCGGCCCGATGCGGCAACACGGCGGGCTGCGATGCGCAGCGGTTCTTTTCGGTCTTCGATCGACTGCTTCGATTGAAGGATGGCGACTTCAGCGGCGACCAGGATCTCAACAGCGACGTCGATCCTGCGCAGCGCTCGCTGCCGACCGGCAAGACGGGTGCGGCTGCGCTACCGCAGGCGCAACGCAGCGTGACCTTGCTGCATGGCCAGAAGCTGTCCGAGCTGATCGCGATGAACGGCCCGGTCAAGGCGGCGCTGGAAATGTGGCTGACGCAATGGCGCCCGCAGTTGATGGACGCCTGGGTCAACTATCAATTCATGCGCTACCAGATGTGGCCGCAGTACGAGAGGGCGGACCTGCCCGAGGCCTTGCTGTTCGGCATGGTGGCGAAGGAATCCGGCGGCAAGGTGCATGCGGTGTCGCGCTCGGGCGCGGCCGGCCCGCTGCAGTTCATGTATGCCACTGGCATGCGTTTCGGGCTGGGCAGCGACGGCGGCTTCGACACGCGCTTCGATCCCTCGGCGTCGGCGCGCGCCAATGCCGAATACCTCAACGAGCAGTTGCGCAAGTTCAACAACAACCTCGAGCTCACCATCGGCGCGTACAACACCGGCGAAGGGCGCATGGGCCGGCTGGTCGGCGACAACAGTGCGCTGAGCTTCTACGACCCGCGCATCTACAACGCGCTTCCGCAGGAAACCCGCGACTACGTGCCTTCGGTGCTGGCGGCGGCATGGCTGTTCCTGCATCCGGAAAGCTACAACCTGCGCTTTCCGAAGATCGACGGCGCACCGGGTTCGATCATCCTGAAGCGGCCGGCGTCGCTGTCCGAACTGACCGTTTGCCTCGGTTCGGCCGACGGCATGAGCGACGGCTGGTTCCGCACCTTGCGCAACCTCAACCCGAAGCTCGATCCGCAGGTGACCCAGCCGGCGGGCGCGCAACTGACGATACCGAAGAATCTCCAGGGCGCCTACGCCTCGCGCTGCGTCGAGGGGCCGTGGCCGATCCTCGCCGGCGACCTGCACCACGCGGTCATTCCCGTAGTGACCGCGCCAGTGGCGCCGCCGGTGGCGGTGAGCGAGCGTCGCTACAAGGTGCGGCGCGGCGATTCGCTGGTAAGCATCGTGCGCAACCTGCATTGCTCGAGCGTGCAGGAAGTGGCCGAGATGAATGGCCTCAAGCATCACCGCATCCGCACCGGACAGGTACTGAAATTGCCGGCGTGCCGTTGACCGAGTTACCGGCCGACAGGATGTGACCGGGCAGGGCTGGCGTACTGGAGCGCCGGCGACCGGCGCATCAGGCCGCCGCGGTGTCGTTCATCCAGCTCTCGACGCTGGGGCCGCTGTGATGGACCTCCTTCAGTTCGCGCAAAAGCTGCATCAGCTGCCGATGCTGCGGCTGCAGGCTGGCGTGCGGGGAGTTCTTGGTTTCGTGATAGGCCACCGCCAGCCACAGCGCGATGCCGCGCAAGGCGACCTCGGCATTGTTCGAGCAGGCGCGTTCGTAGCCGGCGTCGGTGCCCTGGCCCCAGGGCATATAGCGCACTTCAGGAGCGGTGCCGTAGAGGTGCGGGAAATCGCTGCGCGAAGCCTGGCCGATCTCCCGGAGGGTCAGCGTGCTCAGGCGCTCCCGGTTGCGCTTGGGCAAGGCCCGGATGCTCCGCTCGATATCGCGGAACTGGCGGCCGAGCTGGCGCGCCCGCATCATCACGAACAATGGAGTGAGTAGTTGCATGGGGACCCCTCGACACGGAATTCGGCCGCACTTGCGACGCGCGGCGAAGTGGCGAGGGTAGCGAAGCCACCCCGGAAATAGCGCCTAGAGCGTCACAAAATGACGCGTAACGTCAGTCGACGGGAGCCGGCGGCGGACTCAGCCTTGGCCGAGCCGCTGTCCCACCTTGACCGCCTGCTGCGGTTGCAGCGCATCCAGAGCCGGGCCCTTCGGCAGCAGCACGATCACGGTCGAGCCCATGTTGAAACGCGCCATCTCGGCGAAACGTTCCAGCGTGATGTTCTGGCCGGCGAACGACTTGCGGCGGATCGACGAGGCATACGGCGGGATCACCAGGCCATCCCATACGGTGGCCACCGACGAGACCAGGATCGCCCCGACCATCACCACCACGAACGGGCCGTGCTCGCCCTCGAAGTGGCAGACCAGCCGTTCGTTGCGCGCGAACAACCGCGGGATCGCCTCGACCGCGAACGGCGCCACGCTGAAGATGCGTCCGGGCACGTGCACGGTTTCGCGCAGGGTTCCCTTCAGCGGCATGTGCACGCGGTGGTAGTCGCGCGGCGACAAATACACGGTGACGAAGCTGCCATCGCGATAGGGCATGGCTGCAGCCTCGTCGCCGCCGAGCAGTTCGGCAGCGGTGTACTCCTGCCCCTTGGCCTGGAAGATGCGGCCGTCGACGATCGCGCCGGACTGGCTGATGCGCCCGTCGGCAGGGCTCAGCAAGGCGGCCGGGTCGGCATCGGCGCGGCGCGCGTCGGCGCGCAGCTTGCGCGTGAAGAACGCATTGAAGTGCTGGTAGGCCAGCGCATCCGGCTGCATGGCCTCGCCCATGTCCACGTCGTAGTTGCGCACGATGGTGGCGATCAGCCAGTTCTTCCACGGCGCAAACGTCCACCGGGTGGCCCAGTAGACGATGCGCGAAAGGAAGCGGTGCGGCAGGATGTACTGCAGGAATACGTTGAAAGTCATCCGCCCAGTATAAGGGGTGCGCGCCGCCGCAGGCCTTATAATCGCCGGCCATTCCGCTGCACCTCTGGACCGCCGTGACCGCCGAACTCGCCACCATCATCGACTTCATCCGTTACGGCGCCAGTCGTTTCTCGGCCGCAGGCCTGACCTTCGGGCACAGCCACGACAATCCGATCGACGAGGCCACGCACCTGATCCTCGCCAGCCTGCACCTGCCGCCGGACATCCCGCCGGCCTATGGTGCCGGGCGGCTGACTTCGGCCGAGCGGGAGAATGTGCTCGCCCTGATCGAGCGCCGCGTCAGCGAGCGCCTGCCGGTGGCTTACCTGGTCGGCGAGACCTGGTTCGCGGGGTTGAAATTCAAGAGCGACCGCCGCGCGCTGGTGCCGCGTTCGCCGATCGCCGAATTGATCGAGTCGGGTTTCGCGCCGTGGCTGGACGAGCGGCACATCGAGCGCGCGCTGGACCTGTGCACCGGCTCGGGCTGCATCGGCATCGCGATGGCCGAGTACAACCCGGAGTGGCAGGTCGACATCGTCGACATCAGCGATGAGGCGCTTTCGCTGGCGCGCGAGAACATCGCGTTCCAGCATGTCGAGGGACGCGTCGAGGCGATTCAGTCGGATCTGTTCGCCGGCGTGAAGGGGCGCAAGTACGATTTGATCGTCTCGAATCCGCCTTACGTCACTGAAGACGAATACGCTGCGCTGCCCGGCGAATACGCGCACGAGCCGAAGCTGGGCCTCACCTCCGGCGCCGATGGCCTGGACCTGTGCCTGCGCATGCTCGACGAGGCCGCCGGCCATCTCACCGACGATGGCCTGCTGATCGTCGAAGTGGGCGAGAGCGAGCACGCGCTGGCTGCGCTGCTGCCGGAAGTGCCCTTCATCTGGATCGAGTGCAAGGTCGGCCAGATGGGCGTGTTCGCGCTGGAGCGGCGCGACCTGATCGAGCACGCCGCATCCATCCGGGCGGCGGCCGCTGCGCGCCGCGCCGGTTGACGGATTCCCGGATGGACATCACCACGCCGCGCCTGCGTCTCGATGCGCTGCAACCTTCCGACGCCGAGGCGCTGTTCGGTTATCGCGGCGACCCGGACGTCTCGCGTTTCCAGGGCTGGCGGCCGGCCAGCCTGGCCGACGCGGCGGCTTTCATCGAACGCCAGGCCGGCGCATCGCTGGATGCGCCCGGCGGCTGGTTTCAGCGCGCGATCCGCCTCGGCGACGAGCGCACGCTGGTCGGCGATCTCGGCATCCATCTGCCTGCGGAAGCCGAAGGGTCGATCGAATTCGGCATCACCATTGCGCCCGCCCATCAGGGCAGGGGCTACGCCTGCGAGTCGATGCGCGCGGTGTTCGAGTTGGTGTTCGGCCGGCTCGGCAGGCATCGCATCCACGCTTCGGTCGATCCGCGCAACCTCGCCAGCATGGCCATGTTGCGTGCGCTGGGCATGCGCCAGGAGGCCCATCATCGCGAAAGCCTGTGGCTGCATGGCGAATGGGTCGACGACGTGGTGTTCGCGCTGCTGGCCGACGAGTGGCATGCCGCGCAACCGTCCCGCTGACGTGGCCGTGCCCCTTCGCGCTAAGCTGTAGAGGTTTTCCTTCGGACGTCCAAACCCTGTGTCCAGCAACTCCTTCGGCAAGCTCTTCACCGTCACCACCTTCGGCGAAAGCCATGGGCCGGCGATCGGCTGCGTGATCGACGGCTGCCCGCCGGGGCTGGCGATCAGCGCCGAGGACTTCCGCACCGACCTCGATCGCCGCGCTACCGGCCGAAGCCGCTACACCTCGCAGCGGCACGAGGACGACGACGTCGAAATCCTCTCCGGCGTGTACGAAGGCAAGACCACCGGCACCCCGATCGCGCTGCTGATCCGCAACACCGACCAGCGCAGCAAGGATTACGGCGACATCGCGTCGATCTTCCGCCCCGGCCACGCCGACTACACCTACTGGCAGAAATACGGCATCCGCGATCCGCGCGGTGGCGGGCGTTCGTCGGCGCGCGAGACCACCATGCGCGTGGCCGCGGCGGTCGTCGCCAAGAAGTGGCTGGCCGAGCGCCACGGCGTGCGCGTGCGCGGTTATCTGGCGCAGATCGGCGAGATCGCACCGGCTGCGTTCGACTGGGAGGCGGTGGAGCAGAACCCGTTCTTCTGGCCCGACACGGCGCAGGTGCCTGCGCTCGAGGCCTATATCAACGCGCTGCGCAAATCGGGCGATTCGGTCGGTGCACGCGTCAACGTGGTGGCCGATGGCGTGCCGCCGGGCTGGGGCGAGCCGATCTACGGCAAGCTCGACGGCGACCTGGCCAGCGCACTGATGTCGATCAACGCGGTCAAGGGCGTGGAGATCGGCGACGGATTCGCCGCGGTCGCCCAGCGCGGCAGCCAGCACCGCGACGAAATGCATATGGACGGCTTTACGTCCAATCATGCCGGCGGCATCCTTGGTGGCATCAGCAGCGGTCAGCCGGTAACGGCCTCGATCGTGCTCAAGCCCACTTCAAGCATCCTGATCCCCGGCCACAGCGTGAACCTGGCTGGCGAACCGGCCGAAGTGGTGACCAAGGGGCGTCACGATCCCTGCGTCGGCATCCGTGCCACTCCGATCGCCGAAGCGATGATGGCGCTGGTGCTGATCGATCACGCGCTGCGCCATCGTGCCCAATGCGGCGACGTAGGCGTGGTAACGCCGCGCATCCCATGACCAGGTGCAACCAAGCGGGATCCTGCCGATGAGTGACAAGCCACGTGTCTGGATTTCGCGCCCCACCTTTCCCGGCGTCATCGCCCGGCTGGAACCGCATTTCGAAGTGACGGCCGAGCCGGAGGAAGTGAAGTTCAGCCGCAGCGAACTGGCCGCCAGGCTGGCCGGGCAGGATGCCGCGATCGTCGGCCTGAAGGAGCGCATCGGTGCGGCGGAAATCGCGGGCGCGACGCGGCTGCGCATCGTCGCCAACCTCAGCGTGGGCTACGACAATCTCGACCTGGATGCGCTGAGCGCGGCCGGCATCGCCGTCTCCAATACCGCCGACGTGCTCAACGAGAGCGTGGCCGACTACGCCTGGGCGCTGATGCTCGGCGCGGCGCGGCGGATGAGCGCGGCCGAACGCTGGCTGCGCGCCGGGCACTGGCATGCGACGGAATTCAAGGCGTGGCTGGGCACGGATGTGCGCGGCCGCACGCTCGGCATCCTCGGCATGGGGCGCATCGGCCAGGCCATTGCGCGGCGCGCGGTCGGCTTCGGCATGCCGGTGCTGTATCACAACCGTTCGCCGTTGCCGGAATCGGACGAGCGCGCCTGCAACGCGCGCTACGTCGACAAGCGGCAGCTGCTGCAGGAGTCCGATTTCCTGATGCTGGTGCTGCCGCTGACCGCGCAGACCCGGCACGCGATCGGCGCGCCCGAGCTGGCGCTGATGAAGCCGACCGCGATCCTGCTGAACCTGGCCCGCGGCGGCATCGTCGACGATGCCGCGCTGGCCGCGGCGCTGCGCGAGCGGCGCCTGGCCGGGGCCGGGCTGGACGTGTTCGAGGGCGAGCCTGCGGTGCATCCGGGCCTGCTCGCGCTGGACAACGTCGTGCTCAGCCCGCACATCGCCAGCGCCACGACCGATACGCGCCGCGCGATGACCTCGGTCGCCGTGGACAATGTGCTGGCCATGTTCGGCCATGGTCCGCATGCCGGGCGGCCGCCCAACCTCCTCAATCCGAACGTGCTGTGACGGCGCGATCCTTCATCTCCGAGTAAAACATTCCATGAGTCAGAAGAGCAGTTACAAAGTCGCCATGGTCGGCGCCACCGGTGCCGTCGGCGAAACCTTGCTGGCGATCCTCGCCGAGCGCGACTTCCCGGTCAGCGAGCTGGTGCCGCTCGCCAGCGAACGCTCGGCTGGCGGCAAGGTCAGCTTCGCCGGCCAGGACATCACCGTGCAACTGCTCGACACCTACGATTTCGAAGGCGTCGACATCGCGTTCTTTTCCGCCGGCGGCTCGGTCAGCCGGGAACATGCGCCGCGCGCGGCGGCGGCCGGCGCGGTGGTGATCGACAACACCTCCGAGTTCCGCTACCAGGACGACATCCCGCTGGTGATCAGCGAGGTCAATCCGCACGCGATCGCCCAGTACACCCACCGCGGCATCATCGCCAACCCGAACTGCTCGACCATGCAGATGCTGGTGGCGCTGGCGCCGATCCATCGCGCGGTGCAGATCGAGCGGATCAACGTGGCCACCTACCAGTCGGTATCCGGTGCCGGGCGCACCGGCATGGAAGAACTCGGCAGACAGACCGCGGCGCTGCTGAATTTCCAAAGCGTGGAGCCGGGCAAGAAATTCCCGGCGCAGATCGCGTTCAATGTCATTCCGCAGATCGACGATTTCCAGCCGAATGGCTACACCAAAGAAGAGATGAAGCTGGTGTGGGAAACGCGCAAGATCCTTGAAGACGACTCGATCCAGGTGAACCCGACGGCGGTGCGCGTGCCGGTGTTCTACGGGCACTCCGAAGCGGTGCATATCGAGACCAGCGAGAAGATCACCGCCGAACAGGCGCGCGAGCTGCTGCGCCAGGCGCCGGGCGTGGTGCTGGTGGACGAGCGCAAGCCCGGCGGCTATCCGACGCCGGTGGGCGAGGCCGCCGGCACCGACGCGGTATATGTCGGACGGATCCGCGAAGACATCTCGCACGAACGCGGGCTCGACCTGTGGATCGTGTCCGACAACATCCGCAAGGGCGCGGCATTGAATGCCGTGCAGATCGCCGAACTGCTGATCGAGGACCATCTCTGACCATGCGCTGCTTGCAACTCATGGGCCTGATTGGCCTGGCCATCACCTCGGCCGCATGGGCCGGCAACGGCCAGCCCGCGCCAAAACCGGCCGATCCGGCGGCATCGCCGTTGCCGGCGGTCCATCAGCGCGTGGTCCGCAAGCGTGCCGAAGTGCAGCGGCTGGAACGGGCGCTCGCCACGCAGGAGTCGCACAGCAAGCAGGCCAGCCAGCGCCTGCAGCAGCAGGACCAGGCCATCGCCGAGCTGCAGAAGCAGCTGCAGGAGCTGCAGGCCGGGACGGCCGCCGGCCAGCACTGAACCCGCCGCTGCGGTGAGAACACACCGCAGCAATGCATCGCAAGTATTCGCCGCAGCTATTGTTGATTGGCCTGCATATAACTAAAGTGGCAGCTCGTTTGCCGCTGTAGCCGCCACGGCGGCGACACCACAAGAAGAGTTGCGCCAGGATCGTTCGGGGGAACACGCATGAATCGTTCGTTGAAGTTGTCGATGCTGATGGCACTGGCACTTGGCACCAGCCAGGCCTTTGCACTGGATCTCGGCCAGATCCAGGTCAAGTCGGCGCTGGGGCAGCCGCTGCTGGCGGAGATTCCGGTCCATCCGGCCAGCCCGGCGGAGCTGCAGAACCTCACCGTGCAGCTGGCCTCCAGCGAAGAATTCGCCCGTGCGGGCATCGTCGGCGGGCGCACGGTCATTCCGCTGCATTTCGCCGTGGCGAACGCCGCCGGCGGCAAGGTCATCCGCGTCACCAGCAGCGAGCCGGTGGACGATCCCTATCTCGACCTGCTGCTGGAGGTGAACAGCAATGCCGGCAGGAGCGTGCGCGAGTTCGCCATCCTGCTTGATCCGCCCAGCGCAGCTGCCCCCGCTCCGGTGGCCGCCGCGCCTGCGCACAAGACGGCGCGCCCGACGCGACCCGCTCCATCGGCCACGGCATCGCCACGCGCCGCAGCGCCTTCCAGTGCCGCGCCGAGCGTGGCCAACGGCCAGTACGGCCCGGTCGAACGGGGCCAGACGCTGTCGTCGATCGCCCGTAGCGCGACACCTGCCGGCGTGGACGTGCGGCAGATGATGCTGGCCCTGAAGCAGGCCAACCCGGATGCGTTCTACCGCGACAACATCAACGCGCTGAAGAGCGGCGCGATCCTGCGCGTGCCGACTTCCGCCGAGGCGCAGGCCATGACCGTCGCCGCCGCGATGGCCGAGGTCCGCCGGCAGAACAGCGACTGGCGCGCCGGCACGCCAGGCACGCCCGCCGTGGTGGCCGATACGGCGACCCGTGCGTCCGCCAGCAGCGCGCCAAGCAGCACGGCCAGCGATGCCGGCGACCGGCTTGCGCTGGTGCAGGCGAAGGACAGCAAGAGCGCCGGTGGCCCGGGCAGCGCCGCCGGCAAGGACGACAAGACCGCCGCCGGCCTGCGCCAGGACCTGCTGCGCAGCCAGGAAAGCCTGGCCAGCCTGCAACAGCAGAGCAGCGAGCTGAAAACCCGCCTGAAGGACATGGCGGACATCAACAGCAAGAACGAACACCTATTGTCGTTGAAGGACAGCGAGATCGCCGATCTGCAAGCCAAGCTGGCCGCCGCACGCAAGTCCGCCGGGCTTGCATCCGCTGCGCCGTTGGCACCTGCTGCGGCTGCCAGTGCGCAGAAGCCGGCGCTGAGCGAAAACCATATGGAAACCGCCACGGCCAGCACCGTGGCCAGCGCCAGCCCGGCACCGGCCGGCGCGGCCTCCGCGGTCGCCGCAAATGCGACGCCGGCCGCTGGGTCCACGATTGCCCCTGCGGCCGGGGCTTCCACGCCCGGCGCAACGGCGGCCGCCCCGGCGAGCGAGCCGGCGAAGCCGACAACCAGGCCCGCCCACCAGGCCGCTGCCGCTCCGGTGGAGGAGCAGCCCTGGTACATGCAGACATGGGCGTGGGGAGCAGGCGCTGCGGCCATCGCGTTGCTGGTGCTGCTGGCGTTGCTCGGTCGCCGCCGCAAGCCGGCGGCCGCGTCGCCGAAAGGTCCGTCGTCGCTGGCCGACCGCTTCGGCTCGGCGTCTTCGGAGCAGGATCTCATCGATGGCGAAGACGTCGACCAGGAGGAGTTGCTGGATCAGCTGGCCGAGCATCCGGACGACATCGGCCTGCATCTGGAACTCGTCACGCTGTACTACTCGCGCCGCGATGTCGAACATTTTGAAGCGGCCGCCGAAGCGATGCATGCGCACATCACCGATCCTCAGCAGGACGAATGGCAGGACGTGATGCACATGGGCGAGGACCTGGTCCCCGGCCATCCCCTGTTCGATCACCATGCCGAACTACCGGCCACCGATGAGGCCGAGGCCCGCCGCGAATTCGACATCGACGATTACGCGGACGAAAGCGATGCGCCCACCGTGGTGTCGACGATGCCGCCACTCCCATCGGGCGCGCCCAAGAAGGTCAGTGAATACAACTTCAACTTCGACCTCACCAGGCCGACAGGCGCCGAACCGCCGCATCTTCCGGCGGCTGCGGACGATGCCACCGTCGTGGCACCGCTGGCAGCGGCGCCGGAGGCCAAGGCGGCCCCTGCTGCGGAAACCAGCTGGCATTTCGACGACGCGGAAAGCGCACACCACGCCGACGACCACGCCGCGGACGAGTTCAACGACGATCCGATCGACACCAAGCTCGATCTCGCCCGCGCCTACCTGGACATGGGCGATGCCGATGGCGCGCGCGCGATGCTGGGCGAGGTGATGAAGGAAGGCAGCCAGATGCAGCGGGACACCGCCAAGCGGCTGCTGGACAACCTGCACTGATCGCGGCCGATCAGACTCGGGGTGACTTGTCGGGCCGGCCTTGCCGGCCCGACGTCGTTGCGGGCTGCTAATCTTCAGTATCTTTCATCGCTATCGCACCACTTCATGCGTATTGCCCTGGGCATCGAATACGACGGCACCGATTTCTTCGGCTGGCAGCGGCTGACCCAGGGTCCGAGCGTGCAGGGCAGGCTCGAGGAGGCGCTGTCACGCGTCGCCGCGCATCCGGTGGAAGTCAGCTGCGCAGGGCGTACCGACGCCGGCGTGCATGGCCGCTGCCAGGTCGTGCATTTCGATACCGAGGCGCGGCGCGACATGCGCGGCTGGGTGCTCGGCGCCTGTTCCAACCTTCCCACGAGCGTGGCGGTGCTGTGGGCGCAGCCGGTGCTGGAGAGCTTCCATGCACGCTACGCGGCGCGCAGCCGCCGCTATCGCTATCACATCCTCAATCGTCCCGTGCGCGCGGCGCTGGATGCCCGTTACGTCACCTGGGAACGGTTGCCGCTGGACGCCGAACGCATGCACGATGCCGCGCAGGCGCTGCTAGGCGAGCACGACTTCAGCGCGTTCCGTGCCCTGTCGTGCCAGGCCGCGCATCCACGCCGCATGCTGCTGGCGGTGAGCGTGCGGCGCGAGGGCGAGCACGTGCTCGTCGATATCGAGGCGAATGCGTTCCTGCATCACATGGTGCGCAACATCGTCGGCTCGCTCTTGATGATCGGACGGCACGAGCAGCCGGCCGAATGGATGGCCGAGTTGCTGGCCGGTCGCGACCGCCAGGTGGCCGGACCCACGGCGGCGGCGTCGGGGCTTACCTTCATCGGGCCGCGTTATGAAGCGCACTGGGGTTTGCCGTCGGGCGTCTGTCTGGGCGGGGTCGACCCGTGACCCGGATCAAGTGCTGCGGCATGACCCGCGCGGAAGACGCGCTGCTCGCTGCCCGCCTGGGCGCCGAGGCGATTGGCCTGGTCTTCACGGCGCGCAGCAAGCGCAAGGTGACGCTTGCGCAGGCGCGCGAAATTGTCGGCGCGCTGCCGCCGTTTGTCAGCACGGTCGCCTTGTTCATGAACGACGAGCCCGCCCTGGTGTGGCAGGTCATTGATGAATTGCGGCCGGATTTCCTGCAGTTTCACGGTGACGAGGACGCCGACTGGTGTGCGCAGTTTGGACGTCCATTCCTGAAAGCCATCGCGATGGGCGAAGGCGCCGCCGGCCTGTCGAAGCTGCGCGATTATCCGCATGCGGCCGGCCTCTTGCTCGACGGCCACGCACCGGGCGAGGCCGGTGGCAGCGGCAAGCCGTTCGACTGGTCGTTGCTGCCGCCGAACCTGACCCAGCCGGTGATCCTGGCCGGCGGCCTCGACGCGAGCAATGTCGCCGATGCCGTGCGCAAGGTGCGGCCGTGGGCGGTGGACGTGGCCAGCGGAATCGAGTCGGCGCCCGGCATCAAGGACCCGCACAAGCTTGCCGCCTTCATCCGGGCGGTGCGATTGGCGGACGCACCATGACACCCGCCGCGATCGAGGAGCACGACCCGGCAAGCGGGCCGATCATGCTCGCCGATCTCGTCGGCCGGGCGCGGCCGTTGGTGATCCGAGGCCTGTGCCGGGACTGGCCGTTGGTCAGGCTCGCCGTCCGGTCGGATACCGCGTTCGCCCAGGGGCTGGCCGCGTTCGACAGTGGGGCCGAGGTGGATGCGCTGCTCATGCCGCCTGGCGAGGACGGTGTGATCGGCTACAACGCGAATTTCGACGGCTTCAATTACGAGCACCATCGCGTATCGATCACCCAGGGCCTGAAGCGGCTGGCGCTCTATAGCCGGCAGGAGCATCCGCCAGGGCTGGCGATGCAGAGCGCACCGATCGCGGCCTGCCTCCCCGGGTTGCTGGAAAATCACATCATTCCGTTTCTGGAGCCTGCCATCCAGCCGCGCATCTGGATCGGCAACAAGGTCACTACGCCTGCCCATTTCGACGAGTATCACAACGTAGCCTGCGTGGCTTGCGGCGTCAGGCGCTTTACGCTCTTCGCACCCGAGCAGGCGCCCAACCTGTATGTCGGCCCGCTGGATTTCGCACCCACCGGGGCTGCCATCAGCATCGCCCGGCTCGATCGCGCCGACGATCCGCGGTTTCCGCGATTGAAGTTGGCGCTGGCGCAGGCGCAGATCGCCGAGTTGCAGCCTGGCGACGCCATCTACATTCCGCCGATGTGGTGGCATCACGTGGAATCGCTGCAGCAGATCAACGCGCTGGTGAACTACTGGTGGAAGCCCGCGCCGGCCGACGGATACGTGCCTGACACCGCGATGGGCTGCCTGCTGCATTGCATCCTCACGTTCAAGTCGCTGCCACCGGCGGAACGCGCCGCCTGGAAGGGGCTGCTGGATCACTATGTGTTTGGCGAGGCGGACGCTGCCGCCCATCTTCCGGTCGAGCGCCGCGGCGTGCTCGGTCCGCTCACCCCCGAGACGGCCATGAAGTTGCGCGAAACCATTCGCCGCTATCTGTGAACCAGGCCGGCAATGCAGATCCGGGCGCGTGCTGGGCGTGATTCCCCGGCGGCGGGGATGCCGTTAAGATGATCTCTTGCCGCAGTGCGGCATACACCTTCGCGGGAGCGCATCCGTGCGGCTCCTCTTTCCGGATCGAATGAGCGCATGAGCAAGATCGTGGATTTCAACGCCTACCCCGACGCGCAGGGCCGCTTCGGCAACTACGGCGGCAGCTACGTGGCCGAAACACTGATGGCGCCGCTGGCCGAACTGACCGAGGCTTATCTGCGCCTGCGGGACGACCCGGACTTTATCGCCGAGCTCGATCGCGATCTCAAGCATTACGTCGGCCGTCCCAGTCCGATCTATCACGCCGAGCGCTTGTCGCAGCATGTCGGCGGCGCGCGCATCCTGTTCAAGCGCGAGGACTTGAACCACACCGGCGCGCACAAGATCAACAACACCGTGGGCCAGGCGCTGGTCGCCAAACGCATGGGCAAGCCACGCATCATCGCCGAGACCGGTGCCGGCCAGCACGGCGTGGCCAGCGCCACGGTGGCGGCGCGGCTGGGCCTGAAATGCGTGGTCTACATGGGCGCGGTCGACATCGAGCGGCAGAAGATCAACGTCTACCGCATGAAGCTGCTCGGCGCCGAGGTCGTGCCGGTCACCTCGGGCTCGAAGACCTTGAAGGACGCGCTGAACGAGGCGATGCGCGACTGGGTCACCAACGTCGCCGACACCTTCTACATCATCGGCACCGTGGCCGGTCCGCATCCGTACCCGCTGATGGTGCGCGACTTCAACGCGATCGTGGGGCGCGAGGCGCGGGCGCAGATGCTGGAGCAATACGGCCGCCTGCCTGACGTGTTGACTGCCTGCGTCGGCGGCGGCTCCAACGCGATCGGCCTGTTCCACGCATTTCTCAATGATGCCGGCGTGCGCATCGTCGGCGCCGAGGCGGCGGGCGAGGGCATTGCCACCGGTCACCACGCCGCCTCGCTGGCGGCGGGCAGGCCGGGCGTGCTGCATGGCAACCGTACCTATGTGCTGTGCGACGACAACGGCCAGATCACCGAAACGCACTCGATTTCCGCCGGCCTCGATTACCCCGGCGTCGGCCCCGAACATGCGTTCCTCAAGGATGCCGGCCGCGCGCAGTACGTGGGCGTGACCGACGACGAGGCGATGGAGGCGTTTCATCTGCTGGCGCGTACCGAAGGTATCCTCGCGGCGCTGGAATCCAGCCATGCCGTAGCGCAGGCGGTCAAGCTGGCGCGGGAGTATCCGAAAGACGGCATCGTGTTGTGCAATCTCTCCGGCCGCGGCGACAAGGACGTGCATACGATTGCCGCGCGCGAAGGAGTCGAGGTATGAGCCGCATCGACCGTCGCTTCGCCGCGCTGAAAGCCGCGCACCGCACGGGCCTGATTCCGTTCGTCACCGCGGGCGATCCGTCGCCCGAACACATGGTGGCGCTGATGCATGCGCTGGTCGACGCGGGCGCCGACCTGATCGAACTGGGCGTGCCGTTCTCCGATCCGATGGCGGACGGTCCGGTGATCCAGCATGCCAGCGAACGGGCGATCGCCAGGGGCGTGGGGCTCGGCGACGTGCTTGGTTGGGCCGCTGCGTTTCGCCAGCGCGATGCGGACACGCCGATCGTGCTGATGGGTTACCTCAATCCGGTCGAGACCCACGGTTATGCGCGCTTCGCGCAGGAAGCCGTGCAGGCCGGCGTCGATGGCGTGTTGCTGGTCGATTGCCCGCTGGAGGAATCCGCTGTCCTGCAGCCTCTGCGCGACGCCGGGTTGCAGCAGATCCTGCTCGCCGCGCCGACCACCGCACCCGCGCGTATGGCGCAGCTGTGCGGGTCGGCGGAGGGTTTCCTGTACTATGTCTCGTTCGCCGGCATCACCGGCGCGGCACACCTGGATACCGGCGACATCGCCGCGCGCGTGGCGGATATCCGCGCCCGCGCGAAAGCGCCGGTGGCGGTGGGCTTCGGTATTCGCGATGCCGCGAGCGCGAAGGCGATCGCCGGTTTCGCCGACGCGGTGGTGATCGGCAGCGCGCTGGTCGAGCGGCTTGCCGGGGCAGCGGATGCCGATGAAATAACCGTGCGGGTCCGGGCGTTCCTCGCGCCGATCCGCGCCGCGCTCGATGCGCATTGAGATCACGCATCGCCCGCGGGTGGTGTGCTCACGAATCTAGGTGGATGCGATGAACTGGCTTCAGAAAATCATGAACCCGCGTACCCGCCCGCAAAGCACGAACGGCGGCAAGGGTTCGGTGCCCGAAGGCGTGTGGGAAAAGTGTGGCGGTTGCGGCACCGTGCTGTACAAGCCGGAGCTGGAGCGCAACCTGATGGTCTGCCCCAAGTGCGGCCATCATCACTACATCGGCGCGCGCATGCGGCTCGACGCGCTGCTGGACGAAGGTTCCGCGCAGGAGCTGTGGGCCAGCCTCGAGCCGACCGATCCATTGAAATTCCGCGATACCAAGAAGTATCGCGACCGCATCACCGCAACCCAGAAGAAGCTCGGCGAAAAGGACGCGATGGTTGCGATGAGCGGCAAGCTCAAGGGCCGTCCGCTGATGGCGGTGGCGTTCGAGTTCGCCTACATGGGCGGCTCGATGGGTTCAGTGGTCGGCGAGAAATTCGCGCGTGCCGCCGAACGCGCGCTGGCCGACCGGAGCGCGCTGGTGTGCTTTTCCGCCACTGGCGGCGCGCGCATGCAGGAAGCGCTGTTCTCGCTCATGCAGATGGCCAAGACCTCGGCCGCGCTGGCGCGCTTGCGCGATGCCGGCATTCCCTACATCAGCGTGCTGACCAATCCGACCACCGGCGGCGTATCGGCCAGCCTGGCGATGCTGGGCGACATCAACATCGGCGAGCCGAAAGCGCTGATCGGTTTCGCCGGCCCGCGCGTGATCGAGCAGACCGTGCGCGAGACGTTGCCCGAGGGCTTCCAGCGTTCGGAGTTCCTGGTCGATCATGGCGCGATCGACCTGATCGTCGACCGCCGCGAGATGCGCGACAAGCTGGCCGACCTGTTCGGCGTGCTGACGAAGGCGCCGCGCGCGGCCTGAGTCTTGCCGTCCTTGCTGCGAACGATGCCGCCTCCGGGCGGCATCCTCGTTTTCGTCGCGGAGTTTTCCACAGCGATTGTGGACGCGCTCAGGTAAAGCCTGTGGACAAGCCGCCTTTGCAGCTTGCCCATCAGGCACTTGCTACGCACTGGTCATGGATTGCGCATGGGCGAACTGTCCTCATGGGCGTTGCACGGTGGCGCGTCGCCGACAGTTTTCCACAGCGCTTGTGCGCGGCTTCTGTACAGGGCTGTGGAAAAGTAGGCTATCTGCCTGACGTCAAAGGCGCTTGTGACGGCGTGCGCACGTGTTGCGCAAGGCGGGCGCGATCAAGGCGGCGAGACCAGCCATAGCGAGCTCGTGCCCAGCACGCTGCCGATCGCGATCGCCGCCAGCACGTCGCTGGGATAGTGCAAGCCGAGGATCACCCGCGAAGCGGCAATCAGTGCCGTGAACACCAGCAGCGGCGGCGCCAGAATCGGATACCAGGCCACGGCCACGACGCTGAAGCCCACCGCCTGCAAGGTATGGCCGGATGGAAAACTGAACTCGTCCAGCGCCGGGACATGGGCGATGACGCCGGCACAGGCGCGATAGGGGCGCGGGCGCCGCGTCCAGCGCTTCAGCAGGCGATACAGCAACAGCGCGGCGAGTCCGGTCGCCGCCATGTGCATGGCGGCGACCATGCCGCGGTGGCCACCGAAAAGCGCCAGCGCCGTCATCAGCGTGTACCAGAACACGCCGTCGCCGAGCCGGCTGACCGCGCCGAAGAACCAGCCGACCATGCGGCGGCCACCCCATTGATTGGCCACCACGCAGACACGATGGTCGAGCGCGAAGCGCGGCCCCGAAAGGCACTCAGAGGGTGGCGCCGATGGCGGCGTGCTCATGCAGGTTCTCCTCGGCCATGTCGCGCAGCAGGGTCTCGAAGTCACGGATCACCGCGTCGGGCGAAAGCCCGGCGACGCCGGCATGGGCGGCCCTGCCCATGTGCCGGATCAAGGCCGGATTGCTGGCCAGCGTGGCCGCCGCCTGGACGAATGCCGCCGCATCGCCCGGCTCGATGGCGTATCCATTGATGCCATCGGCCAGGTGCTCGAGCGCGGCTCCCTGCGCGAACGCGACGACGGGAAGACCGGCGGCCATCGCCTCGATGACTACGTTGCCGAAGGTCTCGCTGAGGCTTGGGAACGGGAACAGATCCGCGCTGGCGTAATGACGCGCCAGCGCCTCGCCGCGCTGCGCGCCGGCGAAGATGAAATCCGGATTCGCCGCCTGCAAGGCGGCGCGTGCCGGCCCCTCGCCGACCCACACATAGCGCGCCTGCGGCGCCTGCTGCTGGATCGCGCGGAAAGCCTGCACCGCCAGCTGAAGATTTTTCTCCGGCGCGATGCGGCCGACGTACAGCACCACGGGCGTGAGGGCGTCTATGCCCCAGCTTGCGCGCAAGGCCGCATCGCGACGGTCCGGATGGAACAGTTTCGTGTCCACCGCGCGGCGCAGCAGGCACGCATTGGCAATACCCATGGCGTGCAACTCCTGCGCGAGCGTGCTGGTGGGGACGAGTGTGGCCATGGCGCGCCGATGAAAGCGGCGGAGGTACGCGCGCACCAGCGGCGTGAGCAGGCGCACGCCGTAATGGCCGGCGTAGTGATCGAAGCGCGTGTGGAAGCCGCTGCTGAGCGGAATGCCCAACTGCCCGGCGGCACGCATGGCCGACCAGCCCAGCGGACCTTCGGTGGCGACGTAGATGGCATCGGGCCGCTGCTGCAGCCAGCGCTGCTGCAGCCGGCGGCCAGCCGGCAGACCCAGGCGCAGGCCGGGGTATCGCGGCAGGCCGATGCCGGGCACTTCGAACGCGTCGATACCGCGTTCATCGGCATGCGATTCGGGCTGGCGCGGACGAATCAGGTCGATGCTGTGGCCGCGTGCAGCCAGGCCGGCGGCAAGGTGGTGCACGGTCAGCGCCACGCCGTTGATTTCCGGGGGGTAGGTTTCAGTGACGATGCCGATGCGCATGATGATATCCGTGCTGGCTGGGCGCAGCTTCGCCGGATTGCGTTGCGGGGGCGTGGCGGGTGGATGACGCGCCGGTGACTTGCGTGCGTTGTGATGCGCGCTGCACTTACACTCAGGCTTTCACCGACAGGAGAAGACGATGAAACGCAGCTTGCTTGCATGGGGCTTCGCGCTGGCCGGGCTGACTGGCGCCGCATGGGCCGCTGGCGCGCCGGGTCTGCCGATCACCCAGGCACCGGCGGGTGCCGAGGTTTACATCATCTCGCCCAGTGATGGCGCCACGGTTGGCCGGGAAGTCACGGTGCGTTTCGGCCTCAAGGGCATGGGCGTGGCTCCGGCCGGGGTAGGCAAGGAGCACACCGGACATCACCACCTGCTGCTCGACGTGAACGACCTGCCGCCGGCCGGCCAGCCGATTCCGAACGATGCCCGGCACCTTCATTTCGGCGGTGGCCAGACCCAGACGACGCTGAAGCTTGCGCCCGGCACGCATACGCTGCAGCTGGAGCTCGGCGATCAGAACCACGTGCTGTTCGATCCCGCGGTGGTGTCGAAAAAGATCACCATCCACGTGAAGTGATCGAACCGGCCCCGGGTTGCGTGCGGCATCGGCTAAAATCGACAGCTTCGCCTCTCGCTGTCGAACTCCGATGACCGTACGCACCCGCTTCGCCCCCAGCCCCACCGGTTTCCTGCATATCGGCGGGGCGCGCACCGCGCTGTACTGCTGGCTGGAATCGCGCCGCCGTGGTGGTGAATTCATCCTGCGCATCGAGGATACCGACCGCGAGCGCTCCACCGATGCGGCGGTGAAAGCCATCCTCGATGCGATGCACTGGCTCGGCCTGGACGCCGACGAAGGCCCGTTCTACCAGACCCAGCGGCTCGATCGTTACAGGCAGGTCGCCGACGAACTGGTGGCCGCCGGCAAGGCGTACTACGCCTACGAAAGCAAGGTCGAGATCGAGGCCATGCGCGAGGCCGCCATGGCGAAGGGCGAGAAGCCGCGTTACAACGGCTACTACCGCGATCGCAACGAGCCTTTCCGCGAAGATCCCAACCGCGTCATCCGCTTCCGCAATCCGGACGAAGGTTCGGTGGTGTTCGAGGACAAGGTCAAGGGCCGCATCGAGTGGGCCAACAACGAGCTGGACGATCTGGTGATCTTCCGTTCGGACGGCTGGCCCACGTACAACTTCGCGGTGGTGGTCGACGACATCGACATGGGCATCACCGAGGTGATCCGCGGCGACGACCACGTCAACAATACGCCGCGCCAGATCAACATCTACCACGCGCTCGGCGCCAGGGTGCCGGAATTCGCGCACCTGCCGATGATCCTCGACAAGGAAGGGAAGAAGCTTTCCAAGCGCACCAGCGCGGTCAGCGTGATGGAGTACCGCGAGGACGGCTTCCTGCCGCACGCGTTGCTCAACTACCTGGTGCGGCTGGGCTGGTCGCATGGCGATCAGGAGATCTTCTCGCGCGAGCGGATGATCGCGCTGTTCGACAT
>Ga0207664_10000881_pt1 | contig 20276 bp, 13 predicted proteins | sample LARL83metaG_FD_184349 | JGI IMG/M metagenome (GOLD analysis project Ga0207664, IMG submission 184349) | Corn, switchgrass and miscanthus rhizosphere microbial communities from Kellogg Biological Station, Michigan, USA - LAR L8-3 metaG... | ecosystem: Host-associated > Plants > Roots >... | reverse complement strand
CGGGTGCGCGCCGCCGCCCGCCGCACCGCCATCGCGGCGGCTACCGACGACAGCTCCACCGCCAGCGACTCGCCGCTGGTGCGCGCCCCGGGCAGCGCGTACAGGCAGCGCGGGATCCGCCGCGACTGCTCCCGAAGGTAATCCAGTGCCGCGGCGGCCCGCCGTTGTTCGGCCGCCGTCGCCTCCAGCTCGGCCTGATCCAGCGGCTGGTGGCCGGCCCGGCGCGTCTGCTGGCCGGGGCGGCCGGCCTGCCGCCGGCCTGGATCGCCTAGCAGTCCGGCGAAGTCGCGCTTGAGGACCTCGATTGCGCCGTTGTCCACCGCCAGATGCGAGAACGCGGCGGCGCACGCGATGACCCGGTCGCCCGCTTCCGGGGCGATGGCCACCGCCACGCGCACCGGACAACGCGCCCGATCGGATGACTCGCGCAACCACCGGACCAGCGCCTCGGCCACCACGGGCCGGTCCCGCGGCCGCCACTGTCCTTCGCCGAGCGAACAGACTTCCAGCAGCTGGACACCGGCCGCCGCGACCCGCTGGCGCGGCTGCGCGCCGGGCAGGTAGGTGGTGCGCAGGCTCTCGTGCCGCGCGATCAGCACCGCGACCGCCTCGGCCACGTCGTCGACGGACACCACCTCCGGCACCGGGAGCTCGACACACAGGATCACGTAGAGGTGGTCTGGGTTCTGGCTCAGCCAGTTGTAGAGGTCGAGCTGGCCCAAGGTGAGCGGTCCCTCCCCGGCCCGCTCCCCGGTGAACTCGACCGGGACCGGCCGCTTGGGGATCAGCCGGAGGCGGCGCCGACGGCGCTGAACAGTTCCGGTGTCGATGCTCATAGCTGGTTCATGGCGGGGTAGCACCGTTCTCGTGACAACGGGCCAGCCGAGCTGTCCACGCTGACCCTGCTGCCGAAAGACGAACATACGCAGACTCCCGCGGACCGCCCCCCTCCGAGATTGCCGATCATCGAAGTCGTCGTCGCGGCGAACCTGATCGGCGCGAATTCCGCGATTCGTGCGCCGGGAACCACCGTCCGTTCGGAAAAAGCGCCGTTTTTGGACATAGAAGACTGACTCGATCAGAGCGTTTGCAGCAACTCAGAGTAAGCGTCGGGCCTTTGGGTCACGTACGTTCGGCTTCGAGCCCGAGGAGGCAAAGTGAGCACGGCGACGTTACTGCGCGTCACGGCGGCGTTCCGGTCTGGGCCGCTGGGGGTGCGGAGCTTCCGGCTGCTGGCCGGCGGTCAGTTCGCCTCGACCATCGGCGACTACTGCTACGCGGTGGCACTGCCATGGCTCGTGCTGTCCAACCACGGCAGCACCATCCTGCTCGGTATCGTTCTCGCCTGCTACGGCGTACCGCGCACCGCCCTCATCCCGGTAGGCGGCATGCTCGCGGACAAGTTCGGACCACGCACGCTCATGTTGTTCGCTGACGCCCTGCGATGCGTGCTGGTGGGCGCGCTGACGTTCCTCGCGGCCCGGCACACCGCCTCACTCGTCACGCTCGGCCCCACCGCCGCGCTCATTGGCGGGTGCGAGGGACTGTTCCTGCCCGCCTCATTCACAATCATGCCGTCACTGCTTGATGACTCCAGGCTCGCGGCGGGCAACGCGCTGGCTTCGACAGCCGTCCAGGTCGGATCCCTGATCGGCCCCGCGATCGGCGGGGCGCTGGTCGCCGTTACCGGCGCGTCGACCGCGGCCTTCGGGATCGACGCGGTGTCTTTCGCGGTGTCGGGAGTGTCGCTGGCACTGATACCGCGTCGCGCGGCGGCCGGATCAATGGCTGCGAGATCGGCCGAGGCGGCGGACAGCATGGCCGGACCGGCGGACAGCATGGCCGGACGGGCGGACAGCGCCGCCACCGGGCCAGACGGCCTGGCAGCGGAGCCCCCCAGCAAGCCACAGGGCGTGCTGGCTTACATACGGCAAGCGCGGGCGATACAGGTCATCCTGGTGGTCGCCATCGCAGCGAACCTGGCCAACGGCGGGCTGCTCGACGTGGCCCTTCCGGCGCTAGCGCACGCGCACTGGGGTGCTGGCGGCTACGGCGCACTGCTTGCCTGCATGGCGGCCGGCGCGGTGATCGGCACGCTGATCGCGGCCCGCACGGGCGGGCTACGGAACCCGGGGATGGTCGCCTCGGTGGCCTTCATCACCGAGGCGGGCGCGATCACCCTGGTGCCTTATGTAGGCGGTGAGGCAGGCGCCGCGGCAGCCCTGCTGTGCCTCGGCGTATGCAATGGCCTGGGCAACGTGCTCTTCTACACCTTGGCACAACGGCGGATTCCCGCTGCCATACTCGGCCGCGTCCTAAGCGTGATCATGCTGTGCTCTTACGGCACGTCCCCGCTGTCGGCGGCGGTCGCCGGCGTGCTCGTGCGCCACGTCGGGACCACACCCTTCTTCCCCATAGCGGGAATCTTCCTGGTGGTCGCGATCCTGGGCGGCAACACCGTGCGCGAATTCCGCGAATTCGGGCATCTGGCGGCACCCGGTTAGCGTGACGGCCCGCTATCGTGCTGCGCGGTAGCGTTCGCGGCGGACCGTCGCCTTCCGGCCCTTGATGCTGACCTGCCTGAGCGCCGCGACGACGTCGTCCGCCGCGGTCTCGGGGACCTCGACGAGCGAGAAGCGATCGGCGATCTCGATCGCGCCGATCTCCCGGCCGGACAGCGACGACTTGCGGGCGATGACGCCGACGAGATCCTGCGGCCGGACTCCGGAAGAACGGCCAGTCCCCACGAACAGCCGCGTCGTACCCTCGGCCGCCGCCCGCCCGCGCCGCTGGTCGCGGCCCATGACCTTACGACGCCCGCCGTGTTCCTCCAGCAGAGCCAGATCGACCTCTGGCAGATCCTCTTCGTCGCGAGAGGTTCTGCTCGCCTCGGCTGCCAGCTTGACCGCGGCCAGTGCCACCTCATAGATGCCGAACTCTTCACCGAGCGGCTCGACAACGGCCCGGAAGGTGTCAAGGTCGTCTTCGAGCACGATCTGCCGGAGGGCGGCGCGGGTCAGCTCCAGACGCCTGGCGCGCAGGCCGGCGAGAGTCGGCAGCTTCTCGATCGCGATCGGCCGCCCCGTAGCCCGCTCGATAGCCTTGAGCATCTTGTGCTCGCGCGGCTCGGCGAGCGTGATGGCGGTGCCGTCACGGCCCGCGCGGCCAACACGTCCGATGCGGTGCACGTAGGACTCCGGCGCGCTCGGCACGTCGTAGTTCACCACGTGCGTCAGCTGCTCGACGTCGAGACCACGAGCGGCGACATCGGTGGCCACGAGGAGATTGAGGCTGCCTCCGCGCAGCCGGCCCATGACCCGGTCACGCTGCTGCTGGTCCATTCCGCCATGCAGCGCCTCGGCATGATAGCCCTTGCCGTTCAGGGTCTCGGTGATCTGGTCCACCTCGTCCCTGGTCCGGCAGAAGACAATCGCGGCCGCCGGCGTCTCCAGGTCGAGCACGCGCATGAGGGCGGCGGGCTTGTGCCCGCGTGGCGTCATGTAGGCGGTCTGCCGCACCAGCAGCCTGCCGGGCGACGCCGACGCTTTGCGGCCGAGTTCGACTCGCACCGGGTCGCTCAGGTGGCGGCGCACCATGCCGTCGATCCGCGGCGGCATGGTCGCCGAGAATAGCGCGGCCTGCCGGTTCTCCGGGGTTTTGCCGAGTATCGTCTCGATGTCGTCGGCGAAACCCATGTCAAACATCTCGTCGGCCTCGTCGAGCACGACGATCTCAAGACCGCTCAAGTCCAGCGTTCCCCTGGCGATGTGGTCGAGCGCACGCCCAGGTGTCGCCACAACTATGTCGACACCGCGGTCAAGCGAACGCAACTGCCGGCCAATCGGCTGCCCGCCGTAGACCGGCAGCACACGCACGCTCATGTCGCGGCCATAGCTGTGCATCGCCTCGGAGACCTGTATGGCGAGCTCGCGCGTGGGCACGAGGATCAGCGCGAGGACCCCCGGCTGCCCGCTCCTGCCGAAGACCCGGTGGAGCACGGGAAGCGCGAAGGCGGCCGTCTTGCCCGTCCCCGTCGCGGCCTGCCCGACCAGGTCACGGCCCGCCATAAGCGGCGGCACGGCAGCCCGCTGGATTGGTGTCGGCTCCTCGTAACCGAGGCCAGACAGCGCCCGGCACAGCTCGGGGGCCAGCCCCAACTCGGCGAAGCCGCCCGCATCGCCGTCGTTTTCCCCAGCCGATGAACAACCGCCCTGCTCGTCAAGCACCTGTACTCTCCCGCACTGGATAAGTCCTCCGGCCACGCTGTGCAGCGCCGCCCCGGCCGGATATCCATCCAGCACGCGGGTTAGTTCAGCCGATCCGGCGCCGGATTCATTCCCGGTCCTGGAAGGCACCCACGGGAACGTAGCGAAACTCGGCAAGAGCGCAATTCACAACGTAGCTGGTGCGTCCACCAACCAGCTACGTTTCTTTGCGGCCGTAACCACCCGGCTGAATAGCCGGCCTCCAGCCAGTAGGGGAATAGCCGCAATGGCAGTGTCCGTCGGGATCAGCATCATGTATCACCCGCGCCGGCGCGGCGAAATCGAGCAGATCCGGCAAGCATGCCTCCCGCTGATCGCTGTTCCCGTCGAGGACCCGGATCCGGACGGCCCTCCCAGCGCGATTCGCACCGCGAAGAAGGCCTGGGCGACGATAGCCTCCGGAGTGACGCACCACCTGGTGCTCCAGGACGACGTCGCCCTCGCCCCGGACTTCGCGTCGCGGCTGCAGACCCTCGTCGAGCGGTTCCCCGACCGGCCGGTCGCCCTCTACACCGCCGACAGCGCCGCGTTCAACTCTTTCCAGGCCAGAATGGCGGCGCTGGCGGGACAGTCATGGACGAACCTCGTCCCGTGGGAATGGGTGCCGACGCTCGGTCTCGTGATGCCCAGAGGAATCGCGGCGGACCTCGCCGCCTTCCTTGACAGCTTCGAAGATGCCTACATTGCCGACGATGAGGCCATCCGCTTGTTCTGCGCCTGGCACCGCCTTCAGCTCGTGGCTCCGATCCCGCACCTGCTCGACCACGTGGCGGGAGAGGCGAGCCTCGTCGGTAACGCGCCCCACGGACCGCGCAAGGCCACCGTGCCGTTCGCTGAGCGCTCAACCGGCGAGATGAAGCTTCGCACCCCTGACACCGCCGCACTGACCTTGGACAACGAAGCCATGCACGCGGTATGCCTGTACCAGTCCAGGTGCCGGGTGGACCTGCCGCTCCCGCGAGAGACGGTTTTTACCCGGCAGTTCAGGCTGAACTCCGGCTGGCCGTTCTGGCGAGAGCAGTGCGGGCACCTGGGTGTCGCCGCCAATCTCCTTGAGCGTTCTGGTGCCGAGTATCTGGCCTCGGTGGCGGCTTGCCGCGACGACGCGGAGCTGTCCGCCTTGGCCATGGAAGCGTGGGCGGCCGGCAATCTGCTGGGACTCGCCCTGGAGCGGCGCGTCTGGGTACTGGACAACGCCGACGACGAGGCCTACGCGGACCACGTCGGGCAGCTGGCGATCCGGTCCTGGATCGAGGCTGGTTTCAGTGCCGATGATCGTCGCCGGATCGGTGCCGACGGGGTCGCCGTCCTGGAGTCGGTGTGCGCGGCTGCTATCGCTCGCGGCAGGCGGCTCGCCGAGTCGGCCTGATTGCTCGCCGGACCGGCTAGCGTCCCGACGGGACGCAGACCGTGACCGAGCTTGGCCGGATCTTGACGCGCAGCTTCTTCCGGGCCGGGCGCGCACCGCCATCGAGTTCGAAGCGGACCTTCTGGTCGAACCGGATCGTGAATTTCTTCCCTCGGGTGACCTTGGCGAAGGGAGACTGTTCTGGATGCCCGAGGGCGAGCTGGCCGAACGTCCGGGCCCACTGGACCGGATTCCGGGCCGTCACCACTCCCAGTTCGAGCTGCCCGTCATCCGGTTGCGCCTGCGGGAAAGCTTCGATTCCGCCGAGTATCTTGCCGACGTTCGCGGTCAGCACGCACGAGACCTTGCCCTTGAAGAAGCGTTTCCCGTCCACCTCTATGGTCGCCCGCACCCGACGCGCACCGAGGTTCCTGATGCCGGTGACGACGTAGGCGGCGCGGCCCAGCCGGTCCTTCGCGCCCCGGTCGGCGTCGGAGATCATCCGTGCGTCGAAGCCCGCGCCCGCCATCACCGTGAAACGCTCACCATTCACCGAGCCGGTATCTAGCCGGAGCCGGTCACCGTACAACCCGATCTGCACGGCGGCGGCGAGATCGCGCGGAACGTTCAGGTTCGCCGCCAGCAGGTTCGCGGTCCCCGCGGGCAGGATCGCCACGGCCGTGTCCGTGTCCGCGATCGCGTCGATGCAACGCTGGACGGTGCCGTCGCCGCCCCAGACGAACATCACGTCAGCACCCTCGGCCGCTGCCCGGCGCGCGTACTCGGCGGCGTGGCGGCTCTTCGCTACCTCGTACCAGAGGAGATCGGTCACGCCTTCGCGGGCTAGGATTTGCCGCAGCTCGGGCAGGCCGCCGCCAAAGCCCTTCCGTGAATGTGCCACCACCGCGACGTCAGCCACGACAGTTTCCTTTCCGGCCTCAGACCTTCCGCCAGCGGGCCTCGCAGAGCCCGTAGACACCGAAGACCACGAGGCCGAGCGCGGCCAGCATCATCAGGAACTCGCCAAACGGCTGATCGCGCAGTATCCGGAGCGCCCGGTCAATGCCGCCGGACTGGGCGGCCTTGTGGGTGACCGCCGCATCGACGACCAGCGCTCCGGCCAGGCCGAAGACCACGCCTCGCGCAATGGTTCCCGTCATGCCGAGCAGCTTGACGACGCGGCGCGTCCTGGCGCTCATCCGCGCCGTCCGCAGGTGCTTCATGAACTTCTTACGAGCACCCTCGACGACCAGGGCGATGCCGCAGGCCACGATGACCAGCCCGGCGGCGCCGACAATCATCCGGCCGGACGGGTGCTGCATGGCGGTGGCCGTTATGTCCTGCTGCCGGCCAGACTGGCTGCGATCCGTGCCGGCGATCACCGTGAACGTCAGGTAGGACAAGCCTGCGTAGATGACCGCTCGGGCCAGCGACTTGAGCCTGGGACCGGCCCCGGGCCGCTCGCCGGTGACGCCGAACGCGGCCTCGCTCAGCCGCCACAACGCGTAGGCCGCGAAGCCGGCGCCGAGCAGCCACAGGGAGACTAGCCCGTAAGACTTACCTGCGAGCAGATGCAAGGCGCCCTCCTGGTCCGCCTCGCGCGAGCTGTGCCCAAGCGCGACCAGCAACGCGACGACGCCGACCAGGATGTAAATGACACCGCGTGCGGTCAGGCCCGCGCGGGCCAGCAGGTGCGCCGCTGGGCTGCCGGAAGCCCGCCTCGCGGAGCGTATTACGTCCGGCGGTGATAGAGAATGCATACCCATCCCTACCTTGTCAGCGTGCCGGCAAACACCGTGCACAGGCGTGAAGCAATTCAGAACGGGCAGTAGAGGGGCCATGTCGGTTCCAGCCGCCACCCGGCGCAGTCTCGCCCCTCTCGCCATCCTCACCACGGCGGCCGCGCTATTTACTCTTCTGCTCCTGCTCGTTCGGCTGCGGTGGGCGCCGCTTGAGTCCGTCGATCACCACGCGGCAGCCTGGCTGAACAGCCTCGTTGCCGGCCACGCCGCGGTGGTCAGCGTCATCAGGGCGGTCACCTGGCTGGGCAGCGGCGCCGTGCTGTGGACGGTGATCGGCGCGAGCGCGGTCGTGCTCGCCGTCCTGCGGCGGTGGCGGCTCACGGTCTATCTCCTGGCAACCGGTGCGGGCGCTCTGGTGCTCGACCCGGTGCTCAAGGCGCTGGTCGGCAGGCTGCGCCCAGTGGTGGCACACCCGATCGCGCACGGCACTGGCAACAGCTTCCCGAGCGGGCATGCGCTTGGCTCGATCGTCTGCTACGGCGCGGTGTTCCTGGTCTTCCTGCCCGCGGTTCGCGGGAAGTGGCGCCGTGTGCTCACCGCCGTGTTCATCACACTGATCGGCGCGATCGGCATCAGCCGGCTGCTGCTCGGCGTGCACTATCTCTCCGACGTGCTCGGGGGGTGGGCGCTCGGCATCACCTGGCTGGGCCTCACCGCCTTCGCCTTCGAACTATCCCGCCATATGGCCGGCGAACCGGTGACTCATCCGGTGACCGAGGGCCTCGAGCCCGAGGTCCGCGCCGATCTCCACCCCATAGAACCGGAGACAGCCATGCGTCATGATCGCTCTCGAACCTACGGCCGCATCGCGGCCGGAGTAGTGGTGACGTGGGTGCTTATCGTCGGTGCCCTCGCCGGCATCGGCAAGCTCATCATGATCACCCGCAACGGAAACGGCAACCTGCTTGGCGATCATGCGATTCCGCACTGGTTCGCCGCGCAGCGGACGGCCACGCTGGATCACTGGAGCGCGATCGCCAGCAACCTCGGCGGAACCCAGGACATCCTCATCGTGACCGTCGCCGCCTGCGTGGTGTTCGTCGCCGTCACCCGGCACTGGCGTCCGGCGACCTTCCTGGCCGTGGTGATGCTCGGCGAACTAGCCGCCTTCCTGGTGGTCGCCGCCATTGTCAAACGGCCGCGCCCTGACGTCCGGCACATGGACTCGCAGCTGCCCACATCCGCGTTCCCGTCGGGTCACATGGCCGCCGCCACGTGCCTCTACGCGGGCATCGCCATCCTGGTCATCGGCCACGCCCGCGGCTGGTGGCGCTACCTGTTCCTGGTTCCCGCGATCGTCATGCCCGGCATAGTCGCCGCGGCCCGCATGTACCGGGGGGAGCATCACCCGACCGACATCCTCGCCAGCGTGCTGTTCGCCGCACTCTGGCTGACCGCGACCACGATGCTGATCAAGCCGAACGACGGAGGCCTCGACCGCACCGGCCGCAAGCGGCTCGGACTGCCTCAGCGCAAGGCGGCCGATCACAGCCGGGAAACCACTCCCGCAACCCGTTAGCGGGTTCAGACCTCACGACTGGGACAGTACGGATGCAGCATTTCATCAGCTACTTGGGCTCGGGCGAGCAGCGAAGGAGGAATTGACGTGGCCATCGTGAGCACCTGGGAACGGATTGAACGTAAGAAGCTACGTGGGCGGGAGCGGCGTGCGCGCCATTACCGGCCGGGTGACCGCCCCGATTTCTCTCGCCCGGTCGGCACCGATCTGCTGCCGCAGATCAAACACATCGTCGTGTTGATGATGGAGAACCACTCATTCGACAACTATCTCGGCACCCTCGGCCGGGGGGAGGGTTTCCCGCTCGATAGCGATGGAATGCCGGACGCTGAGAATCCCGACTCCGCGGGCAACATGATCCGCGCCTATCACGCGAGTTCCCCCGTGCAAGACAACGGCGTGGCCTGCCAGAGCTGGAGTGCGAGCCACGCGCAGTGGGCTGGCGGGAAGATGAACGGCTTCGTGGCCACCGCCGAGCAGACCGCGTCCGAGGACAGGACGAGCGGGGCCATGGCCTACTGGACCGAGCGGGATCTGCCCTTTTATCACGGGCTGGCCCGGACCTTCCCGCTTGCCGACCGCTGGTTCAGCTCGTGTCTGGGTCCGACGTTCCCGAACCGCCGGTTCCTGCTGGCGGGGACAGCCAACGGCTTGATGGATGACCTGCCCGTCAACCTGCTGGACCGGCCGAAAGCCGGCACGATCCTGGACGTGCTGACCCGGCACCATATCTCCTGGGTCAACTACAGGCCGGCCAGCAGCGACCAGTCCGAGTTCCGCCGCTTCGTGCAGTACCGGCGCCGCCGGACCCGGCACCACCTGGTCTCTCTCGGCCGGCCGCTGCGCAAGACAAGCGACGGGTTCAAGCGGGATCTCCAGTTCACTTCGGCTCTTTACCCGCTCGGGCTGGCCGGCTACATGGCCCACGTCCGCAGCATTGAGCAGTTCTTCGCGGACGCCGACTCCGGCAACCTCCCGTCGTTCTGCATCGTCGACCCGGACTTCGGCAGCTTCTCGGAAGAGAACCCGCAAGACATCCGCAAGGGGGAGAGCTTCGCCGCCGAGGTGATCAACCGCGTCATGCACGGCCCCGGCTGGGCGGACACGCTGCTTATCTGGACCTATGACGAGCATGGCGGCTACTACGACCATGTCGCCCCGCCAGAGGCCGTGCCGCCGGACGACGTTCGCGGTCGCAGCCTGGTCGCACATCCGTCGCCGCTGCGCGGCCTGCTGAAGGTGCTGTTCCCCGGGTACGTACGGCATGCCGAACAGCTCGTCGCGGGCCCGAATGCCTACGACACCTACGGGTTCCGGGTGCCAGCGGTAATCGTGTCACCCTACGCGCGGCCGGACTGCGTGCTGTCGGACATATTCGACCACACCTCGGTGCTCAAGCTGGTCGAGGAGAAGTGGAACCTGCCCGCGCTGACCCGGCGGGACGCGGCAGCGGTCGCGCCACTCGGCGCACTCGACCTGACGGCCCCGCCGGCCTTCCTGACGCCGCCGAAGCTACCCGCACCGGCGCTTGCCTGGGGTACTTGGTAGCCTCCGCCGCACGCATTCTCAGCGCGCCCGGGCGACGGTTCGAGCCGTCGGCCGGGAAGGTCATGGCTCGCCGTGCACGCAGGCCGCGCCGGTTGCTCGTCGGCTCAGCGACGGATGCGGTAGCGGATGTGGGTGGCTTCCGGCGTGTCGATCACCCGGATGATCTCCAGCTCGATCCGCGACGGCAAAACGTCGAACAGCCGTCGGCCGCGACCGAACAGGACCGGGATCTGGTGGATCTGGATCTCGTCCAGCACACCGGCCTCCAGCGCGCGCTGCGCCGTGTACCCGCCGTGCACGAGCACGTTCCGGTCTCCGGCGGCGGCCTTGGCCTGTGCCATCGCGCTTTCGATCCCGTCGGTCACGTACGTCACCTGCGGATAGCCCGCGACTGAGGGGTCCGGCGGCCGGTGGCTGGGCACGAAGATCGGGACACCGTGATGATCGCCCCCATAATGGTCGGCCTGCTCCACGGTGCGCCGGCCCGCCAGCACCGCGCCGGTCGCGTTCAGCTCGTCGATGAACTCCGCGGACACCTTGGACGGCCCGGCCCCGGACGGCTGGGACTCGCCATACCAGTCGTGCAGCCGGCCGAAGCCGTCACCGCCCGGGTTGCCCGGTTCGTCGTTCGGACCCGCGACGTACCCATCGAGCGAGATCGACATATAAAGCACGGAAGTGGACACTTCGGTCTCCTCGGTCGTGATCCAGGCCGACTTGAATGCGCAGCGGACTCGGTATGCCCGCATTTCTCATCCGACATCCCCGCTCCCCATCATCCGCTCGCGTTCGCTCGCCGGCAGATGTTGCGCCGAGTGCGTATGCTGCCAGAGACCGCCCTCATTTCTGTTTCGTCCCGCCTTCACCGCTTTATATAGGATCCTGCTGGCGAATTGTGCGCGCATGGCCGTGCTGGCCGTCCGCCCGCCAGCCGCCGCGGCCCGCCGCCGGTGCGCCGTCTGTGCCTGGAGTGCCGTAAGCGGCTGCCGGGATAGGAGCGCACCGGCACGCCCGGCAACGACGTGGAAGATTACCTCCTCGTGGTGGATTGACCCTCGTAAACAAAGGGCCGGCTACCACGAAGCGGGAAACTGCCACGTTATCGCGGGCCCAGCGAGCCGACCGGGCCCGAACCTCGGCCGCTGACCTTACCGGGGCGGCCAGCGATCCGGGCAAGCCCCGGAATGAGCCAGCAGGGCTCTATTGCACGTAAAACCCTTCGTGATCATGAAAAGAGCTGTGCAAACTGGGGAGTGTAACTGTACAGCCCCCGGACGCCGCTCGGGCTCACCCGAAATTCGGGCTTACCCGAAATAGGGAGACCCCGCCCGACCGTGCGGCCGGGCAGGGGCCATCCCAGGATGGTGCGGCTACATAACCGGGAATCCGACGACGGAAGGGGCGCTCCCGGCACCTGGTCCGGGGCGTAGATCTTGGTGTCGCCCGGGTAGGGCACTGCCCAATCGTGGGCCTGGTACCACGTGTACCGGTTCATCTGCTCCGGGTTCGCATGGTCGGGGACCGCGCCGTCGCCGGTGGTGTGCTGGGCGGCCAGCCAGGACGCCAGGCAGCGGCGTTGGCCTGCTCGTTGGCGGGCACCGTGGTCTTCACGGCCTCCGCCTTGTTCAGTGCCGCCGCCGCGGCGCCGGTGAGGCCCAGGGTGTCGAGGCCGCAGGACGGCGGGACGGTGATGGCCTCGGTGAGCGGGATCTGGTTCGGCACCGCGTTGAACGGCGCGTAGTCGGGATGGCTGGAGAAGGCGTCGTACATCGGCGTGGCGGCGGCGACCTTCTCGTTCAGCGGCTGGGCACCGAGGATCTGCTCGATCGTCCGGACCGCCGAGATCTGCGAGTAATAGGTGTCGATGACCTTGCGGTGCTGGGACCAGGGGCTGATGACCTGGACCGGGGCACGGTGACCGTCGACGTGGTCGGCGCCGTCCTGGCTGTCGTCCTCGAGGACGAAGATGGCGGAGTCCTTCCAGTACGGGCTGTGCGAGATCGTGTCGACGATGTCGCCGGTGGCGAGGTCGTTGTCGGCGACCCCGGCCTCGGAGTCCGTCGGCCCGCCGGTGTGGTCACTGGAGAGCCAGATCATGTTGAGGCCGGCCGGACCGTTCTTCTGGAAGTCCTGCTTCCAGATCTCGTAGCGGTAGATGTCCGGGATCGAGAGGTCGAACGGCGGGGCCTGCGGGTCGGCGATGGCGTTCAGCGACGGGATCGCCGAGCCGTAGTTGCCCTTCAGGCCCGCGGCGGTCAGCTGCGCCGGGTCATCACCGGCCATGACGCTCTTGGCAGCGCAGTAGTACTGCTGCCAGATACCGGACGGCTTGCCCTCCATGTACTCGAACTCGCCGTAGTTCCTGGCCGTCGCGCCGGCGGACTGGACGGCGGTCCACAGGAAGCCCGAGCGCTGGTGGCCGAGCACGTCCTCTTCGGTGTCATAGGTGCGCTGGTACTCACCCGCGTCCGACTCGGAGTATTCGGGGTTGTCGCCCTGCATCAGCCAGTTGTGGCCCTCGGAAGAGTTGGTGCCGACGTCGTACACATTGTCGTAGTCACCGAACTGCTTGGCCAGCGCGTGCTGGTTCGGCGTGGCCTTCTCACCGAACTGCGTAAGCGTCGGGTCGCCGTTGCCCTCACCTAGGTCACCGAGCAGCTGGTCGTAGGTGCGATTCTCCTTCACGATCAAGAACACGTGCTTGATCACGGACGGGTCACCGATGCGCGCCGGGACCGGGACTGGCGCCGCCCTTCCGCCCGTGGCCTGCCGGACATCGTGCTTGCCCCAGCCGTTCTGCTTGAAGACCGTCACGGTGTCACGCGCGATGTCCCGGTCGCTCGGCAGGGCGAAGCGCGTCAGGGACGCGGTGGTGCTGTGCGTGTCGTGCCCGGTCACGCAGACGGTTCCCTGTCCCTTGCAGGTCGTGAGGCCGGGTCCGCGCGCGTCGATGCCGCGGGTGTTGGTGACGACGATCTGGTCGCCGGCGGTCGCCACGGCCGCCGGGTAGTAGTCCGTCGGCAGCAGGCCGATGTAGCTCACCGGCTGCTTCGGCGAGCCTGCGTACTGGTAGACCGCGACGGCGTTTGCCCTGCCCAGCGTGACCAGCAGGTGGCCGTCCTTGGTCATGGCAATGCCGTCGGGCTGGTATCCCACCGAGGACTCCGGCCATGGCTTGGTCTCGATCGTCTGCACGACCCGGTCGATCGACGTGTCGATGACCGAGAGGGTGTCACTGTTCGTGTTGGCGACGAACAACGCGTTGCCGCTGGTATACATCGCGGTCGGGTGCAGGCCGACGGCGATCGATCCGACCGCCGCGGACGGGTTCGCGGTGTCGATGACGCTGACCGCCCCGGTCGTCGACGTGCCCAGGTACCCGTTGGCGGGCACCGACGTGCCGTAGGAGTCCATGGTCGTCTCGCCGGGCCGGGCTTGGCGGCCGCCCTCGTCGCTCACGTAGAGCTTGCCGCCCGCGAAGGCGAGCTCACGAGGGGCGATGCCGACATTCCAGGTCTGCTCGACCGCACCGGTGCTGGGGTCGAGCGCGACGACGGTGTTCTGGCCATTGAGCGCGGCGTACAGCGTGGACCCGTCGGGCGAGTACCTGATCTGGGCCACCAGCGCGGAGTTGGGCGTCGGAGTCCGGCTGTTACCCGCAAGGTGGCTGCCCACTCTCGGGAGCGAGAAGCGGACCGGCGTGCCGAGGGTGCCGTCGGGGTTGACCGGGAACCGGCTCACGGCGTCTTGCTCGGGAAGCCAGAGGAATTTGCCGTCCGGCGAGTATGCCGGGCCTTCCTGTCCGACCGTGCCGTCGGACAGCGGCTGGTTGACCCCGGTCGCGGTGCCGACCGTCCAGATGAGCTTGTAGCTCGACAGATCGAAGATCTGCAGGACCACCGACTTGTCGGCGCTGGTCGCTGCCAGGAAGCGCCCGTCCGGGCTGAGCGTCGAGCCCATGAACTTGCCGAACTGGGTGAGCAGGCGGTCACCGAGCGGGTTGATGATCTGGTCGTCGGAAACCTGGATTCCGTTGGGGTACTGCGTGCCGACCTGGTTGTCGCCGAATCCCACCGTCGACCCAAAGGCGGCCATGCCCCCGCCGACGACGAGAATCGCTGCCGTGCCGATGACGGAGAGGTAGCGCCGCCGGCCGTTCGGTAGCCCACGATGAAGTCTCGAGACCTCTCGGCGTTTTCGCGTGACTTGCATGCTTATCCCTTCGGTGTGGGGGCTAGCAGATCGACCAGGCCGTCGAACTGCCATAGCGGGTTCGGTGCGTCGCCGGCGGAGGTGTGCAACATGAAGTAGCCGTTGACCTCCTGCGGCCCGTCGCCGTCGGCGACGTACCGCCCGTTCGGGTTGACGTCAAGCTGGTAGATGGCCTGTCCGGTCGCGTCGTTGATGCCAGGAAGATGCCAGGTAACGGTGCAGCGCCAGTCGTTTCCCGGCCCGCCGGCGGGGGCGGCCGCGCCGCCCTTGGTGCAGCGCGCCACCACCCGCAGCTGAGCCTCGGTGACGTTCAGGTGGTACAGCTCGCTGGCCTGCAGGCGATAAAGATGGCCGAACGCCGTGGCGAGAGACAGCTGCACTTTGTCCTGCTCGAGCCCGGCGCCGGCCGACCCGGTCAGGCCGGCCAGCACCCCGGCCGAGACGGCAAGCACCCCGGCCAGCGGCAGGATGCCGAACGTGATCACGCGCCGTACCGAGCCGTCGTTCGCCATGCTGGTGAAGTCGCGCCGCACGAAGAGCAGGTACGCCATCGCTGTCGCGGTGAGGGCCCAGGCCAGGCTCACGGCGCTGCCGGTCAGCAGCGGGCCGAGCTGCTGCGGGCTCGTGAACAGGCCGTTCCAGGAGAGGAAGGCATAGCTGGGCAGCGCAAGGCGCACGGCGGCCGGCATCGGCAGCGCCTGGGCGAGCTGCAGCACGATCCCCGCGAAGGCCGGCAGCAGGAGTCCCATCGGTGAGCGGCCGAGCGCGACGGACCCGAACAGCCCGATCGCGGCGAGTGCGAGCGTCGGGGCGAGCACGCAAGCCCAGGCGAGCAGGACGTTCCCGAAGGCGTCACCCGGCGACAGCAGGTGCCCGTCGAGACCCACCAGCGGCCGGCTGCCGGTTCCCGCGATCCCGCCGACTATGCCGGAGATGGCCATCCCGGCCACGAGCACGACCAGGACGCTGAGGCTCGCCAGCGCCTTCGCGATGAATATCCGCCTGGGCGAACGCACGGCCACGAGCAGATGGCGCCAGGTGCCGAGCCGGTCCTCGGACGAGAACACGTCGCCGGCAACCACCGATGTGATCAGCGGGAGCACCCAATTGCCCGCGAAGCCGAGCACGACCAGCGCTCCGGCCCAGCCCGTCGCGTGCATCCAGCGGCCGAAGAGCGTGTCTGCGGGAAGCGAACTCTGCTGGCTGACCACCGCCACCGCGATCCCCGGCCCGATCCAGCATGCGAGGATCAGCAGCCGCACCCGCCACTGCGCCAGCAGCTTGACCAGCTCGAAGCGATAGACACGCGCCACCGGGACACGAGCGGCGACCGGCGCCTCGCCGGGGATGAGCGTCGCGGTCATCGGCTGGTCCCCTCCTCCTGCTGCTCGGTGAGGGCCAGAAACGCCGCCTCAAGCGGCGAGACGACGGGCGTGAGCCCGCGCACGGCAATGCCCGCCTGAACGAGCCGCGGCACCAGTTCGTCGAGTGCGGGCAGCAGCGCGCGCACCGCAAAGGCTTCGCTATCCGGCCGGGCACCGGCCGCGGCGCTATCCGGGCGGGCACCGGCCTCGTCGATCACCCGGATCCCAGACGTGGCGGCGGCTACCTGGCGCGCCGTCTGCTGGTCAGAGGTCACCAGCCGGTAGTCGAGTTCATGGCTCGCGTCGGCCAGCTTGGCCAGCGGGCCGGAGAAAACGACCCGCCCGGTAGAGACGATGGTGACCTCGGAGCACAGCGCCTCAAGATCGTCCATCCGGTGACTCGACAGCACCACGGTTGCCCCGTCCGCCGCGAGCCGGGCGAGGACGCCCTGCACATGCTTCTTGCCCGCCGGGTCGAGGCCGTTGTAAGGCTCGTCGAGCACGACCAGCCGCGGCTTGGTGAGCAGAGCGGCGGCGAGCCCGAGCCGCTGCCGCATGCCGAGCGAGAAGCCGCGCACCCGGTCGCCGGCCACATCGCTGAGCCCGACCTGCTCCAGCACCTCGTCGATGTTCGCCGTCTGCACGGCCGGGCCGCGCAGCGCCGACAGCGCCGCGAGGTTCCCGCGGGCGGTGAGTGCGGGGTACAGTCCCGGGCCGTCGACGAAGCCCGTGACACCATCCGGCGCCGCCAACGCGCGTCCGGCCGGCATGCCCAGGACCTCGAGGCTGCCGCGATCAGGGATGGCCAGCCCGAGGAGAAGGCCGAGCAAGGTCGTCTTCCCAGCGCCGTTCGGCCCGGCAAGACCGTGAATCTGCCCGGCTACGACATCCAGGTCGACGGCATCGAGCGCGACGACATCGTCGAAGCACTTGGTGATCCCGCGAGCTCGCACCGCCAAGCGGTTGCCCGTGATGTCTCCAATCCGCATACGGGAAACCTTGCGCGATGCGATCATCGGGCACTTTGATCAGACTTGAACGTTTAGCAAACTAACGACGTCGGATTTTGTTCTGGCGTCCTGGCCAGATCGCCCCGCTACCACACATACCGGTCCGGATGCGAGCAGAAATCCAACAGGTTCAAGTGCAGTTCACAAACACTCCACTATCGGGTCACCGTGGGTGGCGCCGGCAGTCTCTCAATCTGTTCCGGGGAGGGTTCGGGGTAGTCCGAAGCGCGTCATCACGTGGGCGGTGAAGAAGGAGATGGCGGTGATGTGGTCGCCGGCGGTGGTGATGACGTGGAGGCCGTAGGCGCGGTAGACGCTGGCGTGGGGGTCTGCCAGGTAAATGCCGAGGGCGGGCTGGCCGTTGGCGCGGGTGGGTACCACCCGGTAGGTGCGGCCAGGGCGGAAGACGGCGGCGGCGAAGACGCGCTGGGCTGATTCGATGCCGCGGTATTCCAGCATGAGCGGGGGCATGGAGAGTCGCACGTCGGTGGCGAGCAGTTCGATCAGGGAGTCCACGTCGGCGCGTTCCAGGGCGTCGGTGAGCCGGGCGGCGAGCCGGTGTTCGGCGGCGGTGTCGGGCTGGCGTGCAGGCCTGCGGCTGCCGGAGCCGCTGCCGGTGCCGCTGCCGGTGCCGGTGCCGCTGCCGGTGCCGCTGCCGCCAGAATCGGCGAGGTAGTTGTCGACGGTGGCGCGGGCGCGTTTGAGGGCGCTTTGAACCGATTCCTGGGTGGCATCGAGCATCTGGGCGACTTCAGCGGCGTGGTAGCCCAGGACGTCACGTAGGACGAGTGCGGCGCGTTGCCGTGGTGACAGCAGTTGCAGGGCGGTGATGAAGGCCAGGGAGATGGCCTCGGTGCTCTCGTAGCGGGCCTCCGGTCCGGGGCGCTGGTCGACGAGGTGGTCGAGCAGGACGTCGGGGTAGGGTTCCAGCCAGGGCGGGGCGTCGCCGACGCCGGAGGGTTCGGGCAGGGCGGCAACGGGCGGCGGGGCGATGCGGGGGCGCCGACTGCTGGCGCGCAGCATGTCCAGGCACCGGTTGGTCGCGATCTTGTAGAGCCAGGTCCGCAGCGAGGACCGCTCGCCGAACTCGCCGAGATTACGCCACGCGGACACTAGGGTCTCCTGGAGTGCGTCCTCGGCGTCCTGCAATGACCCGAGGATGCGGTAGCAGTGCACCTCCAGCTCGCGGGAGTGGCTCTGGACCAGGTCGCTGAACGCGTTGTGGTCGCCGACCCGAGCCCGGGCGATCAGGTCCGTCGTGTCCATCTCCATCGGCATGCATCCTCGCTCTTCTTCTTTCCGCAGGGCTTGTTCGGCTTGCTTACCGATACCGACGCCGCCGGGCCCGCGAATTGGGCGGTGTCCGCGCGCCCAATCCATGCTCGGGTCTGGCGTCTACCCGGTTGGAGGCGGTCCCAGCCCGGGGCGTGCCCCAGATACAGAACAGGACCACAGATCATGGCTCAGTACGTTTTCTCCTACCGTGTGCCCTCCGACTACCGGCCCAGCGCCGAGACGCCCGCCGAGTGGCAGACCTGGTTCGCCGGGATGGGGCCGGCCCTCGTGGACATCGGCCACGCGGTGACCGACTACGCCTCGCTCGGCGAGGTAGGCGGCAGCGGCTCCCGGATGGTCGGCCACTCGGTGGTGTCGGCCGAGGACATGGAATCCGCGCTGGCGCTGGCCAGGGACTGCCCGGCGCTGCGGGTCGGCGGCGGGGTCGAGGTCGGCCCCGTGATGGAAACCGCCGGGTCATGAGCGCCGCCATGACCGCATCGACGGCGCCGCCGGAGCGGTCGTTCCTGGCGACCGGGCGCGGCAAGCTCACGTTGGCGCTGCTGTGCGCCGTGACATTCCTGGACGTCGTGGACGGCTCGATCGTGAACGTCGCGCTGCCAACCATCCGTACGCACCTGGGGTTCTCGGTGCAGAACCTGCAGTGGGTGGTCAGCGGCTACCTGATCACCTATGGCGGATTCCTGCTGCTGGGCGGTCGGGCCGGGGACCTGCTGGGGCGGCGGCGGCTGCTGTTCGCCGGGACCGCGCTGTTCGCGGCCTCCTCGCTGGCCTGCGGGCTGGCTGCCAGCCAGGGGCTACTGGTCGGCGCCCGGCTCGCCCAGGGTTTCGGGGCGGCGATGATGTCCCCGGCCGCGCTGTCCATCCTGACCACCACCTTCCAGGACTCCGACCGGCACAAGGCGCTGGGCGTGTGGGCCGGGATCAGCGGGCTGGCCGCCGCGGTCGGGGTGTTCTTCGGCGGACTGCTTACCCAGGACTTCGGCTGGCGGTGGGTGTTCTTCGTGAACCTCCCGCTCTGCGCGCTGGTGCTGCTCGGGGGGGTCCGGATCCTGAAGGCCGACCACGGCCGGTCCGGGCCGGGCGGTTTCGACGCGGTTGGCTCGGTGCTGGTCACCGCCAGCATGCTGCTGCTGATCTTCACGCTGGTGAAGGCGCCGGACGCGGGCTGGGGTTCGGGCCGCACCATCGGCGGGCTGGCCGGCTCGGCGGTGCTGATGACCGCGTTCGTGGTCAATGAGCAGCGGCGCGCCCATCCGCTGGTCCCGTTGTCGATCTTCCGGATCAAGGGCCTGGCCGCGGCCGATGCCACTCAGGTGATCGCCTGGGCCGGGTTCTACTCGATGTTCTTCTTCGTCACTTTGTACATGCAGAACGTCCTGGGGTACTCCCAGCTGCGGACCGGGATCTCGTATCTACCGGTGACCGTCGGCGTCGGGTTCGGCTCCACCGTGGCGACGAAGATGTTCGTCCGGACCGGCACCCGTCCGGTCATCGTCTCCGGTGCGCTGCTCGCTGCCGGCGGCATCTTGTGGCTCTCCCGCATCCCGACCGATGGCACCTATCTCGGCAATCTGCTCGCCCCGCTGGTGGTCATGGGGGCCGGGCTGGGGCTGCTGTACGCCGGTGTGCAAACCGCCGCGAACGCGGGCGTGCCGAAGGATCAGGCCGGACTGGCCGCGGCCCTGATCACCGCCTCTTTTCAGCTCGGGTCAGCGCTCGGCCTGGCGGTGTTCAGCGGGATCGCGACCAGTCGCACCAGCCACCTGCTGGCCGCCCACGCCCCGCCCCGGGAGGCACTCACCGCCGGTTTCCAGCGGGCCCTGCTCGTCAGTGCCCTCTGCCTCGTGGCAGCCGGAGCCATCGCGCTACGCGCCGCCAACACCCGCGGCGAACCCGCCGCCACACCAGA
>Ga0207664_10000879_pt1 | contig 20312 bp, 17 predicted proteins | sample LARL83metaG_FD_184349 | JGI IMG/M metagenome (GOLD analysis project Ga0207664, IMG submission 184349) | Corn, switchgrass and miscanthus rhizosphere microbial communities from Kellogg Biological Station, Michigan, USA - LAR L8-3 metaG... | ecosystem: Host-associated > Plants > Roots >... | reverse complement strand
CCCACCCGCGCCAGCTCCCCCACCCGCCCCAGCACCCCCACCCGCGCCAGCACCCCCACCCGCGCCTGCGCGCCCTCCCGCGCTCCCCACCGTGTCAATTGCGCAGTTGAGCCCACTAGAGCGTGTCAACGGGGGGACAGCACCGCCGCTCTCGACGCGTGGCGCGCGTGGCGCCGCTACGGCGCCCAGCATCCGAGCCCGAACGCCGGCCAGTGCGAGTCAGCGTTCGCCGGGGCGCTCGGGGTCCGCCTCGGCGGCACGAACGTCTACCACGGCGTACCGGAAACCCGCCCCGAACTAGGCGACGGCCGCCCCCCGGAACCGGCCGACGTCCGCCACGCCATCCGCCTCTCCCGCAACATCAGCATCGCCGCCGCGGCCCTGGCAGCCCTGGCGGCCACCGCAAAAGCCCGCCTGAGATGATTGCGGACACTTACTCCCCCAAACTGGATCCTGTTGGCGAATTGTGCGCGCATGGCCGTGCTGGCCGTCCGCCCGCCGTCCGCCCGCTGCGGCCTGGCCGCCGGCGCGCCGTCTGTGCCTGGAGTGCCGTGAGCGGCTGCCGGGACAGGAGCGCACCGGCACGCCCGCCAACGACGTGGAAGATTACCGCCTCGTGGTGGATTGACCCTCGTAAACAAAGGTTCCGCTACCACGAAGCGGGAAACTGCCACGTTATCGCGGGCCCATCGAGCCGACCGAGCCCGGACCTCGGCCGCTGACCTACCGGGACGGCCAGCGATCCGGGCCAGCCCCCGGAATAAACCAGCAGGGTCCAAACTGGGAGGGTAAGTGTCCGCAATGATTCTGCCCCGCGCTGCGGTGCAAGGTTTGCGAGGAATGCCGGGTATGCGGGGCGGGGTTGCGGGGCGCGCAGTGCGCGGGCGCGCCAAGGCAGTCGGCGAGGCGATGGGCAGCGGCCGGAAGCCGGGCGGCAGCCGGGCGGCAGACGGCGATGGGCAGCGGCCGGAAGCCGGGCGGCAGCCGGGCGGCAGACCGCGGCGGGTGGCGGCGCGGACGCGGGGACGGAGAGCGGCGGGAATCGACAGCGAGGAGGGGCCGTGCGCGGGGCTTTGATGGTGGCGGGGACGTCGTCGGACGCGGGGAAGAGCGTGCTCGTGGCCGGGTTGTGCCGGTGGCTGGCGCGGCAGGGCGTCAAGGTCGCGCCGTTCAAGGCGCAGAACATGTCGCTGAACTCCTTCGTTACGCTGGACGGCGCGGAGATCGGGCGCGCGCAGGCCATGCAGGCCGCCGCGGCCGGCATCGAGCCGACCGCGGACATGAACCCGGTGCTGCTCAAGCCGGGCAGCGACCGGCGCAGCCACCTGATCGTGCGCGGCCAGCCGGACGGCGAGGCCGACGCGGTCGGCTACCGCGCACACGCGCCCCGGCTCAAGAAAGTCGCCCTGGACTCCCTCAACAGGCTCCGAGAACAATACGATGTCGTAATATCCGAAGGCGCGGGAAGCCCGGCGGAGATCAACCTTAGGGCAACCGACATCGCCAACATGGGCCTGGCCCGCGCCGCGAACCTGCCGGTGATCGTCGTCGGCGACATCGACCGCGGCGGCGTGTTCGCCGCGATGTACGGCACGCTCGCCCTGCTCGAGCCCGACGACCAGAAACTGATCGCGGGGTTCGTCATCAACAAGTTCCGCGGCGCGCCCGAGCTCCTCGCCAGCGGGCTCGAAATGCTCACCGAGCGCACAAGGCGCCCGGTACTCGGCGTCATCCCCTACCAAAACGGTCTATGGTTCGACGCCGAAGATTCCCTCGCACTAGACCAGACCGAGAACCACGGCTCGTTCGGGATAAATGATCTTGTAGTCGCCGTCGTGCGGCTGCCGCGGATCAGTAACTTCACCGACGCGGACGCGCTCGCCGCGGAGCCGGGCGTTCGGGTCAGGTTCGTGACCAGGCCGGACGACGTCGCCGCAGCGGACCTGGCGATCCTGCCGGGATCGCGGGCCACCGTTAAAGACCTGAAATGGGTGCGCGAGAACAAACTGGCCGACGCGATCGCATGGCGCGCGGCAAACAATAGGCCAACCCTGGGCATCTGCGCGGGCTATCAGATGATGGCCACTGAGATAGACGACCAGGTGGAGTCGCGCGAAGGCAAAGTAAAAGGCCTCGGCCTGCTGCCCATAACCGTCCGATTCGACGAAACCAAGACGCTCACCAGGAAAGCGCGCACCGGCTACGAAATCAGGCACGGCACCACGACGATCAACGGCGAAACGCAAGAGTTCCCTGGGGGCTGCCGCCGGGGAGCCGTCAGCGGCACCACCTGGCATGGCGCCCTCGAAGACGACGAGTTCCGCCGCACGTTCCTCACCGATATCGCAGAACAGGCCGGCCGCGCATTCACCCCCGCCCCGGACACGGAGTTCGCGAAGATCCGCGAACAGCGCCTCGACATGCTTGGCGACCTGGTCGAAGCACACCTCGACACGAAAACGCTCACCACGCTGATCGAGCAAGGCCCACCCCCGCTGCCTTCGGTTCTGGCATCGCCGCAAGGCGGCGGCTAGTGTTTTCGTCATGCCTGACAAGGTCCTTTACACCGCGGAGGCCACGTCGGCCGGGGACGGCCGCAACGGCCACGTCAAGTCCTCGGACGGACGGCTGGATTTCGATCTCGCGATGCCGCCTGAGATGGGCGGGAACGGGGAGGGCACCAACCCGGAACAACTATTCGCGGCCGGCTACTCGGCCTGCTTCCACAGCGCACTGCGCCTTGTGTCGCGGCGGGCCGGCGTCAACCCCGGCGACTCCACCGTGACCGCGCAGGTCGGCATCGGTCCCGAAGGGGAGGCATTCGGCCTGGTCGTCACCCTGGTCATTCAGATGCCCGGTCTGGACCGGGAGAAGGCCAGGGAACTGGCCGACGCCGCGCACCAGGTGTGCCCGTACTCCCGCGCGACGCGTGGCAACATCAGCGTCGAGCTTCGCCTGCTCTGATTGACCCGCGGCAACTCCGGGGTCTAGGTTCGGCTTATGAACGTCCGTCCGGAGTGCGAACTTGCAGGTCCGCGACCTCGCCGGTCACCTCATGGACGTCACCGAGGGTTACTTCACCAGCTTCGAAGCGGCACGGGCCGGGAAAGAGGGTGACGGCGCACTCGGCATGCGGGTGATGGCAACGGCGGCGACTACGCGGTGAGCGTCCGGCCTGACGGCATGGCCTACGCGGCGCAAGAAGACGTCGACGGCCTGCCCGCGGTGATCGAGTTCGATCCGGGGAGCATCGTACTCACCACGTTCGGCCGGATCAACGCGGGAACGATTCGCGGCGACCGGGCGGTGGCCGGCAGGTTCCTGAACTCGTTCTTCAGGATTTAGTCGAGGGGGTTTGGGGGAGACCTCCCCCAATGAGAAAAATGGATCTCGATGCGATTGAGGCGACGCGAGAGCGGTTGCGTGCGCAGTACGTGGCCGACCCCGCGTCGCGGCCGCCCAGTACCGCGCGCGGCATTCACCACACCGCCCTGCTCAGCTCCGACGTGGCGCGCACGATCGGCTTCTACCAGGGCATACTCGAGTTCCCGCTGACCGAGCTGTTCGAGAACCGGGACTACGAGGGCTCGACGCACTTCTTCTTCGACGTCGGCAACGGCAACCTGCTCGCGTTCTTCGACTTCCCCGGGCTCGACCTGGGGCCTTATGCGGAGGTACTCGGCGGGCTGCACCACCTCGCGATCTCCGTAACTCCCGATAAATGGGGATATTTGCGGAAAAAGCTCGACACAGCCGGTGTCCCTTACCAGGAGGAGAGCGGCACCTCGATCTACTTCCGCGACCCGGACGGCGTCCGGCTGGAGCTGATCGCCGACCCGCTCGGGGAGATGTACGGCACCCGCGTACTCTGACGCGGGTGACGAGGACCGACCGGGCCAGGGGAGCGCTGTACGGGCTGGCCATCGGGGACGCCCTCGGCATGCCCACCCAGCTGCTGTCCCGTGCCCAGATCGCTTCCAGATACGGTACGCTGACCGGCTTCGAACCCGGCCCGCCCGACCATCCGATCGCGGCGGGAATGCCGGCCGGCTCGATCACCGACGACACCGAGCTCGCGGTCCTGCTCGGGCGGCTTCTGGTCGGCGGTCATGGCACGGTGGACCCGCGCGAGTTCGCCGCCGCCCTCGCCGCCTGGGAACACGCGATGGCCGAACGCGGCTCCCGCGACCTCCTCGGCCCCTCCACAAAGCGCGCGGTAACCGCCATCCTCGCGGGCACCCCACCGGACGAGGCCGGCCGGCACGGCGACACGAACGGCGCGGCGATGCGCATCGCGCCCGTCGGCATCGCCAGTCGTAGCGAGGCGACGCTCGTCGACGACGTGGTCGCGGCGAGCCTCGTCACGCACAACACGGGCATCGCGCTGGCCGGCGCGGCGGCGGTCGCCGCGGCGGTGCGGGCAGGCGTGCACGGCGCGTCCGTGACCGAGGCGACCACGCGCGGGATCGTGGCGGCGCGGCAGGCGGCGGCGCGCGGGCACTGGGTGGCCGGCGCGGACGTGGCTACCCGCATCGAATGGGCGGCCGTCCTGGTCGCGAATCGTTTCGAAGCCGACGCCGCCGAAGTGATCTACACGCTGGTCGGCACCAGTCTGGCCACGCAGGAATCGGTTCCCGCCGCGTTCGCGGTGCTCGCCGCCGTGCCCGACGACCCGTGGCGCGCCTGCCTGCTCGCGGCCTCGCTCGGCGGCGACTGCGACACGATCGCCGCGATGGCCGGCGCGGTCGCCGGCGCGTGCCACGGCATGGCCGCGTTCCCGGAACCCGCGATCGCCGTCATCGACGGCCAGGGCCTGCGCCTGACTCAGCTCGCGGACTCTCTCTACGACCTTTCTCATAACGACAAAGGTTCCTCGTGACCATCACTCGGCTCGTGTTCGCGGGCGAGGCGATCGTGGACCTCGTCATGCGGGTTCCCGGTCTCCCGCCCCGGGGCGGCGACCTGCTCGCCTCGTCCTCGTCCGTCGAGGTGGGCGGCGGCTTCAACGTTATGGCGGCCGCGGCCAGGCAGGGCATGCGGGTCGACTACGCCGGCGGGCACGGCACCGGCCCGTACGGCTCGCTGGTGCGCGCCGCGCTGGCCGCCGAAGGCATCGGGATCCTGCGGTCGCCCGATAGCGCCGCGGACACCGGGTTCGACGTTGCTCTCGTCGAGCCCGACGGCGAACGAACGTTCGTTTCCAGTGTGGGCGCGGAGACGCATCCGGGCGGCTGGGCCGCGGTGCGCGCGGTGCCCGGCGACGCGGTCTACGTGTCCGGGTACGGCCTGGTGCCACCGGACGCTGGCCTCGGCGAATGGGCGGCCGCACTGGCGCGCGGCGTGCTGCTGTTCGCTGATCCCGGCCCGCTGGTCGCGGACATCCCGGCCGCAGTCCTCGATCGCGTGCTTGCCCGGTGCGACTGGTGGAGCTGCAACCGGCGCGAGGCCGGTTTGCTCACCGGTGCCGACGACCCGGCCGCGGCGGCGCGCCGGCTGCTGGACCGGACCGGGCGGGCGGGGGCCGGGGTCATCGTCCGGACCGGACCGGACGGATGCGTGCTCGCGTCGCGCGATGAGGTCGTCACCGTCCCCGCGCCGGCCGTCGAGGTCGCGGACACCACCGGCGCGGGGGACACGCACGCGGGCGTGTTCCTGGCCGGGCTCGCCGCGGGCCTGGCCCCGCCCGCCGCCGCCCGCCGGGCGAACGCGGCCGCCGCACTGGCGGTGACCAGGCACGGCCCGGCCACCGCGCCCGGGCGCGGCGAGCTCGATGAGTTTCTCGCGTGTGGTAGGTCTACTGGACATGACTTACGCACACGTCGGTGCCCTGGACATGTACTACGAGGTCCACGGCACCGGTGACGGCGCTCCGCTGGTGCTGCTGCACGGCGGGGTGCTGACGATCGACCTGTCGTTCGGCAGCCTGATACTGAAGTTCGCGGCCGACCGCACGGTGATCGCGACCGAGCTTCAGGGCCACGGCCGCACTGCCGACATCGACCGCGAGATCGACCTGAAGTACCTCGCCAGCGACGTCGCCGGGCTGCTGGACCACCTGGGCGTGGATCGCGCCGACGTGTTCGGTTTCAGCCTCGGCGGCGGGACCGCGCTTCAGTTCGCGCTCGACCATCCGGACCGGGTGCGCAAGCTGGTCATCGCGTCGGCGGCCTACTCGCCCGACGGCTTCCAGCCCGACATCATGGATCCGGCGCTCCAGGCGACCTCGACCCGGATGCCGAGCGCCGACGACTTCGCCGAGATGCGCGACGCGTACCAGCGGATCGCGCCGGATCCCGGTTACTTCGAGGAGTTCCTTGGCAAGATCTCGCGGGCAGCCATGACCCATCCCGGATGGACCGCCGCGGAACTCGGCTCGATAACGGCGCCGACGATGCTGGTGTTCGGCGACAACGACTTCTTCCGGCTCGAGCACGCGGTGGCGATGCGCGAGCTGATCCCCGGCGCGCAGCTCGCCGTGCTGCCCGGCACAACCCACATGGACGTGACGCGGCGCACCTCGGTCATCTACCCGGTCGTGTCTGAGTTCCTGGCAGGGCGCGGCGGAGGTCCGCCACGTCGTTGCCCGGGCGACTAGGTCGTCTTGACGGTCTTGGCAACTACCCGCAGCTCGATGGTCAGCCCGCCGGGTGACACCTGGATCCGGGTGGTGAACGAACGCTTCGCCCGCCCGGTCACGGTGACCAGCACCGATCCGCCGGCTGGCAGCGAGCCATCGGCGGGCTGGACGGTCGCCGACGGGGAGTACAGGGTGTAGCCCGTCACCGGTCCGCCCTTCGCGGTCAGCGTGAAGGTGAAGCTCGCGGGCTTGCCGTTGACCGACACCAGCAGGATGAACTGGGTGGACGCGACCAGCGTCCCGGGCGGAGCCGGTGGCGGCACTGGCGACCTGGACGGCTTCGGAGACGACGGTGGCGGCGGCGCGGACGGGGTGGCGGCGGGCGCCGATGCCGGGGGCTGCCCAGGGGAGGTCGCGGCCTGCAAGGTCGCGCCCGCCCCCGGGTTTGGCGTGCCGGGGGTTTGCCTGCTGGCCCGGGGGACCGGCGCGGCGGGGGCGTCGCCGGGCGGCCCGGGGATGGCCGCGGTCGTCGTCGCGCCGCCCGTGCGCACGCCGGCGGCCGCGGTCCTCGGGGGGACTGCCCGGTGCAGGCCGAGCACGGCGACGGCTACCGCGGCGGCCACCACCGCGGCGCCAATCGCCGTGATCGTCGCGGCGCCGGGTGTCAGCCGGCGGCGGCGCACCGGAGCCGGATTCGGGAAGCCGTCCCGGCCGAACGGCCCGGCGCGGTGGGCGACCGCTGCCCGGCTCGCCCTGCCCGTCGGCGTGTCGTCGGTGCAGGACATCATGATCTGGCCGCGCAGCCGTTGCGGGAACGACACGAACGTGCTATCCGCGGCCTCAGCGGTGGCGATCGTGGTGAGTAGCAGCACGCCCGCGTCCCGTGCCCGCCGCAGGCACTCACTCCGCGCGACCGCGTGCAGCCAAGCTTCCAGCTCGCCGGGGTCGGCCAGCGCGCCGAGCCGGAGCCGGGCGATCAGGAACGTGTCGAGCACGACCTCGCCCGCGGCGTCCGCGCCGAATGCGTCCGCCGGCAGCGCCGCACGGCAGCTTGCGAGCAACGATGCGCCGAACCGGTCGAGCGCCTCAGCGAGCCCGTCCGGTTCTCCGGACACAATGGCCGCGGCGAGCCCTCGATCGTCCATAACGCATACGATATTGCCCACTCGTTCGCCGATCGCGGGAGAAGCGATGAATCAGTCCACAGTGCCCGACGCTTTGGGTCCCGATGGCATCATCAGCAAGCGAAGCGCGTTCGGCGTCGCGGAAACGGTCGGCCGGCTGACCGAGGCGATGGAGGCCGCCGGGGCGATCGTGTTCGCGGTTATCGACCAGGCCGCCGCTGCCCGGAAGGCCGGCCTGTCGCTGCGCGAGACCCAGCTGGTGATCTTCGGCAATCCGGCGGTCGGCACCCCGGTGATGGACGCCGTGCCGGTGGCCGCGCTTGACCTGCCGCTGAAGATCCTGGTGTTCGCCGACGACGGCGGCAAGGTGTGGATGTCCTACCTGGACCGCAACTGGCTGGCCAGCCGCTACGGCCTGTCGCCCCGCCTCGCCGCCCCGCTGGCCGCCCCCGGCGTGCTCGTCGCCAAGATCAACGGCCAGCCGTGACCCGCCGGCCCAGCCGGCGCTAGCCGGCTCCGCCGTGCTGGTCTACGGCATCTACCAGTTCATCCAGCCCAGCCAGCCGCCGCCGGCGAACATGTGCTGGGCATGGATACTTGGCATCGTGGTGCTTTCCGCGGTCGCTACCGCCGTCGTCTACCTGCGCCGTCCCGCCGACCTCAAGCAAGCGGGCACCGTCGGTCCCGAGTTCGTCCCGGAGGCGCGATGACGCCCCGCGGACCCGTCGACACCACCCGCACTCCCCGGTTCGCCGGGCCGCCGACGTTCGCGCTGCTGCCGCGCCGCGACGAGGTCACGGAATGCGACGTGGTCGTGGCGGGCTTCCCGTTCGACGCCGGCACCTCCTACCGGCCGGGCGCCCGGTTCGGGCCCGCCGCGGTCCGCCAGGGCTCGCGGCTGCTGCGCCCGTGGCACGCTGAGCTCGCAGTGGCGCCGTTCGGCGTCCAGCAGGTCGCCGACGGCGGGGACGTGGCGTGCAACCCGTTCGACATCGGCGAGGCGGTCGCGCAGATCCAGGCGGGCGCGGTCGAGCTGCTGGCCGGCGCGCGGCACCTGCTGGCGATCGGCGGCGACCACACGATCGCGTTCCCGCTGCTACGGGTCGTCAGGGAGCGGTTCGGGCCGGTGGCGCTCGTGCACTTCGACGCGCACCTCGACACCTGGGACACCTACTTCGGCGCCCCGGTCACGCACGGCACGCCGTTCCGCCGTGCCGCGGAGGAGGGCCTGTTCCGCGACGACGCCAGCATGCACGTCGGGATCCGCGGCCCGGTGTACGCGCGGCGTGACCTGGCTGAGGACGCCGAACTGGGCTTCCGCATCGTCCGGGCGATGGAGCTGGAGCGCCTCGGTGTCGACGGCGTGGTGAGCCGGATCAGGGAGCGAGTGGGCGACGCGCCGCTCTACATCTCGATCGACATCGACGTGCTCGACCCGGCGCACGCACCGGGCACCGGCACGCCGGAGGCCGGCGGACTCACCTCACGTGAGCTGCTCGGCATCCTGCGTGGCCTGTCCGGACTCGACCTGGTCGGTGCCGACGTGGTCGAGGTGTCGCCTGCCTACGACCACGCGGAACTGACCACGGTCGCCGCCGCGCACGTCTGCTACGAGCTGCTCGCGCTGTTCGCCGTCGGCCGCGGTTAGCCGTCCTTGCCCTTGTCGTGCACCTTCACCGTCACCTTCACGGTCACCTGAACCACGATGTCGCCTGGATAGATGGTGAGGTCGGCGGTGAACGCGGCGGTGGCGACCGCCGACACGGTGATCCGGACCGAGCCGCCCGGCGGCAGCGACCCCGACAACGGTGACACGATCAGCGTGCCGGGCAGGTTCGGCGGCACCACGATCGTGTAGCCGTTGACCGGCCCGTTCTCGGCGGTGAGCTGGAACACCTTGGCCCGCGCCCCGCCGCCTCCGCCGCTCAGGTCGAGCACGAGCCGTGGCGGATTCTCCGCGAGGACGCCCTGAGCGGGCGGCAGGGGTTGCTGCGGCGGGGGTTGCGGTGGCGGCACTGCGGACGGCGGGATCGTGGCCACCATGACGGTCGGCGGGGAGGGCTGCGCCGGGCCGGTACCCATGGCGCGCGGCGCCGCGGACGCGGACGAGGATCGGGCGCGCGGCACCCGCCCGGCCCTGGCCGAAGCTACCGGCGAGGCGGGAGTGGTCGGCAGGCTCGCGCCGGACGTGGCCGGTGCCCCGCTGGCGCCTGTTGCGGTGCCAGGCGCGTTGCCGGACGCGGCATCGTGCCGCGGGCCGCCGGCCGAGACGAGCGCGGCGCTCGCCACGCCCGCCACCGCGAGCACCGCAAGGGCCGCCGCGACGGCGATCCGGCCCCTGCCCGCCAGGTACCGCGGCCGGCCGATGCTGGCGGCGGGGAACCCGTCGCGGTCGTACGGGCCCGCTCGGTTCGTCACCCACACCCGCAGCGCGCGGCCGGCCGGCGTCTCGTCGGCGCATTCGCTGATAACCCGCCCCGGCAGGCCGGGCGGCATCTCCGCCGGCTGAGCCTGGTCCAGGGGAGGTTCGCCGTCGGTCAGCGTGTGCCGGAAGCACTCGTTCCCGGCCACCGTCTCGAGCCAGGAGAAGAGCTTGTCCGGTTCGCGCAGGTCGGCCACCTTGCACCAGGCGACGATGAACGTGTCGTGTACCGCGTCGACGGCGGCCTCGGGCGCCATGGAATGGCAGTACTCGAACAGGGACACCGCGTACCGGTCAAGCGCGGCCGCCAGCCCGTCGAGTTCGCCCGCCGCGATCGTCGCTACGATCTCTGCGTCGTCCACTCTTCGGACGGTAACCCCGTTGTCCCGTTATGGGGCGGTCCGGCGGTATGCCGTAAGGTTCCCGTAGCCGTCGCGGGACCACGATGTGGGTCGCTAGTTGAGTCAGTATGGGACGGCACCAACGGGGGCCTTGGCTAGCCCAGGGTGGGATGTGCGCGCTGCTCGCCGGCTGCGCGGCGGGATCGGCGAACGCTGCGAGCGGCGGTGTGGCGTGCGGTACCGGGCCGCCGCCGGTGACGGTGCTGATCTGGTTCCACGCGCTGCCGTCCGGCGCGGTGGTCACCGACTTCCGGACCCAGACCTACCGGGCAGGCCGGTGCTCACTCGGGATAATGGTTACTAAAGCTGCACGAGTTACTTCAGGGACTGAAGGTGCTTAGTTTCATGGTAGAAAAGGGCCCTCTGGTAGAAAAGGCGCCAGATCTGGCGCCTTTTCTTGCGTGAAGCACTTTTCTAACACGAAAGCAAGTTGCCGTGTGGCGCTATATCGGGATAAATCCGGCGTGGCGAGGCGTGGGCAGCACACCATAAAACGATCTTGGTGCCCGTCGTGGCGGGTGCGGTGGATGAATGCGTCGCGGTGGGCGTGGCGGTGGGCGACGTCGTGGGCGACGGGCTCGTCGACGGCGTCGCGGACGGGGACGGGGACGGCGACGGGGAGTGGGTCGGCTTGGGGGACTTCCTGGGCCTGGGCGACTTCGTCGGCGTGGAGAAGAAGGTGGCCGGCGGAACGGTCGCGATCCGGGACGGGTGGCTGGCCTTCTTGGATCTGGACGGCTTCGGCGCCGGGGACGGCGCGGCGGGCGCGGACGAAGGGCGCGGGGCCGACGACGTCACCGGGCTGGTGGCGCCCCCGGTCCCGGAGCGAGCATCGAGGGTGGACGGCGTCGAGCCGCGCAGCGCGATCATCGCGATGACCACTGCGGCCGCGGCGGCGACGGACACCGCGGCGACGATGCCCGCGCTGGGGTCATTTATCCCCCGACCGTCCCGCCGCAGCGGGCGGGGGAAGCCGTTCGGGCCGAACGAGCCGGCCTGCCGCACAATAGCCCGCCGCACGTCGACCGCCTCGGGCGACTCGTCGGCGCACAGCCGCAGCACCTGGTTGCGCAGCACGGGCGGAAGCAACGGCAGCGCGGGGAGGCCGAACTCCATGGCCGAGCCCAGGGCCTGGCTCATGCGCTCGCCGCACTCCGCGCACCCGTCGAGGTGCCGGCTCACCCGTTTGCCCAGCAGGGTCGCAAGCCGCCCGTCCCAGTCGGCGAGCAACTCGTTGAGCACGGGGCAGGCGCGGCGGCTGGACCGGGCGACGAGCAGCGCGCCGAGCGACTTCTCCAGCTGAGCCCGCGCACGCGAGGCCATCGCCTGCGCTTGCGACCGGGACACCCCGAGCACCGCGCCGAGCTGAGCGCCATCCAGGTCATGCCGAAGGGTCAGCTCGATGACCTCGCGATCCGGCGGTTTCAGCCCCAAGATCGCCGCCCGCACCTGCTCGCGCAGCTCAAAGCGCTGCGCGGACTGCCCGAGGTCGGCGGTCTCCGACAGGTCCTCGTTCTCCCAGATCGCCGCGGGAGCCTCGCGGGGCCGGAGCTTGCGCAGGGACTCGTTGCGGGCCACTGCGTACAGCCACGGGCGCAGCTTGCGCGCGTCGCGCAACGCGCCGAGCCGGGCGGTCGCGACGACGAACGTCTCCTGAACCGCGTCGGCGGCGTCGGCGGGTTCATGCAGCAGTGTCCGGCAGTAACCGTACAGGGACGCGGCGTAGCGATCGAAGACGTCGACGAGACCGCCCGGGTCGCCGGCCAGGATGGCGGCGACAGCCTCGCGGTCCTCCATGCAAACACGGTAGACGCCGTCAGGCGTATCGTGACACTTCGTTATTGGAAAGAGCTGGATTATCCCGAGGGGTGGAACTCGCGCCGCCTTCTGGCCAGCCGCGAAGGCTCCTCGTCCGACGGCGTGCGCCGCGCCGAGGATCGTGTGCGAAAAGCGCCGGGGTGTCCGGCGTTTTTCGCACACAATCGCGGATACCGTCCCGCGACGGGCGGACGAACCGGGAGCTGCGGACAACGTGGATCGTTGTGTGCGGGTAGCCGGATGCAACGATCCACGTTGTTGCTCAGGCTCGGCGCTTGCGCCGGATATATCCCGACTTGCGGCGTTTGTCGCGGTGGCCGGCGGCGCTCGGGAGAGGCCGCGCGGTGCGGGGCTGGCGGCGGTGCGGGGCTGGCGGCGGTGCGGGGCTGGCGGCGGTGCGGGACTGGCGGCGGTGCGGGGCTGGCGGCGGTGCGGGGCTGGCGGCGGTGGAACTCAGGTCGTTCGGAACGGAATCCAGACCTGCACCGTGGTGCCGGCCCCCGGCATCGACCTGAGCATGGCGTGGCCGCCGTGGGCGGCCGCGATCGCCTGCACGATCGCCAGCCCGAGACCGCTGCCCACCACTCCGTTCGCCCCGTCGGGCCGCCGCCCGCGGTAGAAGCGGTCGAACGCGCGCGCCGCGGCGTCCTCATCCATGCCCGGGCCGGCGTCGGCGACCTCGATCAGCGCCCCGTGGCCGGCCTGCGACAGCCGCACGGTGACCGCGGTCTCCGGCGTGGTGTGCTCCCTGACGTTGCCGAGCAGGTTGGCGAGGACCTGCCTGATCCGCGGTTCGTCCGCCACGATGACGAAATCCGGCGGGGCCTGCGCGGACACCGGCCGGCGAGGCTCGACCGCGCGGGCGTCCGCGACCGCATCCCTGACCAGCTCGGACAGGTCGGTCTCGGTCAGGTCGAGCGACGACATGCGGTCCAGCCGGGCCAGCTCGAGCAGCTCGGCGACCAGGCTGGACATGCGGTCGGCCTCCTGCTCGATGCGCCGCATGGCGTTCGGCAGCTCGGTTGCGCCGAGCGCGCCCTGCCGGTACAGCTCGGCGTAGCCGCGGATTGTGGTCAGCGGGGTGCGCAGCTCGTGCGAGGCGTCCGCCGCGAATTGCCGCACCTTCTGTTCTGACTGGAACCGGGCGACGAACGCCTGCTGGATCCGGTCCAGCATCGTGTTGATCGCACCGGCCAGCCGGCCCGCCTCGGCATGGTCGCCCGGGTCGGGCATCCGCGCGGTCAGGTCGCCCTGGCTGGTGATCACGTCCGCGGTGCTGGCCATCTTGTCCAGCGGCGCGAGGCCGCGCGCGATCAGCCAGCGACCGCCGACCGCGAGCAGCGTGAGCAGGACCGCGCCGGTGAGCAGCTCGGCGAGGACCAGGCCGCGGACCTGGCTGCCGACCGCGGTGTCCGGTCGGCCCACCAGCAGCAGGTTCGGCCCGAGGGGCAGGACGCCGGGGAAGGCCACGCTGAACGTCTGCGCCTGGGTGGCGGTGACCTGGTGAAATGTCGCGGTCAGCGCGGGATAGCCGGGCACCTCGACCGCGAACTGCGCCCCGTCCCTGTTCTGCAAATAGAACGACAACAGGTCGCCGCTGGCGAGTTCCCGGTCCAGCCAAGTCTTCAGCGCGATGGACGCCGTCGACACGGGTTCCTGGTCGAACACGCCGGTGGTGCCGGACTTCCGGTTGTAGTACGCGGCGCCGTAGCCCTGACCGGCCCGGATGATGTCGTCCAGGTTCTGCTTAGCGGTGAGCGCCAGATCGGTGCTGAACTGGTCCTCCTCCAGGTTCTGCAGCACCACGGTGGTGACCGTGCCCATCACGACCAGGAAGATCGCGGTGACGGCGATCAAGCCGCCGAGCAGCCGGGCTCGCAGCGACCACCGTCTGGGACCGCTCATCTCCCGACGGCGCGCTCAGCCTCGGGCGGCGGGCGCAGGCTGTAGCCGACGCCGCGCTGGGTGTGGATGAGCGGAGGGCCTAGCGGGTCGAGCTTGCGGCGCAAGTAGCTCACGTACGTCTCGACGACCTGCGACTGGCCGGCGAATTCCCAGCCCCACACGTTCTCGAGCAGCTGCTGCCGGGTCAGCATCCGGCCCTGGTTCCGCATCAGGTAGGCAAGCAGCCGGAACTCCGTCGGGGACAGCTCCACCGGCTGGCCGGCTCGCTGCACCGTCCAGTGCTCCTCGTCCAGCTCGAGGTCGGCGACCCGGAGCGTCTGGGCGTCGTCGGTGGTGCCGTCCGGGCTCGTCGACCTGGTGGTCCGGCGGAGCACCGCCCGGACGCGGGCGACCAGGGCCTCCACGGAGAACGGCTTGGTCACGTAGTCGTCGCCGCCCAGCGTGAGGCCGCGGATGGTGTCGGAGGTGGTATCCCGCGCGGTCAGGAAGATGACCGGGACGTCGTTGCCCGTGGTGCGCAGCGACCGGCAGACCTCGAATCCGTCCATGTCGGGCAGCATCACGTCCAGGATCATCAGGTCCGGCTCGTACATCTCGGCCTGATGCAGGGCGTCCTTGCCGCTCGCGCTCACCGAAACCGCGCAGCCGTGGAACTTCAGCGCGACCTCGACGAGCTCACGGATATTAGGCTCGTCGTCCACGACGAGCACTTTGGGGATCCGGTCACCATCTGCCATTGCGTCTCACGTTTCATTATCGGGTACCTAGCCACCCAACGCGCCGCGGCCTGCCGGCGTGCCCTCAGGCGCTGGGCGACGCGGGTTTCTTCGCGGCCTGACCGGCCCCGCCGGCCTGACCGGCCCCGCCGGCCTGACCGGCCTGGCCGGCCCGGCCGGCCCCGGTCCGCACGACGATCAGCCGGGCGTCCCGCGCCCCGCTGACCACCGGGCCGCCGACGAAGACCAGCTGCCCGTCGGACAGCGCCTTGGTGGTGGCCTTGACCCGATCGCGCACCACGGTGTCGCTGACGAACAGCCATGTCATCGTCGTGCCGTCCGGAGCGCGGACCACCACGTTACTGTCCGTTACCGACTGGATCGTGCCGCGCTCGAACGCGACGGTCCGCACGCCCGCCTTGGTCTTGACGGTAAGGGAACCGTAATACCCGCCGATTCCGCGCAGCCGGCCCAGGGCGCCCGGCCGCGGTCTGCCGGTCGTGTTCGCGGCGCTGAGCAAGGTGCTCAGCTCCGTGCTACTGGCGCTGGCCAGGTTCGATTGATCCGCCGCCTGGGCCGCGCTCCCGCCGGTGCCCGACGCGGCCGAACCGCTGCCCGCCGCGGCAACCGCCGCGAAAGCGCCCCCGGCGACGAAGCCGGCGACCGTGATGCCCGCTCCCCAGCGGATCATCCGGCTTCGCGCGGCTGGCGTACCATGCATCTTCTTCATACGATCGAGAGTGCCTTCGGGCCCTGTGCTCGGATCAGGGGAACACTGGGCCGTTCCTGTGAGTAACCGGAGAGTTATCACCGGAGGGCTTGCGCATGACAGTGACCCAGCCAGGACGGGTCATCGCTGGGCGATATCGCCTGCTCACGCCGGTCGGCAGCGGCGGCGCGGGCGTTGTCTGGCGAGCCCGGGACGAGCTGCTCGACCGTGACGTCGCGGTCAAGGAGATATCCCGGCTGTTCGGCGTATCAGCGGGCGGCGACGACTGGACCGAGTCCTATCAGCGCACGCTGCGGGAGGCGCGCGCGGCAGCCAGGATCAGCCATCCCGGCGTGGCCGCGGTCTACGACGTGGTCGCCTCGCCGGACGAGGGGCTGTGCATCGTCATGGAGCTGATCGACGGAGGCCCGCTGTCCCAGCTCGTCCAGGACGGCATCCCGCTCACCCCGGCCGAAGTCACCGCCATGGGCCGTCAGGTGCTCGACGCGCTGATCGCCGGCCACGCCGCGGGGGTCCTGCACCGGGACCTGAAGCCGGCCAACGTGCTGATCACGCCCGCCGGCCGGGCCGTGCTCACCGACTTCGGCATCGCCACCATGGCTGGCGACCCGTCGATCACCCGCACCGGCGTGGTGCTCGGCACGCCCGGGTACACCGCGCCGGAGCGCGTCCGCGGCGAGCCGGCCACCCAAGCCGCCGACCTGTGGTCGCTGGGCGCCACGCTTTACGCGGCCGCGTGCGGGCAGGGCCCGTACGACGGGTACGACGGGGTCATGGCGACGATGTACGCGATCGCCACCGAGGACCCGCCCGCCCCCGCGGTGGGCGGACGGCTCGGCCAGCTCATCGGCGAACTGCTGAACCGGGACCCCGCCCGGCGGCCCAATGCCCGCGAGACAGCCCAGGCCCTGGCCGCCGCCGCGGACGAACTCGACTCCCTCGCGCTCCCCGCGCCCGTGCTGGCCGCCCCGCCGCGGCCAACGCCCGCCCCCCACGACACGCACCCCGCACCCACCCCAACCGCGGACTCCGTGCTGCTGGTCCCGGCCACGTCCTGGCACGACGACCCCCTCCCGTCGGCGCCGCCCAGCCGGCCGTCCCGCGGCCGCCGTCGTCCCAGCCGCGGCGCGCTCACCGGCGGCCTCGCCGCGCTCGCGGCCGCCGCGGTGGCCGTGGTCGTCGCGGCGGCGCTCAACACCGGCAAGCCGGCCGACGCCGGCAACACGTCGTTCGGCACGAGCGAGGCGCGGCCCCCGGCGGTCGCGGAGCAGTTCCGCGTCGCCGCCGCGCTGAACGCGGACAACTCCACGGCGCTGTTCGCTGTCGCGCAGAACGGTGACCTGGAAACGAACCACTTCGCCAACGGGGCATGGGGCGGCTGGCAGCCGCTGCCCGGCGGGAAGGCGTTCACCGGCGTGCCCGCCGCGGCCCTGGCCAAGGACGGGCGCCTGATGGTCTTCGCGCGCACCGCGAGCGGCCAGGCCGGCTACTTCTACCAGGCCTCGCCGGGCTCCGCCTCGTGGCACGGCCCGCTGCCCCTCGGCACTTCCCAGGTCACCAGCGCCCCCGCCGTCGTCGCCTGGCCGGACGGCCACCTGGAGGTGTTCGCCCGGCTGCCCGACGGCACGCTCGGCCAGACCTCGCAGCTAGGCGCCGCGAGCGCGGGCGGCTGGTCCGGCTGGGTGTCGCTGGGCGGGCACCTGGCCGGCCCGCCGCGGGCGGCCCTGGACGACACCGGCCATCCGCAGGTCTTCGCGCTCGGCCCGGACGGCGGACTCGGCGTCGACGCCTACGCCAATGGCCGGTGGCAGGCCTGGCGCGCGCTGCCCGGCGGCCACGCATACACCGGCATGCCCGCCATCGGCGGGAACGCGGACGGACGGCTCGAGGTGTTCGCCCGCACCACGTCCGGCCTGGTCAAGCACGTCTGGCAGAACCCGGGAGACCAGACCCGCTGGGGCGGGCCGCTGACGCTGTTCCAGGGCGCGGCCAGCGACCCGGAGGTGTTCAACACCAAGGGCGGCCGGATGGAGGTGTTCGCCCAGGCGCCGGACGGCACGGTCGAGCACTCCTGGCAGTTCCAGCCGGTGGCCGGCACCGGCTGGGCGCACCCCCAGTCGCTGAACGGCACGTCCGACGGCTCCCCGGTGCCGATCTGGGCTGGCACCGAGTCCGAGCTGTTCACCAGGACCCCGTCCGGCGGGGTCTCCTGGGACCATCTGGTCGATGAGCAGGCGGGCTGGACCGGCTGGTCTCCGCTGGGCGGTAGCTTCTAGCCCGTGATACTGCTGCTGTCGACCGCCGATACCGACCTGCTCGCCGCCAGCGCCGCGGCCGCAGGCCCAGGCCAATCCAGCGCCGCCGGCTTCGTGACCGCCAACCCCGCCCGGCTCACGCTCGACGCGCTGCGCGACCTGCTCGGCGACGCGGACATCATCGTGCTCCGCCTGCTCGGCGGGCGCGACACCTGGCCGGACGGGGTCGATGCCGTGCTGGCGGCAGGCAAGCCGGCCGTCGTGCTCGGCGGTGAGGGCACGCCGGACGCCGGCCTCATGGCGCTGTCTACGGTGCCTGCCGGGGTCGCCGCCGAAGCCTTCGGCTACCTGCGCGAGGGCGGCCCGGAGAACCTGCGTGAGCTCGCGAACTTCCTGTCCGACACGCTGCTGCTGACCGGGCACGGCTTCGCACCGCCGCACGCGCTGGCGTCGTACGGGGTGCACCCGCACGCGCATCCCGGCGCGGCCGGCCCGGTCGTCGGTATCGTCTTCTACCGCGCGCACGAGGTCAGCGGCAACACGGCGTTCATCGACACGCTGTGCGACGCGATCGTGGCGGCCGGCGGCGTGCCGCTGCCGGTGTACTGCGCCTCGCTGCGGGACGCCGGCCATGCTGCCGAACTGCGTGACCTGCTAAGTCGAGCCGATGTCGTTCTGACGACTGTTCTTGCGGCAGGGGGTGCGGGAGACGGTGACTGGGACGCCGGCCTGCTCGCGGAGCTCGACGTTCCCCTGTTGCAGGGCCTGTGCCTGACCAGCTCGCGCGCGCAGTGGGCCGCGTCGAGCGCGGCGCTGGCGCCGATCGACGCGGCGATGCAGGTGGCGATCCCGGAGTTCGACGGGCGGCTGATCACCGTGCCGTTCTCGTTCAAGGAGGAGGGGTCCGACGGTATCCCGCGCTACGTCGCCGATCCGGAGCGGGCAGCACGCCTCGCCAGCCTGGCGGTGCGGCACGCCCGGCTCGCTTCGGTGCCGAACCGCGACAAGCGCGTCGCGATCATGCTGTCCTCGTACCCGACCAAGCACTCCCGCGTCGGCAACGCCGTCGGCCTCGACACGCCGGCCTCCGCGGTGGCGCTGCTGCGCGCGATGCGCGCGGCCGGCTACGACCTCGGCGACGGGTTCCCGGAGGACGGAGACCGGCTCATCCACGCGCTGATCGCGGCCGGCGGGCATGACACCGAGTGGCTGACCGAGTCGCAGCTGCGTGCCGCGTTCGCCCGTACCACCCCCTTTTCTCATAACGACATCACTGCTTCCATCTCGGCACACTGGGGACCACCGCCAGGGTCGCTGTACGTGGACGAGGAGTCCGGGGAGATCGTGCTCGCCGCGCTGCGGTTCGGCAACGTGGTGCTGATGATCCAGCCGCCTCGGGGGTTCGGCGAGAACCCGGTCGCGATCTACCACGACCCGGACCTGCCCCCGTCGCACCACTACCTGGCCGCGTACCGGTGGCTCGACGAGACGTTCGGCGTCGACGCGATCGTGCACCTGGGCAAGCACGGGACTTTGGAGTGGCTGCCTGGTAAGGGTCTCGGGTTGTCCGCCGCTTGTTTCCCTGATCTTGTGCTCGGGTCTGTGCCGCTGGTGTACCCGTTCATCGTCAACGACCCGGGGGAGGGGACGCAGGCCAAGCGGCGCGGGCACGCCGTCATCGTCGACCACCTCGTGCCGCCGATGGCCCGCGCGGACACGTACGGTGACCTGGCTCGCCTGGAGCAGTTGCTGGACGAGTACGCCACGGTCGCCGCGCTCGATCCGTCGAAGCTGCCCGCGCTGCGTGCCCAGATCTGGACGCTGCTCGAGGCGGCGCACCTGCACCAGGACCTGGGCGTGTCTTCGTCCCCTGGCGCCGAAGAGTTCGACGACTTCGTGCTGCACATCGACGGGTACCTGTGCGAGGTGAAAGACGCCGCGATCCGCGACGGGCTGCATGTGCTTGGTCTTGCCCCTGCTGGCGAGGCACTGGTGAACCTCGTATTGGTGATCCTGCGTGCCCCGCAACTGTGGAGCGCACGGTGGGGTTCTCTGCCCGGTCTGCGGGACGCGCTGGGCCTGACGGAGGGCGCGGCGCGTGGTGCTACGGACCGGTTTGAGCTGGTGTCTCGCGCCCTAGTCGAAGCCATGGCGGCCAGGGATTGGGACCCGGCTTTCGCCAGCGAAGTAACCGCCAGGATCCTATCCTCCCCCCCACCCCCACCCCCCGCACCTCCCGCACCCCTCACACCCTCCGCATCACCTACACCTCCCGCACCCCCTGCACCCTTCGCACCTTCCGCATCCTCCGCGCCATCCCCCAGCGTGTCAATCGCGCAGTTGAGCCCACTAGACCGTGTCAAT
>Ga0207664_10000877_pt1 | contig 20343 bp, 11 predicted proteins | sample LARL83metaG_FD_184349 | JGI IMG/M metagenome (GOLD analysis project Ga0207664, IMG submission 184349) | Corn, switchgrass and miscanthus rhizosphere microbial communities from Kellogg Biological Station, Michigan, USA - LAR L8-3 metaG... | ecosystem: Host-associated > Plants > Roots >... | reverse complement strand
GATTATGTGTTGCCCTGCCCCAGCTGGCCGGTTAAGGGGTTGTTTATTGCGGTGCCGCAAATTGAACCCCAATTAAGCGACACTGCTCGGCAACCCCGCAAAACCAGAAGACGTTGGTCCGCGACCGATAGCGCGCGCCATTGTCCCTGACAGGACGGACCGTGATGCATCAAAGGCCGCTTTTCATCTCGCGCCGGACCCTCGCCATCGTGGCCGCACTGGCCGGCACGGTGTCGCTGGCGATCGGTGCCCATGCCGCGCTCAACAAGCGGGCGCTGGACGTGGTGCCCGCGGTCGCGGCCGGGCAGGGCGCGGTCAAGACGGCCTCGCGCGTGGCGCTGGTGATCGGCAATGGCCATTACCCCGATGCCTCAGCCCCGCTGGACCAGTCGATCAATGATGCGCGCGCGCTGACCGAAGCGCTGCGCCAAGACGGCTTTGACGTCGACGTAGTGGAAGATGCGAGCAAGGACGACATGGCGCGCGCGGTCGAGCGCGTGAAGGCGAAGATCGGGCCGGACACGGTGGCGATGCTGTTTTTCGGCGGCTACGGCATCCAGGTCGGCCGCGAGAGTTTCATGATTCCGGTCGACGCGACGATATGGCGGGAAGCGGATATCCGTCGTGACGGCGTCTCGATCGAGGCCGTGCTGGAGATGATGAAGGCGCAGGGCGCGCGGGCAAAACTCGCGGTGATCGATGCCTCCCGCCGCAACCCCTATGAGCGGCGCTTCCGCGCCTACTCTCACGGGCTTGCGCCGATTGCCACGCCCGACAATGCGCTCGTGCTGTCCTCCGCGACGCCGGGCAAGGTCGCCGACGACGGCAATGGCGAGCACAGCGTGCTGGTCTCCGAACTGCTCGCCAATCTGCAGGCCAACGCCGCCGGCGCCGAGACCGTGTTCAACAAGACCCGCGTCGCGATCTCCAGGGCCTCCGACGGCGAACAGGTGCCCACCGTGTCATCCTCGCTCTCGGAAGACGTCCGCTTTGGCATCGAAGCGCAGCGCGCCGAGGTGAAGGCGGGCAGCTAACCTGTTCAAATCGCCTCAGCCTTCCTTGTGAGGCAAAGCGGCGCCGCGGCGGGTGGGGTGCCACCCGCTCTGCTGCATCCGAAACAGATTTGCCCCCACCCCAACCCTCCCCGCGGGCGGGGGAGGGAGCGCACCGCCGGCGCGGTGACAAATACCCGCTCGACCCCCACGAACCCGATTACTTCCCTTCCGCGTTCGCCATGACCGGCCGCACCGGATCGCCTTCGCGCAAAAGCGCGCCGGCGCGCGCCACCACGATGTCGCCCTCGTTCACACCCGATCGGATCTCGATCTGGCCGCCGGAGGTCAGCCCGATCTCGACCTGCTTGGTCTCGACCCGCGCCTTGCGCACCAGCTGCACCACGGTGCCGGCGGGGCTGTAGAGCACGGCCGACAGCGGGACTGCGACATTGCAGCTCTGCCCGGTCTTGATCTCGGCGCGCCCCGCCGAATTGACCGGCAGGCGGCGCTGCGAGCTCACGCCGACGAAGACCTGGCCGAGCTGGCTGTTCGGCTCGATGGTCGGCGCCACCCGCCGCACCTTGCCCTCGATGTCGCCGGCGCCGACCAGCTTGATGGCGGCCGGCTGGCCCGCCGCGAGCTTTCCGATGTCCTCGACCGGCACCAGGCCGACCAGGTCGTATTCGCTGCGGGCGATGATGTTGAACAGCGCCTCGCCGCGCGGCGAGGCGAGCGCGCCGATGGTCGCGGTCGACGATGACACCACGCCTGCGACCGGCGCCTGCACCATAATGTTGCCGCCCTCGGGCGGGGTCAGCCGGGCGAGGTTTTGCCCCGCAGTGACGGTCTCGCCGGCTTCCGCCAGCACCTCGGCGACCTTCAGCCCCGGCCGCTCCGGCCGCACCGCGGTTTCCTCGCGCGGCAGCACAAAGCCGGAGACCTCGACGATGTCATCGAAACAGGATTTTTGCGCCTTCAGCACCGTGACCGCCGCGCCCTTCGGCGGATCCTTTGCCGCATCGCCGCTGGTGTCGGCGGCGCGGGTCGGTCGCACCGAGAGCGCGAGCAGGACGGCGATGAGAACCGGCAGGGTGCGCGAAAGATGCGATGCGGTGGCGCGATCCATGCAATTTTCCATCCTGTTCCGGACCCGCGATCGATAGCAGAAGGGGGGAGGCGGAGCCATATGGCCGGGGACCGCATTTGGTGTCCTCCGGCTCCGCGGAAGTTGTCGAAGCCTCGAGCAGATCATCGGAAAGCTGTCGCTCTACCTGAAAGGGTGGCGAGGCTACTTCGGCTTCTGTCAAACGCCGTCGGTGTTGCGTAAACTCGATGAGTGGATCAGGCGGCGGTTGCGCGCCATCGTCTGGACCCAATGGAAGCATGGACCCGCTCGCTTCGACGAGCTGCGACGCCGCGGCGTCGGCCGGGAACTGGCACTCAAGACCGCCGGAAACCCGCGTGGCCCCTGGCGGCTCGCGAACAGCTCCGTGCTTGCCATGGCTCTGCCAAACCGCTTCTTCGTCTCGCTCGGCCTGCCTTCCCTCGCAACCCGTCGTACCGCATCATCCACCGAACCGCCGTATACGTGACCCGTACGTACGGTGGTGTGGGAGGGGCGGAGTCGCGAGACTCCCCCCTATCCCGATTCAGCAGATACCCGGCCTTCCCTGCGCCCTCTCATTCCAAGGGCTCGAGATTCTCGCATGACTCGGGTGCAATCGCGCCGCGGGAAGGCGATGTCGTCTCGTGCTTCTTGGCTCACAGAAATCGGGAAACGCCTCCGCTGTCGTCCCGGACAAGCGAGCCGGCAGCGCGCAAGCGCTGCGCGCGGCGAGCGTAGATCCGGGACCCATAACCGCAGGAGGTGATTGGGGGCATGCTGTGGCGATAGCGCGTCACAACAAAATCCGGTGGTTATGGGTCCCGGCTTTCGCCGGGACGACGTGGCGAGTGTGCGGCTTAGGTCCCCTTCCGTCTCCGCGCCGGTTTGGCAGCGACATCCGTTGACTGCTCGGCGTCGGTAGGTTTCGCGCTGTCTGCGGGCATGTCGGCGCGATCTGGCGCTGCGTCAGCGCCGGTCTCGCGCCACCGCAGAATCTCCATCGCGAGCACCGGATGATTGAAGCCCTTCAGCACGAGATCATCGAGCGGCGCGGCGTCGACGAACGCTTCGACCATGCCGTAGACGCGCCTGGACACCACGACCTGGCCGGCCCTGGCCTCGTCGCAGAGACGCGAGGCGAGGTTGGTGACGCTGCCGATCGCAGCATATTCGAGCCGGTGCTCGAAGCCGATCTGGCCGAGCGTGGCATAGCCGAGAGCGATCCCGACGCCAAAACCGAGGCTGTGGCCGCGGTTGCGCCACTTCTCACACAGCGCGCCGACGCAATCGCGCATCTCGACCGCCATCTTCACCGCGCGCGCGGTGTGGTCGGCAAACTGGATCGGCGCGTTGAACAGGATCATCACGCCGTCGCCGGCATAGCGATCGAGTGTGCCCTCGTAGCGGAAGATCAGCTCGCCGAGCGCGGCGTGATATTCGCGCAGCACGTTCATCGCCTCTTCCGGCTCGGTGGTTTCGGTGAATGCGGTAAAGCCGCGCAGGTCGCAAAACACAACCGTCACCTCGCGGCGGTGGCTGTCGAGCAGCGCATCATGGCCGTCGGAGGAGGCGATCAGTTGCGCCACCTGCGGGGCCAGAAAACGCTCCAGTTTTCGGATGCGCTCGATCTCGCCGAGCTGTTTTTCGACCCGCTCCTCCAGCGAGCGATTCCAGTTCTTGAGCTGCTCGGTCTGCTCCTGCAATTGCGCCGCCTGCTGCTGCACGGTTTCATGCGCAGCAGCCAGTTCGCGGCCCTTGTGGTCGACCTCGGAGAAGAGGCGCGCGTTGCGCATCGCGAGCACCGCCTGGTGCGCAAAGGTGCGCATCAGGGCGATCAGGCCTTGCGGAAATTCGCCGGCCGCGCGGCGCAGCACGACCAGCGCGCCGAGCGTGCCCTGCTGATCCACCAGCGGCACCACCAGCACGGCGTGAAAACCGGCGGCGACCGCGACGTCGCGCAGGAGCTGATCGTCGGCGCGCGGCAGGTCCGAAATGGCAACCGGCTCGCCGCTCGTGGCGGCCTGCTTCAAGATGCTCGCGCCGTCGTCGATCGACAGGTGCGCGCCCGCGGCCACGCGGTCGACGCCTTTGGCCTGCAGCAAATTGAACTGATGCGCCGCGGCGTCATAGCCATAGATCAGCACCGCGTCCGCACGCGTGATCTCCAGCGCCCGGGCCGCAACCGTCGGCAGCACGGCTTCGAGATCGAGCGAGGAGGCGACCGCGCGGCCGACCTCCTCCAGCACCTTCAGCTCGTTGATCGATTGCGCGAGGTCACGGGTGCGCTCCTCGACTTTCGATTCCAGCCCGGCATAGGTCTCCTGGAGCTGGCCGGCCATGCTGTTGAATTGTCCGGCCAGTTCTTGGAGCTCGTCTTTCGTGTGCACGTCGATGCGGTGGGTAAAGTCGCCCGCGCCGAGCCGCCGCGCGCCGGCCTGCAGCGCCGTGATCGGCACCAGCATCCGCCGCGCCAAAATCGTGCCGGCGAGGATCGCGACCAGCAGCCCGAGCCCGATCAGGAGCGCGCCGCGCAGCAGCTGGTCGCGGATCGGCGCCAGCGCCTGTGCGGTCGGCTGCTCGTAGAACACGATCCAGCCGAGCTTTGGCACCGTGGCGGCTGCGGTCAGCACGGCCTGGCCGTCGCGGTCAGTGCCGAAGCTGGCCGGCTTGCCATCCGGCGCGATCAGCGCGGCGATTTGGGGCAGGGCGGCGAGGTCTTTTGCGACCTCGGGCCCGCGCGCTGAGCTCGCCAGCACCCGGCCCCGGGGATCGACCACATAGGCGAAGGCGGTCTTGCCGACCTCCGCGTCGGACAAGAAGTCGATGAGGAAGCGCAGATCGACGTCGGCCACGGTGACCGCGGCATCGAAGCTGAAATGCGCTTCCGAGATCGACATCATGGGCCGCGTGCCCTCGAAGCTCGCGGGCGCAAAATTCAGCCCGCGGGCCACCGTCTCGGTGAAGCGGACATCGCGGGAAAAATCCGCGCCACCGGCCACCACCTGGGTGCGGGACACGCGCAGCACCTCGTGGCCCTGACTGTCGAGCTGGGAGAGCTGGATGATGGCGGGGACCTGGCTCAGGAGCTGGGCGTAGTCGGAGCGGTGCTGCTCCGGCCTGGCGCTGGCGCGGGTTACCCAGCTGATCTGGCGCTCCAACTCGGAGATCGCCTGCTCGATTCGCCGGGCGGTGGCCTCGGCCTTTTCGGCCATGGCGGCGGTCAGCGCGGTCCGCGTGGCGCGGTAGTTGATCCAGGTCTCGGTCAAGCCGTTGACGGCGAGCACGAAGATCACGAGGCCGACCAGCGCGATGACATATTTGGCGAACAGGCCCTGACGCAGCAAACCGGTCCTGTCCTTGCTCACGTTCATCAAGGCCCTCGCGCGGCGGCTCGCCCCGCCGGCCCCTCGCTTCAAAAGCGGCCACGCGTGCGCCGACCGGGGAAATTCATGCACGCGCCGCGCCAGCGCCGCGTCCGCCGGCCGGGCTCACCTCACGGAAATCGCCCGGCGCGAGCCTATTTAGCACAGATCGGCCGGCCCAACTGTGAGGCTGCCGGCGTGGTGAACGGTGTGGAGAAGGTGAGGTCGAAGTTCTGGGTACCCCCCCTCCCCGACCCTCCCCCGCAAGGGGGAAGGGAGCGATGGACCGGCGCAAGCGGCATTAACTCTGTGGCCCGCCACCGATGACGCGAGGCTCCCCTGCCCCTTGTGGGGAGGGGTTGGGGGGTGGGGGTGACTAGATTCGATCGCTGTAATCTGGCTCTACCGGCCGAACAGCTGTTTCAGGACGTCGTTCATGGGCTGGCTGTCCTGGCGATCCTGACGATTATCCTGGGCAGCGGGTCCCTGATCGTTCTGTCCCGACGGCGACGCTGGGTTGGCAAGATTGCGGCTACGGCCCGCGCCCTGCTGCAGCCCCTGCTGGATCAGGTTGCCGATGGCTTCGCCAAGCGAACCGCCGGGCGGGCTCGAAGCTCCGCTGCCCCCGGTTCCGCTGCCAGACTGACCTCCGGTGAGGCCGCCCAGACCATTGATCAGTCCGTCGAGGCCGCCGCCATTCGGCCCGAACAGGCCCTTGCCCATTTCCTTGAGCCTGGCATAGGCCGCGTCGGGATTGTCAAAAATGCCGGCCATGTCGGGGTAGATGCGCGGGCTGTTCCAGGGCCCGTCGATCGCGACGGGAATGCCGAGCCCGACCGGCTCGGAGGCACGGCCCTGGCCCTCGGTGGTCATTACCAGTTTCGGCTCGACCCGCAAGGCGAGCTGCTTGTTGCCGATATCGACCATGCCGCCGCCGGTGACCCGCACCAGCGGCCCGACGAGATTCAGGTCGGATGTAGTGGCTTGGCCGCGGTCGATCTTGAACGAGGCCGAGAGCTGGGTCAGGTCGGTCTGCTCATCTTGCGTCTCCTGCCAGCCCGAGAGGGGGCTTGTGGTCAACGAGCGGATCATGCGAGCGACGTTGAGGCCGCGAATGGCACCGTCCTGGAAATTGACGAAGGCGGTGCCGCTGAGGTTGGCCATCACGGCATGCTGGCTGGCGCCCGACGATCGGCCGCCGATCTTGGCCTGCAACTTGCCGTCGAGCTTGTCGAACCCGGCCAGGCTTTGCAGCAGCGGCAGCGCGCGCACGCCGGCAAGGTCGCAGTGCATGGCATAGGTCGGATTGCCGGTGGTCGCATCGACGATCATCTCGCCGGAGGCCTCGCCGCCATAGGCGCCGAGTTTTGCGACGGACACCTTCAAGATGCCGCCCGCCAGCGTCGTCTCGGTCTGCGCCGTATCGAAACGGGCACCGGCGAGATTGGCCTCGGCCGCCGAGATGCGAAGCTGCGCGTCGACATAGTTCAGCGCGGCGAGGTTGAACGGCGCACTGCTCCAGGGCCGCGCAGCCTGCTCCGACGTCGCGTTCGGCGCAGCGACGCCCAGCCGCTGGAAATCGAGATCGAGTTTGACCAGCGGCTTGCTGGCGACATCGACGGACGCCCAACCATTGAACGCACCGCCGTCGAGCGTGCCGCTGACGCTGCTGATCATGATCAGCGGACCGTTGAGCCGCGCCTCGGCTTTCGCCGAGAGCGGCGTCTGCAAGATGCCGGGGACATCGAGCGTCAGTTCGACCGGGATATTTCGATGCGCGATGCCGCCCTGCGGTGCGGTGGCCTTGAGGGTGAATTTGAGCGGCGTATCGCCGGTGTGCGCGCGGCCCCCCACGTCGATCGTGCGATCGGCCCCGATCAGGGCATCCGCATTGATGTCGTCGATCCGGTTCTCGACCCGGTCGCGCGGATGGGACATGACCACCGCGCCGTCACTGATGATGACGCGCTTGATGGTGACCGCGCTCAGCGTGTCATCAGGCGGCGGCGCGGGTTTCTCAGCGGTCTTGGCGGCGGTCGCCGGCAGCCGGTCGCGGAGCAGGGGGACGTGGAGCTCAGGTCTGGCGATGACGAGCATGGTGATCTCGGGATGGCCCGACCAGGCGCTTGCAAGCGTCATGTCGGCAGCGACGCCGCCGATGCTGAGACGGCTGGTGCCATCGTGATCCCTGGGATCCGTCAACGCGAGGTCGGTCAGGGTCACGTTCAGGGCGGGCCAAAGACGGATCCTGGTCGTCCCGGCAACGGTCAGCCGGTAGCCGGTCTCGCGCTCTACCCGCTCCGCGATGGTCGAGGTCAGGATAACAGACGGAATCCCGATCAGGAGCACAAGCGCGAGAAGCAGGATGACGGCGCCAAGGACGATGCCAAGCGCGACGCCCGAAAATTTCAATACCTTCATGTCGCTATTCCAATCCGAGAAACGGGTCTGGCGCTGGCAAACCTCTGACAGATCAGTTTCGGCTCAATCCCGGTTGGTTCGGTGGGTTCCGGGCCAGTCCATCGCGCTGGCGGGCTCCGCCCAAAAAGGCCCCGAAACTAATCAGCGGCGCTGCAAACCTATGTGACTTATGGCACACTTCTGGGAGTGGTCGGCTGACGATAGCGGTTTCAGACGGGTATTGCGATGAGCAAGCAGGCCGAATTTGCGGTCATTTTGAAAATGAACCCGATGTTCGCGGATCTCGGCGCCGAGGAGCTGCAGCGGATTTCCAATCTCTGCCACACCCAGCATCTGGCGGGCGGCGAGGTGCTGTTCCAGAAGGGCGATCCCGGCGACGCGCTGTTCGGGGTGCGCCGGGGCCAGATCAGGATCGAGACCGGCGCCTCCGATGGCAGCCGGTTGACGCTCAATTTCATGGGCCCGGGCGACCTCTTTGGCGAGGTCGCCGTGCTCGACGGCCAGAGCCGCACCGCGGATGCGACCGCGGGCGAAGCCACCGAACTGTTCGTGCTGCGGCGCGAGGATTTTCTGAGCCATCTGGAGCGCGAGCCGAAGGTCGCGATCAGGATCATCCAGCTGCTCTGCCAGCGCATCCGCTGGCAGAGCGAGCGGATGGAGGAATCCATGCTGCAGCCGTTGCCGATCCGGCTCGCGCGCCGGCTCTGCGCGCTCGCCGACGATTTTGGCGCCGAGGTGCACATTTCGCAGGAGCAGCTCGGGATCTTCGTCGGTGCCGCGCGCGAAAGCGTCAACCGCCAACTGCAACAATGGCGCAAAGAGGGCATCCTCGATCTGCAGCGCGGCCGCATCCTGCTGAAGAACATGAGCCGGCTGACCGCAATCGCGCGCAACGACTAGGGCAGGCCGGGCGACGCGGACGGGAGTTTTCGGCCGGCTTTTGGCGGCCTTCGCCGGCTTCGGCGCGGCGGTTCCGCGTGCCTTGCGTGAGGCACGGTTTTCTAAATTCCGATTTATCGTCGCCAATTATGTGGCCGCGCCGCCCAACATGATCTCAATCGGGACATCAATCTTCAATGTTTGGGACATGAACCATTTTTAATGATCGTTACGTTCTGAAACAAACCGCCTCGCAACAGGACAGGTTCGCGCTCCGTCCGCACCGCGGACAGCGGATGGGCGCTCTTGGCCTGTTGCAAGCGACAAGTATGAGTATCGATGTCTCTTGCGTACCCGATTCCGGCCACCGCGCGCGCCCCGTTTTCGCTTGCGCGCTGGCGCCGTCCGCTTCTCGCCTGGTTCGACGGTATCGAGGAGGGATGGGCGGTTCCGCTGCTGCTGATGGCCTTCGTCGCGGTCTGGTCGGCCTATTTCGTGATCGCCTATGCCGACGGCGACCTGCACCCGGACGTGCTGGAGACCTGGACGCTCGGCCGCAGCCTCGCATGGGGCTATGCCAAGCATCCGCCGCTGATGGGATGGGCCGCTCGGGCCTGGACGGAAATCTTTCCGCTGACCAACTGGTCGTTCCAGGTGCTGGCGATGACCAATTCGGCGCTCGCTCTGTGGTGCGTCGACCTGATCGCGCGACGCTTCGTGCGCGGCGACAAGCGCGCCATCGTGCTGCTGCTGTTGATGGTGCTGCCGGTCTATCAGTTCCACGCCGAGCGCTTCAACGCCAACGCCGTGCTGCTGCCGACCTGGCCACTTGCGACCTATTGCTTCCTGCGCTCGTTCGAAACCCTCGACATGCGATGGGCCGTCGCTGCCGGTGCGTCCGCTGCGCTCGCGATGCTCGGAAAATATTTCTCGGTGTTCTTGCTGGGCGGCTTTGCCCTTGCCGCGGTCTGTCACCCGCAGCGGCGCGCCTACTTCACCTCGTCGGCGCCTTATGTGTCGGTCTTGACCGGCCTCGTCGCGCTCACGCCTCACATCTACTGGCTTGCCACCACCGGCGCGCAGCCCTGCGTCGATGCATGGGTACGACATGCCGGCAAGACGCTCGGCCCGTCGCTGGTCGACGCCGCGCAGTTCGTGCTTGTCGCCGCGCTGATGCTGGCGGTGCCCGCGGCGATCTGGGCGCGCATGGCCAGGCAGCGCGCCGCAAATCTCGTGCAGCAGTTCGCCACGATGGAGCCCGGCCTCCGGCTGTTGGTCCTGATTGGCGTTGCCAGCATTGTGTTTCCGACCATCACCGGGGTTGCGCTGGGCACCGACATGCTGGCGGTCTGGTCGCTGCAGGGATTGTTTCTGTTCGTCATCGTGATGGTGTGCGCCGCAAGGCGTCCGATCGACCGCAAGGCCTCAGTCAATCTGGCGGCTTGGGTCGGTGGCTTCGCACTGGTCACGGCGTTCGTGGTCGCGCCTGCGCATGCGCTCTATCGCAACAGCCATCCGCTGGGCGAGGGGCGCAATTTCTATCAACAGGCCGCAGATGATCTGACCCGCCGCTGGCATGCCGAGACCGATGCGCTGCTCCGCGTTGCCGGCGGCACCGACGACCTCGCCTTCGCGCTCGCCTTCTACAGTTCCGATCACCCGGTCTACGACATCCGCCTCGTGCACCCGATCAGCGAACGGTTGCCGGTGGATGCGACCTTCGAGGACGGGTGGGCGGCGATGTGTTTTAGCGGCGACGAGTATTGCGCCGCTTCTCTTCAGAAGGTTGCGGCGCGCGCGCCCCGCTTCGTCCGCTACGAAATCGTCGTCGAGTCGAACTTTTTGGGCCAATCCGGTGCCAGCGGTCGCTTCGTCGCCTTCCTGGTGCCGCCGACGTCCAGGCATGTTACCCCGCCTTCATCCGGAGGGGCATGGGAGCGCAGGACCCTAGACGGCGTGCCGATGGACTGACCGGTCCGTTCCTTCGGGTTGACCGCGGCCGGGCGCCGAATAATCTGCCGGGACTTGAGCGGTCCCGCTGGACAATGTCGAACAGGTCCCATCGCAACGCCGGCCATATCGGAATGAATCGCCTGCGCAAGCAGGGCCTCTTGCATTCGTCCATGCGCGCGGCCACGCCGTCGCTGACCGGCCGAACCTCCCACATCGCGGCCGTCGCCGATTGCCTGGCGACGCTGCGCAGGATTCCCACGGGCGCGATCCAGCTCGTGATCTGCGATCCGCCCTACAACATCAACGTTGCGGCCTGGGACGCTCTCGACCATTACGTCGATTGGGCAGGCCAGTGGATGGCTGAGGTCGAGCGCGTGCTCTCGCCGACGGGCAATTTCGTGCTGTTCGGCGGACTGCAATATCAGGGCGAGGCGGGCAGCGGCGACCTCTTGAGCCTGATGAGCTGGATGCGCCGGCACAGCGCGATGCGGCTCGCCAATCTCATCATCTGGAACTATCCGAACGGCATGAGCGCGCAGCGCTTCTTCGCCAACCGGCACGAGGAAATCGCCTGGTTCGCGCGCACGCCCAAATACTATTTCGATCTCGATGCGGTGCGCACCCGCCTTGAGCCTGGGCGGCTCGCCGCCTACAAGCGCGACAAACGGCTCAATCCGGACAATCTCGACAAGGGGATCAATCCGACCAATGTCTGGCGCATCCCGCGGCTCAACGGCAATGCGAAGGAGCGTGTCGGCCATCCGACCCAGAAGCCGAAGGCGCTGATTGCGCGCATCGTGCGCGCGCTGTCTTTTCCGGGATCGACGGTGCTCGATTTCTTTGCCGGCAGCGGCGTCACCGCGCGCGTCGCGATCGAAACCGGCAGGCACTCGATCTCGACGGACGCGGACGAAACGTTCCTGACCTATGTCGGGCGGCAGCTCGAGCAGATCGGCCGCAGTGACGACTACGTGCTGATCAAGGATTCGGACTGGCTGGACCATCCGGCGCTGCGGGCGGGGGCGGATCGGGACGAATAAGCCGGAGGCGACCCCTGCTTCACAGCTGTGCAATTCATCATCCTGCCTCCTGGCTGGCCTTGCCCGAGCGGCCGGACCGGTCCTATCGTACCCCCTGCCGGGGGTTCTTGGGGAATTGCACAATGACGACGGCTTTATTGGAGACCCGCGGCTCGGCCGCCTCGACGCGCTGGGTTCAGCTTGGACTCGGGCTGATCGCCATGATGTCGATCTCCAGCCCGCAATATGTCTGGACGCTGTTCACAAAACCATTTCAGGATTCGCTCGGCGTAACGCTTCCGGCGCTTCAGGTCACCTTCACGATCCTGATCGTGCTGCAAACCTGGTTGTCGCCGGCACAGGGTTATCTGATCGATCGGTTCGGTCCGCGGCTCCTCATTGCCATCGGCTGTCTGTTGTCAGGCCTTGGATGGGTTGCGTCCGCTCATGTGAGCAGCCTGACCGGTCTTTATCTCACTTATGGACTGCTCTGCGGCATTGGAACCGGCATCGTCTACATCGGCATCATTGGCCTCATGGTCCGATGGTTTCCGGACCGGCGCGGTCTCGCGACCGGAGCGGTGGCGGCGGGCTATGGATTTGGCGCGATCCTGACCACGTTCCCGATCGACACGATGATGAAGCAGTCGGGCCACCAGCAGACGCTGGTGGTGTTCGGTATAGTCCTTGGCCTGGTCGGCGCGCTTGCGGCGCTTGCGATGCGGATGCCGGCAAAGGACGATGTGCTGCCACCGCCGCCGGCAATGGCATCGCAGGCGGGCACGCCGCCAGCAGAAATGCTGCGCAACAGAATCTTCTGGCTGCTGTTCATCATGATGACCATGATGTCGACTGGCGGCTTGATGGTGATCTCGCAGTTCGCCGCGTTTTCGCGGGATTTTGGCACCGCGAACGTCGTGGTGTTCGGGCTCGCGGCGCTGCCGCTCGCGCTGACCGTCGACCGCCTCACCAACGGATTGACGCGTCCGTTCTTCGGCTGGGTGTCCGACCGGATCGGCCGCGAGAACACGATGGCGATCGCGTTCCTGATGGAGGCCGCAGCGGTGACCCTGCTGGTCCTGTTTCGTGACAACGCGCTTGCGCTCGTGGTGCTGTCCGGGCTGGTCTTCTTCGGCTGGGGCGAAATTTTCTCACTGTTCCCCTCGACGCTGACCGATACGTTCGGCGCGCGGCACGCGACCACGAATTACGGCTTTCTCTATGTCGCGCAGGGCGTGGGGTCGATTCTCGGCGGGCCGCTTGCGGCGCTGCTGCGCGAACAGACCGGGAGCTGGCTGCCGGTGTTTGCAATCATCATCGCAATGGATGCGCTGACGGGGATTTTGGCGCTGTTCGTGCTCAAGCCGATGCGGCGCGCCTATGCCGGCAAAGCGCCGCGCTAGAGCGCGGCGCTCGAAGGCGATAGACGCCGATTCGATTCGGCCTATCTGACCTGCACCGACATCTTGACGGATGGATGGATGTTGCAGCGGACCCGGTAGGCGCCAACCTTGTCGAATTTGTACGAGAGAGTCTTGCCGGGCTTCTGCAGGCCGAGATCCTCGCTGTCGTCCTCGCCGCCGGGGCCGAAGATGTGGATGTTGTGAATGACGTCGTCGTCATTGGTGAAGATCAGGCGATCGCCGCGGGCGATCGTGGCCGAATCCGGATTCAACGTCAAACCGTGCTGGATGACCTTGATCGTGGTTGCCGCAGGCACGGCCACAACGAAGCCCAGCAGGATGGCGACGGCGAGCACGAGGCGATTCGACATTACGGCTCCTTGCATCCGAAAGCCCTCAAAACTTCACGGCGGTCCACAGGCTGAAATAGAGATTGTTGTTCCGGCTGGCGTTTACCGAACTGCCATCGAAACGGAAATAGTTGACGTATTGCATGGCCAATCGAACATTCATGTTCGGGAAGGGCGAATCCGGCTTTCCCCATGGCACATAGGCGACTTCCAAGATCATGCCATCCGAGTTGGGGCTGCCGTTCGGCGTGCCCCAGTAGCGGGTATCGGCGGAGCCAACCGTGCGAAAATACTGCACCGACGGCGTTACCGTCGCGGCGAAGCTGTAGGAGACGTCGACGCGCATCGTGTCGAGCCAATGCTTGTCAAACGCGCCGAGGGCCAACGCATCGCCCGCGGCCATCGAGGCTGTCTCATGAATGTAGGTCGCGTGCGCTGACAACCGGTCGCTGGTGACCTTGCTCGCATCGGAGATAAACTGGTAGTTGGCATCGAGCGCCAGATCCGTCTTGCGGACCGGCAGGCCGAGGGTCTGGCCGCCGCCGGGAACGACCGTGCCCGATAGCATGTAAGCCCCAATTTCGGCGTGATGGCGCTCCCAGTCCTTCAGCAGCGCAACGCGCGCGTAAGGCAGAAACGATGATGTCTGGTCGCTGTCATCGGGCACCTGGCCCGTCGCACGCAGCGTCCCCCGGTCGAGCCCCTTGTAGACGTCGCCCTCCAGATACACGAGGCTGTTCCAGAGCGCGTAGACGCCCGCGCCGACGGCGCGCTGGCCAAGGCTGTTGTCGACCAGCGTTGCCGCCATCGGCGTCGGCGCCAGCGGCGAGCTGTTGTAGGGAAATCCCCATACCGGCGTCGAATTCCAGGGGTCCTGCACGGTTGGGCTGTTGTTGACGGTCACCCCCCAGAGCAATTCCTGTCCAAGCAATTCAGCTTCGCGCGCATGGCGGATATCCATGTTGTTGAGCTTGGCCTGCTGCGCCACGCCGTCATAGTTCAACTCGATGAAGGCCCCGACCTTCGACGTGATCTGTCCGGCATAATAGAGCGACAATTGATCGACGGCGAAATTGTCGTTCGGCTTGAAGCCTGGCGCCGCACCACCGTCCTGCGGCTGCGCGGTGTGCGTGAACGAGAATTGCGCCGTGGCGGCGATCGGCAGCCCGTGGTCTTTTCCGTCACTGGCGACGTAGCCGTGCATCTTGAAGTCTCGTCCATAGGGGGTCAGCTGCGGACCAAAGGCCCCAATGTGGCAGGCCGCGCAGGGTTGACCGGTCTGGATGGCGAAGGACGGCACCGCGAGCGCCGCCTCGTTCGTTGCCAGGATGAATAATGCCGCCAGCCAGGCAATCCCGCCGCATGCGACGCCGCGGAAACGTCTGCGCGTGCGGTGCTCGAATTGAGCCGCCGAACTCCGCGCTGCTCGCCAGCGCCATCGGTCAGGAAAGGCCCTCGACATTTCGCGCCCAAGCATTCAAGCAATGACGTATGAAAGTCCGAACATGGTTAACATTCCGTCAAACGCGATCGGGTGGCGGACACTCGGCTGTCTTCCCGAATGTCCCGCCGAGCCCGCAGTCACGCCGGCGTTTCGCGTTGCAGGAGGGATCATCGCGTTCCTGAACGAGAAAGCGCGCGCCGAGGTGCCCGTCGTGTTGAATGATCGGTAAACCACGGATGCAGGCTTTGGCCGGCTTCCGAACACCGAACGAGCGACCCCGGAAAAGTGCGGTCAACCGTTGCAAGGGTTTCGGAATGGCTGTCCATACTTGGCCTTAATATTACAGGCCTACCGTTGCCGCGTTTCGTCAATGGAGTGGGTCGGGTGGCCTCGCCTGAAACGGATTCAGGAGCAAGCAGCGGTTTGTCTCGTGGGGATCGCCCGGCCAGCCAGCCGGGTGACCGCTATGCAATCTCCTTTCGCCGCCATTTCCGCGTGCTCACGGTCACGCTGCTCGCGGTCAATCTCGCGATCGGGTTGGTCGCTCGCCGGCAACAGCATGCCATCATCGACCACGCGGTCAATGTCTACGATACCGCATTCATCTCCACGAATTACGTCAACCTCGCGCAGATCGCGTTTCAGCACTACGTCGATGAGCGCTTGCGCGCGGAAGATGCGGCCGAGACGTCCAAGGCGAACGAGCTGCTCGACGACGTGCTCGACAACATGGATGTCGCTATCGAGCGCGCGAGCTCCGCTTTCGCGCGCGCGGAAGGCCAGGATATCAAGGCCAAGCTCTCCGAACTTCGCGATCTCGCCGCAGGCGATCAGGGTCTCAAGGCACAAATCACCGTCCTTCGCAAGAAGATGGAGCGGCTGCGACAGCGCAATTCCGACATCGGCCTGAAGGCGCGCGACGAAATCGAGGACTTCTCGCTCAAATCCGATTTGCTGCTCCTGGGTTCCGTCTTCACCAGCATCACGCTCGCCGGTCTAGTGCTGCTCGTGATGCACCGCATGATCAGCTCGATGAAGCGACGTTCGAATGATCATCTCCACGCAGCGCTCGAGGGGATGCCGCAGGGTTTGAGCATGGTCGACAACAATCTGCGTCTGATCGTCTGCAACGCGACATATGGCGAGATGTACGGTCTGCCCGCGGAACTGACGGAGCCCGGCACGCCGCTTCGGGCCATCCTGGACTATCGCGCCAGGCACGGCGCGGCCTCGATCGATTCAAAGGATTTCGTGGAAGAAAAGCTTGCTCTCGCCGCGCAGCCGACGACATCGACGCTCGAGCAGCAGCTGCAGGATGGTCGCATCATCTCCCTGGTCAGGGCCCCGCTGAACACCGGTGGTTCGATCACGATCCATATGGACGTGACCGAGAAGAGAAATTCCGAGAAGAGGATCGCGTTTCTCGCGCATCATGACGCGGTTACGGGCCTCGCCAATCGCATTCAATTGCGCGAGCACATCGAGAAGACCGTCACGGATCTGGGAGGCGGAGGACATGCGGCCGTGCTGTGCCTCGATCTCGACAACTTCAAGACCGTGAATGATACCTTGGGGCATTCCGTCGGCGACATGTTGCTGTGCGCGGTTGCCAAGCGATTGCAGGCTCTCGTGCGCGATCAGGATCTGGTTTCGCGAACGGGAGGCGACGAGTTCGCCATCGTGCAGTCCGGCGCCGAGCCGGCGATGCAGGCCGCTGCCGCGCTCGCGACCCGCATCGTCGAGACCCTGGGTGCGCCGTTCGAGATCGGCGATCATACCGTCGTGATCGGCGCAAGCGTCGGCATCGCGATTGCACCGGACGATGGCAACGATCCGGATCAGCTTCTAAAGAACGCCGATATGGCGCTTTATCGTGCCAAGGGAGCCGGGCGGGCGCAATTTCATTTCTTCGAGACCGGAATGGACGTCAGAGCCCAGGCCCGGCGTCTCCTCGAACTCGATCTTCGCAAGGCCGTCGGTGCCGGCGAGTTCGAACTCTTCTATCAACCCATCGTCAATCTCGCGGCAAACCGCATCACCGGTTTCGAAGCGCTGCTGCGCTGGAATCATCCGATGCGCGGGAGGGTCGCGCCCAACGAGTTCATCCCGCTGGCGGAGGAAACCGGCCTGATCGTGCCGATTGGCGAGTGGGTCATCCGCCGGGCCTGCAAGGACGCCAAGATGTGGCCGTCCGATCTGAATGTTGCAGTGAATGTCTCGCCCGTGCAGTTCCGCAACAAGAGTCTGGCGATGACCGTGACGTCGGCCGTCGCGTCATCCGGCTTGTTGCCGAGCCGGCTGGAGCTCGAGATCACGGAAACCGTGCTGATGCACGACACGCGCGAGACAATGGCGACGCTGCACCAGTTGCAGGAGCTCGGCGTTCGAATCTCGATGGACGATTTTGGCACCGGCTATTCGTCGCTGAGCTATCTTCGCAGCTTTCCTTTCGACAAGATCAAGATCGATCAAAGCTTCGTCAGGGACCTCCTCGACAAGCCCGATGCGATCGGGATCATCCGTGCGATCACGAGCCTTGGCCGGAGCATGGGCGTCACCACGACGGCGGAAGGCGTCGAGACCCAGGAGCAGCTCGACCAAATGCGCGAAGAGGGGTGCACCGAAGTGCAGGGCTATTTCTACAGCCGCCCCGTTCCCGCCGGCGAAATTGCCGGACTGCTCACAGGCTTCCGGGATCGTGCCGAGGCGGCGGCCTGATCGCTATCAAAAGCTATTCCGCCGCGGGCGAGATGATGCCCGCCGGCTTGGACGGCGTCCGCGCCGTCGTCCCGGCATGGTGCGCGTCCGTTTCATGGCCGGTATCGTGGTCGGCGGTCGAGACGATCAGCCGCTTGCCGACGCGCCAGATCAGCGAGCCGATATCGTCCATCACCATGAACATCGCGGGCACGAAGACCAGCGACAGCACGGTCGAGAATATCAGCCCGCCGATCACGGCGAGCGCCATCGGCGAGCGGAACTCGCCGCCGGCGCCGACCGCGAGCGCGCTCGGCATCATGCCGGCGACCATCGCGATCGTGGTCATCACGATCGGACGCGCGCGCTTCATGCCGGCGTCGATCATCGCTTCGTCGCGCGGATTGCCGGCCCGGATCGATTCGATGGCGAACTCCACCAGCATGATCGCGTTCTTGGTGACGATGCCCATCAGCATCAAAATGCCGATCCACACCGGTGTGGTGAGCTGCTTGCCTGTCAAGAGCAGCGCGGCGATGGCGCCGCCGATCGACAAGGGCAGCGAGAACAGGATCGTGATCGGTTGCAGGAAGGTGCCGAACAGCAGCACCAGCACGGCGTAGACCATCATCAGCCCTGCGGTGATCGCGGTGGCAAAACCCTCGGACAATTCGTTCAGGCTCTCGGCGTCGCCCGAGGGATTGACCCTGACGCCCTTCGGCAGCGTCTTCATGACCGGCAGTTCGTGGATCATCTTGGTGGCGTCGCCGAGCGCGGCGGAACCGACGAGGTCGGCGGCGACGGTGGCCTGGCGCTCGCGGTCGTAGCGGTTGATGCTGGTCGGGCCCTGGTCGAGCTTGATGTCGGCCACCACCGACAGCGGCACGCCGCCTTTTTCGCCATGCTGGCCGAGCGGCACCCGCAGCTGTTCGAGCGTCCTCAAATTGCCGCGTGCGGAATCCTCGAGCTGGACGCGGATCGGCACCAGGCGGTCGCCGGCGTCGAATTTGGCGAGCGCCGGGCCGACATCGCCGATGGTGGCGACGCGGACGGTCTGTGAAAGGCTTTCGGTGGAGACGCCAAGCCTCGCTGCGAGGTCGGCGCGCGGCTGGACGCGCAGTTCCGGGCGCTCCAGCGCGGTTTCCGGGGTCACATTTGAGATGATCGGGATCCGCTTCATCTGGATCGCCAGCTCGTTGGCGACTTCATTGACGATATTGCTGTCGATCCCGGTGACGACGAGCGAAATGGCGCGCAAGCCGTTCTCGTCGAGAAACCAGAAGCGGATGTCGGGAACGCCTTCGAGGTCCTTGCCGATCTCGAGTTCGAGTTCGCGCTGCGTGATCCTGCGTTCGGTCTTCGGCGTGTAGTTGATGATCAGCGCCGCGCGGCGCACCTCCTGCGTTCCCGGCGGGACGCGCCCGCCGTCGACGAAAACGCTGCGTACCTCGGGCCGCTTGCGCAGGCGCGCGACGATGTCCTCGGTAACCCCTTCGGTATAGGCGAGCTGCGAGCCCGGCGGCAGCTCCATCGCGAGCAGCGAGCGCGCGGTGTCCTGGGCCGGCAGGAAGCCCTGCGGCAGCAGCGTGATGCTCCAGATCGAGGCGGCGAAGATCGCAAAGCCGATCAGCACGGTGATGAAATAATGCTTCACCGACCATTTGACGACGTTGTGATAGGCGTTCAGCACGCGGCCCGGCGGCAGCTCGGCGTGCGCATGGTGTTTCAGGAAGTATGCGGCCAGCATCGGTGTGACGAAACGCGCGGCGAGCAGCGAGAAGAACACCTGCACCGACACTGTGATGCCGAACTGCTTGAAGAACTGGCCGGCAATGCCGGACATGAAGCTTGCGGGGGCAAAGATCGCAATGATGGTCAGGCTGATCGCGATGACGGCAAGACCGATCTCGTCGGCCGCTTCGAGCGCCGCGCGATAGGGGGTCTTGCCCATGTTCATGTGGCGGACGATGTTCTCGATCTCGACGATGGCGTCGTCGACCAGGATGCCGGTCGAGAGCGTGATCGCAAGGAACGAGACCAGGTTGAGCGAAAAGCCCAGAAGGTCCATCGCCCAGAAGGCCGGGAAGATCGATAGCGGCAGCGAGATCGCGGCAATCACGGTGGCGCGGATGTCGCGCAGGAACAGCAGCACGATCACCACGGCCAGAATGGCGCCCTCGAACAAGGTGGAGATCGCGGCCTCGTAGTTGCCCTTGGTGTAGTCGACCGAGGTGTCGATCAGCTTGAGGTCGACATCCGGGTAGGCCACTTTCAGCGCGTCGATCCGCTTCTGCACCGCGGCCGCGACCACCACGTCGCTGGCGCCCTTGGAGCGCTTGATGCCGAGCGCCACCACCGGCTCGCCGTTATAGCGCGCAAACGTTCGGCGGTCGGCGATGGTGTCGGTGACGGTGCCGAGGTCGTCGAGGCGCACCTCGCCGCCGCCGAACAGCGGAATCATCGTGCCGGCGAGATCGTTCAGCGTCTTGGCGCCGGCGAGGGTGCGGATCGCCTGGTCATCCTTGCCGATCTCGGCGCGTCCGCCGGCGAGGTCAACGTTGGTGCCGCGTAAAAACTGGCTGACATTGACGGCGGTCAGCCCCATCGCCTGCAGCCGATCGGGGTCGAGCGAGACCAGAATCTCGCGCTCGACACCGCCGATACGCTCGACCTGCGCCACGCCGCGCACGCCCTGCAGCGCGCGTTTCACCACAT
>Ga0207664_10000875_pt1 | contig 20371 bp, 19 predicted proteins | sample LARL83metaG_FD_184349 | JGI IMG/M metagenome (GOLD analysis project Ga0207664, IMG submission 184349) | Corn, switchgrass and miscanthus rhizosphere microbial communities from Kellogg Biological Station, Michigan, USA - LAR L8-3 metaG... | ecosystem: Host-associated > Plants > Roots >... | reverse complement strand
TCACGGGAGCTTCGCGACGCGAATAAAGACGCTCACGTGAAATGATCCGATTGGGCTGGGTGGACATGGGATCCTCGTTTGTGCGCCCGCACTTTCCTGAACTCTGAAGTCCGGCGCGGAGTCGGGCATGTTTGCGAATTTGATGTCATTTCAGCCACTTGTCCAATTGTTATTCGCATGCTCGATATTGCCTGCATCTATACAAACAAACTAGAAGACACACTCGCAATCATGGCGTGATCACACGTCTTCTCTGCGGCACCGCCAAACTCGCACGCTCACAGGACATGCGTGAACTCATTTGATTCCCGATGGCAGTCGCGTGCTGAATTAAGGGGCGGCCCTAAAACCCTAGTCCAGCTCGGGTCGCGGGCTGGTGTACTCGCGCTCACAATTCCAATCCCGCAGTTTCGCCCAAAACTCAAGAAGTCTTGCTTGTGTCTTGCCATATAGGCTGTATCAATACCGCCTCGGCGAGAAATTATTAGACGACACAATTTCTCCACGTTACCGTGAACCGAAAAGCAGTGACCCAATAATCACTGCAGGAGGTTCTGATGTGGCACTCCTTTAGAGTCCAACCTGCCCCTACCAAGCACCGTGTCATGCAATCTGCCCGGTGTCTGAAACTATCGACTCTCTTTCTTCTGCTGTTCTTGCCCTTGGTAGCCCATGCTCAGGGGTCTCCGTTCGACAACGGTTTTACCGCATTGCAAACCCTGTTTACGGGAACTGTCGCGAAGGTTGCAAGCCTCATCGCGATCGTGATCGGCGGATATCAGTTTGCCCACGGAGAACCTGGCGGCAAGAAGGCGCTGGCAGGCGTGGCCGCCGGTACGGGCATCGCGGTGCTTGCAGCCAACGTACTCACGTGGCTCTGGGGCGTCTAGCTCAGAGAAGACCCAGGGCTTCACCCAATCTCACCCGATTCCACCCAATTGAGCAGCGAGGGCTTCATGCAGAAAACCAAACTCAAGCGACGCAACCGAGTCTTCAAGAGCTTGCACAAGCCGCTTACCTATTTGGGTGTCGAACGGACCGTCTTCTACTTTGTCTGCGTCGGTGCGGTCGGGGTGTTCAACCTTTTCGAGAGCCTCCTCGCCGGCATAGTTGTCTTCATTGGTGGATTCATTTTCGGACGATGGGTTACGAATGCCGACCCCGCGATGCTGCGCATCCTCGCTCGCAGCGAGCGCTTCAAGACACGCTACGACGCCGCCAAGCAGGAAATTCCACTCGTCGAGGTTCGATAAATGCTCCGGCTAGATCACGTCATTAAGCCGTGGAGAGAATCGGGGGCCCTGAACTCTCAGATAAATCTCTACGGCTTCTGGAATGAACACGCGTTCCTGACAAAGAGCGGAGATCTCGGAATCGTTTTGCGGGTCCGTGGTGTTGACTACGAAAGCCTCGACCAGACGGCGCAAGACTACGCCGTAAAGAGACTCGAAGCGGCTTTGAAGACTTTCGGGGTTGGATTCCACATATACCAATATCTCTTCAAAACGAGCCGGCCTGACATTCCGTTCCTCGAATACGAAGACCCGGTCATACAGACCGCGGTGGATCAAAGAAAGGAATTGTTCCGCGACAAGCTTGATCAACTGTTCGACGTCGAGATCTTCTATGCGATCGTCATCGAGGGCACCCGTTCACAGACAGGCATTACGGCAGCCCTCTCGCGCCTACCGCACGACCCGAAGGGCGGCCTGCAAGAACTAAAAACGCAATTCTCGAATGACAGGCTCAAAGTTCTGCTGCGCGAACAGATCGAGGGCGACTTGCTCAAGCTAGAACAGCGAGTTCACAGCTTCGTCCGGCAGCTTTCCGACTTTGTTCAGATCGACATACTGTCGCAGGAAGAATGCTTTCACTTCCTGCGACGCTTATTGAACTACGATGCCTGCCGGATCGAAGGCCGTCCCCATAGCACTCAGTTTCTTGACTATCAAGTCGCAAATTCCGACGTTGAGGCTGAACGCGACCATCTCCGCGTCGGCGATCACTACGTCCGCGTGTTGACAATCAAAGAGGCCATCAGTGAGACCAAACCACTGGTTCTGAAACACCTATTGGAAATTCAGACAAATTTCTGCGTGGTGACCGAGTGGGTGCCGATTGATAATGCCATCGCTCGAAAAGAAATCACCAAACGCAAGCGGCACTTCAACGTCTCCAAATCATCATTCATTTCGTCGGTGCATAGCGACGCCGCAAACGTGAATCCGCGCGATGTACTGATCGACGAGTCGAAACAGGCGGACATCGAAAATCTCGGCGATTGCCTACGTGTCCTGGGAGATGGCCAGACACTCGGGAATTTCTCTCTCACCATCATCCTCTATGCACATGAGATGAAGGCTTTGGATAGGGTCCTACCCGATGTGGTGCGTATCTTTACTAGCGCCGACGGCAGTCTCTTTTCTGAGACCTACAACCAACTCAACGCCTACTTCGCCATCGTGCCCGGCAACTTCAGGCACAATCTACGCAAGCTGTTCCTGCTCAACTCGAACTATGCGGACATTTCGTTCCTGTTTACGGTGCATCCGGGGGAGACGTGGAACGGGCATCTCGACTGCGAGTACCTCGCGGTGCTTGAAACCGACAATGCCACACCGTACTACCTAAACCTGCATGAGCGCGAGGTGGCCCACACGCTCATTCTTGGAGCTACAGGTTCTGGGAAAAGCTTTCTCTGCAATTTCCTTCTACAGAACGCGCAGAAATACAAGCCCCTCACCTACATCTTTGACATCGGCGGCAGCTTCCAATCACTCACGCACATCTTCCGTGGTTCCTATCTGAACGTTGGTCAGGAATCGCAGGACTTTACTATCAACCCGTTCTCCCTTGAGCCCACGCGAGAAAACCAACAGTTTCTCTTCTCATTGTTCCGAGTCTTGATCGAAGGGGACCGCTACCGGCTCGACTTCAAAGAGGAGCGCCAGCTCTTTTCAGGCATCGAGCGCATGTACATGCTCGACCGGGAGCAGCGAACGGTCTCGAACTTTGCTGAGATCATCGGCGAACTCAAAGAACGTCTGCATAAATGGACTCGGGCCGGTCAATATGGCTTTGTTTTCGACAACGTTCAGGACACTCTTACGTTCAGCCGCTTTCAGACTTTCAATTTCCACGGTTGGAATGATGCGCCCGCCGTGCTGGAACCTTTGCTCTTCTACGTTTTGCATCGAGCGAGCAACGAAATCACCGATCCCAAGCAACTTGGGACCTTCAAGATGTTCTTGCTGGACGAAGCATGGCTCTTCATTCGTAACGAGACGATTCGCAACTACGTGACGCAAGCACAGAAGACCTGGCGCAAAAACAACGCCGCAATGCTCCTTGCCACACAGTCAATCAAAGAACTTGCTACGTCTGGGATGCTTACTGTTGTCGCTGAGAGCTGCCCGACAAAGATCTTCTTGGCTAACCCGGACATGGATGCACAGGTCTACCGAGAGGCTTTCGGACTGAACGATACCGAGCTTGACCTCATAGGGAGGCTCGTTCCGCCTGGACAGATGCTCATTCGCAAACCGGCAGGGTCTAAGAAAGTCCACCTGAACGTGGATTCGCTTTCTTATTGGATGGCCACGAACAACGCCAAGGACAACCTCCTCAAAAAGGAGTATTTCGACCGGTACAGTATCGCGGAAGGACTGCGTCGCCTCGCCAAGCAATATCCATTTTCGCCAGGCAGAAAGCCTGTCAACGCCACACGACCAGAAACCAGCACAGCCCTCGTCCCAGGAGTCAGCGCATGAAATCCAAGAAAATCGCTTTGCTTATTGCCCTGAGTATCGCTCTCCCTCTGCGCGCTGATTCCATTGCGCGGACGATTCTTTATCACGCAAAAGACATCGTGAACATCCGCGCCAAGGTCAAATACACGACTCTGATCCAACTCCCGGCAACGGAGAAAATCATTGAGGCTGCAACCGGTGACAAGGAATTTTGGATCATCGATGTCGTCGGCAACTTCTGCTTCGTCCACCCGGCGAAGAAGGACATTCGCTCAAATCTGAATCTCATTACAGACAAAGGCAACATCTATTCGTTCACACTGGAGGATGTCTCCGACCAAAGCGGAGACCCAGATCTAAAGGTGATCGTCGAACCTTCCGATCAATCCTCAATCGTGGCTTCTTCTGGGCTACCCCAGTACGTTCCGGCCGCACAAATGGCAGCGATGGAAAACCAGCTGCAAGGGTTGCAATCTCACATCACGCAGGCGGTCGATGAATATAAAGCTACGTATCCGGCGGAGATGAAGTTCGACTACAGCTTCAAGGCGAACGAGACCCCATTCAATGTGACCGCAATCTACCACGACTCCAGATTTACGTACATCAAGTCGGGTGCCACCGAAAAATTCGCGGTCTACGAAGTTCGAGACGGCGCGCCAAATCTCATCAATTACGAACTCCGCGACGGCACCTACACCATAGCGAAAGTGCTCGATAAAGGGTACTTCGAAGTTGGCAAGAAACGCATGGAATTCACCCGGAAGGTGCAACCATGAACGATGTAGTTCTGCCGGAACAGGCCCCAAGGGTCGAGTCGGAACCGAGCCTCGCCAACATTGCGGCGCAGCCGATGGGAGTTATCCGTCGCAATTTGAAAGTGCAGGTCTACCTCGGAATCGCGGTACTTTTCATCATAGCGACCGCTGTCAGTTCTATGCACCACAAGACGCCAGCAAACAAACTTGATCCCAATACGCCGCCCTCCCCGATGGTGCAGGATGCGTCGGCAACCAACATCGAAGAGATGAGACGGGAGATCGCTAAGCAGCAGCAAGAGACTGGGCGACTTGCCACTGGCGCAATGCCACTGACAGTACCGACCCAAACCACCTCGATGCCATACGGGCCTAACGGCGTTCCTGTGAACGCTCCCCCTGGAGCTCAGTACGGTCAAGAAACACAACTCACGCCCCAACAGCAACAGGCGCTAGCCTTCGATACACAGGAGAAGGAATTGGCATACAAGGCTCAATTCGCTTCAAACCTCGCCTACAGCCAGAGCCAAGACATCCGCGGGCCGTCGAGTCTGCTTGCTTCAAATTCCCCTGTGCAGACCGCGCCCAACTTGAACAACCACAATTCGACAGTTCCTTCGAACATGATCGCTGCTCGGCCGATAGCTCAAGAACAATCATCCGCCGAGAAACGGCCACCCGAGGTGAACATCAACTCCGCCACTGGTCAGCCATATGTGGTTTATGAGGGGACGACCATCGAAACGATCCTCATGAATCGCCTTGACGGTGACGCTTCGGGGCCTGTAAAGGTAATGGTAACCACTCCTGTCTATTCGCACGATCATCAGCACGTACTCATCCCCGAAGGGTCAGTCGTGCTGGGAGAATCACGGAAGATCGGTACGGCCGGCTTCGGTCAGCAGCGCCGTCTGGCGGTCGTCTTCCATCGCATGATCATGCCGGACGGCTACTCGGTTGACCTTGACCAATTTCAAGGTCTCAACCAAATAGGCGAAACCGGGCTTAAGGACAAAGTAAACAACCATTACCTGACAATCTTTGGCACGTCGATCGCCCTGGGAATTATTGGCGGCGCCGCTGAGATGTCCAACAACGGCGGTGCACTTACTGGCAACGGCATCGACGCTTACAAGTACGGGGTCGCAGCGAGCATGTCGGAGAATGCCACAACCGTATTGGATCGGTTTATCAACATTCCGCCGACGATCACGATTCGCGAAGGTTATCGCGTAAAGGTCTACATCAGCCAGGACCTGCTCTTACCCGCGTATGAGAACCATGCGATTCCCCAGACGTATTAAAGGAGGACCGCTCCGTGAAAAGCCGTTGCTATGTCGCAGACAGATTTGTCCACTCCACCTTCGCAACCCTGCTTGGCCTGACGGCGCTGTTCGGTTGCTCATCGAAGCAGCAAAGCCAACCGCCCACTGCCGAGGAACAGAAGAAGATTGAGCAGGACTACCAAAAAACGATGGAACAGCAGAAACAGTTGACCTCGGGCTACGACAAGTCGATGCAATACACGCCGCCCAGCACCGGCTACGTTCCCAATAAGCAAACTGCCGCGAAACAGCAACAAGCCCCAAAGCAGCAACCGTCGTCTCAGCAGCAGGCGCAACAGCAGTCATCTCAACCACCACCACCACAATCTCAGCCTCAGCAATAGGAGACTTGCCATGAAACGCACGCTTGCAGTCGCGATAGGGCTCATTTCGATGAGTATCCCCGCCCTCGCTCAATTCGGCTCAGGCATTGTCTATGATCCGACTCAGAGTGCCCATGCCATTCAGCAGATTCAACAATTCGAGCAACAACTCCAAAAGGCGGAGCAGCAAATCCAAAAGGCAGAGCAGATATACACGACCGCACTTCAGACCCGGAACACGGTCGTCTCCGCCTACAATTTGTCGCGGCAGCTCTCAACCGCACCGCAACTGCTTTACCAGCGATATGTCACTCCATGGACAAACTGGAATACGGTTGTAGCCGTGAATACTTACGGAAACACTCCGGCATTGCTCCAGGCAATCAATAGCGGCATCAACGCTGTCAAAGGATTTGAAGCGGTAACGCTGGGGCAAGGGCCACGCTATCCGCTGTATGGAAGCCTCAACTCGCAAAGCCAACAGCTAGTCGCCGCACAGGGAGCCACGAGCGACCTAAACGCCGGGGTTGTGGAGACCAACCTTCAGACTTTGGGCAACATGCGGACGAACTCGCAACAACGCGAAGCCGACATTCAAAAGCTCGAATCTCAAACGTATTCCACCGACCCCAACCAGCAAACCTACATGGCGACCTTCCAGCGAATCAATCAGGCCGTATTGATGCAACTCCACAGCCAACAGGATGCGAACCAGATTGCACAGGCTGCTGCGTTACAGCAGATCATTTCGCAAAAGCAACAACAGGACGCGCTCAATGCAGCACTGCAAGATGCCGCTACCTACCAGCAGCAATACAACTCCGTGGTCAGCCCGCTGACATCCGGATACGGCAACACCATGAGTCAGAGCCACTAGTGTGAGGGTAACGCTATGAACTTGCTCGATTGGATCAACCAGGGCATCACTAGTCTCACCACAACGAGTGGGCCGTCTATTGATGCCCTTGGCTTTCGCATGTTCGTAGCGTTGCTAACGACCATGATGGTCTGGTTTGGTGTCCAGGAAGCGCTCTCATCCGCGCAGGGCGGATCGGGATTCAATTTCGCAAGGTTCATTCACTTTGTTGTTTTGGCCTCCTTCGCCTATACGCTGATCGAGTTTTACGACAGCGCGATCCCAGGTGTCGGCTATTCGTTCAAGGATTTCATCAGCGTGGGGGCGAATAGTGTGGCCAATATGATTGGCCAGGACGCCGCCAATCAGATGAACCAGACAATTACGGACATGCAAAGTCAGATTGGCTCAAGCATTTTGAAAGCGGTGATGAACGAATACTACGCAATCGTAATGGTCCTGGTGCAAGTCCTTCTCGGGATTTTCTCCGCCACCATCGCAGCGATCATTGCTTATGGTGCGGTAGCCGCTGCTGTCACTGCGATCCTGGGACCGATCTTCATTCCTTTTCTTTTGGTCGACAAGCTCAGCTTCCTATTCTGGGGATGGCTCCGGGCCTTCATAGGCTTCAGCTTCTACAAAGTTGTCGCAGCGGCAGTTCTAGCCGTGCTCGGTCACCTGTACACGCTGTTTTACGCCGGGTTGATACCCTTGGACGCGTCCACGCTTATCACCAAGCTTCCGCTTCTGATTCTGTTGATCCTCGTGAACATTTTCATTCTGTTCAAGATTCCTGCGATCACGAGTTCGATATTGTCCGGCCACACCGGTGGCCACGGTGGGGGAATGGGCCTCGTCGCTCTGGCGGGCCGCTTTATTTAGCAAATTAGGAGGCTCAAACCATGCTGAAAAATGCAAAGGCGGGGACTTTTTGTGTCGAAAATCCGCCCTCCCGCGCGATAACGAGAGCAGCGGAACGGTACCTGGAACAATATGGGGACCCGTTGGTGATGAACACTTACCTAAAGATCACCATCCTCGTTCTAGCGACGATCTCTCTGATGCTCGGCGCACTGGTCTTCCGCAGCCAGAAGGCTCTTGCGAACATTCATCCACTGGTGGTGCGCATCGACGACGTTGGGCACGCGGAAGCCGTTGACTATCGCGACTTCACCTACCGACCCAAAGAGGCGGAGAACAAGTATTACCTGTCGCGCTGGGCTGAACTCTATTTCGGTCGGAATCGCTACAGCATTCAGCGCGACTTCACGAACTCCCTCTACTTCCTGAACGGAGATGTACAGCGGGCCGTTGTCGAGGACTATCGCAAGAACAAGACAATCGACGCCTTCGTACGCGACATGACCATGCCGTATGTCGATATCGAGGTCAAGAACGTCATCCTTGACGAACTGCGGCAGTCGCCCTATTCAGCACGCATCGAGTTCCTAAAGATCTATACGAGCCCGTCTGACCATTCTGAAATGAAGCGCGAAAGGTGGACCGCCAGCGTCACCTATGTCTTTCGCGACGCCATCCAGAACGGCGAGATTCAGGTAAACCCGCTCGGACTGACGATCGTGAAGTTTCGATCCGATCAAGCCTTTGACTGAGGGAGCTGTTGACCTTCCGAGACCGACGTCATGACGCCTTCCATCGCTATCGCGCGTTATCTGTTCTGCGCTGAGGAAACACCCCCTTTCAGAAGGCGCTCTTGGCTTTCCCCCCGAGGAGCGGTTCTCCATCGCTGCATTGCAAGTCGCCCGGTGGTTCCTTTTGTGGCCGCGAACAGCGGTGATTGTCTGCGATTGGCAGCCTGCAGCGCCAGGCGAGTCTCTGATTGGCAGCTTCTCTTCATCCCCGTCTTGCCGTTTCGATTCCCGCCTTTCCTCGTGCACCGGTTCGGGGCATTTCCGTCGCCCAGCGGCACTCGATCTTCTGCTTCGCTACGCGCCCTGCGGGTTCCGGTTCCTCCCAAAACAAATTCGCTCAAACGGCAAAGTACGCCGCGTGAATTTATTCTGGTTCCCTCCGAAAAAGCAGACCTTCGGCACTTGGGAGCCGGGCCCACTCCCGCGGCTTCGCCATGTGTGCCCCGAGTCAATTCGGGAGTTCAAAACGGAGAAACAGACATGTATCTGAACAGAATCACTCTCATCGGTTTCCTCGGCAGTGACGCTGAAGTTCGCACCGCCAACAACTCGACATTCACGCTGCTCTCGCTCGCTACGAAGAGCTCCTACAAAGATAAGAAGACGGGCGAATACGTCTCGCATACCGAATGGCACCGCGCCATCGCCTGGGGAAAGCTGGCGGAGTACGCCAAGAGCTTGACCAAGGGCTCTCATCTGCAGATCGAGGGCGAGATCCGCAGTCGGGAATACGCCGACAAGAAGAACGGCAACGCCAAGCGTCGCGTCTGGGAAGTCCGGGTCGACTCGATCCTAAAACTGGATCGTGCAGAGAAAGCTTCCCCGGACGACGCATCCGCCGTTCCAGCACCCGAGGAAGTGCCCTTTTAAGGGCACTTCCTCTCATATTGCAATACGACGAGAGACGAATGAGCTTTGACTTAATAATCCCGTTCCTTCGACCGATCGAAGGGCTTCTGCTTGACGATAGCATTAGCGAAATCATGGGTAATCCTGACTCGACCTGGTGGTTCGAGCGGGACGGAATCCTTCACCAAGCCGAGAGCATTTCGTTTGCTTCGGAAGGGCTACGGACTGGCCTTGAGGTAGTCGCCAATAAGCTCGGTAAAAAGCTCAACGAGGACAATCCTCTTCTCCACGCCCAGCTTCCCGATGGAAGTCGTTTGGCAGCGGTGATTCCGCCGGTCGTTCGACCGGCTCCGGCAATGGTCATCCGAAAGTTCTCTAGCCGCAAGTTCACTGCCGACGACCTCATCAATCGCGGAACACTAACGCGCGAATTGACCGACTATTTAGCGCTGCAAATTGAAGGTGGAAAGACGATTCTCATCAGCGGCGGAACGGGAACCGGAAAAACCACGTTGCTAAACACTCTGGCGCAATCGATTCCCAGCCGCGAACGAATCGTAATCATCGAGGATACGACTGAACTTGCGATCCACAAGCCCAACGTTTTGGCCGTCGAATGCCAAACAGATACCTACAAATCGCCGGTATCCTTCGAGGATCTGCTTAAAAGCGCTTTGCGGTGGCGTCCCGACCGAATCATTTTGGGTGAAGTCCGGGGCACCGAAGCGCGAACACTACTGGATTCCTTCAACACTGGACATTCCGGATCACTGGCCACAATCCACGCAAACTCGGCGACCAAAGCGCTGCGCCGTTTCGCCAATTTGGTGATGCGCGGCCATCAGCAATCGACTATCGAAGACATCGAAGCTGAGATCGGGGAAGCGGTTGATTTCGTGATTCATATCGAGCGGCAAACGGGACGACGCGCCGTCCGCGAAGTAGTCCGGCTTAACGGTTATGACCGCCGGGCCCAAAGATTTATTTGCGAGCAGGTCTTCCCGCCTCGGAATGGAGTTGCCGCATGATCCGAGTTGACACGATCGCCGAAGCAATCAAAGCGATGGTTGAGATCATGGTGAGAATTCCGCAATGTGTCCGCGTAACGCCACAAATCTCAAATGACACTGTGGGCCGTCAGGTCACCTGTTTCGACATCGACGTTCACGACTCCGACCGCGGAAGACTAATCGGAAGAGGCGGGGCTAACATGCGCGCCTTGCGAGTGCTTCTCAACTCCGCAGCCTATGTCTGCGGTACACGCTACCGGGTCACTTGCAGCGAAGGAGCCGAAGGAACGCGCGGCCACCGCGAGCCTGCCGATGAGCGCTACAAATTCGCGCACCATGGCAACGCCTAGCGCTGCCGCAAAAACTAGTCAATCGCCACAGGGAGGAAAACGAACATGGCTCTTCTAGAGATCGCGCAATCGCGGCAGATTACTGCCACGATCCGACTGGACGAAAAAGTTGCCGCTCAAGTGGATCAGTACGCGGCATTCATCCACGCGCCAGCCGATGAGGTAGTCAACCACGCGCTGGACTACGTGTTCAGCAAAGACCGGGACTTTCAGGAGTACCTGAAGTCCGCTGAGGCCACTGCCGCGGCTCCCAGTCTGCGGGTTCGCAGGATGCCGCAGTCTGCAGAGCAGCAGGAGAAGCCTGCGCGGGCGAGGAAAGCCAGTGCATAGAAACCAGGAGTGCAGGCCAGCGCGATTGGCTGACGGCACTCGGACCAGGGCTGGGAACCTTTGCGACGCTTCGCGTCGGGAGAACTGTTGACACTCCATCCCTGAAAGGGTTGACGTTCGCTAGCGATTGTTCGCAATCGCTAGCGTATTGAAAGCGTGGCGGTTGCGCGATAGCCCGCTTACAAACGCTAGCGAGAGCTAGCGTTTGCTAGCTCGTTGAATTTGTGGGGAGGTGACGAATGGGAGTGGGTGATTCAACACCGGCGCTCGAAAAAGCGGGAAGGCGTATTGCCAGGACACGGACCATTGGAGTTCGAGTTACGGAACCAGAATACCTAGCTCTTGAGGCAGATGCGTGGAAAGCGGGGAAAACTGTGGCTGATTGGGCGCGCGATCAGATACTAGGAAGGCCAGGGTTCCATGGTGTTAGTCCCCTTGATGGCCACCTCTTCACCGAACTCGTTGGTATCCAACTGCTCTTGATGAACACGCTGGGCCCTCTTCTTCGAGGAGAACGACTGACGGCCGAACAGCTTGATGCAGTGCTCAGACAAGTGCAATCCGCAAAAGCAAGGAAGGCGCAGGAACTCCTCGCAAAGCGGCTCAGTACGGAGGAACGAAAGATATGACGACGGTGCAGCAATGGGGGAGGAAGGAATCCATCATCTGGCCTCCTCGGAGTTTTTACTACACCTACGGCGCGATCTTTCTGGCGCTCTTGGTTACCGCGCTTCTGGTTTATGTCCACTTCGATTTCGCACTGTCCTCGCTCCAACAGTATTACCTGCCCTACTACATACGCACGGAAACGGCGGGCCTCACTCACGCGACGAGCATGTATCAGCTTGTATACGCAACGGATGGAAAATCGCACTCGCGGATCGCTCTGGATGCCGATGTTCAGCATGGGGAGACCCCACAGTTGTCCGGCAGGCCCTTACCGTTCGCGCTGTCAACGGAAGCGCTCACGCAGGGCTTCCGCTATCTTGCGCGCGAGCCAATTCGCCCGTATCAAAATAAAGAACTGCACGCCTGGATCACCCACTGGATCTACGCGGACGAAACGCTCAGCGATATCTTCTCAACACCGATCTACTGCGGTCTCTTGGCTCTGGTTTTGCAGTTGCCATTTTCCATCCGCAAGGACGTCGGGAGACGCAAAGAACTTCGCTATGGGAGGCGGTTGAAAGGACCAATTCTGGTGACCCCTCGCCAGTTTACGAATGCAGTGGCCGGCGACGGAATCGGCATCACCACGAACGATGACAGCCGCCCGCTACGTGTCCCACGCAATGCCGAAAATAAGCACTTTCTGGTCGTCGGTGATACCGGTTCTGGCAAGTCAAGCGTCATCCGGCAAATGCTCTATCAGGTGGCCGACAGAGGCGACAGCGCTATCGTCTACGACCCAGCCTGTGAGTTTGTGAAGCAATTTTATGACGAACGCAGGGGTGACATCGTACTCAATCCTCTCGACGCTCGGATGCCCTATTGGAATCCATCGGATGAACTACGTCGCAAAGCGGAGGCCAAGGCGCTCGCCGTCTCCCTCTACCAACCGGAAGGTGTGACAAATCGGTTCTTTGTCGAAGCGCCACAGAAGATTTTCGCTCACTTGATGACATATCTCCCGACACCCGCCCAGCTGGTTTCGTGGATGTCGAATCCAGCAGAAATCGACAGACGAATTAAAGGAACCGAGTATTGGATGTTGATTGATACGAAGGCTCCGCACCAGCGCACGGGTGTCCTCGGTTCTCTAAACATGAGCGCCGACAGCTTCCGCTTATTGCCAAACCGCGAGGATGTTCCGAGCACATGGACTGCGACAAAATGGGCCGAGAAGAGGCGGGGATGGATCTTCATTACGTCGCGCCCGACCATGCGTGAGGCTCTCCGTCCACTTATCAGTTTGTGGATCGATTTACTCGTGTTGCGCCTCTTAAATGAACCAACACAGCAGCAAAAGCCAGTGTGGTTCGTCATCGACGAACTGGCCAGTTTGCAACGACTACCTCAGCTCCACACTGCCATCACAGAGAATCGAAAATCGCAAAACCCAGTGATCCTCGGGTTTCAGGGGCGGAGCCAGATGGAAGCCCGTTACGGCGATGATGCCGAGGCTATGCTATCGCAGCCGGCTACGAAGATTTTCCTGCGCACAACCGAGCCCCGTGCCGCGAAATGGGTAAGTGATGCCATCGGCGAGGTGGAGATCGAGCGCCTCCGAGAAACGCACTACGAGGGTTCTCGGGCGGGGAAGAACTTTGCGCTCGATCGACAGACCGAACCCTTAGTGATGCCGTCAGAGATATCTGGCCTCGACGACCTGCGAGGATTTCTGAAGTACGGCAACCACGTGGCCCGTTTTTCCTTCCCCTTCATCGCGCTTCAGGAGAAGCACGCAGGGTACCTTGAACGCGTCATGGACGACCTGATTGTGTCCAGCGAAATTCCACCCACAGACCCAGAACCGCAGGCAAGTCATGCGCTTGTTCCAGAAAACATAGGACAAGATTCGGGCATTGATGAAGGGATGGAATAGCGACGTGCTGACAATCTCAAAACCTTTATCCGCTGGACAGGCACAGACCTACCATCAGAAGGAATTCACCGCCAAGGAACAAAGCTACTGGTCGAAAGGCAACGCCGTTGAGGGCGAATGGCAGGGCCGATTGGCCGAGAAATTCGGATTGGTAGGTGCCGTCAGTGCCGAAGATTTCGCCAAGTTAAGCCAAGGCCAACACCCGCAGACCGGCAAACAACTCGTTCAGCATCGCACGGCGCTCGAATACAAAGATGAGAACGGTAAAACCGTCAAGACCATGGAACATCGAGCAGGTTGGGACGCCACGTTTTCTGCCGCGAAATCCGTTTCACTCACTGCTCTCGTTGGTGGCGATCAGCGGATACGCGAGGCGCATCGCGAAAGCGTGCGGATAGCGCTCGACGAATTGGAGCGATACGCCCAGGCACGGATCGGAGGAAATCATCCAGCGGAGACCACCGGGAAGTTCGCCGTTGCGAAGTTTGAACACGACACTGCCCGACCAGTGAATGGCTATGCTGCGCCACAGCTCCATACCCATGCTGTCATTTTCAACCTGACCGAGCGAGCGGATGGAGAAACCCGTGCGTTGCAGGAACGCGGATTGTTCCAGTCACAACAATTTGCGACTGCTGTATACCAGTCTGAACTGACCTACCGGTTACGCGATCTTGGCTATGAGATCGTGCGCGGCCGGAGCGGCGCCCCGGAGATTAAGGGGTACACGCAAGAGTATCTCGATGCTTCGAGCCCTCGAAGTCAACAGATTCGTGAATACCTCGAAAAGACCGGACACACCAGTAAGGAATCGGCAGAAATCGCCGCCCATTCGACGAGGGATCGCAAAGAGATACTGTCCCCACGAGAAGTGCTAGCCGCTCACCGTCGACTCGCTGCGGACTTCGGAAATCAGCCGGAGGCGGTTGTCAGGGCAGCACGGCAACGCGCCCAACAGCTGGCGCCGAGGATCGATTCCGCGCAACGCGCCAATGAAGCTGTCACATTCGCGCGTGACAAGAACTTTGAGCGCGAGGCCGTAGTAGATGAGCGCCTCTTGGTACGGGATTCGCTTCGTCGTGGCATGGGCGAGATTAGATATGCCGAGGTTCGCGACAGTCTGACACGCCGCCAAAGAGCCGGGGAATTTGTAAGCGTCCAACAGAGCGCGCATCAGACAGGGCAACTCCTTACAACCGTCAAGACCATCGCTGCCGAGCGCGAAATTGTGAGGCAAATGCGCGCGGGCCAGAACCAGGTGGAGCCCGTCATGTCACGACGGAGCGCCATTATCGCGGTGGACCAGTATTCGTTCTTGAACACCGGACAAAAGGCCGTTATCGAAGACGTGCTCAGCTCGCCCGACCGCATTCAGGCCATTCAAGGCGTGGCCGGAGCCGGTAAGACCACGACGCTGGAAGCCATCCGCAGTGCGGCTGAGGCCAAGGGCTACCAGGTACAAGGTTTCGCGCCGACGTCACGCGCTGCAAAACAACTGGAGCACGCGGGTGTTCGTGGGGGAACATTGCAGGGCTTTCTTGCCTGCGGCGGAATCAAGGAAACCGAATCCCGCCCAAAAAGGTTCTTCTTCATCGACGAGTCGAGCCTTGCGAGCACGAGTCACATGCGGGAGTTTCTGGAACGGATGGGTTCCGGCGACCGAGTCCTGCTGATAGGCGACATTCGTCAGCATCAGGGCGTGGAAGCAGGCCAACCCTTCCAGCAATTACAAGAAGCTGGCATGAAAACTGCGAAACTAGAAGAAATAGTCCGACAAAAAGACCCAGCTCTAAAGGCGACGGTTGAAATGCTGGCGCGCGGCCAAACAGCGGCTGCCATCGAAGCCTTAAAAGACCAGGGCAGAGTTACACAGATCCCTGATCCGCAACAGCGCATTCAGGCAATCGCGCGAAATTACGTTGCCAGGCCGGGGCGGACGTTAATCGTCTCGCCCGACAACGCCTCCCGGCAAAAGTTAAATCATGCGGTGCGTCTGGAATTGAAAGAAACCGGCGCCCTGAGTGCTCATGATCACACTTTGCCGATCCTTGTTCCACGCCAGGACATGACGGGTGCCGAGCGCGGATGGGCCAGCCGATATCAAATCGATGATGTAGTGCGGTATTCGAGAGGAAGCAAGTTCTTTGGAGTCGATTCGAAAAGCTACGGCGTCGTGATCGGCGTTAACCCGGTCGAGAATCTTCTCACGATTCAGAAAGGTGGCGGAGACCAGGTCTCGTATGACCCCAAAAGGCTCTCCGGCGTCGCCGTTTATCGCGAGGTGGAGCGACAATTCTCCGTGGGTGATCGCATTCAGTTCACCGCACCCGACAAACAACTCGGTGTTGCAAACCGCGAGCTAGGCATGATCGACAAGATCGATAGGGCGGGTAACATTGCCCTGCGCCTCGAAGATGGACAAACTATTCAGTTCAAAGCGTCTCAGCACCCGCATTTCGATCACGGATATGCCGTCACTAGCCATGGTTCACAGGGTCTCACCGCCGACCGCGTGCTGATCAATATCGATACGACCGCCAGCCCTCAGCTAATTAACTCACGTCTCGCGTACGTTTCGGTGTCACGGGCGCGCATCGATGCTCAGATCTTCACAGATGATCTTTCCGGCCTTGGTCAGAAACTCGAGCACGATGTCGCCAAGACGTCGGCTGTGGACTTTTCCCAATCGCCAAATCACGCGATATCAGGTGCCGGCCTTGGCCTTGGCGAAAGCGTCTGACGCACAATCGACTGCCTCAAATTCTGGAAGTAGTTCGACTGACGGTCCATCAGTCGGGTCATATCTTGCAGCCGCATGGATATTGACTGTCCTTAATCAGCAGCGTGCCAACTAAGTGCCGGATTCAAGGTTAGTGCATTTCGGAGGGCAGCACCTAATCCTTGCTGGTTCCGAAATGATGAAGGACGTTATCATTCAGAGATCGCCATCTCGACGTGACACGGTTCTTCAGAACCTCGTTTCGCGACAACCGGTCATAGCGTGAAAAGTAACTTCAATGAGCGACTCGGTCTGTTTCCCCGGATACGCTGAAGGGTGTAAGGGACCGCGCGATACTCGCCACCCTGCTCTATCACGGCATCCGCCGCGAAGAGCTCTGTCTCCTGCGCTTGCGAGATATTCAGAGCCGTCAGGGCGTCATGCACCTACAGGCCACCGGGAAAGGCAGCAAGATCCGCTATGTGCCGATGCACGCTCTGGCGCAAAGTCTGATCGAAGAATACCTGGCGGCGCTCGGGAAACACGGTGGGGGGCGGAATGCTCTAAGCTTGGATGGTCCCCTCTTCCGTCCCGTAGCAAACAACCGGACAGGTACGCTGGACAAGCATCTCGACCCCCGGCTCGATCTACAGAAACATCGTCATCAAATACGCTCAGGCCAGCGAGATCAGTGCTGAAGCAATCGGGGTATGCGTGCATTCGATGCGTGCGACTGCGGCGACCAATGCGCTCTCGAATAACGCTGACATCGCTAAGGTGCAGGAGTGGCTCGGGCACGCCAATGTCTCTACTACCCGCCTCTACGACCGGCGGGATAGCAAGCCCGAGGAGAGCCCGACTTTTCACGTAAAGTATTGAAGACTCAGACGGGCTGCTGAGCACGCGCTAGGATGAGAGGCGGCTTCGTTGAACAAAGACTTCAAATACGTCAGTTTCTCGGACATGCAGTACCTGATGAGCGGGTTGTCGTTCAATCTGCGTAGATGCGCCGACGTTCTTGATGGAGTGCTGACTGGCTTCAATGAAAAAACCAGTATTCCCGATCAGATTGTCGCCTGGAACGTTAAGGGAGGTAATGCCAATGAGCCGCTCTGCTTCCCGGATCGAGGGCGATTCATCGTTGATTTGACGCAATCAATGGGCACAGATAAACGAACGCTCTGGGCTGCAGCCTTGCTCGAAAAGAAGGATGAAAAGGAAAGAGCACCCGTGCTGTTCATCAGCATGCATTCACCCTCGCTCGACATTCCGATGCGCCTTGAAATTCCCCTGCGTGCCGTAATGAAGGGAGGGCCGTCCTTGCGGGACACTTATTCGGTGTACCTTCATGCTCTCCTGGCGGATGACGGAACGGGCTTTGTTTACTACGGTATTACCAAGCGTGGATGGAACACCCGCTTTTCCGAGCATACGAAGGCAGCGGTCGCGAAGAAGTCCCACAGATTATTCCCCAGGAAGTTAAACGAGCTGGCTGAGGCGCGCGTAGCGCAGTTATCAGGTGGTGCTGAAAAGCGCCCGAAGCTGACCGGGATTGTTTCGGCGCTTTGCGGCGTCGGTTTGAGCAAAGACTCAGCGATGGATATCGAAGAATACTTGGTGGAGAAATACAGTCTCTCATCCAAGCATCCAAGCGGCCTTAACATGATTCCGGGCGGGCGGGAAGGTATAGCAACCTTGCACAGATTGTTCGCCGCAAAGGATAAGGAGCCTGTAGAAACCGAGCAGCGGGAGATCGTCCTCGATCAATTTTTGAGGGCCAAATCGCAGCTCGGCACAGCAAATCCAGCCATCGCGGAAAAATGGAATGATCCCAAGTATGCAGAGGCAGTTATCTGCGGACGGGAGAATCGACTGGGCGCTGACCAGGTACGCGAGATTCGCTATCTGGCCGCGCTCGGCAGTAACCCCGAGGAGATAAGAAAACAGGTGGGAGCAATCGACGAGAGTCAAATTCAGCGTGTACTGGCCGGACGAACCTATTCACGAATCAAATAAGAGGCCCGCGATCTCTTTGCGATGCAGAGCGTTGAGAGTCATCGCCCGGCCCATCGTCATGGCGGGGAACGCTTCTTTGGAGATTGCAGATGCCTCAACTGAGGTTATATTGCCGGATGGCCGGCGAGGAGGTGAAGGCATGGGGAGTTCATGCGAGCTGAGTTTCGATGCGATATCGCTCCTGAGCCAGAAGTCCTATGTGCCGGATGAATTCGTCTGCCTCTTCCAGGAAAGTGACCGCCGCGAATCGCCGGAAACAGACGAGGAATCAGTCAGTATCGGTTATTTTGCCCCACCTGAGGTTGTGCGTCAGAGGCTTGATTTGCTCGGGTACACGCTCGACTACGGGCAGCAGCATTTTCAGAAATGGCTTGAACAAGAGCGACAGACCTATCGCGAATACGAGGAGGACGAAGGCGGAAATTGGGCCTCTGAGACGGTGGCGGCGTTGCAGGCCCTGAACTACGAAGAGTGGCTATCGAGAGCCAGGGATGTTCTTTTGACGCGGTACGATTTCAGTCGCCCGAGGGATGAATACAAAGATGAAATCGACCGACGGATGCGCGATTTGCAGGATAATTGGTTGTTTTACGATGCGAATGTCCTGCCCATCATTCGTTCGCTGCTGGAGGTATTCCCGGAAGTCCGCAAAGTGGCGCTCGATATCGGCGATCTTGTCGGCGGTGGTTACCTAGACGCCGATGAGAAACTTTGCGAGGTAAGAAGAACGCCGGATCTGCAAACGCGGTCTGATCTGCAGCCGACTGTCATCCTGGCTGAGGGAAGCACGGATATAACCGTACTCAAACGATCACTTCAGCGGCTTTACCCATATCTGACGGATTATTTCGCATTTTTCGATTACGAAGCGCCCCATGTTGACGGGGGAACGAGCTACCTGGTTAAGTTCCTGCGGGCCTTTGCTGCCGCACGCATAAACACCAATATCATTGCGATTTTCGACAATGACGCTGTTGGCCTCGACGCCGTCAATTTGGTGTCCAGCCCACCGCTACCGGCCAACATTAAGGTGACAAGGTTACCCGATATCGAGCTTGCCCGCTCCTATCCGACGATTGGGCCGCAGGGGGAACACAAGATCGATATTAACGGCAAGGCCGCAAGTATGGAGCTGTTCCTGGGAAGGCACAATCTCTCCACGAAACACGGCGCTCTGACTCCCGTTATTTGGAACAACTATCTCCATGCTGCGCGCCGGTATCAGGGTGCGATAAACGACAAGCGAAGAGTCCTTGAGCAGTTCTTGAAGGAAACGAGCGAGGAGAAGAATTTCGACTACTACCGTGTCCGGTTCCCCGAATTGGTTGTGTTGTGGGAGCATATCTTTGGCTTAGTGAGGGAGCCTCAACGTGAAATCCGCCTGCAGAGCGAGTTCTAACACATGAATCAGAAGAGAATCAAAATATGAGCAACCGAGACCGGACTCAGGAAATCCTTGACGTTAAACAGCGGGACGCCCGATGGATATGGTTCGGCTCGTATGGACTTGAGACTCTGCGGCGCGAGTGGCTGAAAAACCGCCAGAATGAGGCATGTGAGCCGGACTTTTATGTGATCCGAACCGTGACCCTGCTAGAAGTGTTCACGCGACGGAATCTCGCTGACCTGATTGATCACGACAGACGCTTTACCGACAGGGCCATCGATTTATCAAAGCACGTCAAGATAGACTTTGCCCTGATTCGCGACATTCAGGGCCGCACGATAACGCTCGGCGATATTCTGGCCCACAGCGTACCCGTAAACTCGTTCGGTCAAACGGTGGGCTATTTCGAAACACTTCTTGGAAAGCCCCTGCGACCACTGCTTGAGGTCGCGCATGACCGATGGGACACCGAAGTTATGAAGAAATCCACGGGGCCCATAAT
>Ga0207664_10000874_pt1 | contig 20374 bp, 21 predicted proteins | sample LARL83metaG_FD_184349 | JGI IMG/M metagenome (GOLD analysis project Ga0207664, IMG submission 184349) | Corn, switchgrass and miscanthus rhizosphere microbial communities from Kellogg Biological Station, Michigan, USA - LAR L8-3 metaG... | ecosystem: Host-associated > Plants > Roots >... | reverse complement strand
CAGGCACTCGAGATAGCCCGTGAGCTTGAGAGACTTGTCCCGCAGCGCCGGCATCCCGGCCTCGTCGAAGATATCCAGGGATGCGTGCAAGGGGGCCAGGCCCAATACCGGCGGATTGCTGAGTTGCCAGCCTTCAGCGCCGGCCATGGGCACGAAGTCCGGTCCCATACGGAAGCGGGAGGACTTGTCGTGGCCCCACCAGCCCGCCAGGCGCGGCAGGTCGACACTCCTGGCATGGCGCTCGTGGACGAAGCAGCCGGCCACGGCGCCCGGCCCCGAGTTCATGTACTTGTAGTTGCACCAGACTGCGAAGTCAGGACCGGAGTCATGCAGCTGCAGTGCGAGGTTGCCCACGGCGTGAGCGAGGTCGAATCCCACCTTGCAGCCAGCCTTATGGGCCGCCTGGGTGATGCGCTTGAGATCGAAGGCCTGACCGCTGTAATACTGCACTCCCGGCAGCATCACCAGGGCGATCTCACGCCCCTCCGCCGCCAGCACTGCTTCTATCTCCTCGGTGGGGATGAACGGCTCGCTGTTCCTGGAGGTGAGCTCGATGAGGCTCTGGTCCGGGTCGAAGCCGTGCAGCCGCACCTGCGATTCCACAGCGTAGCGGTCCGAGGGGAAGGCGCCGCGCTCGATGAGCAGCTTGTGGCGCTCCCGGGTGGGACGGTAGAAGCTCGTCATCATGAGGTGGAGATTCACGGTCAACGAGTTCATGTTGACCACCTCCACGTACTTGGCGCCCACCAGGCGCGCGGTGCGCTCGGTGAAGATCTCGTGGTAGGGCATCCAGGGGCGGCGGCCATCGAAGTGGCCCTTCACGCCCAGGCGCTGCCAGTCCTCCAATTCCTCCTGCACGTAACGCTGGGTGTCCCGCGGCTGCAGGCCCAAGGAGTTGCCACAGAGGTAGATCTCGTCCGCGCCGTCGTGCTGCGGGATATGGAAGCGCCGGCGATAGGCAGCGAGTGGATCGGCGCGGTCGAGCGCTTCCGCCTGTGCGCGGTCGAGGGTATAGCGCATCTCAACCCACCGGGTAGAGGATGGGCCGGCTGGGCGCCGCGTCGGTCATGAACGCGGGGATCTGCAGGTCCAGCAGGTAGTAGCCGTCCGGCACCGCATCGGGCACGTAGACCATCTCGGTCACGGTGGCCCGGGGGCGGCGCACGTCAGACAGCTTGTGGCCCGCGGCGGGCATGCCCCAGAACACCCGGTGTGCCGACATGCGGCCTTCGTCTTCCGCAGGGTCCAAGGACGGCACGTCCAGCAGCAGATGCTCGACGCCCATGCGCACCAGCAGCTCCGCAGCGTCGAGGCCGAGGTAGGCACAGGGCAGCGGGCCTTCATAGCGGCGGGTGAGCTTGTCATCGCCGTTAGGCAAGGTGCGCAGCACCAGCGCGCGGTGGAAATCGGCCAGTGCATGGCTGCGAAGTGCCGCCTGCAGATGAGGGGCAGTGATCACCATGTCTTGGGGCGTGACGCTCACCAGAGTGGCCGGCAGGGGCGCCAATGGCAGGTACTCCGGCACGCTGACCCTGTCCTCCACCATGTGGCCGATACATTCGGTGTGGGTGCCGTTGCAGTGGGGCACGAAGTTGTAGCGGAACACGTTGCAACTGCCGCCCTTGCGCACGTCGCCCTGCCAATCGCCGCTCTTCACGGGTTCGGCACTGGCGGCCGGCACGCCGAAGAAGTTGGGTTGCGGTCCGTCGAAGCGCAGCGGGATGGCGATGGAGGTACCACGGGCCATGTCGGCCACGAACTTGCGGGTGCCTGCTTCGAAGGACACGAGCATCAGGCGAACCTCGCGCGCGGCAGCGCCAGCCATTCCAAAGCGGTGCCATGCAGCAGGCGCGCCTTCGCGCCTTCGTCGAGATCCATGGACTGGATCAGCTCGCCGGCGTGTGCCTCGCCGAGCGGGAATGGGTAGTCGGTGCCGAGCGCGATGCGCTCCGGCCCCATGAGTTCCAGCATGTAACGCAAGGCCCCCGGGTGATGCACCAGTGAATCCACGTAGATGCGCGTGAGATATTCCATGGGATCGACACGATTGTCCACTGCGCAGAGGTCGGGCCGCGCGTGGAAGCCGTGGGAGATGCGGCCGACGGTGGCAGGGAAGCTGCCGCCGCCATGGGCGAAGGCCACGCGCAGGCGCGGGAGGCGCTCCAGCACCCCGCCGAAGATGAGCGAGGTGATGGCCAGGCAGGTCTCCGCGGGCATGCCCACGAGCCAGGGTGACCAATATTTGTCCATACGTCCCTTGCCCAACATGTCCCAGGGGTGCACGAACACCGCGGCCCCCAGGGCCTCGGCCGCCTGGAACACCGGGAACAGCGCCGGGTCGTCCAGGTTCCGGCCGTTGACGTTGGAGCCGATCTGCACGCCGGCTAGCCCCAACTGCTTCATGCAGCGCTCCAGCTCCGGCACTGCCAGGTCCGGATTCTGCAGGGGCAGGGTGCCGAGGCCCACGAAGCGCTTCGGCTCCTCCGCAACCGTGGAGGCCAGGTGGTCGTTGAGCAGCCGGGAGAGATCCAGGCCGTCCCTGTCCTTCGCCCAATAGCTGAACATTACGGGTACCGTGGACAGCACCTGAACCTGGACGCCCTGGGCGTCGCATTCCCTGAGGCGAGTGGGTCCGTCCCAGCAGTTGGCCTGGATCTCCCGAAAGAAGGTCCCGTCGTCCTTCATCATCCGTGCACAGCCGGTCCTGTGGTGGTCCAGGTGGATGAAGCCGCCGTAGCCGTAGCGCTCCTTAAGGCTAGGCCAGGTCTTGGGAAGTATGTGGGTGTGGATATCGATCTTGAGCACGTTCTATTTCTTCTTCAGGGGTGCTTCCATCACCGTCCCGCAGTGCTTGCAGGTGCGCTTCTCGACGCTGCCGAAGTAACGGTCGAACACCGGCGGGAACTGGGTCTCGATGTTGGTCAGCTCGAAGTACTCCCGGTAGAGCTCGGCGTGGCAGTTCTCGCAGAACCACAGCAGGCCATCCTGCTCCCCCTTCACCCGGGGACGCTCGATCACCAGGCCCACGGTGTCGGCGAAGCGCTGCGGTGAGTGAAGCAGGTGCGGCGGGATGAGCAGGATCTCGCCTTCGCGGATCGGGATGTCCTTGGGCTTCCCGTCCTGCATGGTCTTCAGCAGCATGTCCCCCTCGATCTGGTAGAAGAACTCCTCACCTGGGTCGTCGTGGAAATCCTTGCGGGAGTTGGGGCCGCCCACCACCTGCACCACGAAGCCGGTGTCGGTGTAGATGCGCTTGTTGCCCACCGGGGGCTTGAGCAGGTCGCGGTTCTCCTCGACCCATTTCTTGAAGTTTATAGGCGCCAGGCTCCACATGGGTCCACCTCAGATGGTCGCGATGCACTTGAGTTCGATGGCGATGGGCGTCGGCAGGGCCGTCACCTGCACGGTGGTGCGGCAGGGCTGGTTGTCCTTGAAATACTCCGCGTAGAGCCTGTTATAGGTCGCGAAGTCCCGCTGCATGTCAGTGAGGAACACCGTCACGTCCACCAGCTTGTCCCAACTGGATCCCGCATCTTCGAGTATCCAGCGCACGTTGTCGAACACCGAGCGGCACTGGGTCTCGATGTCGTAGCTGAGGATCCTGCCGCCGGCATCCAGGGTCACACCCGGGATGTCCTTGCTGCCGCGCTTGCGGGGGCCCACCCCGGACAGGAACAGCAGGTCGCCCACGCGGCGGGCATGGGGATAGAGACCCACCGGCTCAGGTGCCTTGGAGGAATTGATCTTGTCGCTCATGGCCGCGGATATCCCAGCAGTTTCAGGTAGATGAAGTCAGAACTCCCGGCATCCAGCGCGCCGCTCTGATCATGGAAGCTGGTGGCCACGCGCTGGACGTCGAAGCCGCCATCCGCCACCAGGATAGGGGAACCCTTGTAGCGGCCGGCGCGACCCTCGCCGCTGTCCACGGCGTTGTGGTTGAAACCGGACCCGGCCTTCCAGGTGACGGCGCGCTCGGCGTGGGTCTTGTCGTAGCAGAGCTGGAAACCCACGATGTCGCTCTCCGCGTCCCAGACGATGAGGTCGAGGAGATCGTCCGTGAACCAGCGGCGGTGCGGTTCACCCTCGATCTGGCGGACGCCGGTTATCTCCCGCAGCATGGCATGCACATTCAGTTACAGGCGCCGGCCGCGGACGGGGAGAGGTCTGCGGATCGCACGTCGATCTCGAACACCGCTTCCGGCCAGGTCTCGAAGTCACCGGCCCCTGCCATGACCGGGCAACTGCTGGTGTACTGCGGTTCGCCGCCGACGGCGCGCAGGTCCACCTTGAAGAGCGAGAGTTTCACCATCCGCTGGCTGTCGTTGTGCACGTCCAGCATCATGCCAGACGATGCTTGCTGCAGGTCGAAGCTCAGCATCACGTCGTCCGCCGTGGCGGCGGCGGGCGCCACCCAGCCGGCGAACTTGCCATCCTTGAAGGTCGCGGCGGCTTTGACCTTCTGTCCGGCGTAGACGGTGACCACCTCCGGCTGCACGGAGGGCGGCAGCAACTCGAAGTGGTGGTGGTACTCGCCGAGCCCGGCTTGGATAAGGTCGATGTCCACGTCGCGCTGGCAAGCCGCGTGCGTACAGAAGGTCCTGAAGTCCTCTTGTGCCGGCGGCGCGACAGGTGTCGCGGACGCGTGCGTGGGCTGGCGTGCGCAGCCCGCGATCCACAACAGGGCGGCAAGGATCATGGCCGGATTGCGCATTTCTGCCTCACTCAGTACTTGATGGTGACGTTGCGTGGCTCGGTGAAGAAGCGCATGGCCTCGAAACCGCCTTCCCGACCCACGCCCGATTGCTTGACGCCGCCCATGGGCACACGCAGGTCCCGCAGCATCCAGCAGTTGATCCAGATGAGGCCTGCCTCCAGCCGGTTGGCGAGCCGGTGGCAACGGGCTACATCCTGGCTCAGCAGCGTGGCGGTGAGACCGTATGGCGTGCCGTTAGCGAGGGTTAGCACTTCCGCTTCAGTATCGAAAGGCGCCAGCGTCACCACCGGTCCGAAGATCTCCTCCTGGTTGGTGCGGCAATCGGCGCCTAAGCCCTCGATGACCGTCGGTTCCAGGAACCAGCCATTGGCGCAGCGGCCGCTGAGCTGGGCGCGTTTGCCGCCGCACAGTACCTTGCCGCCCTCCTGCCGGGCGAGATCGATATAGCCCAACACCTTCTGCAGGTGGGCTTCCGAGACCAAGGCGCCCTGTTGCACACCGGCTTCCAGGGGGTCGCCCTGGACCAGCGTCTTGGCGCGTGCGACGAAGGCATCGCGGAACTTTCCGTAGATGGCTTTCTCGATGTAGATGCGCGAGCCGCAGAAACATATCTCGCCCTGGTTGGTGAAGGCGGCGCGGAGGGTGGTGTCCAAGGCCAGTTCCCAGTCGCAGTCGGCGAACACCAGCACCGGGTTCTTGCCGCCGAGCTCCAGCGAGAGCTTCTTGAACTTGGGTGCCGCGCGGGAGGCGATGTCGGCGCCGGTACGGGTGCCGCCGGTGAAGGACACGGCCTTTACGCCAGCATGCTCCACGATGGCCACGCCCACCTTGGGCCCCAGGCCATGCACCACGTTCAGCACGCCTGCCGGCAGGCCGGCCTCGGCGCAGAGTTCGCTGAAGAGGTATGCCGTCATGGGCGTGACCTCGGAAGGCTTCGCGACGACGCAGTTGCCGGCGGCCAGGGCCGGAGCGATCTTCCAGGTGAAGAGGTACAGCGGCAGGTTCCAGGGGGAGATGCAGCCCACCACGCCGATGGGTGAGCGCAGGGTGTAGTTGATGGCGCCGCTCTCCATGGCGTGGGACTCGCTGGCGAACTGGCTGGCCGCCGCGGCGAAGAAGCGCAGGTTGGAGACGGCACGGGGGATGTCGAGGCGCCGTGCCAGGTCCAGGGGCTTGCCGTTGTCCACGCTCTCGGCGCGGGCCAATTTCTCCAGGTCGCGCTCGATCAAGTCCGCGAGCTTCAGCAGCCAGCGGCCGCGTTCCTCGCCGGAGAGCGCGGACCAGGCAGGGAAAGCCTTGGCGGCAGCGACCGCCGCTGCGTCCACCTCCGTGGCATCGGAATCCGGGATGCGCGCGTAGACCCGGGAGGTGGCGGGTTCATGGTCGTCCAGCCAGCGGCCGGAACTTGCCGGCTGCAGCTTGCCGCCGATGTAGTTCTTGATCTCGACCATGTTAGAGGCTCTGGATGCGCCCGCCGTCCACCGGCAGGCTCACGCCCGTTATATAGGAGGCGGCGGGGGAGGCCAGGAAGGCGATGGCAGCGGCGATCTCTTCCGGCTCGGCGATGCGGCCCAGGGGGATGAGGCCGCGCGCTTCGATCTCCACTTCCGCCACCGAACGGTGCTCCTTCTCGGCGCGGGCCTGGAACAGGCTCTGCATGCGGCCAGTGCGGGTGAAGCCCGGCAGCACGTTGTTCACGGTGATGCCGTCCCTGCCCAGTTCGCCGGCAAGGGTCTTGGCCCAGCTCGCCACCGCGCCACGCACGGTGTTGGAGACGCCGAGACCCTTGATGGGCTCCTTCACGGAGGTGGAGATGACGTTGATGATGCGCCCGTATCCGGCATTGCGCATGGCCGGCAATACCGTCTGCACCACGGTCTGTCCTCCGATGAGGTGACGGTTGAAGGCGGCGAGGAACTCCTCGGGCTTAGCGGTGTTGGCGGGGCCGCCGGGTGGCCCGCCGGTGTTGTTCACCAGGATGTGCAGCTTCGGCACGCGCTTCAGCCAGGCCTCGAGGGCGGCCTTGAGGGCGGAGGTATCGTCGAAGTCGGCGGTGAAGTAGCCGTGGCGCTGGGTGCCGGTGGCGGAGAGCTGCTGGAAGGTCTCCTTCAGGCTCTCCTCGGTGCGGGCCATCAGGGTCACGTCGGCACCCAGGTCGGCCAAGGCGCGGGCGGCAGCGGCGCCGATGCCCTTGCTGGCTCCGCACACCAGGGCCCATTTGCCGTCCAGTCGGAGGCTATCGAGGGTCTTATTGGTGGTCATGGACCAATGATATCAGGAGGCCGCCGTCAGCCGGTGCCGGTCAATCGCTCCCTGGCGATTGCGAGCCCCGGCAATCGACGCAATACCAGCTGTCGCTGCCGTCACCGTCCAGGCGCAGGGCCGTGAGACGGCCGCCCCAGACGCAGCCGGTATCCAGCGGATAGACGTTGTGGGCAGCGATATCACCCAGGCTGGACCAGTGGCCGAACAGCAGGTGCAGGCCGGCACTCGCCCGTCCCGGGACTTGGAACCAGGGAAGGTAGCCCTCCGGCTGGCTGCCGGGCGGGCCCTTGGACTTCAGGTCCAGGTCGCCGGCGGCGGTGCAGTAGCGCAGCCGGGTGAAGCAATTGACGATGAAACGCAGGCGCGGGATGCCGGTGAGCCCCGGATCCCAATGCCGTGGTTCATCGCCATACATCTGGCGGAAGAACTCCAGGTGCTCCGCGCCACGCAGAGCAGCCTCCAGCTCCTGAGCGCAGGCGGCAGCCTGCCGCAGGTCCCATTGGGGCGGCAGGCCGGCGTGGACCAAGGTGAAACCCAGAGCCTCGTCGTGGTGCAAGAGCGGGCGGTGCCGTAGCCAGTCCAGGTATTCATCCCGCTGAGGTGAGGCGAGCAGCTCATCCAGGGTGTCGCTCTTGCGTCTCGACGCGGTGCCGGCGGCTACCGCCAGCAGGTGCAGGTCATGGTTGCCCAGCACCGAGACCGCGGCGTCGCCCAGGTCCTTGACGAAGCGTAGCACCCCGAGGGAATCGGGTCCGCGGTTGACGAGGTCACCGGCGAACCAGAGCTGGTCTTCGCCCGCATCGAAGTGGATGCGCTCCAGGAGGCGCATCAAATCCTCATGACATCCCTGTATGTCGCCGATCGCGAAGACAGCCATCGGTTTCCTAGTTGAGCAGGCCCGGCATGGCGAGGCGGAACGGTGCGATGGGGGCGTCGAACGTCTCGCCGTGGTCGTTGACCATCTGGTAGTCCCCCTGCATGGCCCCCACCGGAGTCTCCAGCACAGCGCCGCTGGAGTAGCGATAGCCTTCGCCCGGCTTGATGTGGGGTTGCTCACCCACCACGCCTTCACCGCGCACCTCCTGGATCTTGCCGTTGGCATCGGTGATGAGCCAGTGCCGGGTCAGCAGCTTGGCCGGGACATGGCCCTCATTGCGGATGGTGATGGTATATGAGAACACGAAGCGGTTCTGCTCCGGGTCGGACTGGCCGGCCACGTAAGCCGTCTGCACGTCCACGCGGATGTCGTTGTGGGATCGCTCGCTCATGGATGCCTGCCCCTTGAGACGGTTCCCATCTTACAGGGAATGGCAGGGGCGTTCCTAACCCAGGTGCACCGCCAGCACATCGCATTGCGCCTTGTGCAGGATGGCTTTCTCCGTGGAACCCAGCAGGAGCGCCAGGCCGTGGCGCTCGTGGCTGCCCAGCACCAACAGGTCGGCCTTGAGTTCGGCGGCGATGCGCAGGATCTCGACCTTGATGATACCCACCTCGAGCCTGCTCTCGACTTGGGGGAAGCGTGCGGCCAGGGCATCCAGCCGGCTGCGTGCACCGCTCACCACCTCGCTTTCCAGGTTCACCGGCGTGGGCAGCAAGGCTTCCCCGGCCGGGTCCACCGGGATGAACTCCACCACGTGCAGCAGTGTGGCCTTCGCGGAGCCCGCCATCTCCAGGCCGCGCATCACCACCCGTGGGCTGTCATCGCTGAGATCCACCGCGATCAGCAACTGCTGGTAGCCGGCCATAGCGGACTCCGTGCTGTCACCTTGGAGAAAGTATAGGTGAGTTAGGGTCTGGCGTAATCTGCAGCCGATGGCGTCTCAGGCCTGGCCTTGGGCGAGCCGGTATTTAGGCGAAGCATGCTTCGTTCCCGCGAGAGCCCCCACATGGAAGTCGGGGCTGGAAGAGGTGACGCCAGGGACGGCAAACCTACAGTTTTGCAAAGTCACTGGCCGACAAGGTTTCAGGCCGTGCTTTGGGGTCGATACCCCCGGCAATCATCGCCGCTTCGTCCACCAGCCCGGCGAGCGCGTTCTTCAGGGTCTTGCGCCGGTGGCTGAAGGCCTGGGTGACGATCCGGGCATAGCGGACCCGATCCGGGATGGGGAAGGGCGGTGCCGCGAACGGCGTGAGCCGCACGAAGGCGGAATCCACCTTAGGCGGTGGCCGGAAGGCACCGGGTCCGATGTTGAACAGCGGTTCGACCTTGCAGCGGGAGGCCAACATCACCGTGAGGCGGCCGTACTCCTTGCCGCCCGGCCTGGCCGCCATGCGCTGCACCACTTCCTTCTGCAGCATGAAGTGCATGTCCTGTATGCAATCCGCCTGGTCGAGGAAGTGGAACAGCAGCGGGGTGGAGACGTTGTAGGGCAGGTTGCCCACCAGGCGCAGCTTGGCGCCGGCCGGTGCCAGCGGCGCGAGCACCACTTCCAGGGCATCGCCCTGAACGATGCGCAGTTCGCCCCGGTTTGCGGCCAGGGACTCCAAGCGCGGGATCACGTCCCGGTCCAGCTCGATGGCCGTGAGCTTTCCGGCCTGCTCCAGCAGCGGCAGGGTGATGGCGCCGAGGCCGGGACCGATCTCCACCAGGCTGTCGCCGCGTGCGGGTGCGACCGCCGCGAGGATCTTCGCGATGATGCGCGGGTCGTGGAGGAAGTGCTGGCCGAAGCGTTTGCGGGGGATGTGTTGCATCAGCCGTGCCGCACCATGGCGGCCGCGGCTTCCAGGGCCGCTTCCAGGCTGGCATGCTCGGCGCGGCCGGTGCCGGCCAGTTCCAGGGCGGTGCCGTGGTCCACCGAGGTGCGCACGATGGGCAGTCCCAGGGTGATGTTCACCGCGTGGCCGAAGCCGGCGAACTTCAGCACCGGCAGGCCCTGGTCGTGGTACATGGCCAGCACCACGTCGATGCCGCCCATGCGGGCCGGGTTGAAGGCGGTGTCCGCGGAGACGGGACCGGTGATGCGCATGCCTTCGGCGCGCAAGGCCTCGCAGGCGGGCTGGATCACGTCCAGTTCTTCGCGGCCGAGGTGTCCGCCCTCGCCGGCGTGCGGATTCAGCCCCAGCACCAGCACATGAGGCTCATCCAGGCCGAAGCGCCGCTGCAGACCTTCTCGCAGCACCTGCAGGGTCTGCATCAGGCTCTCACGGGTGACGGCCTGGGGCACGTCCTTGAGCGGCAGGTGGGTGGTGGCCAACGCCACCCGCAGCGCGCCGGCCGCCAGCATCATCACCGGGTGATCGGCCCTGCAGCGCTGCGCCAGGAACTCGGTATGCCCGGTGAACGGGATGCCGGCATCGTTGATCACGCCCTTGTGCACCGGCGCGGTCACCAGCGCATCGAAGCCCCGGTACAGGCAGGCATCGGCACCGCGCTCCAGCATCTCGATGACGTAACTGGCGTTGGCGGTATCGGGCTTGCCCGTCTGGCAGGCGGTGCGCAGCTTCACCGGCATCACGTGCATATGCCCGGCCGACTGTGCCACCGGAGTGGGATGGGGATCGGTGTCGATGTGCAGGGGAAGGCCGAGTTCCCTGGCCCGCGCCTGCAGCAGTTCCGGGTCACCCAGCACCGTGAGGTCCGCGGCATGCGCCTGTTGCGCCGAGCGGATGCAGATGTCCGGCCCTATCCCCGCAGGTTCACCGCTGCTCAAGACGATGCGAGGCAGGGCAGCGGCCATCTCCCACCGTCAGATGTGGTACTCGATGAAGGCGGAATCCTTGAGCTCGCTCAGCCAGTGCTGGATGACCTCTTCGGACTTGCGGGCGAAGATGGCCTGGTAGGCGCGGTTGCGCCGGTCCTCGTCGGTCTGGTCCGACTGGCGGCGGCCCAGCACCTGCACGATATGCCAGCCAAACTGCGTCTGGAACGGCGGGCTCAACTCGCCGGGCTGGAGCTTGTCCATCACAGCGGAGAACGCCGGCACCGTCGCGCCGGGATCGAGCCAGCCAAGGTCGCCGCCTTGCTTGGCCGAGCCCGGGTCGTCGGAGTCGGCGGTCGCGAGCTTGGCGAAGTCGGCGCCGCCCTTGAGCTGTTCATAGATGCTCTGGATCTTGGCCTTGGCTTGCTCCTCGTTGAGGATAGCCGAGGTGCGGATCAGGATGTGGCGCGCATGGGTCTGGGTGACCATGACCTTCTGGTCCGAGCGTTTCACCTCGATCAGCTTCACGATGTGGAAGCCGCTGGCGCTCTGGATGGGATCGGAGAAGTCGCCCGCTTTCATCTGCGTGATGATGGGGGCGAACAGGGTCGGCAATTCCGAAGCCTTGCGCCAGCCGATGTCGCCGCCCTGCAGCGCGTTCTGGCCTTCCGAGTAGGCCACCGCCGCGGCGGCGAAATCGGTGCCGGCCTTGAGCTTCTGCTCGATGACGTCGACCTTCTTGCGTGCCGCCGCCACGTCGTCCGGCGTGGGGTTGTTGGGCATGGCCACCAGGATCTGCGCCACGTGGTACTGGGTCTCGTTGTCACCGCTGCCCTGGTCGGCGCGCATCTGGTCATCCAGTTCCTGCTGGGTGATGTGCAACTGGTCGGACAGCACCTGCTGTTCGAGGTTCTGGATCACGATCTGGTCGCGCAGGTCGCTGCGGAAGCGGTCGTAGTCGTAGCCCTGGGACTTCAGGAAATCCGGCAACTGGTCGAGGCTGACCTTGTTGTGCTCGGCGATCCGGCTCAGCGCCTGGTTCACGTCATCGTCGCTCACCGATATGCCGCGGTCCTTGGCCTGTTGCAGCTCGATGCGGGTGGTGACCATGCCGTCCAGCACCTGCTTCTGCAGCACGTCCGGCGCGGGCGGCTGGGTGTGGCGTGCCTCGATCTCGCGCTCGGTCTCCGCCACGCGGGCATCGAGCTCGCTCTTCAGGATCACTTCGTCATTGACGATGGCGGCGACGCTGTCCAGCACGGTGCCCGGGGCCGGCGGACGCGTGAGGTGGGTCGAGTCCGTCTCTGCGACCGGCGCGCCCGACGTTGCCGCCGCCGGAGGTGTGCCGGCGCAGGCGGAGAGGGCCGCCAGCATGGCGACGGACAGCAATAGGGTCGCGCTGCGTGCGCGGAGGTTGGAGGCGTTCATTCCGGGGTCGGCTGCTCTTCTGGCTGCAGGGGTTCTGAGAACTGGTCGTTTGCGTAGCCTAGGATATCACGGGTCAGCAGCTCCTGAAGGTGCCGGCCCACGGTGCCGAGGCCCTTCAACTGCAGGGAGAAGAAGAACACGTTGTCGTACCTGCGGTTCGGCGTCAGGTAGTGCCGGTGTGCGAGCTGGAAGTCCCAGCAGCAGGAGTCGTACTCGAATCCCCACAGCCATTCCAGGGTCTCCTTGTGCACCACGTCGTAGTTCCAGCCGCCAACCCAGCTCCAGGCGCCCTTGAGCGGCCAGGCATAGGACACGGTGGTCTGCTTGACGTTGGGACGCAGGAACTCGTATCCCAGGTTCACCACCTGCTGGTAGCCCGGGTGGTATTGCAGCAGCACGCTGGCCAGGTCCGTCTGGCGGGTGTTGGGGTTCCATAGCTGGCTGTAATCCGCGCTCCACACCTGGTTCAGGTTGTAGAGCACGTCGCCCACCACGTCCGAGTACAGCGTGGTGTCCGGCGGTACGTCGCGGTCGAGATGCACGCGGCGATCGGCGAAATACCGGGTCTGTCCGATGTCGGCTTCGAGCACCTGCGCACCCGTCAGGGAATCCAGGAAACGCGTGGTGAGCGCATAGCTCAACTGGTTGGCGTCGCCTTGCCGGTCGGCGCCATAGAAGCGGTTATCACTGAACAGCTGGAGGTAGCTGAACTGCGGCTGCACCGCGTCGAACACCGGGATGTCGTCCTGGTTGCGGTAGGGCACACGCAGGTAATAGAGGCGCGGCTCCAGGGTCTGGGTGTAGGACTCGCCCTCGCGGTCGAAGAACAGGCCGGTATCGATGTCGAAGATGGGCACCTCACGCGACTGGTGGCGATCACCCACCGTGAAGGCCGGCTGCCGGTAAGGGGTGACGGTGTCGGAGTCCAGGTCGTAGTCGGTCATGCGCCAGGCGATGGTGGGCGTGAAGTAGGCCGCGGGATCGGTGAGGGGGAAGCTCACCGAGGGCTTGATGTCGCTGCGTTTGGTGCCGATGCGCAGGTCGCGCTGGAAGCGCACGAACTCGGCGTAGAAGTTGTACTGCGGGCCGGTGAAATCGGTGTTGTTGCTCCAGTCCAGCACCATCTGCGGCAGGCGCCGGTAGGAGAATAATGGTCGCGGGATGAACGGCGCGATGACCTGGAAATCCTCCAACTGGCTCATGAACACCCAGTCGGCCTCGTCGTCATAGTTATATTGCAGGCGCCGCGCCAGCAGGCTGGTCGAGGGTATGGCGATGTCGCTGCCCAGGTCGCGGAAGAACCGGTCGTCCGAGACCCACTGGTACACAGCCTCCATGCTGTTGAACTCGTCGAAGTGGGTGTTGTTGCGGAACATGACCTCGCTGCGCTCTTTGTCCGCCACCTGGTCGTGCGGCAGGGTGTCGCCGAAGAGGTACCCCCGGTTGTATTCATCCAGCCAGCGCAGCTCAGCACCGTTCTCCAAGCCGCGCTTGGTGATGACGCGCGGGAACAGGGTCAGGTCGTAGTTCTCGGCCAGGTTCAGGTAGTAGGGGGCGCTGAACTCGATGCCGTTGATCACGTCGAAGCTGAGGTTCGAACCGAGGAAGCCGGACTTCCTGGCATCGGAGATCGGGAAGTTCAGGTAGGGTGACCAGAAGATCGGCACGCCGAAGAAGTGGATGGTGACGTCATGAGCCTCGCCGAGGTCGTCGTCGGTGTCGAGGTACAGGTCCGGCGCCGTGAGCAGCCAATCGTCCTGGCCCGGCGGGCAGGTGCTGTACTGCACCTGGTAGAGCTGGCTGTGGTCATCGTCCAGCGAGTTGAACACGTTGGCGTTGCCGTGTCCGTTGCGAAACGGCAATTGGAACAGCGCCATCTGGAAGGTGCCGGAACCATCGGCGGTGTCGTAGATGCCGGAAGGGCTGGTCAGCTCCAAGCGCGGGGCGTAGTAGTTCAGGCCTTTGTCCATCACGGCGATGCCGGTGTTGCTGTCGTAGGTCATCTTGTCGGTGGTGACCCGCCGGTCGCCCTGGTCGAGTTGCACATGTCCGGTGACGAGCGACACGCCGGTCTGTATGCCGTCGATGGTGTCCCCCACCACGAACGAGGTCTGCTGCTGCGGGGGCGGAGAGTTGTTGATCCCCAAGGAGACCACGGGGGAGGGCGGGAACACCGGGCAGTGCGCCCATTTGTGAGCGCCGAAAGGCGACATCATGCAACTGGTCTGGTTGGCGGGCGCGGGCGCCAGCACCGGCAGCGAGCCGGGTGCCCGGTTGCCGCAGGTCTCGGGTTTGGGGCGGAAGGCGCGCGCCATCATCACCGTGGCCGAGGTGATGGAGGGTGGCGCGAAGGTATAACTATGGGTGGAGGCAGCCGGTGCCAGCGTGGGCGTGGCGGCGGCCGGCGCGGTGTCGGCTTGGAGCGGAGCGGCGGCGAAAAGCGCGGCAGCGAGGATCAGCGCTCCCGACGATGCCTTCACCCGTAGGCTCCATGAAACCGTGCCGTGACGCAGCGTACAATCGCACACTTTGAAGGCGCCCTCAAACATCCGGAGTAGGGGTTTGCAGCCAGATCGCCAGCAGGAACTCACGGCCTGGGTGGCCGGCGCGCTCAAGGTGCCGGCGCCGGTCCTGGCGTCCGCCTCGGCGGATGCCAGTTTCCGGCGTTATTTTCGCACGTCCGCGGCCGGCCGTTCATACATCGTCATGGATGCGCCCCCTCCCCAGGAGGACTGCCGGCCCTTCGTCCGCATCGCGGGCCTGATGCGGGATGCCGGGGTGCACGTGCCTCGGATCCTGGCAGAGGACTTGGCTCGTGGTTTCCTCCTGTTGGAAGACTTGGGCGACCGGACTTACCTGGACGTATTCAAGGCCTCCACCGCCGATGCCGGCCGGCTGTTCGGGGAAGCACTGGCTGCCCTGGTCCTCTGGCAGAAGGCCAGCCGTCCTGGGGTGCTGCCGGCCTATGACCGGGCCTTGCTGCACCGGGAGCTGATGCTCTATCCGGACTGGTACGTGGCCAGGCACCTGAAGCTTGAACTGAGCGCGCTGGAGGCGGTGACCCTGCAGGACGCCTTCAGGCTGCTGGAGGATTCGGCCCTGGGGCAACCCCAGGTGTATGTGCACCGCGACTACATGCCCCGCAACCTGATGCTGAGCGACCCCAACCCGGGGGTGCTGGACTTCCAGGACGCGGTGTACGGACCCCTCACCTACGACGTGGCCTCGCTGTTCAAGGACGCATTCCTGTCCTGGCCTGAGGAGCAGGCGACGGCCTGGCGGCGTCTGTATCGGGAACGCGCCCTGGAAACGGGGCTGCCGGTGCCGGACCTGGCCGAGTTCGAGCGCGCCTGCGACTGGATGGGCATGCAGCGGCACCTCAAGGTGATGGGCATCTTCGCCCGCATCAACTACCGGGACGGCAAGCCCCATTACCTGAAAGACACGCCGCGCTTCCTCACCTATATAAGGGAGACGGGCAGGCGCTATAAGGAGTTCACACCCCTGTTGCGGCTGATGGACAGCCTGGAGAAACGGGCCCAGGACATCGTCGAGCTATGAAAGCTGTGGTTCTAGCCGCTGGCAAGGGAGAACGCCTCCGCCCCCTCACGGACACCACTCCGAAACCGCTCATCGAAGTCCGCGGCAAGCCGCTGATCGTGCATCACCTGGAGCGGCTGCGGGATGCGGGCTTCACCCAGCTCCACATCAACACTTCCTGGCTGGCACAGAAGCTGCAGGCCGCGCTGGGGGACGGCAGCCGCTATGGCGTGCACATCCATTATTCCTACGAGGGGCCCGAACCCCTGGAGACCGGCGGAGGCCTGTTCAAGATGCTGCCGGGCCTGGGGCGCGACCCCTTCCTGGTGGTGAACGGCGACGTGTTCACGGACTTCCCGTTTGAAAGCCTGAAGCACCGTCTGAAGCCGGATTTCCTGGCGCATCTCGTGATGGTGCCGAACCCAGCCCATCATCCGAAAGGCGACTTCCATCTCTCGCCCGCCGGGCACTTGCGCCAAGAGGGCGAGCCTAAGCTCACCTATAGCGGCATCGGGGTCTACAGGGCGGAGTTCTTCAAGGACTGCCGCGCCGGCAAGTTCCCATTGCTGCCGTTGTTCAAACAGGCCATGGCGGATGAGGCGCTGAGCGGAGAGCATTACGCCGGGCTGTGGTCAGACGTGGGGACGCCGGTTTCACTCGCCGCCCTCAATGATATCCCCTGACCATTCACGACATCCCTGTCGAAATCCCATTCCGCCGCCTCCCGGCGGCGGGTTACTTTTGGCGCGCCAAAAGTAACCAAGAACGCCCGGCCGGAGCGCGGGCCGCGGAAGCCGCGGCTTCCCTGCGCGCCGGACTTCGCTGCGGAGTTCCGCATACGGCATGTCCCTATGCCGCATGCGGAAGCGCCGCCGTCCTGGCGGCGCCCCTGCGGGCTTTCCTTGCTCAGTCCGGTGCTCGGCACGCGCTACGGGGTGAAGAACTCACCGGTACCGGCCTGACTCTTCGGTACCCGTGGATGGCGCCGAACGCGCAGCGCCCGAAGGGAAAAGCCCGCGCAGCGGGACGGAGGCGAGGGACCGCCCCGTCCCGGCTTGCGGCGCAGGGATGCGCCGTAAGCCGGGCCCCGAGGACGCGAGCAGCGAGGGGAGGCGATGAAGAAGCCGCTGTCTCCAGCGGCAGCTTCATCAAGCCCGCCATCCCCGGGGCGCCCTTTCTTTTCGCCCCTTTTCTTTGGGCGAGCAAAGAAAAGGGGCCCAGTGCGCGTGGAACGCGCCCTCTTGAATAGTCCTGCTGGCGAATGTGACGCAACGGCGGGGATGCCGGCAAAATAAAAAGCGGCCCGTAGGCCGCTTTCCAATCTCGGAAGCAGGGTACTTCAGACCGCCTGCTCGTGCAGCACTTCTTCGGCCTGCTTGTCAGCATGATAGGAGGAGCGCACCAGCGCACCACTGGCCACATGGTCAAAGCCCATCTCCAACCCGCGCCGTTCGATCTCCTGGAACTCTTCCGGCGTCACATACCGGACGACGGGGTGGTGGAACTTGCTCGGTTGCAGATACTGCCCGACGGTCAACATGTTGACCTTGTGGTCACGCAGATGCTGCATGGTCTCGAAGACTTCATCCATCTGCTCGCCCAGACCGAGCATGATGCCGGACTTGCTCGGCACGTCCGGGTGCGTCTCCTTGAAGCGCTTCAGCAGCATCAGGGAGTGGGCGTAGTCGGAGCCGGGACGCACTTCGCGGTACAGGCGCGGCACGGTCTCGAGGTTGTGGTTGAAGACGTCCGGCGGCGCCTCGTGCATGAGGGCCAGCGCCACGTCCATGCGGCCACGGAAGTCCGGCACCAGCACCTCGATGCGGGTCTCGGGGGAGCGGGCGCGGATCTCGCGGATGCAGGCCACGAAGTGGCCGGCGCCGCCGTCGCGCAGGTCGTCCCGGTCCACCGAGGTCACCACCACGTACTTGAGACCCATGGCCTTGATGGTGTTGGCGAGGTTGATGGGCTCCTCGGCATCGAGGGGCTTGGGGCGGCCGTGCCCCACGTCGCAGAAGGTGCAGCGGCGGGTGCAGACGTCGCCCATGATCATGAAGGTGGCGGTGCCCTTGCCGAAGCACTCGCCGATGTTGGGGCAGGAGGCTTCCTCGCAGACCGTGTGCAGGCGGTTGTCGCGCAGGATCTTCTTGAGGCGCGCCACCTCGGGGGTGGCCCAGGACTGCACGCGGATCCAGGAGGGTTTGCGCAGCGGTGTGACCGTGGGTTCGATCTTCACCGGGATGCGCGCCATCTTCTCCTGGGCGCTGAGCTTCACGCCGGGCTCGAGGACCGGACGAGGTTTTGCAGGGGAGTCGGACATGTCGCCTTCGGGTGTCAGGCGCCCGCCAGGGCTGCCACAGGGGCGTCATTGTACCGCAGGTGCCGGAGCAGGGCCGGCGTGAGGTCCGTCGCCACCTGCCGCACGCTGCGCGGGCCGCCCAGCGCGCTGACCTGGGTCATCTCCAGGCCGGCATAGCCGCAGGGATTGATGCGCTGGAAGGGCGAAAGATCCATGGCTACGTTGAAGGCGATGCCGTGGTAACTACAGCCGCGACGCACCCGGATGCCGATGGAGCAGACCTTGCGGGCGTCCACGTACACACCCGGTGCATCACGGCGGCCGCGGGCATCGATGCCGTAGCCGGCCAGGGTATCGATCACGCTGTTCTCCAGCGCCTCCACCAGCTCGCGCACCCCGAGCTTCTGGCGGCGCAGGTCGATGAGCGGGTAGACCACCAGTTGGCCCGGGCCGTGGTAGGTGACCTGGCCGCCGCGGTCGATGTGCACCACTGGGATGTCGCCGGGGGCCAGTACGTGCTCCATCTTGCCGGCGAGGCCTAAAGTGAACACAGGCGGGTGCTCCAGGAACCAGATCTCGTCCGGCGTGCCTGGGCCGCGCTCCAGGGTGAACTTCTCCATGGCGCGCCAGGTGGGCTCGTACTCCACCTGGCCGAGGTCCCTGATGACCGGCAGGCTCATAGCGCCATCAATACCAGATGATGGGCACTGAGGTCGCGGTACAAGGCGTCCAACTGCGCGCGGCTCTGGGCCTCGATGGTGACGGTGATGGAGACGAAGCGGCCCTCTTTGCTGGGTTGCTTCTTCACCGGCAGCTCGCTCAGGGGCGCCACGTGGCGGGCGATGATCTCCGCCACGGCATCATGGAAGCCGGGCTCGTCCTTACCCATGATCTTGATGGGAAAGCTGGTGGGGAACTTGAGTGGCGATTCGTCCGTCACCAGGACTTCTCCAGCTTGTGTTCCTGGAACAGTGAGTACATGCGCTGCCAGACCACGCCCGGGACGCCGTCCCGTACCGGCTTGCCGTCGATCTGCGTGACTGCGTACACCTCGCGGGTGGAGCTGGCGAGCCAGACCTCTTCGGCGCGCTCCAGCGCGCCCAGCGGGATGCGACCGCGCCGCATCGGCAGGCGCACCCGCTCCGCGAGCTGCAGCACCACGTCGCGGGTGATGCTGGGCAGCAGTTCCGGGCCGTCCGGCGGCGTCACCAGCACACCGTCTTCCACCACGAACAGGCTGCTGGCGGTGCCTTCCGTCACGTGTCCATCGCGGACCAGGAGGCCCTCGTGGCAACCGGCTTCGGTGGCCTGCTGCCGCAGCAGCACGTTGCCCAAGAGTGCGGTGCACTTGATGTCGCAGCGCTGCCAGCGGATGTCATGGAGGGTGATGGTCTTGGCGCCCTTGCCCTTGAGTTCCGGCGGCAGGCCGGCGAGCGGCGAACTCATGGCGAACACCGTGGGCGCAGTGCCGGCCGGGAAGCTGTGGTCCCGGTCCTTGGGTGCGCCGCGGGTGACCTGCAGGTACACGGCCTGGTCGCCGCCGCCGTTCTTCTCCACGAGCTGTTTCAGCAGCGTGGTCCAGTCCGCATCGCTGTGGGGGTTCTTGAGGCGGATGCCGTCCAGGCTGTATTGCAGCCGCTTAAGATGTGCGGGCAGGTGGAACAGGCGCCCGGCGTAGACGGGGATCACCTCGTAGACGCCGTCACCGAACAGGAAGCCCCGGTCCAGGGGCGAGAGTCTCACCTCGCCGAGCGGGAGGAGGCGGCCGTCCAGGTGGGCCGTCGGCAGGGGCGCCGCCATCTCAGCCCTTCTTCTTGCTGAACCAGAGCCGCACGCTGTCGATCATGCGATGGAAGATGCCGCCTTCCGGCACGGCCTTGGCGGTGTAGAGGGGCGCCTGGGTCAGCATGTGGCCGTCCACGGTGACGTTGAGCATCCCTACCTGCGACTTGGCCGCCACCGGGGCGACCAGGCTGCCGCTGGTCTGGGCTGTGGCCTGCAGCGAAGACTCGCCGCTCTTGGGCAGGGTGACGTACATGTCCTGGGCCAGCACCGCCGAGACCTTGTCGTCGGCCCCTTTCCAGACCTTGACGTCCGCCACCGGCGCGCCGGCGGCATAGAGCTTGCGGGTCTCGAAGAAATTCGAGCCGTAGTTGAGCAGCGTCTCCGCGTAGCGGCCGCGCTCGGGACGGGTCTTGGTGCCCATCACCACCGCGACGAGCCGCAGGTCGCCGCGGGTGGCGCTGGCCACCAGGCAGTAGCCGGCGTCATCGGTGTCGCCGGTCTTGAGTCCGTCCACAGAGGTGTCGGAATAGAGCAGGTCGTTGCGGTTGCCCTGGCTGATCTTGTTCCAGAGGAAGGTCTTCTGCGAGAAGTAATGCAGGTATTCCGGGAACTCGTTGATCAGCGCCCGCGACAGGATGCCCAGGTCATGGGCCGACATGTAGTGCTGGCGATCGTTGGTGAGGCCAGAGGCATCCACATAGTGGG